>Ga0209023_10001082_pt1 | contig 37765 bp, 26 predicted proteins | sample LakOneMetagenome_FD_187468 | JGI IMG/M metagenome (GOLD analysis project Ga0209023, IMG submission 187468) | Freshwater and sediment microbial communities from Lake Erie, Canada (SPAdes) (version 2) | ecosystem: Environmental > Aquatic > Freshwater > Lentic | place: Lake Erie, Canada...
AGAGGCCGGCCGGCACGCTGCGCAGGCTGATAGCTCCGCGCACCGGCCTCTTGCCACCCACCAAAACCAAGGTTCAAATCAACCCAGGACTCTCGTTATGGCTGGATGAGAAATGGGGGTCACGTCACGAGCGGCGGCGAACTCGCGGATCAGCTCATGCTGCTTTTTTGAAAGTCCAGAGGCGTACTCCGGCTCGGTGCAAGGGAGCGTGACATAGCGATTACGCCTGTCGTTCCAAACGTGGATCTCGCAAAGATTGGCCGGATTGTACTTGACCTTGGTCACATAAGACCTGGCGCCGCGTCCGGATCCAAGCCGAGGCGCCACGGTCGCAAAGTCGCTCAGAAGCTCGGACGTTCGATCCTTGTCGTGATACTGCAGGCCCAAGAATTGAACGCCGGCCCGGGAGACCCGACGATTTCGTTCGACAGCGCCGGCCATCTTGTCCAGTTGCCGGACATCGGCGATGACGTCGATGCCGTAGGTTTTTCTTTGCTGCTCCCACAAGTCTGCGGGAATGGCGTTCAGACCTGAGTGAAGGTCGAAGTGATAGAGGTTAACCGCTTCCCAAATAAGCGCTTCTAGCTCCTCAAGAGACAGCGTCGCTTCTGCAACAGGATTGAGCTCAAGGTCCTTACGCGCCTCATAGGTGAGCGTCGTCCCGGGCAGCTTGTGCAGTAGAAGCTGGTCGATAGTCCGAAAAAAACGTTCGATCGGCGACTTGAAGGTCGGCGACCTGACAGGCGCCCAACGGACGGCGGTTCCGAGGTCGGCCATTCCATCTTCGAAAGACAGACCTGAGTATTCCAGGCCGTTGTCGACAACGAGCTCGTTAAAGCGCCCAAAGATGTTGCTCAGCAATGCATAGCGAGCTCCACCCTGAAGCAGGTGGAGCTTCGGAGCATTGGCGCGCTTGACACACTCCATGGCAGAATAAATGGATGGGGGCTCGAACGTAACGACAAACCCAACGATGCAGCGCGTGAAGACATCGATGATGGCCGTCAAGTAGGGCTTGCCCAATGGCAGCCGTCCTTCGAAATCGACAATCAGGAGGTTGTCCAGGTGCTTGGTATCCATGCACCCGAGCTCAAGGAAACGATACGCTCTCAGCCCCTCGCCGCACCCCTCGAAGCGAAGCTTAGCTAGCTTCTCTCCGAATCTGGCTTTGTAGGTATCGAAGCTTTCGAGCGAGCGAATGAGCTTTCGGTGAGTTTCCTTTGAAGGACATTTGAGCAGAGCTTGGCCGTTCTCGATCCGCTCGGTGTTTATTCGTCGGATATCCGCGGACAGGCAAGCATAGGCCTCGCCGATCGATTTCCGGGGGTCTGCCCAGTACAAGAGCGCGGACTCATTTAGCTTGTCGCGAACTATGCTGGGCAATCGGGCCGTCCGAGGGACCCGTCCAGACTGAGACATCATTTGTGTGAGCGCGCGCTCGCCCGGCGCGCCTCGTTCAGCCAGCCAACGCCTTATAGATCGTGGATGGGGCCGGACGTTAAGAGCGCGCACCTCGTCAGGCGCCTTGGGCCAAAGGCCAGCCACGACTTGATTGAGCCTAGCGTCGCTTCCCCCGGAGATTCCTAGACGGTCAAGCGCGGTTACAATGAAGCGGCGCAGGACGGCGAATTTGTCCTTTTTTCGGATCTCTTCGCCATCGAACTCACGCTTCGCGGCAAGCTTGCGCGCAGCTCCCTCCACCAACGAGGCCAAGCGTATGAGGGTGCCGGAGGCATAAGCTTCCAAGGCCCAGCGCATTGTTGGCGGACCGAGACCTCCACTATCTCGATCGACCAGGAAAGGTGTGAGCGTTCTCTGATCCGTAAAGTGAAGAAGGTTGCTGTCGATGAAGCGCTCGAAGCGGATATCCTGTCCCTGAAAGGACCAAACTTGGCTGGGTTTGAAGCTGATCGTCACAGCACGCCCTCCCCGCCGGCCGCGACGGCGCATTTGGCGGAGCGCAGGCGGACACAGCTGGCCGGCGACAAAGGCGCATCGAGATCGATGGAAAGTTCGCGCCCCACCATCATCGCGCAGATCATTGCGCGCCCAACGACCTCGTCTCCGAGCGCCCGAGCAAGATCGCCAAGCGGCAGGCCGTTAGACGCTTCCGACAAGCGCGAGTGGATGAGGAAAACATCTTGGGCGCCGTAGCGCGTTAAACGGTGGTGCTGAATGAGCTGGATCGTCCTATTTCGGACGGTCTTCGCCCGAAGCGGCGCACCAAACACGACCCGAAATGACCAGCCCATTTTCCGGCAGGCCTGGGAGACGTGATCCAACTTTCGCAGATAGTCGGGGTCAGAGAGATCACGGCGATCGCCCTTGACCTCGACGATCTCCAGCGTTCCGTCGGCCAAAATGCGAGCGCAGTCTGGCACATAGCTTCGCTTGACGCCGTCGAGCACGAACTCGAAGCGGCATGGCTGGCTCAGGTAGTTAGCAATCTCCGTATCAACCTCCGAGTGGATGAAGACCGCTCGCTCGTTCATGCTCTCAAAAGCAAGCGGACGGCCCGCCTTCCGACTGGGGTACATTCCCGACGGTCCGACTCTTCGGCCCGTAATGACCTCCCGCATCGGCTCGTCCCAAATGGGTAGTACGATGCGCGTGGCAGCGCTGATCGCTACCCAGTCCGTGCTTGCGATTGCGCGGCTAAGCCCCGCCATAAGCAGCGCGCGTACAGATAGCTTGGCCTCTGGCGCGTCGTCGTGATCAGAACGATCGCGCGGTCTCATGGGTCTCTTTGTGGGCATATTACCTCTCCCTTGGCTCTAAACGGGGTGAGGCGACGGCCACGCATCATCATGTCGCGGAGCGTACTGCGCGATTGACTTTCAGACGATGCGAGGGGAAAATCGAAGAGTCTGCAGAAGACACTTTCGGATTTTCCGAAAAAGGCCTGAGTTGGTGCCAGCCAACTCAGGTTTTTTCGTTTCCGCCGCTTGGAACGTTCATTGATGTTCTAAGTCTTAGACCTGCGGAAAGCTAAATCATCTCGCATACCTTTCTGGCCACAGCTGTTCAGGCCTGACGTTCAATGCCTGCGCGATGGCCTGCTCAAGACGCCGGGATCGACCATGCCCGCGCGATACTAGCGATACGGTCGTGGTGGCGACCTTCTCGGCTCTGGCGATCGAGCCGAGAGAAAGACCACGGCTATGCAAAGCGGCCTTGATCTCGGCATGCCGCTCCTCATTCACCAACATCAGCACACCTCGCCCACGCGAATCACATAGTATTTAATTGTCGAAATACTGCACAGGTCAAGTCGCTGGCAATACATCAGAACCTTGGAGAGAAATTTATCTAACTTGTTAGATAATTCGGTGGGCATTTTAGCCCTCACCTTCCGATAAGACCCACACAAGCCTAGCCTCAACTTACCGATAGCGAGCAAGACACCGAAGCACAGCAGGGTCTGCGCTCGTCAGCCGGCCGCCAATTGGGCATCTAGTCCTTGCGCTCCATAAGGATTGGCGCTCGCTTGAGGTTCGGCAAAATTTGACTCATCGCTGACCTTGGGAAGGTCTGCTTTGTGGCAGCGGCGGCACTGGCGCGGTGCTCCATCAACTGACCGATGTAGTCGCTGATCCCGGCGAAGCTTTTGGCGAGGCGACGGCTTGATGTGGTCCGAGGCCTTATCGGCCAGCCAAAGCCTTCTATACGTGATCCGGTAGTTGCGGATGGCATCGGAATGGAGGTCGAGGTCGCCATTCAGCGGGAGATCGAACGTCGCGACGTCCCAAACGTCGATGAGCGAATAGCTGGTAAATCCCATTCGACACCTGTCGCCCAAGTCACCGCGTTGGTCTCAATTGTCACGCAAGCTCGCTGAGGGCGGCCACTCCGGCGGAACTTGGTGGTCTCATCGGTACGCGGCCTCAGGCCTTCTGCTCGAGACGGCCGCGTTGGGAGCCCACGTCATCGACGCGGGGTAAGGAAGCCCAGCCTTCCGCGCAGGGATTCGCGCCGACGATCGCCTGGTGGGGCCCAGTTTAGGCAGCTAAAGTTTCGAGCCATCAGGGCCTTGGCTTGACCCTGTTTGTGTCAGACTGCCCTCAGAGATTCTGCAGGGCCCCATGCCCCTGCCTTAGGCGACCCATCAGGATCTGGAATCCGCCCAAGCAATGCTTGTCGACTAGCAGGCCTGTGGCGCGACCTATACCGGCAACTATGCTGTTCGATGCGACACCGAGGTGCGCCTGGCTCTCGAGGCGGTACAGGCCTTGACCCGTGCGCTAAGTGACCAAGGATCTGCTAGAGCGGACACCGCATTAGGAGCTTGAGGTTCGGCTTGATGCGCCTTTTCCCAAGGCGCGGCCGAGAGAGATCGTCACCTTCGAGAACGAGCGCTATCGTCGCCGGGCCGAGCCGGCAACCCGCACGGGGTTGGGGCAGGTCGCGACCAGGGACCGGGGCTGGACGCTTCTCACTCAGATCACGCTGGCGGACTAGAGTGTGGCACGAGCCGAGCTTTGTCACGCTCTGGGCGGATCTGGAAACAACGGCCACGCCCGGTTTTGTCGCCGACGCGACTTATGATCGAGTAGAGCTAAGGCGGGGCGCGGCCTCAGAAGGGGGGGCGAAAGATGCGACTTCTGCACACGTCTGATTGGCACCTGGGGCGTACGCTTGCCCAAGAGAGCCTGCTCGATGATCAAGCTCACCTGCTCGACCAGGTTTTCCAGGCGATCGTGGATCACCGGGTCGATGCGCTGATTATAGCCGGCGACCTTTTCGACCGCGCTGTGCCGCGCAAGGAAGCGGTGCAACTGTTCAATGATTTCCTCGCCAGGGTCTATGCTGACACGCCAGCTGCAATCGTGGCGATCGCCGGCAATCACGATGCCCCCGATCGGATCGGCTTCAATGCCGCGCTGCAGGATCCCCGCCGCGTCCTGATCCGCGGGCCTCTGCGCGACCGGCCCCACCCGCTCGTGCTGCACGATGAACACGGCGAGGTGGCGATATCGGCGCTGCCGTTCAGCGAGGTCTACGCCGCGCGCGACGTCTTCGAGGACTCCGCCATCACCAGCCCCGCCGACGTCCTGGCCGCTCAAGTGGCTCAGGCGCGAGGCCATGTTCCGGCCGGCGCCCGCTGGGTGGTGACCGCCCACGCCTTCGTGGAAGGCGGCCGTATCACCGAGACCGAGCGCCCCCTGACCCAGGTCGGCGGTATCGAGACCGTGCCGGCCGCGACCTTCGAGGGCGCGGCCTATGTCGCACGCGGCCATCTGCATCGCGCCCAGGAGGCTGGGGCGGCGCATATTCGTTATTCCGGCGCGTGGATGGGCTTTGGTTTCGATGAGGCCGAAGAGACCAAGTCCCTCAGCCTCGTGGATCTGGACGCGGCAGGCTCGGTGACGGTGCGCACAGTGCCCCTGTCGAGCCTGCGTCCCCTGCGGGTCCTGACCGGGCGCCTTCAAGAACTGCTGCAGGCCGGCCGGATCGCAGCCGGAGCCGCTCCCGCCCTGATCAAGGCCGTGCTTACCGACGAGGGCGCCTTGATCGACGCGATCGGACAGCTGCGCGCGGTCTACCCTCACGTCCTGCAGTTGGAGCGTTCGAACCGCCCCATGCTGACTGGGCCGGGCGCAGCCGCCGCGATGGTCGACCGACGCGACCCCACCCGGGTCATCGCCGCTTTCCTGGAGGCAGTGCGCGGCCAGGGCCCTGATGCTTCCGAAGCGGCGATCATCACCGCCACCCTGGCCGACGTCGAAGTCGAGGAGGTCTAGCCGTGCGCCCGCTGCGCCTGTCCCTGCGGGCCTTTGGCCCGTTCGCCGACACCCAGGTGATCGACTTTCGCCCAGCCCTGGAACGACGCCTGTTCGGGATCTACGGCCCCATGGGCGCGGGCAAGACCTCAATCCTTGATGGCCTTTGCTTTGCGCTGTTCGGCGAGTCCTCGGGCCAGGAACGCCAGGGCGAGGACCTGCGATCGCATCACGCGAGCGCGGAGGTCGAGACCCAAGCCGAGCTGGTTTTCGACGTCGGGGGCAAACGCTATCACCTCGTCCGGCGTCCCCGTCAGACAGTGCGCGGCCGGCGCGTTGGCGCCTTGGTCGAGCGCGCGCACTGGGTTGCGCTCTACGACGCCACAGGCATGGCCGTGGACGACATCGGCCCCGACAATCCCGGCGTGGCGCTCGAGGAGCGCAAGGTCGAGGCGGTAGCCGATCGCCTGCAGGCGATCTTGCATTACAGCGCCGCCCAGTTCCGCCAGGTGGTCCTGCTGCCGCAAGGCCAGTTCCGCCAGTTGCTGACCGCCTCCAGCGACCAGCGCTCGGCGGTGCTGCGCGGGCTGTTCGACGTCTCGCTCTATGAACGCTTCGTCGAGCGGCTGAAGGCGGAAGCCAGCGCGCTACGCGACGCGGTGGGCCAGGGCCGCACGCAGATCGAGGCTCATTTGGCGGCTCAGGACGCCTCGGACCTGGAAGGGCTCAATCAGGCCCTGGCGGACGCGGCCGAACAGGCGATGGCCCAGGCCCGGCTTCGTGACGCCGAGGCGCAGGATCGTGATCGCCTGCGAACGGCGTTGCAGACGGCGCAAGCCTTGGCGGGGCGGTTCGCCGAGCACGACGCGGCCCAGGCCGCCGTCGCCGCCCTGCTAGACGAACAGGGCAACATCGAAGACCTGAAGGTTCGCCATGCCGCGGCGGCCAAGGCCGAGACCTGCGCCGCTGCGGACGCTCGCGCGGCGGCTGCGGCCCAAACCCTGACCACGGCCGCGACGGCGCGGCGGACGGCGCTCGAAGAGGCCGAGCGGCTGGACGCGCTGGCCGCCGCCGCCGCCGATAGCCTGGACCAGTCCGCTGCGCTTCAGCCCGAACGCGACGCCGCCGTCGCTCTGGTGACCGGCCTGGACGCCTACCGGACGCGCCTGGAAAACGCCCGCCCCCTGAAAGATCACGCCTTGGCCAGTGCGTCGGCGCGCGCAAGCGCAGCCAGCGCCCTGGCCAGCGCGCAATCGGCCCGCGCCGCCGCTGCCGAGGTCCTTGAGCAGAGCCTTGCCCAGCACGCGCGGGCCCAGCAGCAAGCCCTGCGCGCCGAGGCGCTGGAGACCGCACTCGCGCTCGCCCGCAAGGAACACGAAACCGCCGTGGAATTCGAAGACGCGGTCAAGGCCGTCGAACGTTTCTCGGCGCTCACGGCCTCGGCCCAGGCGCGGCTGGCCGCGGCGCGCTTGGACCTGGCCAAGGCGCGGTCGGCCGAAGAGGCGGCCGAAACCGCGCTTTCCGAGGCCCAGGCCTCGCATCTGGCCCTCGTCCTGGCCGAGGGTCAGCCCTGTCCGGTTTGCGGATCCGAGGCCCACCCCCATCCGGCGAAGCCGGCCGTGGACGGCCAGGATCTCGAGCAGGTCCGGCGAGCGGCGCGAACCCTGCGACAGGACGCCGACACGGCCGAGCGCCAGGCCGCGGAGGCGGCCGCCATGATCGAAGGCGAGGGCAAGGGCGCCGACACCCGCTTGCGCGCCCTGAAGGCGCCGCCGCGCGCCGCCGAACAGGTCGTCGCCGACTGCGTGCGCTTGGAACAGGACCTCGCCCAACTGATGGCGGAGGATCTGGCGGGCCTGGCCCAAGCGCTCGAGGCCGCCCAAGGCGCGGTGGGCACCGCCGACAAGGCGCTGGCTGAGACACAGACGGACTTCGCTCGGGCCGACAAGGACGACGCGGCCGCAAAGGCCGCATTCGAGGCGGCGCTGTCGGACGTTCCCAAGGACCTGCGCGACGAGACCAGGCTCACCGCGGCCCGGACTCAGGCGATCGCCAACCGCGACCAGATGCTGGAGCGACACGCCGGCGCGCTTGCGGCCGAACGCAGCGCGAGCGAGGCGGCCAAGGTCGCTGCGGCAACGGCCGAGGCGGCGGGCAAACGCGAAGGGGAGCTGGAGGTCACGGCCAAGGCCGAGGCGATAGCGCTCGAGGCGGCCTTATCCGCCGCCGGCTTCGACGCGGCCGGCTATGAGACCGCCAAGGCCGACGCGCCCCATCTTGAGACCTTCGCGGCGCAGATCCGCGCCTTCGGAGAGCGGGCCGCGGCCGCGGCCGATCGGCGTGATCGCGCCGCCGCCGCCATCGCTGACCAGGCGCGGCCTGACCTGGCCCTGGCCGAGGCCGCGCTCGTCGCGGCCGACGCGCGCCTGGCCGGGCTGGAACAGGCGGTCTCGACGATAGGCATGCGCGTGGGACAGCTAGAGGCCACACGCGACATCGTCGCCAAGCTGGAAGACGAGCTGGCCTTCGCCACCGAGCGCTATCGCGTCCTGGGGGAGCTTTCCAATCTCAGCGACGGACGTAACGCCCACCGGCTTCGGCTGCGGGACTTCGCTATCGCCGCGACCTTCGATCTGGTGCTGGAGGCGGCCAATCTGCGATTCAGCAGGATGTCGCGTGGGCGCTTCGCCCTGCAGCGCAAGCTCGAAGGCGGCGACGGCCGCGTGCGGTCCGGGCTCGATATCGAGGTCTATGACGCCCACACCGATCAGAAGCGCGACGCCCACACCTTGTCAGGCGGCGAGGGCTTCCTGGCCTCGTTGTCACTGGCCCTGGGCTTGTCAGACGTCGTCCAGGCCGAATCCGGCGGGGTCCGACTCGACGCCATCTTCATCGATGAGGGGTTTGGCCATCTCGACGACGAAACCCTCGATATCGCCCTGGAGACCTTGCGTGACCTGGTCGGCCAGGACCGCGCGGTGGGAGTGATCAGCCATGTGGACGGCGTCAAGCAGCAGATCTTGGCCGGCTTCGATGTGGTGCGCACCCTGCACGGCAGCCAGATTGCGCCACGCCGTGACGACTAGAGGAGAGCAAGGATGACATCCGCCCTTTCGGCCACCGCCTTCGCCGAGGCGGTTCTCGCCGCCGCCAACGCCGCCGCGAGCCCCCTGGTCCAGGGTTGGCCCCAGTCGGACCGCGAGGCTCCCCGGGTCATGATGAGCCCGGCCGATTTCCTTTCGGCCCTCGCCGCGGTGCAGCCCAAGCTGGTCTATCGGATCCAGGCGACCTTCGATCCGGAGAGCGAGCTGGAAGGCGCCTGCGAGACCGTGGGCCTGGAGACACCACCCGATCCGCTCCTGGCGCGTCGCTTCGCCGATATCATCAAGCGCGCGCAACGTCGCGAGGGCGAGCCGACCATGACCCTGGCCGGGTTTCTCTATGAGGGCGTCCTGCACGCCGCCCAGGTCGTCGCCGAGTGGTCAGCGACGCTGGAAGACGAGTTCGCCGCCCGGGCGGCGGAAATCCAGGCCGAGACCGAGGAGCGCACGGCGGCCGCCGACGACCTCGCGATGGGCGAGATCCGCCAGCTGGCCGTGGAGCTCGCCAACCATGCCGGCTTCAACACCCACCCCGCCAGCTTTTCCAAACGCCGCTTCCTGGCGAGCGAGCTGTTCAAGGGGCGCGACGCCGACGCGCTCTACCGCATCACCGAATTGGCGGAGATGATCAGCTGGGTCCGCAAGGGCGGCGTGCCGCTCGACGCCTAGCGCGGCGACGGCGGCCCGGACCCCATACGAGGTCGGCCTTGACCGGCTCCTCCAGCGTCGCGCGATGGGCCATCGCCGCCTTGCGCCGTGTCCGATAGTCGGAGTTGAACGCGCGCAGCGCCTGGATGTCCTGGACCATTTCCGCGGGAGTCGGGACGGCGATGTCACGCCCGACCGGCATGTCATGGCCCGAACGCTCGGAGACACGGCCCATGGCCAGGTAGATCGTCCTGTAGTCGTCGTCGGTCACGATCACGCCGTTCAGCCGCTTGGTCATCACGTCAGGGACCAACCGCTCGACGGTCTTGTTGAGCACAGTCTCCTCCACGCAGCGCTCCCAGGTCTCACGCAGGTCGGTGTAGAAGTCCTTGGCCTGCCGGCGATAGGCCTCGCCGGCGAAGTCGGTCTCCTGGGTCAGCGCCTTGGCGCGCGCCTCCAGGGCCGTCAGCCGCCTGGTGACATCCAGAGCGATCCACGGCTCGGAATCCTCCTCGACAACCCCGAACCCTTGCGCCTGGGTCTTGCGCACCACCATCTTCATCAGCGGCGCGGCCTCGCCCTGTCGTGTGGCCGCAGCCACGACCTCGTTGAAGAATACCAGATTGTGGGTGAAGATGACCACTTGCCGCCCTTTGGCCGCCTCGCGCGCTAGCCGCTCGGCAACGAGCCGGATTCGGCGTTGGTCCAGCGAGGACACCGGATCGTCCACGATCAGACCATAGCGGTCGCCGTCATCGCCCATCTCGGCCAAGAAGCAGGCCAACGCCAGGGCGCGTTGCTCGCCTTCGCTGAGAACCTCACGATTAATAGCCTTGGTGGCGCCCGAAAGGCCCACGCCGAACCAGCTCTTGCCCTGCTGACTGGCGTTGGTGACCTTGAACGGGATATGGGCCAGGTCGAGGTTGGCGATCTCGGCCTGAATGCGCCGTTGGAGGCTCTCGGTCACCAGCCGGGCTCTCAAAGTGCTGATCTGTAGCGACACCGCGCGCGTCGACACCTGGACGGCGCAGGCCTTGAGGCCCTGAAGCGTCTCCAGATCGGTCAGGCGGGCCAGAACCGTGGCCAGGTCATCGGCAAGCTTGATCCGGTCCCGCAGCTCGCCCAGGCGCGAGCGGGCCTGGTCCAGACCCGTGCTGTGGGCGGCGTCGCGCTCCAGAGCCTCGATCTCGGTCCGCAACAACGCCATCTCAGCCATGAGCGCCTCGCACAGGGCCGGGGCGGGTTCGGGAACTTCGGCCGCCGGTTCGGTCGGCGCGGCGATCAACGCGCCGCGTCGGCTGTGACAGATCGCCAGCGCCCCCTCGATGCGGGCCAGCAGACTGGCGCAACGGGGGTCGAGGACGGCGTAGGCGGCCAAGGCGTCGCTCACCGTCTGGACGGGCGGAACGACCAGGGCCTCAATCGCGGTTACGGCCGCAGCCAAGACTGCGCGGGCCGCATCGGCGCGCTTGGCCGCCTCACCCTTCATGAAGGCGTTGAAGCGCGCCAACCGGCGGGCGGCGGCCTCATCCAAGGGCGACTGGCACAGGGCGCAGGGTTCACCTGGCTCTTGCGGGAGGCCTGGCGGGTCCAGGCCAGCCTGGAGAACAAAGCCGCGAGCCGCCTCGTACAGCAGACGCCAAGCGTCCTGGCCCACGCCCGGCAACGGCTCGCTGGCGAACTGTTCGGTTGCTGCCAAGTGGGAGGCGGTCACGGCGCTGGCCGCTTCCCGCCGAAGATCAGTCAGCTTGGCCGCAACCTCGTGCGACAGGCCAGCCTCCAACTCCTTGAAAACCTCGACGAGGCGGGCCAGCAGGTCGACGCCGCGTCGGCGGGTGGCGGCTAGAGCCATAGGGTCCTGGGCAAGCCGGCGTTCCAGCGCGAGAAGCTCCTGGCGCTCGACGTCGCCGACGGCGGCCAAGGCCTCGAAATCCGCCTTAGCCGGCAGGGTCGTCGTGCGCACGTCCAACTGGTTGAGCAGGGCCTGCACGGCCCCGCCCGCGCCATAGCCAGCCGGAAGCGGCGTCTTGACGCGTCCGGTGATGGCCCTTTGGTCTGTGGCGAAAATTTCGGCCAGCTCAGTGCACAGCTCACCGTGCTGCTCGAGGATGGCAATCTCGGCGGGCATGTAGGCGATGCGGTTTTGCTGGTCGACGTAGAGACTGGCGCTGCGGCTATCGAAGACCGAGATCTGCCTTAAGGCCGAAGGCGCCGTTGCCTCTGGCGTCCAGTCCAGCGCCGCCACGGGTGCGTCGCCGACCTGATAGCGCACCCGAACCGTGGGCGGCCCAGCCGGCTGGGCCAGGAAGATGTCGCCCTTGAGCGCGTCCGTCGAGACGCTACGGCAAAGCCGCTTGGTGATCCTGGCATAGCCGCTCTTGCCGCTCCCGTTCTCCCCGAAGATCAGGGTGATCCCCCTGGGCGCGAAGCGTAGCTGTTGATCGGCAGCGAGCCGGTCGATGTTCTGGACCGGGCCGATCGAAGCGAGAGCCACCCGCGGCCCAGTCTCGTCGGACTTGGTCAGGTGATCCGCGCCGATCGGCTCGCACGTCGGCGCAGGACCGTCGCCGAACACCGCGTGGCGCACACGCTGCAAGACCGCCTGGTGATCGGCCTTGGAGACCGTGCCCGCGATCGCGATGCGCCGCAGGCTGTCTTGCACCCAGGGCGGCTGTTGGCCAGCCCACGTGATCAGGCCGATCTCCGCCATGTATTTCCCCCCTCGATGCCGCCCGCGAAAGCCAGAGCGTGTGGCACCCTTCTGCACACGGCTGCCTTGTGCGGCCTTTATGCCCTTTTCTTCATCGCAGTGACTAGCCGCTCCTCACACTACCGATATGAAGACACGCTCGATCTCATCACCGAACTGGCGGAGATGATCGGCTGGGTTCGCAAGGCGGAGCGCCGCTCGACCCAAGGTCGGCTTCTTGGTGGCGAGCCAACGTCAGCAACGGGCGCAGCGCCGTCGAGATGATCGAGGTGCGCCGCTCAAGGGCGAGTGGGCACTAAGCCCGGCCATGCTCAATTTGCGGTTAACCCTCTAGACGATGCACCTCGCCCCCGTAGAGTGAAACACAACGGGGGCGAATATGACTGATGTTGCTGCAACTGCTGCGGGCGAGCGCCAATCGGTGTTCGAAAGCGATCTTCCGCTGGATGCGAAGCTGGAGCGCGCCAGGACGGAGCTGCTGGATCTCTCAGCCCGCAACCGACTTCTGAACATTCCGCGTTCGGCAAAGAGCGCCAAGACGCTCGAGGTGATCGACGAGCGCACGGCCGAGGTCTTCCGACTGCTGGTCAAGGATGGAAAGGCCTTCACCTTCCTGGCCGGCAAAGGCGCGACGACCGAGCAGGACGATGATGAAATTGAGATCGCGGAGTTGGCACAGCCCGAGGACGACGGGGTCGATGCACGCGGCGTCGCCAACCGTCATGCGGACACCCGGCTCCAAACCCGGCTGACTCCTGCAGGCCTGCAAAAGAAGCTCCTGGACCTCTATTACGACGCCAGAACCTTGGAAGAGGAGCAGGGCGTCAACATCCTCTTCCTGGCGCTAGGAACTCTGAAGTGGATTGATCCGAACAACGCGACCGCCGTCCGGTATGCGCCGCTCATTCTGGTTCCGGTCGAGCTGGAGCGCGGCAATGCAGCCGAGAAATTCAAGCTGCGAGCACGGCTGGAAGACTTCGCCGCGAACCTGTCTCTGGAAGCCTATCTGGAGCGTATCCACGGCCTGAAGTTGCCGACGTTCGAGGCGAGCGACGACTTCGACCCGTCCGTCTACGCCGCGGCGGTCGCCGACGCCATCTCCTCGAAGGAAGGGTGGTCCGTCGACTCGGACGATATCGTCCTCGGCTTCTTCTCTTTCGCCAAGTTCCTAATGTACCGCGACCTAGACCCGGCTACCTGGCCGGCGGGCGCGAAGCTGGCCGATCACGCGCTGATCCGCCCTCTGGTGTCTGATGGCTTCCCCGAAGGTGAAGCCCTCTTGTCCGAAGACGAGCCGATCGACGCTCATATCTCGCCGTCGGAGATGATCCATATCGTCGACAGCGACAGTTCTCAGACTTTGGCGGTGGAAGAAGTGCGTCGCGGTCGCGACCTAGTGATCCAGGGGCCGCCGGGCACCGGCAAGTCCCAGACCATCGCCAATGTCATCGCTTCAGCGATCGCCGATGGTAAGACGGTCCTGTTCGTCGCGGAAAAGATGGCCGCGCTGGAGGTGGTCAAGCGCCGCTTGGACTCCGCGGGCGTCGGCGATGCCTGCCTCGAACTGCACAGCAACAAGGCCAACAAGCGCGCCGTCCTCGAAGAACTTCGTCGGACCTGGGAACTGGGCGCGCCGAAGGCCGAAAATCTGGATGCACTGAACGCACGCCTGACGGACGCTCGGGATCAACTGAACACGCACGCGGAGCGGCTGCATAGGCCGCTGGGCGCGTCGCAACTGACGCCTTACGAGGTGATCGGCCATCTCGTTCGTCTGCGACAGGCGGGGGTCAAGCCGGGCTATCTGCGTCTCGACGGCGTGGAAGCCTGGACCAAGGCGGCGTTCGAGGAGCATTCACGACTGCTGGGGGAATTGGCCGAACGCGTTCTCGACATTGGCGCGCCGGGCGAACATCTGTGGCGTGGCGTCGAACTGGACAGGGCGATGCCGACGGACATTGCCCGGCTGGAAGAGCGGCTGGGGGCGCTGTACCTGCGCCTGGTCGCTATACGCGAAGAGAATGTCGCCATCGCGAGCCTGCTTGAGGCGGGCGAGCCGGAGACGTTGACCGGACTTGAACCCCTGGCGGTCTTGGCGCGCCGTCTCGCCGAAGCGCCGTCGCTCGACGCCGAGGCCTTGGCGTCCGAGATCTGGGACACGCCGAGCGTGGTGCGCGATCTGCTCGCTAACGGCGTCGAGCATACGGCGCTGACAACTCAGCTGGCTCCGATCTTTTCGAGCGAGGCCTGGTCGGTCGATCTGGAGCCGCTGCGGACAGTGCTTGCACCGCTCGACCCGGCCATGTCGAGCGAGGCTTTCGATCGGGCCGACGTGATCGTCAGCCGTGTCCCGGCCCTGCTCGAGCAGGGACGCCGGCTTGCCGAGGCGCTAGGACGTCAGGCGCGACCGACAGACGTCAAGGGATTGGCGGATCTGGCCCAGATCGGCGAGCGGGTGGGAGCGGCGCCGGATGCGGATCCCGCCGCTTTCGCCCAGGACCTCTGGAACAGCGGAGTCGAGCGAGCGGCAGACCTCGCAAGCGCGGTTCAAGCCTTGGAAGAAGCGCGTCGCGAGATCGGTGCGGCCCTGAGCGATGCTGGCTGGTCGGCCGATCTGGCAGCGGCGCGCGGCGTGCTCGCGGCCCATGGGTCGTCGTTCTTCAGGCTGTTCAGCGGTGAGTGGCGGGCTGCAGACCGGCTGGTCCGGTCGTTCCTGACCGACCCAAAAACGCCGCTGGCGCGCCAGTTGGCGCTTCTGGACACTCTAGCGCGCGGACAGGCGGCCCTGAAGCTCATCCGGGACGATGCCGAGTTTGGCCGTAGCGCCTTCGCTGGTGACTGGCGAGGAGAGCGGTCGGCGGCCGCGCCGCTTACGGCGCTGGTTGAGTGGATGCGCAGCCTGCGTGGTCTCGGCGCGGAGCCGCGCCTCATCGTCAGTGCCAGCCCGGACCGCCGGCGCATCGCGGATCTGACGGTGGCGCTGACACGTGACCTGGATACGCTCCGGACCGAGGTCAATCGGCTCTGGGACGAGGTGGGAAGCGGTCGACGGGAGCTGTTCGACTCCGCGGAAGAGCCCGCTCTGGCCGACCTTGCCGCCTTGGCGCAGGCTTGCAATCTCGTCGGCAGCGCGCACCGGGCTTTGCTGGCGCTGCGCCTTCAGGATGAACCTTCGCTGGTCGTCCGCTTGCGTGATCTGGATGACCTGTCGAAAGGTCAGGGCCGCCGCGCGGCTCTAGTCTCTGCTGACGCGCAGGGGCGGGCGGCATTCGGGTCCCGATGGCGCGCCGAGGCGTCCGACTGGACCGAACTGTCGCAGGCGACGTCGTGGCTGGAAGCCAACGGCGACATCCGGGCGCTGGCGTCGTGGATCGCCGATCGGACTGGACTGGCGAGCCGTTGGGAAGCGAGCCTGGCGGCGCGGGACGTCTGGGCCGCTGACGTCGGCGCCTTGCTCGGCGATCTCAAGGCTGGCGCCGAGGCGGCCGTCGTGGCGGAACATCTGTTGACGACGCCGGTCGCTATCTTGGGCGCCCATCTGGCGGCTTGGCGAGACGGCGGCGAGCGGCTGACCTCCTGGGTGAACTATCGCGCGCGCGCCAAACAGGCAGCCGCGCTCGGCTTGAACGACATCGTCGAACGCCTGCATGACGGCCGGCTTGCGCCGATCGCCGTACATGACGACTTCGAGCAGGCCTTCTTCGAAGCGGTGCTGGAGCAGCAGGTCGAGGCAGATCCCGAACTGGCGGTGTTCGACGGGGAGATTCAAGGGCGCCGCGTCCGTGAGTTCGTCGATCTAGACCAACAGCGCATTCGCCTGGCGGCCATGCAGGTCGCGCGGGCGCATCATCGAAAGATTCCCCCTTTAGTCGGCGGCGCGGTCGGCCCGCTGGGCGTCCTGAAAGGTGAAATGGCGCGTAGGCGGGGGCACATGCCGATCCGCCAGCTGATGCAGAAGGCCGCCCCCGCGGTGCAGGCGTTGAAGCCCGTCTTCATGATGAGCCCGCTTTCCGTGGCGCAATTCCTGCCGCCGGGTGAGCTGACGTTCGACCTTCTGGTCATGGACGAGGCCAGCCAGATTCAGCCGGTGGACGCCCTGGGCGCTATCGCGCGCTGCCGGCAAGTCGTGGTGGTCGGCGATCCACAGCAACTGCCGCCGACGGCCTTCTTCTCGAAGATGACGGGGCAGGCCGACGGAGACGACGACGATGGCGCCGCCAAGGTGGCTGATATCGAGAGCATCCTGGGACTGTTCACGGCGCGTGGACTTCCGATGCGCATGCTGCGCTGGCACTACCGCAGCCGTCACGAGTCGCTGATCGCGATCTCGAACCGTCAGTTCTATGAGAACAAGCTGGTGATCATTCCCAGTCCGTTCACGGCTCAATCGGGACTGGGTCTGCGTTTCCACCATATCAAGGACGGCGTGTTCGAGACCGGCGCCTCTCGCACCAATCCCATGGAAGCCAAGGCCGTCGCCCAGGCCATCGTCCATCACGCCCGCACCACGCCGGAACTATCCCTGGGTGTGGTCGCCTTCTCGGCGGCGCAACGCAAGGCGGTCATGGAGCAGCTGGAGCTCCTGCGTCGACAGCTGACACCGGCGGACGAGGCCTTCTTCCAGCTTCATCCGACCGAGCCGTTCTTCATCAAGAACCTGGAGAACGTTCAGGGTGACGAACGCGACGTCATCCTGATCTCGATCGGCTATGGACCCACGGCGCTCGGCGCCAAGCCGCCGATGCGCTTTGGGCCTGTCGGACAAGACGGCGGCGAGCGCCGCCTGAATGTGTTGATCAGCCGGGCCAAGCGGCGGTGCGAGGTGTTCGCCTCCTTGACCGACGAGGATATCGACCCCGACTTCGCTTCGACGCGAAAGGGCGTGTTCGCGCTGAAACTGTTCATGCACTTCGCTCGCACCGGGCGGATGTCTCTGGCCGAGTCGATTGGTCGTGATCGGCATCCCGTGTTCGAGGCCCAGGTGGCTCAAGCCCTGCACAGCCGTGGCTACCAGGTTCACCAAGATGTGGGCGTGTCGGGCCTGTTCATCGATATCGCCGTCGCCTCGCCGGATCATCCGGACCGATATCTTTTGGCTATCGAGTGTGATGGGCCGTCCTACAAGGGCGCGCGTTCGGCGCGTGACCGCGATCGCTTGCGCCGTAGCGTTCTGGAGAGCCAAGGCTGGATCGTTCACCGCATTTGGAGCGGCGATTGGTTCAAGCGTCCGCAGGAGCAGCTCGAGCGGACCATCGCCGCCATCGAAGCCGCCAAGGTCGAGTTGGTTCGGGATGGCGCGGCCGCGGCGCGCCTTGCGCCCTACGAGATCATTTCCGTGGAGCGCGAGGACGTCACGGAAATGGGGCTGGCAGGCGTCTCCGAAGAAGCGGCTCTTTCTCAGCCCTATGTCGAGACGGTCGTGACGCGCCCGGCCCATGTCGTGGGCGATATCCACGAAACGCCCACGGGGGTCCTGTCGCAATTGGCGGAAGCTGTCGTTCAGGGCGAAGGGCCGATCCACTTCGACGAAATCGTCGTGCGCATGCGCACCGCCTGGGGCGCCGGCCGGGCGGGCGGTCGAATTCGCGATGCGATACGCCGCGCCGTCGACACCTCGACCCGCATGGGGCGGATCGTGGCGGAAGGGGAGTTCTTCTCAACGCCGGGCGCCGATATTCTCGTGCGCGACCGTGGCGAGGCGGCCTCGCCGACTCTGCGTCGGCCCGACATGCTGCCGCCCGCCGAGATCGAAGCGGCGTTGGTCGATGTGGTGTCCAGAAACTTCGGCGCCACCGAGGACCAAGCCATTCAGGCGGTCTCGCGAGCCTTCGGCTTTAAAGCGACCAGCACCCAGCTGCGTGACGTGCTCGGCGTCGTGGTCGAGCACGCGCTCGAAAAGGGCGTGCTCGCGCGACGTGATACGCTGATCGAAGTCGGTCCCAATGCGCCCCAGCCGAAGCGGGAGCCTGAGAGGCCCGCGCTGGAAATGCTGATCGCGGAAGGCGAAGGCGAACGGCTCGAGTTCAAAGAGACGCTGCGCTGGGATCTCCGTCAGGGTCTCGTGAACAAGAAGCTGGAGGACAGCGCCATGAAGGCGATTGCCGCCTTCAGCAATCATAGCGGCGGGGTTCTACTGATTGGGGTTCGGGACGACGGAACTGTTCGAGGGATCGGTCAAGACGTGGCCTGCTTCGGCGGTGTCCGTGACCGGTTCGAACTGCACCTGACCAATCTGATCAAGGATCGTTTTTCCGAGAGCTTCAGGGCGGGATGTGTCTCCGTTAGCTATCCGATGCTGGGCGGTGAGCTGGTCTGCCGGATTGATGTCAAACGGTCCCGTACGCCGGTCTACCTCGCTTTGTCGGAGGGGAATGGCCCGGCGACCAAGCGCTTGGTCGTACGCGCCGGCGCCTCATCGCCGGAGATCCCGCTGGACCAGGTCGCGGCCTACGTTCGGGATCATTTCTCGCACTAACCATTGGAAATTGGGGGATGACGATGGACGACGAACTTCTCAATCGCTTCGGCGGTGATCGGATCGCCTCGCGTCAGATCGACGAACTGGTCGGTCTCGCGCGCGGCGTGGCGGCGGACGGCGATATCAATCAGGCTGAAGCCGAGTTTCTCCAGAAGTGGCTCGCGGCAAACATCGCGATCAGTCAGCAGCCGCTCATCCGGACGCTCTATGAGCGTATCAACGAAGCCCTGGCGGACGGCGTCTTGGACGATGAGGAACGGGCGTCGTTGCTTGAGACGCTGGGCAGCTTCTCAAATCGTGACTTCGAGCTGGGAGAGGTTCTGAAGTCGTCGACGCTTCCCCTGTGCGATCCGCCGCCCGCGCTGTCCTTCACGGGCAGAACTTATTGTTTCACAGGGACCTTCATCTACGGCCAGCGCAAAGCTTGCGAACGCGCAGTCGTCGAGCGTGGCGGTTTGAGTGGCGGGCTCAGCCGCAAGACCGAGGTGCTCGTGATCGGCGCCTACGCGACAGATTCCTGGAAGCATTCGACCTTCGGCAACAAGATCTTGCAGGCCAGTGAATGGCGAGACGAGGGAAGGCCCATCTCAATCGTTTCCGAAGAGCATTGGACACGGCACCTATGAGGTAAGGTTGCGGACCCGCGTCGCCGACCAAGGCCTGAACGTCGTGTTCCTGGAGCGAGACCAAGTTCCGCTAATGGCGCTACCTCGGCTTCACATCGACTTGTAAAATCAGCCGCACTCTTCGCTGATATCGCAGGCGGACTGCCGGCTATGCACGATGGCGCCAAGTCTAGCGCCAGCCGGCAATGACCATACGAAAGAAGTGGGCAAGACGCATCGCGCTGCCTTACCCACTTCCCCTTCTAAATACCCGGGGGCCAAAGCCTTCGGATGCTTCAGCATAGAAAATGCGGTTCGCTGACGTAAGACTGAAATTTCACTCGGCCCGCTATCCCATCGAACCTGCAGCGAGTCAGCGACGTGCCTCCCGGCACGAGGGAGCCCAATAAGCCGCTCAGACTTGCAACTCATTCGCAAAGAGCGACAGGCTTAAGTTGCCATTGTGGACAGCGTTAGCTTGTCCTTACAAGCGCCTCTGGCGGCCCAGGAGGGACTCGAACCCCCGACCTTCGCTTTAGGAAAGCGCTGCTCTATCCTGCTGAGCTACTGGGCCTTCGCGTGCGAGGCGCAGGGTCAATAGCGCAAGATGGCGGGCGTGCGAACCCCGTCGAAAAGGCTTCGGGGGCGTAACGTAGTGCGGCATCTGAAATCGATCTACGTCCAGGTCCTGATCGCCATTGCGCTGGGGATCCTGGTCGGGGCGCTGTGGCCGAAGATCGGGGTGGCGGTCAAGCCGTTGGGCGACGGCTTCATCAAGCTGATCAAGCTGGTCATCGCGCCGGTGATCTTCTGCACCGTGGCCGGCGGCATCGCGCGGATGGGCGACATCAAGGCGTTCGGCCGGGTGGGCGTCAAAGCCCTGCTCTATTTCGAGGTCGTCTCGAGCCTGGCTCTGGTCCTGGGCCTGCTGGTCGGCCGCACGCTGAAGCCTGGGGCCGGCTTCAACATCGATCCCAAGACGATCGATCCCTCGATCGCCGCCGGCTACCTGGAGAAGGCCAAGCACGGCGAGGGCCTGGTCGCCTACCTGCTGCACCTGATCCCGGAGACCTTCTTCGGCGCGTTCTCGGAAGGCAACCTGCTGCAGGTGCTGCTGATCGCCATCCTGACGGGTTTCGCCTGCACGCGGCTGGGCGAGTTCGGCGACAAGGTGGCCAATGTGCTGGAGGACGCGGCCAAGCTGTTCTTCGGCATCATCGGCGTGGTGGTGCGCCTGGCGCCGATCGGCGCGTTCGGGGCCATGGGCTTCACGATCGGCAAGTACGGCATCGGGGCGCTGATGCAGCTGGGCGCGCTGGTGGCGACCTTCTACCTGACCTCGATCCTGTTCGTGCTGGTTGTGCTGGGGACCATCGCCTGGGCGTGCGGCTTCTCGATCCTGCGGTTCCTGGCCTATATCCGCGAGGAGCTCTTGATCGTGCTGGGCACCAGTTCGTCCGAGAGCGTGCTGCCGCAGATGATGATGAAGCTGGAGAACGCCGGCGCCCGCCGATCGGTGGTCGGGCTGGTCATCCCCACCGGCTACAGCTTCAACCTCGACGGCACCAATATCTACATGACCCTGGCCACCCTGTTCCTGGCCCAGGCGACCAACACCCACATCACCCTGACCCAGGAGCTGGCCTTGCTGGGCGTGGCCATGCTGACCTCGAAGGGCGCCAGCGGCGTGACGGGGGCGGGCTTCATCACCCTGGCCGCGACCTTGGCGGTCGTGCCCGACATCCCGATCGCGGCCTTGGCGGTGCTGGTCGGCGTCGACCGGTTCATGAGCGAGTGCCGGGCGCTGACCAATCTGGTCGGCAACGGGGTGGCTACCCTGGTCGTCGCCCGCTGGGAGGGCGCCCTGGACCGTGAACGCTTGACGCGTGTGCTGAGGGGTGAGACCGTCCCAGTTGAGACTGCGGCGAGTTGACGCACCCGCCGACCGACTCCGAGGCCTATCCGCCTCGTAGAACAGGGAGGGGGAGCCTTGTCAGACGGATATATCGGCGAAATCCGCATGTTCGGCGGCGACTTCGCGCCCGTGAACTGGGCGCTGTGCGACGGAACGCTGTTGCAGGTCGGCCAGTACGACGCGCTCTACGCCCTGATCGGCAACACCTATGGCGGCGCGCCGAACGTCAGCTTCGCCCTGCCCGACCTGCGCGGCCGCACGCCCATGCACATCGGCCAGGGTCCGGGATTTCCCAATGTGGCCCTGGGTGAGAGCGGCGGCGCGGAAACCGTCGCCCTGACGCCGGACGAGCTGCCCCAGCACACGCACCAGATGCAGGCCAGCAAGGACGCGGGGACCGTGGACTCCCCCGTGGCGGCGACCGTTCTGGCGGCCCCCGGTCCGAACGGCACGGCGCTGAAAACCTATGCCGGCGTCAGTGACGGAACCCAGGCGGCCACCTCGACCGCCAGCACCACGCCGGCCGGCAAGTCGGCGCCGCACGAGAACATGCAGCCCTACATCGCGATCAACTTCATCATCTGCGTAAACGGCGTCTTCCCGACGCAGCCCTAACCGCCTCTCGGGGGAGAGACCGCCATGGACCCGTTCATCGGTGAGATCCGGATGTTCGCCGGCAGCTTCGCGCCGGCCGGCTGGGCGCTGTGCAACGGCCAGCTGCTGAAGGTCGCGCAAAACAGCGTGCTGTTCGCCGTCCTGGGCTATGTGTATGGCGGCGACGGCGTAACCAATTTCGCCTTGCCGAACATCGGCGGACGCCTGCCGATCCACGTCAGCGACACCAGCGCGCCTGGTCTCAGCGTCTATGCCCGCGGCCAGCAGGGCGGGGTCACCACCGTGATCTTGCAGCCTGACGAGCTGGCCGAACACGGCCATGGCCTCAACGTGTCCGACAGCCAAGGTAGCCAGGGGCCGGGCCCCGCCGCCGTCCTGGCCGGGGCGGCGACGGGCAGCATCCAGTCCGGCACGGCGGCCGGCCTGTACTGCGCCTCCGCGCCCAACGTCGCGCTGACGACCCCGGTGATGACCTCCATCGGCAGCGGTCAGGCCCACAACAACGTCATGCCCTACCTGGCGGTCAACTACATCATCGCGCTGCAGGGCGTGTTCCCGCCGCGCGGCTGAGCCCCTTCAATTCCTTAGGAGAGCTCGGCATGAGCGAACCCTTCATCGGCGAAATCCGCGTCTGGGCCCTGCCCTTCGCGCCGCGCGGCTGGGCGCAGTGCGCGGGCCAGATTCTGGCCATCAACCAGAACCAGGCCCTGTTCTCGGTGCTGGGCACAACCTATGGCGGCGACGGCATCCAGACCTTCCGCCTGCCGGACCTGAGAGGCCGCGGGGCTGTGGGGGCGGACGCCCAGCACGCCCTGGCCCAGACGGGCGGCGAGCCTTTCCACGCCCTGACCACCGGCGAGATCCCCTCGCACACTCATACCCTGCAGGCCAACAACACGGTCGACGCCCAAACCAACACCGCGTTCGCCGACTCCACCTCGGTGCTGGGCAAGAGCGAGCAGCATGCGCCCCAGGGCGGCTCCACCCAGCCCTTCACGCCGTATGGCGCGGCGCTGACCAATCCGACGAACCTGCACCCCAGCGCGCTGGCGACCGCGGGCGTTGGCCAAGCGCACGAAAACCGGCAGCCCTATCTGGGCCTGAACGTCTGCATTGCGCTGGAGGGCATCTTCCCGTCGCGCAACTGACGGGGATCGCCCCGTGGTCACACGCCGCGCCGAAGCCCCAGCCGACCAGCCCTTCCTGCTGGCGCTATTCGCCAAGGACCGCGCGGAGGCCTTCGCGCCGATGAACCTGCCCGCGCCGGTCCTGGAAACGCTGCTGCGCCAGCAGTTTGACGCCCAGAGCCTCGGTTATCGGGCGCAGTTCCCCGCCGCCCTTCGCGAGATCGTCGAGGTGGACGGCGTTCCCATTGGGCGCCTGATCAGCGATCGCACCTCCGACCGCCTGCGCCTGGTCGATATCGCCCTGGACCCGGCGTGGCGCGGCCAACGTCTGGGCTCAGTGCTGATCGGCCGGCTGATGGACGAAGCGCGCGAGGCCGGCTTGCCGATGGCTCTGAAAGTGGCCTGCGACAATCTCCGCGCCACGGCGCTCTATGCCCGACTGGGTTTCGCGATCATCGCGTCAAACGAGGTCTACCAGGAGATGCGCTGGACGCCGCCCGGCGTCATCTCTTGAAGACGCTCATAAACGCCCGCGACCGTTTGACGCGCGACAGGCGCCCAACACACGCGTCGCGTGGCGCCCGGCGTGACGCCAATTTTCGCAGTCGCAACGCCGCGAAATCCGGTTAGCGCCTTGACCTATCAGCGTTCTTTTCAAGCTTCCGCTCGCAACGCCCCCGGCGTGACAAGCGTCAATTCAGCGCTCAACCCATGCGCATGTGCGATTGCGCGGATCGTATACCGACAGCTCTGCTTGCCGGGCGCGGCCTGCGTGTTAGGGTTTCAACCACAACCAACGTGCAACGCTGGAGACATGCTGGACTTAGCGCTCCGAGACGAGGTTGCGGCGCCCGACGAGGGGCTGATCACGCTGATCGAGACGATCGAGGCGTTGTCGGCGACTCGCACGATCGCCGAGGTCGCCGATGTGGTTCGCAAGGCGGCCCGAAAGGTCTCCGGGGCCGACGGCGTAGCGTTCGTCCTGCGTGACAACGAGCAGTGCTGGTACTTCGACGAAGACGCGATCGGCCCACTGTGGAAGGGCAAGCGCTTTCCGCTGACCGCCTGCATCTCCGGCTGGGCCATGCTGAACCGCCAGACGGTGATCATACCCGACATCTATCTGGACGAGCGCATCCCGCACGACGCGTACCGGCCGACCTTCGTCAAGAGCCTGGTGATGACGCCGGTGCGGATGGAAGACCCGGTCGCCGCGATCGGCGCCTATTGGGCGGAGGAGTATGTCCCGCCGCCCGAGATCGTCAAAAAGCTGCAGGTCATCGCCCGCGCCACGGCCTCGGCCCTGGAGAGCGGCCGGCTGCATGACAGCCTGGTCGACGCCCGCCACCACGGCACCTTCCTGCTGCAGGAGCTGGACCACCGGGTGAAGAACACCCTGGCGATCGTCCAGTCGATCTCGCGCCAGACCCTGCGCGCCACCCCCTCGCCCGAGGCCTTCGCCGAGGTGTTCGAGGAACGGCTTCTCGCGCTGTCCCAGGCCCACGAACTGCTGACCCGCCGCGCCTGGGGCCGCGCCCAGTTCCACGACATCCTGGACAAGGCCCTGGCTCCGTTCAGCGCCGACTTGGCCGAGCGCTTCGACATCGTCGGTCCGGCCCTCTCCTTCAGCGCCGAGACCTCGGTCTCGGTCCATATGACCCTGCATGAGCTCGCCGTGAACGCGGCCAAGCATGGCGCCCTATCGACGCCCGAAGGCCGGGTGATCATCCGCTGGTCGGTCGAAGAGGCCGCCTCGCCGCCAAACCTGACCCTGACCTGGCGCGAGGTCGGCGGTCCGCCCCTGCTCGGCGCTCCCGAACGCCGCGGCTTCGGCTTGCAGATGATCCAACGCGGCCTGGCCCGCGACCTGGGCGGCAAGGCCACCCTGGATTTCGCGCCGGACGGCTTTGTCTACAGCCTGCGCGCGCCGCTGTCGGAACGGGTGAGTCTGGCCGCATGAAATCTTCCAAGGTGATGATCGTCGAGGACGAGGCGCTGGTGGCCATGATGGTCGAGGACATGCTCGGCGATCTGGGCTGCGAGATCGCCGGCTCGTTCGGCGCCGTACACGACGCCCTGGCTTTTCTGGGCAGCGGCGAGCCGCAACCCGACGGCGCGGTGCTGGACGTCAATATCGGCGGCGAGATGGTGTTCCCGGTCGCCGAGGCGCTGCGCGAGCAGGGCGTGCCGTTCGTGTTCGCCACCGGCTATGGCGACCTGCCGCGCAAGGGCTTCGAGAACGTCGAGGTGCTGGCCAAGCCGATCAATGTCGGCGCCCTGCGCAAGGCGGTCGATAAGTTCCAGACCGAGACCTAAGCGCCCTCCTCCCGCAAGAAGTCGATGAAGGCCCGCAGCGGCGCGGGCGCGCGGCGGCGGCTGGGATAGTAGAGATAGAAGCCTCCGTAATAGGGGCACCAGTCCTCCAGCACCCGCACCAGCTTGCCCGCCGCGATCAGATCGGCGACCTGCTCCTCGAAGGCGAAGGTCACGCCCAGCCCGTCGAGGGCCGCCTGGATGGTCAGCTGCTGGTCGTTCAAGGTCAGGGGGCCGTCGACCTCGATGTTCAGCTCGACACCGCCGCGCTCGAACTCCCAGGCATAGAACCGGCCGCTGGCGAAGCGGAAGCGGATGCAGGGCAGCTCACGCAGCTGCTCCGGCCGCGTCGGCTTGGGGTGGGCCTCCCAGAAGGCCGGCGAGGCGACGATGGCCGTGCGCTGGCGCCCGCCGATCGGCACGGCGACCATGTCTTGGGCGATCGTCTCGCCAAAGCGGATGCCCGCGTCACAGCCCTCGGCCACCATGTCGACCAGGGCCGAGTCGGCGATGATCTCGACCTTCACGCCGGGCTGCTGGGCCATGAACCGGGTCACCGCCGGCAGCAGGACCAGCTCGACCGCCCCACGCGCGGCGTTGAAGCGCAGCGTGCCCATCGGCCGGCCGCGGAAGTTGTTGAGATCGTCCAGCGCATCGTCGATGTCGCGGAAGGCGGGCGACACCCGCTCGAACAGGCGCTCGCCGGCCTCGGTCAGGGCCACGCTGCGGGTGGTGCGGTTGACCAGGCGCAGGTCCAGCCGCTCCTCGATGCCGCGCAGGGCGTGGCTCAAAGCCGACGGCGTGCAACCCAGCTCGTCGGCGGCGCGGCGGAAGCTCTTGTGGCGGGCGATGGCCAGGAAGCTGGCCAGATCGGCGGGAGCGACAGGACGCATTGATGAGCCAGACTCAATATCTCGAGGAGAACTGAGATAATTATCTCATCGACGCCCAGGGTCTAGATGTTCCTCCGTCGCCGCGGCGCTGCGCCCCGGCCCTAGGCTAAGGAAACAAGACATGCGCACCTGGTTCATCACCGGCGCCTCGCGCGGCTTCGGCGCCCTGATCGCGGAAAAGGCCCTGGCCGCCGGCGACGCCGTCGTCGCCACCGCCCGCAATCCCCAGACGATCATCGACCGTATCGGCCAGCATCCGAACCTGCTGGCCGTGGCGCTGGACGTCACCGACGAGGCCCAAGGACACGCCGCCGCCAAGGCCGCCGTCGAGCGCTTCGGCCGCATCGACGTGCTGGTCAACAACGCCGGCTATGGCCTGCTCGGCGCCGTGGAAGAAGCTTCCGGGGCCGAGGTCGAGGCGCTTTACCGCACCAACGTCTTCGGCCTGCTGGCCGTCACCCGGGCCGTGCTGCCGCACATGCGCCGCCAGCGCTCGGGCCGGATCCTGAACCTGTCGTCGGTGGGCGGCCTGCGCTCGGGCCCCGGCTTCGGCGTCTACTGCTCGACCAAGTTCGCCGTCGAGGGCCTGACCGAGGCGCTGTCGGCCGAGCTGGCCCCGCTGGGCATCTTCGCCACCGCCGTCGAGCCCGGCTATTTCCGCACCGACTTCCTGGACGCGACCTCGCTGAGCGTCAGTCCGGCCAGCATCGCCGACTATCACCAGACGGCGGGCGCCACGCGCGAGATCGCCGCCGCGGTCAGCCACAACCAGCCCGGCGACCCTCGCCGCCTGGCCCAGGTGCTCGTCGAGTTCGTCGACGCCCCCAACCCGCCCGTGCGCCTGCCGCTGGGCAGCGACACGGCGGCGGCGACCGAAGCCGTGGCGGCCGCCCACCTGGCGGTGCTGAAGGACTGGCGCGCGGTGGCGGAGTCGACGGACTTCCCGAAGGAAGAGGCGGCTTAAGGCGCGAACCGCAGCACCAGCACCTGGTTGATCTGCTTGTCGTCGTAGTTGTCGTCCGAGGCCAAGACCAGCGTGCGGGCCCCGTCAGCAAGGCGGGGCCCCCAGGCCATGGCTTCCAGATTGTCGATCCGGATCCCAAGGCTGTCGAAGTTCAGCAGTAGGCGCTTGTCGACCGCCTTCACCGGCGTCGCCAGCAGGCTGCCTGTCTTCGACACGTCCTGCGCCTTGGCCACATCGGCCAGGTAGAGTCGGATGTGGTAGCTGTAGTGGCCGTCGGTTTCCTTGATCCCCGAGCGCTCCAGCACCAGCAGGCGATGGTCGTCCAGGGTCAGGATCTCGCTGATCCCGTTGTCGCCGACGCCCACCGGCGAGGCGACCTGCACCGGGTCGATGCGGTAGGCGTACTGGGCCAGAAGCTTGCCGGACCGGTCCAGGCGGCTCAGCCGCGTTAGCCCGCCCTCGGCCACCGACGGGATCGGACCGTCCTGGACCAGCGGCTGCTCCATCGACACCCACAGGGATCGTCCGTCAGCGGACCAGCTGATGCCCTCGGTCGTGGCGTTCTTGCGCGCGCCGCTCTTGCCGCCGTCGTGGAAGGTCAGAGCGTCGGGCACGACATGGCGCGCGACCGGCGTCCCGTCGGCCTTGATCCGCCGAATGGCCGGCGGATAGCCGTGGTCGAAATCGCCCTCGGTCGACCAGACGAGATCGCCGCTCGTGGGGTCAAAGCGGATCGCCTCGCCATCCGCCGCCTCGGTCCCGGCCTTGCGGTCGGGGAAGGTCTGGCCATCCTCGCGGCGCAGCGGGACCATCTTGGTCAGCTCCGGCCCACAAGGCTTGCCCGGGCGGACGTCGAGCTTGCCCAGGAAGAAATGCGACGGCCCGTGCTCGGACTTGTCGTCGCTGATGAAGGCCCACAGCTTGCTGCGCGGATCGTAGTCGATGCCCGAGATCCCGCCGTAGCCGCCGCCCTGAAACTCGATCCCCTTCGGCGTCTCGCAGGCCTTGAGCAGCGACACGCGCTCGGCGGCGACAGCGGGACCAGCGGCCAGCATGGCGGCGAGGATCAGGGCCTTCATAGCTGCAGCTCCGGGGCGGCGTCCCAGCCGGCCATGGGGCGCCGGGCGTCGGCGCGCTCGACGGCTACGCTCAATTTGCGACGGAATTCGTCGGGATCGATCGAGAACGGCTGGGCCTGGGCGTCGATGGCGTGCAGCCGCGCCCGACCGTCGGCGGGCAGGATGTAGCCGATGTCGTGGCGGCGGAAGTTGCCGATCCGCGACTGCACCTCGACCAGCCAGTTCAGCGAGACCACCTGGCAGCCCTCTGGCGACAGCAGCGCATTGTGCAGGCCCGAGCCGAACTCGCCAGCCACGACCCGCGCGCGCGAGAAGATCTGCGCCTGCTGCTCCCACGGGATCGTCTCGGGGCGCAACAGGGTCAGGCCCAGCTCCTGCGCGATCGCCTCGATCTGCGCCTCGTTCTCCATCTCGCGAAACGACTGCGCCGTGCGCACCCCGCCCCGGCTGACGAAGACCTTGTCGATCTCGCCCGCCCCCGGCCACGCCAGGACCTCGCGCTCCAGCTCCCAGCGCAGGAAGTCGTGGAAGTGATAGTCATTGTGCAGCATGTGCGGCAGCAGCGCCGCGCCGATCTCGACCGCCTCGTCGCGATGGTCGTACGTGATGATCTCCTGGCCCGGCAGCAGGGCGCGGACGATGCGGGTGACGTAGCCCGGCGCGGTCGACGGCAGCACCAGCGGCGCGGTGATCCCGGCGGCGTTCAGCGCCCGGATCAGGAACAGCTTCGGATACATCTCGGTCAGCCAGTGACCCCAGACATAGTTGAAGTGGCTGATCACGAACGCCCGGTCGAGGCGTATGCGGGGCCTGGCCTGGAAGTCCCAGGTCTCCGGCGTGATGTCGTGCTCGTACCAGTGGCGGATGTAGAAGGGATACGGCCCCTCGGCATAGACCAACTGGCCGTCCAGTTTCAGGTGCGCGCCGGTGCCGCCGGCGACGACGCGGTGAGCGACCAAGAGGTCGATCTCGGGCGCGACCAGGCCTTCCAGGTCGTGCATGGCGTTCAAGAGATCGCCGGCGCAGGGCCACAGCATCGGGCGCGGCGGGATCGGGCCGCTGGAGCCCATCAGCTTCACCCGCGCGGTCCGGTAGACCCCGCTCAGCGCCTCGTTCATCGAGACCCGGTCGGCGGCCGAGAGGTCGATAAAGGCCGCCATGGGTCTAGAGCGCGCCGTCGAGGAAGGCCAGGAAGCCGGGGAGGTCCAGCCGCCAGCGGAACTCCGAGGCCGGACGAAGCTCGCCTTCCATCAGGATCTCGGTCTCGCTGAGCGGCGAGGGGGCGAAAAAGCCGCGCCAGTCGACGCCGGCCAGCAGGGCGATGTTGCGCACCCAGACGCCGGTGAAATTGCTGGGCTGGATCTCGATCAGGGTCGCGCCGGGCTTGCAGAACAAGACATTGGCCAGGGCCGCGCCGGCCGGGGCGACGATGGTCTCGGCGCGGTGGAACAGCGCGATCTGGTCGCGAACCGACAGGGTCTCGGGCCGCACGATGGTGAAGCCGCGCGCTTCCAGGGCGGCCTCGAGCTCGGCTTCGTTGGTCAGCACACGCTTCAGCGATCCCAGGCGGGAGATGTAGATCCGCTTGGGCGCGGCAGGATCGTCCGTGATCGCCGCCGCATCCAGGATCCGCTCACGCACGGCGTCCAGCGGCGGGCCGGAGGCGTGCAGGAAGTGGTCCATCGGCGTGGCGAACACCGCCTCGCCCAGGCGGGCGGCCGGGGCGTCGATGATGGCCGGCGCCACGCCCAGCAGCGCCAAAAGCTCGCTCTGCCAGGGCAGCAGCGGCGGGGCGACGGGCGGGTGGCTGGCCAGCGCGCCGGCCTGATCCGCCGCCAGCAGGGCCGGCAGGCAGTCGATCAGGAAGTGGCCGTAGTTGTGCAGGCCTCCCCAGGCCATGAACACCGTGGCCCGCGGGAGGGTCGGCGCATCGGCCGGCGGGACGAACAGCGTGGCCTCACCCTCGCGGCGGGTGTGCGGCAAGGCCGCCAGGGTCGGGGTCAGGTAGAGGGCTTCGTGGACCGACGATTTGAACACTCGGCCGGCCTGGTCGAACACCGCGCCGAAGGCGGGCGTGTGCCAGACGTCGGCGACGCGGACCAGGTCGACGGCCGCATGCAGCACGCCGCCAGCGCCGTCGGCCCAGCCAGGAATGTCGGCGCCGCCGCTCTTGCCTTCCAGCCGCGCGCGGGCTTGCGGATCGTCCAGCACGGTGGCGGCCAGGACCGGTCCGATAACGTTCGGCTCACCGGCCATCGGATCGGCGACAGAGGTCAGCACCGTCGCCTCCTCGACCACGGTCAGCGGCACGCCCGGCGGCGGGGGCGCGTCAGGGACCAGGCCCTTCAGCTTGCGCCCCACGCGGCGGACGAGACGGGCCAACTTGCTCACAGCTCGAAGCTCGCGCGATAGCCGGCGCGGGCGACGATGGCGGCGGTCAGGCGCTCGATCGCGTGAGCCGTGGTGCCATCGACGCGACCGAGCTCCGGCTCGAAGCCGATCTCGGCGTCGGACAGGTCCGACAGCGGCGCGAAGGCTTCCGTCCGCCCCCAGAACATCGAGCCGGCCGCGAACGGCGTCTCGGGCCGGGGCTTGAGGCCCATGCGGGCGGTCAGGCGCTCGACGGCCACGCGGTTGTTGTCCATCACGTCCGGATCGCCGATCCGCATCCGCGCCTCGGACGAGGCCAGCAGGCCCAGCTGCGGGTTCTGGGCGAAGGCGCGCAGGGCCAGGGCCGCCGCCTCGCCGCCCAGCAGGCCGTCGACCAGCTCGGCCCGCCATTCGTCGCCCTTGGCCCGGTGCGGCGAGCGCTTGGAGTGCAGCTTGCAGAACACCGAATAGCCGAGCGCGCGGGCGCGGCGCAGGGTCTCGACGAATGGCCGGATGTCGCGGCCGCGGTTCTCGGCGATGGCCAGATGGGCCTTCGGGAAGGCCGCGCGAATACGGGCGAGGTCTGTCTCGTCCCAGGTTTCCGGCACGGTGATCATCAGGTCCAGCACGTCGGCGGTCGCGGCCAGACGCTCGGCGAACCAGTCGATCAGTTCCGGATAGAAGAGGTGCAGCAGGGTCACCGCCTCAGCGCGCTTCACGAACGCGCCCTGCGCTTCGGCCACCAGCGGATGGGCGTCGGTCAGGCGCGGCGTATAGGCGGCCAGCGCCGTGCGGGTGGCGTGCAGGTAGCCGTGGCCGAACCAGCGGTCGGGCTCGAGATAAGCCCCTTCGCCCCACTCGTTCCAGGCGTTGACGAAGACCATCGCCTGGCCGGCCGGATGCTTGGCCTCAGCATGCTTCAGCGCCCCCGACAGCCAGGTCAGGTAGCTTTCCGGGTCGGCGTTGTGGAAGGCGTGGCCGGCCCAGGGCTTGCGGGCCTGGTTGTCCCAGCCCGGCATGACGCCCGGCACGTAGGCGGCGTCGACGGCCGACAGCTCGTCCAGCTTGGACTGCACGACGACCGGATAGTCATAGACCTTGCCGGTGAACTGGGCGTGCAGCGGCGTCACCTGCCGGGTGATCTCGCCCTCGACGATGGCGTGCGGCGGGAAGTCGATGATCCCGTCGAAGCCGTGTGAGGCATAGTCCTGGAAACCGAACGCCGTGGTGCACAGCAGGTGCAGCTCGCCCAGGCCCATGGCCCGCGCCTGCGCGCGCCAGCGGTCGGTGGTGGCCTTGCTGTCGGGCAGGATCTCCGGGCGATACAGCACCAGCATCGGCTTACCGCCGACCTTCAGGTAGCGCGGATCGCGGATGTAGCGGGCCATGTCCTCGAACACGGCCTTGTCGTCTTCCGGCGAGTGTTCCTGCCCCATCAGGACATTGCTCTCGTCGCCGTCCCAGCGCCGGGTCCAGTTCTCGTTGGCCCAGCAGAGGGCGAACGGGAAATCCAGGGTCGGGTCGGCCAGATAAAGCTCGATCGGCCGCTCCAGCAGCCGCTTCCCCGCGAACCAGTAGTAGTGGAAGCAGAAGGCCGAGACGCCCGCGCCCTTGGCCAGGGCGATCTGCTGGGCGATGACCTCACGCTGGCGCAGGTCGTAGAACCCGAGATCGGCCGGCAGGCGCGGCTGGTAGTGACCCAGGAACTGCGGCTGGGCCTTGGAGACGTTGGTCCACTCGGTGAAGCCCTTGCCCCACCACAGGTCGTTCTCCGGGAACGGATGGAACTGCGGCAGGTAGAAGGCCACGACCTTGGGCGCATCGGCCGGCAGGGCGATCGGCGCGGCGATCGGAGCCGCGAAGTGTGGGCTGCGCAGGTTCTTCGACACCGAGATCGTGTGGATATAGGTCGCCTGCACCGGCCCGGCGTCGCCGCCGACGCGGGGGGCACGCCCGCCTTGCAGCGCCGCGCGGCCGCGCCGCCATAGCGCCCCGGCGGGCCCGCGCAACGGACCCAGCAGCGGCTTGACCGCCTGGATCGCCGCGCCACGCAGGCCGCGCGGATCCTTGCCCAGGTCGCCGATGCGCGTGACTTTGAAGTCGGCCACGGTGAACTGGCACGCGCCCTCGGACGGATCCAGCCGCACGCCGATCAGCTGGAAGCTCCGCGCCGGCAGCGAGGCGAACCAGCCGTCCGGACCAGCCTTCAGCCGCGTGTAGGAATCTTCGGAAAAGCCGTCGCCCCAGTCGGCATAGAGCGCCGGGCCGACCAGTTGGCCATCGGTGGCCTCCAGCTTCAGATCGATCCGCACGGCCTTGGCGGCGCGCAGACCCGCGCGCTCCTCGCGGGTCGGGGTCCAGACCATCTGCGGGTCGCCGCCGGCCGCCGCCAGGATCGTCCGCCCCTGGGCGTCGAGGCCCTGGACCGTGACGTCGCGACCGGGCTTCAGGCCGCTCATGCCTTGCCCGTCATCCATGCGGTCAGGCGCGCGAAGAAGCCCGGTTTGGCGTTCGGGTCGCGTTTGCGGATCACCACCGCCGCCTGCCAGAACTGGGCCGGGTCGTCGATATAGCGCACCACCTCACCGCCATGCGGGGCGGCCTCCTTGGCCACGAACCGAGCGGTCACCGCCGTCTCGCCATAGACGTCCGGCTCGCGATAGTCGCCGCCGCCCGAGGGCAGATAGGCGATGCCTTCGTTGGCCAGGTCGGCGCGCAGCTGTGGCAGGCGATCCTTGAACACCGACAAGGCGGCCATCCAGGCATTGTCCGCGTCAGGCGCGATGGCCTCGACCATGTCCAGGAAGCGCGGCGGCTCGACCGTGAACACCAGCTGGCCGCCGGGAGCCAGGACCCGCAGCAGCTCGGCCAGCCAGGCGCGGAACAGCGGCGGCGGCAGGTGGGTGAACACCGAATAGGCCGTGATCAGACGGAACGACCCGTCCGCGAACGGCAGCGGCTGGCCGTTGGCGATGGTCTCGAACCGGCCCGGCAGGTTGGCGTTGGCGCAGAACTCGACCATGCCCGGATCGATATCGACCCCGACCATGTCCTGGGCGTCGAAGTCGCGCAGGAAGAACCGGCCGATCCGGCCCCAGCCGCAGCCGAAGTCCAGATAGCCCTGCCCCGGCGAGGCCTTGTAGGCGCGGTCGCTCATGGCCTCCTGGGCGAAGGCGTAGAACTTGCCGGCCTCGTCCAGCGCGTCCTCATAGGCCGAGCCGACGAACTGGCGCTGGATCTCCGCTGACGGGAAGTCGGGGTAGACGAGACCGCTCTGGGCACGCTCGGCCACCGACCGCTTCAGGCGCGCCAGCCAGACCTCGGGCGCCAGACCGCGGAGATCTTCGTGAGCGAGAAGACGAGCGGTCATGCGGCGGTAGTCTCACGGTGGACAAGCCAGTCCTCAGTCGAGCCGAGGAAGACGATCTTGCCGGCCTGCAGCTCGCAGACCCGGTTGCAGACCCGGCGGACCAGGTCGTGGTCGTGGGTGGCCAGGACGACGATCTTGGCGTCCTCGACCATGCGCTGCATGCGGTCGGCGGCCTTCTGCACGAAGGCGGCGTCGCCGGCGCTGAGCCACTCGTCCAGCACCAGGATGTCGGCCTCGAACTCGGTGGCGACGGTGAACATCAGGCGCGCCAGCATGCCGGCCGAATAGGTGCGGACCGGCAGGTGCAGAAAGTCGCCCAGCCCCGAGAACTCGGCGATGGCTGCGACGCGGCTGTCGATCACCTTGCGCGGCAGCCGGCGCATCAGACCCAGCTTGTGGATGTTGCGAAGGCCTGTGGCCTCCATGTCGATGCCGGCGTTGATGGCGATCATCGAGGTGATGTCGCCGTCGATCGTCAGGTCGCCCCGCGTCGGCGAATAGATGCCGGCGATGACCTTGAGCAAGGTGGTCTTGCCCGAGCCGTTGTGACCCACCAACGCGATGCGGTCGCCCTCGACGATGTCGAGATTGATGTCGTGCAGCGCCTTGACCGCGGCCACGTCGCCGGCGGCCTTGTACATCTTGCCGCCGACCGCGAGGTTGAACACGGCGCTGCGCAGCGACTGCGAGCGTAGGCTGTAGACGAAGTAGTCGAGGTCGACGTTCTTCAGCGTGATCTGGTGCGTCATCGCCGTCTCCTACAGCCAGAAGACCACGCGCTTGCGGAACATGGCCAGCAAGGCGAGAGCGATGATTGCGAGGACGCCTGTCGTGCCGAGCGTCCAGTACCAGTCGATCGCGGCCGGCGCGTGGCCGGTCAGGGGCGCGCGAAGCAGCTCGACCTGGTGACCCAGTGGGTTCAGCTCGACCACCCAGCGGCGCTCGGCGCTGACATTGGTGGTCAGCCAGAACACCGGCGTCACGTAGAACAGCAGCTGGACGACATAGCTCATCATGTAGGCCACGTCGCGGAAGCGGGTCGACGGGATGGCGATGATGAAGCCCTGGAAGCACACGATCAGCAGCATCAGGGCCAGCGCCGGGATCAGCGTCCAGTGCGGGATGGAGAACTTGCCGATGATCAGCATCACCACCCAGAAGGCGATCATCTGAAACAGGAAGTTCGTCGCCGCCTTCTGGGCGTGCAGGAAGACATAGAAGGTCAGCGGCAGCCGTTGGCTCTGCATCAGGCCGGCGTTGTAGAGGAAAATCGCCTGAGCCTCGGCGATGGTCGTGCCGACCAATGACCAAGCCAGCAGGCCGGCCACCACCTGCGGATAGCTCTTGGACATGTCGACGCCCATCAGCAGGCTGACCAGGAAGGCCAGGGCGAAGGCGACGACCAGCAGGTTGCAGGCCATCCAGAAGGGACCCAGGATCGACCGCTGGAAGCGCGAGGCCGTCTGGTCCAGGCCGACTCGCCACCACAAGGGCGCGAGACGGACGCCGTCTCCCACATCCTTGAGCGCCGCCATCAAGGGACTCGGCATTCCAGACCTTCCAAAGCGCCTCGCGGCGGTAGCAAGGGGCCTGCTTACAGAGCCCCGAGCCGGCCGACAATTGCTTTGGAAGGTCGACGAACCTCGTGTTGCGTAAAAACTTTAGTCAAGAGCCTTGAAGCGCACCGCCGCGCCGCCGCCGGGAGCCATGTCGAAGTCCAGACTGTCCTTGGCGGTGACGATCTTCTTGTCGACCGCCAGGACTCCAGGATTGGTCCGGTAGTCGGCCCAGGGACCGTCGCGATAGATCTGGGCCTCGTAACGTTTTCCGGGGGCCAGGAAGTCCAGCTTCTGGCTGAGCTTGCGCGGGGTTTCGTCGGTCAGGGCGCCCAGGAACCAGTCCTTGCCGCCGCGCGGCTGGCGGGCCACGACGATGTAGTCGCCGATCACGCCCTGCAGGGTCTTGGACGTCTCCCAGTCGGTGGGCACGTCGCGGATGAACTGGAAGGCGTCGGGCCGCGCCTCGTAGTTCTCCGGCAGGTCGGCGGCCATGTGGACGGGGCTGTAGAGCACCACGTACAGCGCCAGCTGCACGGCGATGGTCGACTGGCCGCGGCGGGTCAGCTCGGTCTTGCCGTGGATCACGTCCATGATGCCCGGCGTGAAGTCCATCGGCCCCGCCAGCATGCGGGTGAACGGGATGATCACCGTGTGCTCGGGCGGGTTGGTCGGGTCGCCCCAGGCGTTGAACTCCTGCCCGCGCGCGCCTTCGCGGCTCAGCATGTTGGGCCAGGTGCGGCGCAGGCCCGTGTCCTTGACCGGCTCGTGGGCGTCGATCGAGATCTTGTGGGCTGCGGCCACCTGGGCGACGTGCAGGTTGTGACGGACCATGTACTGGCCGGCGAACCACTGCTGCTGGCCGTCCTGGTCGAGAATCGTGCCGCTGTGGCGGACATAGCCGGTCTTGACCTGCGAGACGCCGACGCTCTCGTACATCTTCATGGCGTCTTCGAGCTGGGCCTCGTAGTTAGGCACCGCGCCGGCCGTCTCGTTGTGGCCGATCAGCTTGACGCCCTTCTTGGCGCCGTAGGCGGTGATCGCCTTGATGTCAAAGTCCGGATAGGCCTGCGTGAAGCTGAACTTTTCGCCATTGGCGATCCAGTCGCCGTCCCAGCCCTTGTTCCAGCCCTCGACGAGCACGCCGTCGAAACCGTACTTGGCCGCGAAGTCCATGTAGCGCTCGACATTGGCGGTGTTGGCGCCGTGGATCGGACCGCTGCCCCAGGTCGAGCGGTTCAGGTGCATCTCCCACCAGACGCCGACATACTTGCCGGGCTTGATCCAGGATGTGTCGGCGATCTTGCTGGGTTCGTTGAGATTGAGCTCGATGCGGCTGTCGGCCAGGGCGCCGGCGGAATCCCCGATCAGCACGGTGCGCCAGGGGGTGGTGAAGGCGCCGATCTTCTTGGCCAGGGTCCCGTCGGCCCACGGCATCAGCTTGGCCTTGTAAGTCCCCGCGCCATTGCCGGCCAGCAGCATAGACGGGAAGTCGACCAGGGCCGCTTCGTGGATGGAAAGGTGCAGACCGCCCTTTTCCCTCATCGTGAGCGGCGTCTCGGCCAGGGTGATGCGGCGGGCGTCTGTCTGCTTGTAGAGATACTCGTCGCGCTCCTGGCCCAGGGCCTCGTACCACCAGGCGTCATAGGCGCCGACGGGCTTGAACTCGGTGCGGTCGTCGGTGACGGCGACAGCCTGGCCGGCCGGGATGGCGGTGTAGGCGTAGCGGAAGCCCAGGCCGTCATCGAACAGGCGGAAGGTGACGTCGACGGCCTTGTTCAGCGGCGTATCGCCGGCCAGGGTGACGGTCAGTTCCGAATGGTTGTCGCGGATGACCCGCTGCTCGCCCCAGGGCTGCTCCCAGGTGGTGTCGCTGGCCGAGCGCTTGGCGGCGGTGATGCCCGAATAGCGCGCCTGCGCCTCGCCCGCGAAGGTCAGCCCCATCGGCGCGGCCGATAGCACCGGCTTGCCGCCCTTGCTCACCTCGTAGAAGGCCTGACCGTCGCGGGTGAAGACGCACACCTCGATCACCTTGCCCGGCGACTGGGCGCACTCGCGTTCCGCAGCCTGAGCGATCGCCGGCGAGGCCAGGGCGGCCAGCAGGGCCAGGGTTCGGAAGCTCATCGACAGTCTTTCTTCGAAAAGGGCGCCCCGGCTCCGCAGGATCGGAGCCGGAGGCGCAGGGGGAGGACTTGAGGCCAGGAGGCCTGGCCGAACACAAAGGCTCTTCGGAGCGCGCGCTAAGATTGCCCGCGCCAGGACGAAGATCGGACGAAGGGGTTGAGGCGGGGGGCGTTATCC
>Ga0209023_10001083_pt1 | contig 37749 bp, 41 predicted proteins | sample LakOneMetagenome_FD_187468 | JGI IMG/M metagenome (GOLD analysis project Ga0209023, IMG submission 187468) | Freshwater and sediment microbial communities from Lake Erie, Canada (SPAdes) (version 2) | ecosystem: Environmental > Aquatic > Freshwater > Lentic | place: Lake Erie, Canada...
ACGGCGTGTTGACGCCGCCGTCGACGTGCATTTCCAGAACCACCTTGTCGTCGTCCTGAAGCCCGGCGATCAGCACAGGAGGAAAGACGCCGGGAATGCTGGCTGAGGCGACCAGCACCTCCTTGAACAGCTCGCGGGCGTTCTCGTCGCCCTGGGTCGCCAGAAGGCCCATGTCCCAGATGACGGTTTCCTCGCTGTCCAGATCGGTCGTCGCCACCAGCAGCCGGCGACCCTTGGCGTGCTCGCGCGCGACGGCCTGCATCAGTTCAGGGGTGACGTTCTCGTCCACCAGATTGCGCAGGACCTGTGACGAGAACAGGCTCGGGTTCAGGAAGGCGGCGAAACTGCGCCAGCTCAGCAAATTGCTGGCGGCGCCGCTGGTATAGGCGTGCTGAAGTTCGTCGTCCCAATCCGATCCAAGAAAGGCGAACGGAGCGGCAAGCGCCCCCGTGCTGACGCCGGTGACGACATCGAACGCGGGGCGATCGCCCTGTTCGGTCCAACCGACCAGAAGCCCGGCGCCGTAGGCCCCGTTTGCGCCGCCGCCAGACAGCGCCAGGATCGACGTCGGTTTGTCGGGCCGAAGTCGCTGACCGATTTCCTGAGTGAAGGCCTGCAAGCGCGCGCTGTCGCTGGCGCGGATGCGAGGGTCTTCCGCCTTGACGAGCGTGCCGTCGGTGATGCGGAGGGGGCCGGTCGGGCGATCCAGCGTTCCGCACGCCGACAAGGCCAAGGCCATGAGGACGCCGAACAGGCCTGATCCAATCCGCCGCATATCTCGAGTTCCGGTTCCGTGTGAACGCCGGCTTCTACCGCGTCCTTGGCAATCCTGTCATCAAGGCGATGAACAAGCGTCGCCGTTTGAAACCGTCGCAGGCCGGGTGTGTTCTCATCGGCAGGACAAACCAAACTCGTGGAGATACACATGGTTGACGTTTCGCTCATCAAGGAACACCTCGAAGTCGTAGGCTCGGACGGAGGTCACGTGGGCCGGGTCGATCACGTCCTGGGCGACCAGATCGAACTGGCGAAGCTGGATTTCGCCGGCGGCTTCAAGCACCACATGATCCCGGTCAGCTGGGTCGAACGGGTCGATGACAAGCACGTCCATCTGAGCCTGACCCAAGACGACGCCAAGGCGCGCTGGACAGAAAAGCCGCATTAAGGCGGATCTGACGCCGATTTAATGAAGGCCCCGCTGCACAAGCGGGGCCTTTTGCTTATCTGAGATACGTCGCATTGGGCGACATTGGAGCCTGTCTTGATGCGCCTGATCCTGAATATCCTCTGGCTCATCTTCGGCGGCTGGATTTCCGGGCTGCTGTGGCTACTGGGCGGCGCGATCCTCGCGCTGACCGTCGTCGGCCTGCCGTGGACGTTCGCGGCGTGGCGCATCGCCAGCTATTCGTTCTGGCCCTTCGGCCGCGAGATCGTGTGGCAGGACACGCATCCCGTCGCAGGCTGCGTCGGCGTCGTTTTGAACGTCGTCTGGTTCGTCGTGGCCGGCTGGTACATCGCCCTGACGCACCTGCTCATCGCCGTGGCGGAGTTCGTCTCCATCATCGGCATTCCGTTTGCGCTGAAGGATCTCGAACTGGCCAAGTTGGCGCTGGCGCCGGTCGGACGCACCATCCGCGACAAGGCCTGACCCAAACGAAAACGCCGACGTCAGACGACGTCGGCGTTTCACAAATATCGATCTTGGATGGGGTCAGCCCGGCGAGATCATCTTCTCCGGCCGCACGGCTTCATCGAACTCCGCGTCCGTCAGATAGCCGCCGCCGACAGCCTCTTCGCGCAACGTGGTGCCGTTCTTGTGCGCGGTCTTGGCGATCTTGGCGCACAGATCATAGCCCAGCTTGCCGTTCAGAGCGGTGACCAGCATCAGCGAGTTGTTCAGGCCGCGCGCAATATTGTCCTCGCGCGCCTCGATGCCGACGACGCAGTTGTCGGTGAAGCTGATGGCCGCGTCGGCGACCAGGCGCACCGACTGCAGGAAGTTGTAGGCCATCACGGGGTTGTAGACGTTCAGCTCGAAATGGCCTTGCGATCCCGCGAAGGTTAGGGCGGCGTTGTTGCCGAACACCTGGACGCAGACCTGGGTCAGGGCTTCGCATTGGGTCGGATTGACCTTGCCCGGCATGATCGACGAGCCTGGCTCGTTTTCCGGCAGCGCCAATTCGCCCAGACCTGAACGCGGGCCGGAGCCCAGGAAGCGGATGTCGTTGGCGATTTTGAACAGGCTGGCGGCGACCGTGTTGATGGCGCCGTGGCTGAAGACCATGGCGTCGTGGGCGGCCAGGGCCTCGAACTTGTTCGGGGCCGTGGTGAAGGGCAGGCCGGTGATCTCGGCGATCTGGGCCGCAACCTTCTCGGCGAAGCCGATGGGCGCGTTCAGACCGGTGCCGACGGCGGTGCCGCCCTGCGCCAGTTCCATCAGGGCCGGCAGGGTCTGTTCGATGCGCTTGATGCCGTTCTCGACCTGTTGCGCATAGCCGCCGAACTCTTGGCCCAGCGTCAGAGGCGTGGCGTCCTGGGTATGGGTGCGGCCGATCTTGATGATGTGGGCCCAGGCCTTGGCCTTGGCGTCCAGCGCGGCGTGCAGATGTTTCAACGCCGGGATCAGGTCGTTGACCACCTGTTCGGCGCAGGCAACGTGCATGGCCGTGGGATAGGTGTCGTTGGACGACTGGCTCATGTTGACGTGGTCGTTGGGGTGAACCGGCTTTTTGGAGCCCATCTCGCCGCCCAGAATCTCGATCGCGCGGTTCGAGATCACCTCATTGGCGTTCATGTTCGACTGGGTGCCCGAACCCGTCTGCCAGACCACCAGCGGGAAGTGGTCGTTCAGCTTGCCTTCGATAACCTCATTGGCGGCCTTGATGATGGCGTCGGCCAGGGCCGGATCCAGCTTGCCCAGGTCACGATTGGTCTCGGCGGCCGCACGCTTGACGATGCCCAGGGCGCGCACGACCGGCAGGGGCTGCTTCTCCCAGCCGATCTTGAAGTTGCCCAACGATCGCTGCGCCTGAGCGCCCCAGTAGCGATCGGCGGCGACTTCGATGGGGCCGAAGGTGTCGGTCTCTGTGCGGACGTTGCTCATGCGCGTAAATCTCGTCTCTCAGGCGTGGCGATGGGTTGCGCGGCGGTGTAGCACGAGAGCCATGCAGGGCAAGAAGAGCGCGGATATGAGACGAGGGTTGATCGCCGTGGCGGCGCTGTCGGCGCTGGCCGGCTGCGCGACTGTGAAGCCTGAACCCACAATGCCCCGGGTGGCCCTCGATACGACAGCCGGCTCGATTGTCTTGGCGCTGAATGCAGCCGCCGCGCCGATCACGACATGCAACTTCATCGGCTACGTCGTGACCGGTGATTATGATGGGGGCACGTTCTTCCGAACGGTCAACCGCGATACCAATACCGCCAGCCGCTATCCCATCGACGTGATCCAGGCGGCGACGCCACGCGGCAGCGACGACGCATCGCGACAACCGATCACTCTTGAACGGACACGAGACACTGGCCTGCGCCATACGGCCGGCGCGGTGTCCATGGCGCGGGACGGACCGGACAGTGCGACCTCCAGCTTCTTCATCGTCACCGAGGAGACGCCGAGCCTGGACTTTGGCGGAGGGCGGAATCCAGACGGGCAGGGCTTCGCCGCATTCGGAGCCGTGGTCGAAGGGCTGGATGTGGCGCGGCGGATCCAGCGGATGCCCGCGAACTCTCAGGAGCAGCTTACGCCGCCCGTAACGATCCGATCCGCGCGTCTGATGGATGCGGCGCCGGCCGTCTGTATGAAATCGATGCAACCGTGACCGCCGGCTGGATCGGGACCGGCAAGGTCAGGGCGCGTGAGGACGGCGATGCGGTCGAGATCGTTATCGACGGCCTGACGACCCAGGCCAAATACTACAAGCCGCTGGTCTATGAGTTCATGCGCAAGGAATGGCGCGGAGCCAGGCCGTCATGGGGCGACCATGTCGTCGAAATCCGCATGGAGCATGTCGGCGAGCCGCCCTGGATGGACCTCGACAATCTGGCCAAGGCCTTGCTCGACTCCATCAAAGGCTATCTGTTCCACGACGACGCTCAGGTCGCGCGGCTGCTGGTCGAAAGACGCGAAGGCGAAAGAGAGCGGATCCTGATCCGCTCCTATCCACGCAAGGACTGACGGCGGCTATTTCTTGCGGAACTGGTCCAGCGAAACGACCTTGGGGCCGTCCGAAATCGGCGGCATGTCCTGGGGCGGGGTCGGCTCGTCTTCGACTTCGTCCAAAAGCTGCGGGTCTTCGAACTGCAGCAGAAATTGGACGCTGGGATCGTAGAAGCGCGTGATCGCGGAATAGGGAATGACCAGGCTCTTGGGCATGCCGCCGAAGCGCAGCTTGACCGAGAAACGCTCAGACTCGACGCGCAGGTCGTCGTACTGGTGCTGCAGAACGACCGTCATCTCTTCCGGATATTTCGCCAGAATGTCAGGGGCCACGCTGACGCCGACGGCACGTGTCTTGAAGGTGATATAGAAGTGGTGGGCGCCGGGCAGTCCGTCGGCCAGCACGCGTTCCAACGCGGCGCGCATGACGCCGCGCAGGGCTTCCTGCGCCAGCTGTTCGTACCGCATCTCATCGACCGGAGGGGCCTGGTCGCTCATCGTCACCTCACATCAGAGCGCGACTGATAGCGGCGCAGGGCCGTAGGCGAAAGGTGTCATGAAGGTAAAGCGCCGGGATTCTGGCGCCAGGCTCCCGATCATCTTTTGGAAAGTGCCGGGGGTTCTGTTGCCAGGCCCCCCGACGGGCCCCGCCCAGGGATCTGAACCCCTAGGACTTAAGATTCGAAATCACTCGAACCGCATTACGCGGCGAGAGCGACTTCTCCAGCGAAGTTATCGTTCGCAGTTAGAAAATGGCCCGATACGGTGGGCCAGGACGAGCGAAAGCAATCCTCTTTACACGTCCGTCGATGCTAGTCGGCCCCATGCTGCCTCCGCCGATAACGCGGGGAGAAAGTTGGTGGAGCCGCCGGGAATCGCACCCGGGTCCGGTCCGCTTATTACAAGCGCGTTTATCGCTATAGTCCGGCCGAAACCGGACCAGAGGAATATAGGCGCAGCCGTGACGCATTCCAAGCGCCGGATTGCACTCAGGCGCGGCTCCACTCCGGCGTCTGGTTTCGGAACCACGTCAACTGACGTTTGGCGTAGTTGCGGGTAGCTTGTTTAAGGGCGGCGATCGCGTCGTCGCGGGCCAGATCGCCGGACAGGTAGGCGGCCAGTTCTCTGACCCCGACCGCCTTCATGGCGGGCAGGGCGGGGTTCAAGCCACGGTCCAAGAGGGCTTGGACTTCGTCTATCGCTCCCTGATCGATCATCAGATCTACGCGCTGGTCACAGTTTGAATAGAGTTGCTGACGCTCGGGCTCTCTGACCCATCCGGTCCATGAGCCCTGCGCCAACAAGGGCTGGGTGTCGGCCTTCCAGGCGCTCAGCGCACGACCGCTGGCGATGAAAACGCTCATGGCTCGAACCAGTCGCTGTCGGTCTCCCTGTTCGATGGCCTGCGCCGCCTCAAGATCGATCTGGGCCAGGCGCCGGCGAAAAGCTGACTCGCCGAGCGCCGTGTAGTCGGCATCCATCTGATCGCGCACCGCGCTCGGCACCGCGGGAATATCGGCCAAGCCTCGTGTCAGACTGGTGAAATAGAGGCCGGTCCCCCCCACCAGAATGGCCGGGCGGCCTTGATCGCGAAGATCGTCGAGCAACGCCATCACTGCGCGGCTCCAGCGTCCTACCGACCAGGCGTCGGCCGCGTCTGCGACGCCATACAGTCGATGGTCGGCCTGGGCTTCATCTTCAGCCGAGGGGCGGGCCGTCAGGATGCGCAGGTCGGCGTAGAGTTGCTGGCTGTCGGCATTGATGATCACCGCACCCGTTTCGCGCGCCATCTTCAGCGCCAGCGCCGACTTGCCGGAAGCGGTTGGGCCGGCGATCAGGGTGATTGAGGGCGGCTGGGACAAATCGTGGCTCGCGGGACGGGTTCGAGGGCGATAGAACGCGCGCATCATCGCCTGCAAGTCCCTTGGAGACCGCCTTGGTCGAACGCTCCGCCGTCATCGCCGCCCTCGACGCCATCATCGATCCGGTTTCCGGCCAGGGGTTGGTCGCCGCCGGTCTGGTTCAGGGCCTGGTCGTGGCTGAGGATCGCGCGGGGTTTGCTCTGGAAGTCGATCGCACTCAAGCAGCCGCCTACGCCCCGGTCCGTGACGCGGCGGAGGCTGCGCTGAAGGCCATTCCCGGCATGGCGCGCGTTTCGGTCATTCTAACCGCCGAGACTAAGCCGGTTGCTGCGCCGCGCACGGCGAGCCTGTCAAAGGCGGCGGTCGATCAGGGCCGCGCCAAGGCGCCCGTCCCGACCGATCGTCCGGCCCATGTCCGCCGCGTCCTGGCCGTCGCCAGCGGCAAGGGCGGGGTGGGCAAGTCCACGGTCGCCGTAAATTTGGCCGCTGCGCTTTCGGCGCGCGGGCTATTGGTCGGCATTCTCGACGCCGATGTATATGGGCCGTCGCTGCCGACCATGCTGGGCATCAGCGGTCAGCCCGCCTACGATGACGGCGCCATCGTGCCGCACCTCGCCCACGGGCTGAAGGCCATGTCGGTCGGCCTTTTGACCAAGTTGGACGACGCCATGATCTGGCGTGGCCCCATGGCGTCGCAGGCCATCACGCAGATGCTGACCCAGACGCGTTGGGGAACGGCTGATGCGCCGCTGGACGTGCTGGTGGTCGATCTGCCGCCGGGCACGGGCGACGTCCAGTTGACCCTGATCCAGAAGACGCCGCTGGATGGAGCGGTGATCGTGTCGACGCCGCAGGAAGTCGCTCTGGCCGATGCGCGACGTGCCCACACCCTGTTCCAGCGTGTCAATGTCCCGACGTTTGGCCTGATCGAGAACATGAGCGGACCAGTCTTTGGTGAAGGCGGGGGGAAGACCGAGGCCGAGCGCCTGTCCATCCCGTTTTTGGGCGCCTTGCCGCTGGACGCCGCCTTGCGAGAGGGCGGCGATACCGGACGACCGCCTGTCGCAACCGATCCTCACGGCGAAATCGCCGGCCGCTTTGTCGAAATAGCCGCGCGCGTCTCGGCGGCGCTCGGGCTTTAGAAAAAGCCGAGGCGGGGGGTTTTCAAACGCAACCCTGTTCGCCACCTTGGATGCTACAGATATCCAAGGAATTCCAATGAGCCTCGACGCCCTGTTCAGCCCTTTCACGATCAAGGGGCTGACCCTGCCCAACCGCATCGTCATGGCGCCCATGACGCGGTCCTTCTCGCCGAACGGCGTCCCGACCTCCGACGTCGCCGCCTATTATCGCCGCCGCGCCGAGGGCGGAGTGGGTCTGATCGTCACCGAGGGCACGGTCGTCGAGCGTCCGGCGGCGCGCAACGACGCCAATGTTCCGGTCTTCCACGGCGAAGCGCTGCCGGAATGGAAGTCCGTGGTTGAAGAGGTTCATGCCGCCGGCGGTCTTATCGCGCCGCAGATCTGGCACGTCGGCTCGGCGCGGGGACGCGGCGATGACTGGGCGCCGCTGGGCAAGGTGGATAGCCCGTCGGGCATGACCATGCCGGGGAAGACCAAGCTGGAGCCGATGACGGAGGAAGATGTCGCAGACACGATCGCCGCTTTCGGCCGGTCGGCCCGCGCTGCACGAGACCTCGGCTTCGACGCCGTCGAAATCCACGGCGCCCATGGCTATTTGATCGACCAGTTCTTCTGGGGCGGCCTAAATGCGCGCGAGGACCGCTGGGGCGGACCGACCATCGCGGACCGCGCCCGCTTCGGCGCCGAGGTCGTGAAAGCGGTGCGTGAAGGCGTCGGCGACGACATCCCCGTCATCCTGCGCCTGTCGCAGTGGAAGCTTCAGGATTACACGGCCCGCATCGCCGAGACGCCGGAGCAGATGGTCGAGTGGCTGACCCCGCTGTCGGACGCCGGCGTCGATGTCTTCCACTGCTCGCAGCGCCGCTTCTGGGAGCCGGAATTCGAAGGCTCGGAGCTGAACTTCGCCGGCTGGACCAAGAAGCTGATGGGCAAGCCCACGATCACCGTCGGGTCCGTCGGCCTGGACGGCGAGTTCATCGCGGCCTTCGGCGGCGAGGGTTCAAAGCCCGCCTCGCTGGACGGTCTGCTGCGCCGTCTGGAGAACGAGGAGTTCAACCTGGTCGCCGTCGGCCGCGCGCTGCTGGCCGATCCTCAGTGGGTCGCCAAGATCCGCGAGGGTCGTGAAGACGAGCTGCGCAACTTCGAGCGTTCGGACCTGATGACCCTGTCCTGATCGGGAAACGTCGAGCCGGTTATGCCGGCTCGACGATCACGCCAGTGCCGTAGCACAGCACCTCGGTCACGCCCGGTATGATCTCCGTCGCGTCATAGCGGACGGCCAGGATGGCGTTGGCGCCGTGGGCCTGGGCGTGTTTGACCAGTTCGTCATAGGCTTCCTGACGCCCGGCCTCAGCCAGCTTCACATAGGCGCCGACGCGGCCGCCCAGCATGGACTGGACCCCGCCGATGGCGTTGCGAGAGCGCACCGTGACACCGCGCACCAGGCCGATGTGGCGCGTCACGCGAAAGCCGGGCAGGTCGTTGGTCGTGGTGACGTACATCTGTTTCTCCTAGCGGCGTTCCAGCACGCGGAAGGTGAAGGCATGATCGTCCTTCTCGCCTGCCGGGTGCGATTCTGACGATACCTCGACCCAGGCGGTTTCGTCGAATGCCGGAAAGACGGCGTCGCCTTCGGGAGAAGCCTCGACCTCGGTGATGTACAGGCGCCTGGCGCGGGGCAGGGATGCCTCGAACAAGGCGGTGCCGCCGATGATGCAGATTTCCTCGACGCCATCGTCCTCGGCGGTTTCGCGTCCGATCTCGATGGCCTCGTCCAGAGTGGCGCAGACCAGCGCGCCCTTGGACATGCCGTCGCTTTCGTAGGATTCGTCACGCGTCAGCACGATGTTCAGCCGACCCGGCAGAGGCTTCAGCGGCAGGCTCTCCCAAGTCTTGCGGCCCATCAGGCAGGGCTTGCCCACGGTGATGGCCTTGAACCTCTGCAAGTCGCTGCGGAGCCGCCAGGGCAGGTCGCCGTCGCGACCGATGACGCCATTGCGTCCACGCGCGACGACCAAGGAAATGATGGGCTGGGGCAAGAACCTTGACCGTATCGATGCGTTGAAGTGACCCATCCAATGAACGCGAGCCCCGTTGTGAGCAAGTATCTCCCCGCCATCCTGGTCGGTTTCCTGGTCGCGTTCGTCATCAGCGGCGGGCTGGCGTTCTTGTTCTCATCGGCCGGAGCCGACGCCGGCTATCTGCCGATGATGGTCGGCGCATTCTTGGGCGTGTTCACCGCCTACATCATGGCCAATCTGGCGGGCACAAAACTGGGAAAGTCGGCGACGGCGGAGCAGAAGCAGGCTGCACTGGCGTTTCGCCCTCAGTTTCACGACCGGGCTCTGCTGATCGTCTATCGCGAAGGCTTCGTGGGCAAGGCTGCCGGCATGGACCTGTCGGTGGACGACAAGTTCGTGGCCCAGCTGAAGAGCCCGCGCTTCACCGCGATTTCGGTATCGCCGGGCGGCCACCAGCTGTCCATGGCATTCGGCGGCCTGGCGGGAAAGCAGAACAAGCCGACGCTTGAGGGATTCATCGCTGCGCCCGGCGACGTGATCGCGTTTCGCGCCACGATGCAGATGGGCATGATGAAGAACCGGATCGTGGTCGAGCGCATCGAAACGGACGACGCCCTGGTCGCGCGATTGACGCCGATGATCATGATTGCGCCAGAGATCTAGGCTTCGGTCTGAGACACCAGCCACTTCAGCCATTTGCGCTGCATGGCTTGCTCAAGGTCTATGTCCGCCCGCGCGCAGTAGATCAGCAGCATCCCCAGCACATCCGCCGCCTCGTCGCCCAGCGCCAGGGCGTCAGGCGCGCCTCGTGCGCGGCCTGTCAGCCGCAGGTGCTCGGCGGTCAGCTCGCCAAATTCCTCCTGCAGTTTGAGCAAGGCCCAATCGCGGTCGCGGTCGATATCGTGTTCGGCGGCGTAGATGTCGGAGATGCGAAGAACCGACGCGGTCAGATCGCGCAGATCCATCTGTTCAGCGACGCTCGACGCTGACGCCGTCCGCCGCGAAGGCCTGAAGGCGCGACCGGGCGTCGGCGTCGTTCAGCGCATAGGCGTCGAGGAAATCCTCCGTCGCCCGGATGATCTGATCAAACTGCTCGCCTTGCGCCGTCCCCGGCAGCTGGTGGTCAGCGCCCGCGAAGATCATGAGAGTTTTGTCGCCGGCCGGGCTGTTGTCGAACGGCGCGCGATGATCGCGCCAATCGCTGACGAAGCCGGGCACCAGATCCTGATCGCCGGTGATCACCAACAGCGGACGGTCAACAGTACGGTAGCTGTCGGGGGTGACGAGGCCGGGGATAGAGCCGGCCGAGGAAAAGGCGATCACGCCTTTTACCGCCGGGTCGCCTGCGGGGCCCGCTGCCGTGACGGCGCCGCCCTCGATCACGGACATCAGAGAGCCGAACGAATGCCCCGCCACGATCAGCGGCTTGTCCGAATGCGCATGAGCGGCGATGCCGCGTGCGACGCCCAGGTCGATCAGCCTGGTCGAGAAGGCGGCGCGATTGTCATATTTCTCATGTTCGGGATGGCGCAGAGAATCGACGTGAAGCGGTGCGATTACCGTGAAGCCATGCAACGCCCAAGCCGACAGAATGCGGGCATAGGCCGTCGGCGAGCCGTTATAGCCGTGACTGAACACCACCACGCCGCGTTCGACCGGGGCGGTCCAGATGCTGATCGGTATGGCCCGACCGTCCGGCGCCGGAACCCTGATTTGGACCGGCGTGATCTCGGCGGCTTCGACGGCGGATGAGACCGGCTGGGCGATCGCCGACGCTCCGGGCGTCGCGAGCAGAACGAGACCAAGAGAGAAAGCGCGGATCATCGTGAACGACCTTAAACGGCGACGGCCGCCTTGATATGCGGCCAGGCCTCGTAGCCTTCGAGTGTGAAGTCCGAGAGGTCGAAGGCGAACAGGTCGGTCTTGGGCGCGATCTGCATGACAGGCAGAGGCAGGGGCTCGCGGGTTAGCTGAAGCTCAGCCTGTTCGAGGTGGTTCAGATAAAGGTGAGCGTCGCCAAAGGTGTGGACGAAGTCGCCCGGCTCCAACCCTACCACCTGGGCCAGCATCATCGTCAGCAGGGCGTAGGAGGCGATGTTGAACGGCACGCCCAGGAAGACGTCGGCGCTGCGCTGATACAGCTGGCAGCTGAGCTTTCCGTCGGCGACGAAGAACTGGAAAAGGCAGTGGCAGGGCGGCAGCGCCATGTCGTCGACATCGGCCGGGTTCCAGGCAGTGACGATGTGGCGGCGGCTGTTGGGATTGGTCTTCAGCCCGTGAACCAGTTTCTCGATCTGGTCGATGACTCGCCCGTCCGGCGCGGTCCAGGACCGCCATTGTTTGCCGTAGACCGGACCCAGCTCGCCCTCGGCGTCGGCCCATTCGTCCCAGATGCGGACGCCGTTGTCCTTTAGATAGGCGATATTGGTCTCGCCGCGCAGGAACCACAGCAGTTCGACGATGATCGACCGCAGATGCAGCTTCTTGGTCGTCAGGACCGGGAAACCCTTGGACAGATCGAACCGCATCTGGCGACCGAAGACGCCCAAGGTGCCGGTGCCGGTGCGGTCGTCGCGACGGACGCCATTGTCGAGGATGTCGCGCAGCAGGTTCAGATACTGCCGCTCGGGATGATCGGCGGGCGCCGCAGCGATGCGAGCCTGAAGTTCAGCGATGGCGACCTGAGCGTTCATGGCGTCAGCTTCCACCCGAATCGGTTTTTCGCCAATCGGCCGTCGCCGCTCGCCATCGGATCGTTGTGGATCGAATTAACCCCCGAAGCCGCCTTCGTCGAGGAAAGCCTGTTCTTCAGGCTTGGTCTGGCGGCCTAGTGCGGCGTTACGGTGCGGGAAGCGGCCGAAGCGGACGATGATGTCGCGGTGCAGCTTGCCCCATTTCTCCAGCTCTTCGTCGCCCGCGACCAAGGCCATGTAGCGGTCCTGGTCCTCGATCCGTTCGGAGTGCTCGAAGGGCAAAAGCAGGAAGTTCATGAAAGCCGGCTCGACCGCCAGGTGCAGATCGCGCGCCACCGCCTGATTGGCGAACATCAGGGCCAGCGGGTCTGTGGCGAACTGATGCGCCGTACCGCGAAAACTGTTTCGGGGATACTGGTCCAGCAGGATCAGCATCGCCAAGGCGCCCCGGGCCGTGTCCATCCAGTCGTCCAGTTCGCGGCGCGCGGCGGCCCAGTGCAGGGCGCGGCCTCGGTCGCGGAAGTCGGCGTCGAACGCCTCGTTCTTGGCGAACCACTTTTCGGGTCCAGCCTCTTTCCAGAAGGCGACGACGTCGGATGGGGTTATGAAGGCGGTCATGACCCAGACCCTACCCAATCCGCTGCCTGTCTTCCACGACCGCGACTGCGACCTTTCGATCATTCGCGGCAAGCGCGTGGCCATGATCGGTTACGGCAGCCAGGGCCGCACCCATGCGCTGAACCTGCGCGATTCGGGCGTGACCGAAATCGTGGTGGGTCTGAAAGCGGACTCCAAGACGCGAGACCTGGCGCGCGCCGACGGGTTTGAGGTGATGACGGCCGCACAGGCCGCGTCGGGCGCCGACGTGGTCGCCGTCATGACGTCAGACGAGGCGCACCGCGATCTGTGGGGCGACGAACTGGAGCCGAACGTGCGGCCGGGCGCGGCCCTGGTCTTCGCCCACGGCCTGTCGGTGCGATTCGGCCTGGTCGAACCGCGCACGGATTTGGACGTCATCCTGGCCTCGCCCAAGGGGATCGGGCCGCGCATCCGCGATCTGTACGAAGCCGGGGAGGGGGTCTTCTGCCTGTTTGGCGTGCAGCAGGACGCGACGGGCAGCGCGCATGCCCTGGGCCTGTCCTATGCGGCGGCGCTGGGCTGCGGGCGCAAGGGCATTCTGGAAACGACGATGCGCGACGAGTGCGAGAGCGACCTGTTCGGCGAACAGGTGGTGCTGTGCGGCGGCATCGCCGAACTGATCGACGCGGCCTTCATGAAGCTGGTCAACGCTGGCTATCCGCCCGAAGTGGCGTGGTTCGAATGTTTCTATGAAACCAAGCTGGTGACCGACCTGATGTACGAACGCGGCATCGCGGGCGCCTTCGCCAAGATTTCGAACACGGCGGAATACGGCGCCTATCTTACCGGGCCGAGGGTTATCGGAGACGAATCGCACCAGGCGATGGGTGAGGTGCTGGCCGCGATTCAGAGCGGGGCGTTCGTGCGGCGGCTGATGGCCGACTACGACGCGGGTTCGCCCGACCTGACCGCGCGCCGAAAGGCGCTGGGCGTGAAGACCATCGAGTCGGTTGGAGCGCATCTGAATGCGGTGGCGCGCCAGGCGATGGAGAGCGCGGCGAACGACGACTAACGCGGACATGACGGCAGGCGAAGGCCCGCTGTCGCATCGTCGATTATTCTGAGGAGAAGATGGTCGGAGTGAGAGGATTCGAACCTCCGACCCCTGCGTCCCGAACGCAGTGCTCTACCAGGCTGAGCCACACTCCGACCGTGGGGGCTGGCCTGGCGGCGTCGCCCCGAAGTGAGGACGCGGCTTATAGCCATGGGTTCGATGGGCCGCAAGCGCCCATTTCGACCCATCTTCACGGTAAGCGAAAATAGTCCTGAAAGAGGGTGTTGCATCCCAAAACGGCTTGGCGTATCTGACCGCCTCCGCCGCACAGAGTGCTTCGGAAACGCCGGTCCTGCTGGGGAATGGTGTAATGGTAACACTACGGTTTTTGGTACCGTCATTCTAGGTTCGAGTCCTAGTTCCCCAGCCATCCGCCGACAAAGGTCGGCGCCGCCGAACCACTTTACAGCTTCAGCATTATCATCTGCGCCAGGGCTTCCGTTCGGATGCCCGGCTACCTAGCTTGACCGCAGACTATTGCTGAGGAGAACGATGATGGTCACCGCCAAAGAAAAGCGCCTGGCGCCCCTGAGGACGCCGACGAGCCTGTCGGAGGAGGCGACCCAGAGCATTTCCGCCGCTCTGACCGGGCTGCTGGCCGATACGTTCGCCCTCTACATCAAGACCAAGAACTTCCACTGGCACGTCTCGGGCCCGCATTTCCGGGACTATCATTTGATGCTGGATGAGCAGTCGGCGGAAATCCTGGCCATGACCGATCCGATGGCCGAGCGGGCGCGCAAGATCGGCGGGACCACGCTGCGCTCTATCGGTCAGATCGCCAAGGAATCACGCATCGCCGACAACGATGCCGATTACGTCGATCCGCTGGATATGCTGGCCGAGCTTCGCGACGACAACGGTGAACTGATCGGCCGGATGCGCGAGGTGCATGACTTGTGCGACGAGCATAACGACGTCGCGACCGCCAGCTTGCTGGAGAACTGGATCGACGAGAGCGAGAAGCGCGTCTGGTTCCTGTTCGAATCGGGTCGTCGCGGTAACGGCTGAGGAACCGCAGCGCTTGCGCCGTCTTATGTATCGTCGATAGTCGATTATGGACGGCGCAGGAGGGGCGTGTGAAGCAGGGTGCGGTGATCTGCGGCTTGGCTATTGTGGGAGTGCTGGCGGCCTCGCCCGCCTCAGCCGATATGTCCAAGGCGTTCGGCAATACGATCGTGTCTCACTATCCGAACGGACAGTGGGTCAGGCACTATTTCGATCCGGATGGACGCTACACCTCGCAGTTTTCGGACGGGCGACGTGTGGCGGCCCGCTGGTCGGCAGAGGGTGACAAGATTTGTCTGAGCGGGTTCAGCCCGCGCCAGATTCTGCCGCGGTTCTGCAGCCGGATGGTCGAGGCCGATGTCGGCGACACCTGGCGCGCCCGCGATCCCTTGGGACGCTCCATTCGCAACGAACTGGTCGCCGGGCGTCGCTGAGGCCTTGCCCTGAGCGGCGTCACCCTCTAGACGCGACCGCCTACCCGATGCGGATGTGGCGGAACTGGTAGACGCACTGGATTTAGGTTCCAGCGCCGAGAGGCGTGGAGGTTCGAGTCCTCTCATCCGCACCAGACAAAAAAGGCCCCGGAGCGATCCGGGGCCTTTCTTTATTCTTGGCCTATCGCCCTTGCGGGCTACTTGACGCCGATAGGTGGGCCTGCCGCGCTTGGTGCGACAGGCCCGGTTTGGTCTTAGCTGATTGGCGGCACGGGCGGCGGCGGGACGTCGCGGTCCGTTTCGTGAACCTCGACCAGACCGCGACCCAGGTGGCTCTTGCGATAGCCATACAGGAAGTAGATCACCAGGCCGATGCCGCCCCAGATCGGCAGCACCATCTTGGCGTCGTGCGGCAGATTCCAGAACAGGAAGGCGCAGCCGAACGCCGACAGGGGCGCGAACACCCAGATCAGCGGCGTACGGAACGGACGGCGACGGTTCGGATCCTTGACCCGCAGCACCAGCACCGCGATCGACACCATGAAGAAGGCGAACAGGGTGCCCGAGTTCGAGATGTCGGCCAGCTGACCGACCGGGAACAGGGCGCCGGCGATGGCGACCGCGATGCCGGTGGCGGCGGTCACGATATAGGGCGTCTTCCACTTGGGATGGATCTTGGTTAGTCCTTCCGGCAGCAGACCGTCGCGCGCCATCACGAAGAAGATGCGGGTCTGACCGAAGATCATCATCAGGATGACCGACGGCAGGGCCAGCAGGGCGGCGGTGCCAAGGGCGTTGCCGATCTGGGGGTGACCAACGACGCGCAGAACGTGAGCCAGAGCCTCGTTGGAGCAGACCAGCATTTCGGCGTTGGAAGGCAGGGCGCAGGCGGCGACGAAGGCAGGCGAGCCCGGCTGAACAGCTTCACCGGCGGCGCCCAGAACTGGCTGAGCGCCGATGGCGCCGGCGGCGCCGAGCGCGACCAGCAGATAGAAGACCGTACAGATGGCCAAAGAGCCAATCAGGCCGATGGGTACGTTGCGCTGTGGGTTCTTGGTCTCTTCGGCTGCCGTCGAAACGGCGTCGAAGCCGACATAGGCGAAGAAGATTGAGGCCGCGGCGCCGACGATGCCCATCCCCGAGTATTGGCCGAAAAGGCCATTGGGAGCGAACGGCGACAGGTTAGCCGACTTAATGACAGGCAGGGTGATGACGATGAAGACCGTCAGGGCGACGACCTTGATCGCGACCAGGATTGCGTTGACCCGGGCCGATTCCGTGGTGCCGACCATCAGCAGAGCCGTCACCAGCAAGGCCACGACAATGGCGGGGATGTTGACGATCCCGGCCGAGAAGTCAGGCGTGGGGATGAAGCCGTTCATCGACCAGGTCGGCCCGGCGGACAGGAGGTCGGGGAAGTCGAACTTGAACCCGTTCTCTATCAGCCCAAGCACATAACCCGACCATCCGACCGACACGGCGGAGGCCGCCACGGCGTATTCCAGGATCAGCGCCCAACCGACCGTCCAGGCCAGCAGTTCGCCCATCACGGCGTAGGTGTAAGTGTAGGCTGAGCCCGAAACCGGGGCCATCGAGGCCAGTTCGGAGTAGCAGAGCGCTGCGACCGCGCAGACGGCCCCGGCGATGACGAAGCTGATCATCATGCCCGGTCCGGCTTTTTGGGCGGCCGAAGCGGTCAGGACGAAGATCCCGGTGCCGATGATGGCCCCGATCCCCAGAAGCGTCAGTTGAATAGGACCAAGCGACCGGTGAAGCGACTTCTTCTCGGCCGTGGCAAGGATCGCGTCGAGCGACTTAACGCGCCACATAAAATACCCCCACGTTTTGATGCAGCCCCTCGGCTGCTTGGGGCGGACGCTAGCGACGGATGAGGCGGCGCGCAACGCGCATGACGGGGTGGTTAAGGCGCGACGACGCTTTCGTGATCACACGTCGGCAGGCTAGAGGCGACGCATGCTGCCCATCCACGCCGTTCTGGAACCGCTGAAAGCCGCTCTGAGCGCGGGCAATACGGCCGTGCTGGCGGCGCCGCCGGGGGCGGGCAAGACGACGGTCGTGCCGCTGGCCCTGCTGGATCAGCCCTGGCTGGAGGGCAAGGTGCTGGTGCTGGAGCCGCGACGCCTGGCCGCACGGGCGGCCGCCGACCGGATGGCTGCGACCTTGGGCGAACAGCCAGGCGGGACGGTGGGCTATCGCACCCGGCTGCAGAGCCGTATCGGGCCGAACACGCGGATCGAGGTGATCACCGAGGGCGTCTTCACGCGAATGATTCTGGACGATCCGGGGCTGGACGGCGTGGGCGCGGTCTTGTTCGACGAGTTCCATGAACGCAGCCTGGACGCCGACCTCGGGCTGGCGTTGGCGAGAGACACGCAAAAGCTGCTGCGCGAGGACCTGCGGCTGCTGGTCATGTCCGCGACGCTAGATGTGGTCGGGGTCTCGCGCCTGCTCGACGGCGCGCCGATGATCGAGGCCGAGGGACGGGCCTGGCCGGTCGAGACCCGGTATCTGGGCCGCAATCCGTCCGAACGGTTCGAAGAGGCGGTGGCGCGCGCCTGCCTGACAGCGCTGGGCGAGGAGACGGGGTCGGTGCTGGTCTTCCTGCCAGGGCAGGGTGAAATCCATCGGGTCGCTCGGCTTGTGAACGAGCGGCTGCGGCTACCGAACATCGATGTCGTGCCCCTGTACGGCGGACTGGACCGGGCCGAACAGGACCGGGCTATCGAACCGGCGGCTGTGGGGCGGCGCAAGCTGGTGCTGGCGACCTCGGTCGCGGAAACCAGTCTGACCATCGAAGGCGTGCGGGTCGTGATAGACGGCGGCCTGTCGCGCGTGCCGCGATTCGAACCCTCCAGCGGTTTGACCCGGCTGGCGACGGTCAAGGTCAGCCGATCCTCCGCGGAACAGAGGCGCGGCCGGGCCGGGCGCACCGAGCCGGGCGTTTGCTACCGCCTGTGGGATGAGGAACAGACGCGCGGGTTGGTCCCGCATCAACGGCCGGAAATCCAGGAGGCGGACCTGACCGGGCTGGCCCTGGACCTGGCCCGGTGGGGCGCACGCTCGGCGGAGGGGCTGGCCCTGCTCGACCCGCCGCCGGCTGGAGCCTTGGCCGAGGCGCGCAAGGTGCTGACACGGTTGGGGGCGCTGGATGCCGATGGCGGACTGTCGAAACACGGGCTTAGGCTGACCAAGATTCCGCTGTCGCCGCGGCTGGGCCATATGGTGGCCGTGGCGTCCGACGCCGGCGACGCGATGACGGGCGCACGGATCGCGGCGGTGTTGAGCGAGCCGGGTCTGGGCGGATCGAGCGTCGATCTGGCGGATCGCCTGATCGGGCTGGAGCGCGATCGGACGCAGAAAGCGCGCGATTCGATCAAGCTGGCGGAGCGCTGGGCGCGCGCGGCGGGCGGCAGATCGGGACGGACGATCGATCCTGGACTGCTGCTGGCCGAGGCCTTTCCCGAGCGGATCGCAAGGGCGCGGGGCAAGACGGGTGAATACCTTCTCGCCAGCGGGCGAGGGGCCGTGCTGGAGGCGACCGACCATTTGGCGCGTGAGCCTTGGTTGGCGATCGCCGATCTTGGCGGCGGCGATACGCGCGACCGGGTGCGACTGGCGGCGGCGCTGGCGGCGGACCGGATCGACAGCGATTTGGCGGGCCTGATCTCGACGGAGGACCGGCTAGCGCGCGAACCGTCGGGGCGGTCGGTGATCCGGCGCTCGCGGCGCATCGGGGCCATCGTGCTGGACGAAAAGATTGTCGGCGCGCCGGATGCGAAGACCCTGACTGCCGCCCTTCGGGCCGAGATCGAGGCGGATGGGCTGGGCGCGCTGAAATGGGGCGAGCAGGCGTCGGGACTGCGCGCACGGCTGGCCTTTCTACACGCGCGCGACACAGCCTGGCCTGATGTGTCGGACAATGCCCTGCTAGCGGCGCGTGAGGACTGGCTGTGGCCTTTGCTGGACGGGGCCCAGTCGCTGGAGGGGATAGCTGACGCTCGTCTGGCCGAGGCCCTGCGCGGACTGATCCCTTGGGACCTACAGCGGCGGCTGGACGAGCTGGCGCCCCCGCGTCTGGTCACGCCGCTAGGCTCGGCGGCCATCGACTACGCCGCCGAGGGCGGGCCGCGCGTGGATATTCGCGTGCAGGAGCTGTTCGGCGTGACGACGCATCCGACTGTCGGCGGCGTGCCGTTGACCCTGGCGCTGTTGTCGCCGGCGCGACGGCCGGTGCAAGTCACCAAGGACTTGCCGCGCTTCTGGTCGGGCTCTTGGGCGGCGGTGCGGGCGGAAATGCGCGGCCGCTATCCCCGTCATCCGTGGCCGGAAAATCCCGCCGAGGCGCAAGCGACGAACCGGGTCAAGCCGCGCGGTACCTGATCGCCTTGACGCGGCGGCCGGGAAACGGGCATCGCTGGGACAACCGGGAGAAGAAGATGTCCGACGTCCTGCCGAAGAACTCCACCGGCCGCGTGCTGTTCGCCAGCCTGATCGGCACGACGATCGAGTTCTTCGACTTCTATATCTACGCCACGGCGGCCGTTTTGGTGTTCCCGACGCTGTTCTTCCCGGGCGAGGATCCGGGGACGGCGCTTCTGTCGTCCTTCGCGACCTTCTCCATCGCCTTCTTCGCGCGGCCCATCGGCGCCTTGGCCTTTGGGCATTTTGGGGATCGGGTGGGACGCAAGGCGACGCTGGTCGCGGCGCTGATGACGATGGGCCTGTCGACCGTGGCGATAGGCCTGTTGCCGACGCACCAGCAGGTCGGCCTGCTGGCGCCCCTGCTTCTGGCCCTGTGCCGGTTCGGTCAGGGGCTGGGCCTGGGCGGCGAGTGGGGCGGGGCGGTGTTGCTGGCGACAGAGAACGCGCCGCCCGGAAAGAAGGCCTGGTTCGGCATGTTTCCCCAACTGGGCGCGCCCATCGGCTTCATTCTGTCCACCACATCCTTCATCGTCCTGACATCGACGATGAGCGAGACCGCGTTCGAGGGCTGGGGCTGGCGCATCCCGTTCTTGGCGAGCGCCGTACTGGTGTTCGTCGGCCTGTGGGTGCGGCTGAAGATCACCGAAACGCCCGAGTTCCAGAAAGCCGTGGATCGCGACGAGCGCGTGAAGGCGCCGGCCGTGACCCTGTTCGCCCATCACAAGGCGGCGCTGGTTCTGGGCACCTTCAGCGGCGTGACGACCTTCACCCTGTTCTATTTGATGACCGTCTTCGCCCTGGGCTGGGCGACGACGGGAATGGGGCTGGCGCGGGCCGATGTGCTGCCGATCCAGTTGATCGGCGTTCTGTTCTTCGCCGCCTTCATCCCCGTGACAGCCTTGCTGGCGGATCGATACGGGCAGGTCAGGGTGCTGATCGCCTCGTCCGTGGGAATCGGCTTGTTCGGCTTTCTGTTCGCGCCGCTGTTCGGGGGCGGTCTCAGCGGCCTGCTGATCTTCTTTGCGCTGGGGTTCGCCCTGATGAGCTGCACCTATGGCCCCATCGGTGCCGCCATGGCGCGGCCGTTCCCGACGGCGGTGCGCTACACCGGCGCGTCGATGGCCTTTAATCTGGCGGGCATCCTGGGCGCATCGCTTGCGCCTTACATTGCGCTGAAGCTGGCCGAGCGATTCGGGCCGGGAGCCGTCGGCGGCTATCTGGCGATTTCGGCCCTGGTCACCATCGCGGCCCTGTGGGGCATGGGCCGGGTGGCGCCGGAGGAGAAGCGCTAGGCTTCGTCCGTCGCGGCATAGACCATGATGCCAGTGGCGATGGCCAGGTTCAGGCTGTCGGCCCGGCCGCGCATCGGGATTTTGACGTTGACGTCGCAGGCGGCGGCCAGGTCGTCAGTCAGTCCTGCCTGCTCATTGCCCATCAAGATAAGCGACGGCTGTTGCATGACGGCTGAACGATGGCTGACCTTGGCGTCCAGTCGTGTGCCGACGACGCTGCCGGGCCAGGTCTTGCGCCAGGCCAGGAAGGCCTCGGGCGTCGTCTTGGTGATCGAGACGGCGAAGACCGAGCCCATGGTCGCGCGCACGGCCTCGACCGAATAGGGATCGACGCAATCGCCGATCAGGATGACCCCGCCGCAACCGGCCGCGTCCGCCGTGCGGATGATGGTGCCGAGATTGCCGGGATCGCGCACCTGCTCCAGCGCGACCCAGCAGGGCGCCGAGGCGGGGTTCAGGCTGTCTAGCGGCGCATAGGCCTGTTCGAACACGCCGAGCACGGTCTGCGGATTGTCGCGGCGGCTGATCTTTTCAAGGATGGCGTGGGTGACGACGATAATGTCGCCGCCCGCCTTGAGCGTTGCGGCTTTGGCGCGATCCAGCAGCGAATGAGGACGGGCGTCCTCGCCGACCAGCAGCATCCGGGGCGCGCGCCCCTGGTCCAGCGCCTCGCCGATGAATTTCAGACCTTCGGCCAGGAAGGTGCCGGTCAGGTCGCGTTCCTTGCGCATATGCAGGGCGCGGACGCCCTTGACCGTGTCGTTGGTCAGGGAGGTGATGACGCGTTCGGTCATTGGCTCCACCGCGCGAAGAAGGACAGGCCGATGGCGCGGGCGTCAGGGCCGTCTTCGGACAGGGCCAGTTCGCCCCAGTCGACCCGGCCGCCACGATCCTGGGTCGCCTCGACCATAAGATGCGCCAAGGACAGGCCGGAAACGCGGGCCGCGTAGGCGTTCAGCAGCAGGAAGTCGGCATCGTCCGCCAGCAGAGAGGCGCAGTCCTTGAGCAGGCCCGGCATATCCTCGAACAGGCGCCAGACTTCACCCGTAGGGCCGCGCCCGTATTTCGGCGGGTCCAGGATTATGCCGTCATACTTCGAGCCGCGACGAACTTCGCGCGCGACATATTTGCGGGCGTCCTCGACAATCCACCGAATTGGATGCTGGGCCAGTCCCGACTGTTCGGCGTTCTCGCGGGCATAGGCGACAGACTTCTTGGAGGCGTCGACGTGAGTGACCGCTGCACCCGCGGCTGCTGCAGCCAGGCTGGCGACGCCGGTATAGCCGAACAGGTTCAGGATCTTCGGCGCGCGGCCGACCGAACGTGTGAAGTCACGCACCCGTCCGTCCAGCCATTCCCAATTGGCCGCCTGTTCAGGGAAGAAGGCGAGGTGGCGGAATGGGGTGAAGCGGCCGGTGAACTTCACATCGCGCCATCTCAAAGGGAAGGCGTCGATGGGGCCGTACTCGTCGAACCGCCAGCGACCGCTGTCTTCTTCTTCCTGCTGCGGATCGAATGTCGCTGTGGCGTCGTCGAAGGCGGCCGGATCGCGGGGCGACCAGAAACACTGCGGCTCGGGCCGGACGACGGTGTAGCGGCCATAGCGCTCCAGCTTCTTGCCGTCGCCGCTGTCCAGCAGGGCATAGTCCGACCAGCCGGAGGTCACGAGCGTTTCGGGAGTTTTGGAAAGGACGGGCGCCATCGTCGGGCTGATAGGCGCTCAGGCCGCCTCGCGTCCAGCGTCCAGCGCCACGACCGTCAATTCCGGCATCTGATCGTCGCGATCGTGCGGGGTCTTGTCCCAGACGTGCGGTTCGACCGCCAGCCGCCAGGCTGCATGGACAAAGGCGAGGCTGAGCAGCGCCCAGTATGCCGGCGCAGCCAGCACATCGCCCAGCCGATAATCGAGCCCGGCGCGTCGTGCTCCGACCGCGCAGCTCTTCCAGGCGGCGATGACGCCCAGGGCCAGCACGCCTAGCGAGCCTCCGGGCAAAGGCGGCAAGACGCCGGACAGAGCCCAGACGGCGATAGCCAGAACCAGCCAGGCCAGCGTCGGGGCATGGGCGGCCGCCGAAAGGATCGCCGCGCCCAAGGTCATGACCAGCGACAAGATTCCGCGCCGGCCCAAGGCGTTGGGACGCCGCGTATGCACGCCCCAGGTCTGCATATAACCCTTCAGCCACCGGGCGCGCTGGGGCAGCCACCGGTCCATCGCGCCCGGCGGCGTCTCCCACGTCGGACTGTCGATGACGCCGAGCTTCCAGCCCATCGACCACAGGCGAAAGCCCAGGTCGGCGTCCTCGGTGACATTGTGCGCATCCCAGCCGCCTGCGCCACGCAGCGCCGTCATGCGGATGTGATTGCTTGTGCCGCCAAGCGGAAAGGGCAGGCCGAGCCGCGCCATGCCCGGCAAAGTCACTTCGAACAGGGCCGCATATTCAAAGGCGAACTGCCGATCCAGAAACCAGGAGCCAGGCTTGCCGGATCCTCGGATGCGAAGCGGCGCCTGAAGACAACCCAGCCGGGGCTGGGCGACGAAACGCGCCGCCGCCTGGCGAAGCTGTTGCGGATGCGGTCGGTCCTCTGCGTCATAGATGGTGACCAGATCGCCCCGCGCGTGACCCAAGGCGTAGTTCAAAGCACGCGGCTTGGTCTGGGGGCTGCCCGGCGGTGCGATCAGGATTTTCAGCCACGGCGGTTTGGGCGTCGCCTGGGCTGCGGCCAGTGTGACCTCATCATGCGCCTCCAGCACGATGAACGCCTCCAACCTGTGCGCCGGATAGTCGATCCGGCCGAGGTTGGCGATCAACTGCGAGGTCACAGCCGCCTCATCATAAAGCGCCGCCAGAATGGTGTAGCGCGGCCATTCGATCGGACGCGGAACAGGCGCGGGGCGTCGCAGGCTGGCGATACCGATGACGGCCTTCCACAGCGCGCACACAACGAACGCGGCTTGGAACAACACCAGGGCGACGGTGAGAGCGGTTTGGGGCCAGCGGATTAGCGCCACGGCGGATGTCAGCGTAAGCAGGATCAAGGTCGTGACCTGGAAACCGCTCCACGTGCGTCGTGAGGCGCCATTTCTGCGGGGCCTGATCCCCGGATGCGCCCAATCCTTCACCGCATCCGCCCCCAAAGCGCCACAACCCCTAATCGCTATTTGAAACAACCTTGTTCTGCAAGTCGGTTGGCGTCCGGGACGGATTGTCGCTATTCAGGGCGCCTCACCCGGAGCAGCGGCTTGTCTGAACTTTCGAACGCCTCGCGCACGACCCGAAAGCCCAAGGGCGAAGGCCATTCGCGTAGGGGCGAAATCCTGGCCGCGGCCGAGCGCATCTTCGTCGAGCACGGCTATGAAGGCGCGACGATTCGCAAGATCGCGGACGAGGTCGGGCTGTCGTCGACGGCGCTCTACATGCATTTCCCAGACAAGGGCGCGATCCTGCAGGAAATCTGCCGTGACGCCTTTGCGCGGCTGATCGCATCCAATGCCGCCGTCGCCGATGAGGCCGCGCCGCCCGAGCAGCGGCTGCGGCGGATGATCGAGGGCTACATCGACTTTGGTTTCGCCCATCCCAACGCCTATCGCCTGATCTATCTGACAAGACCGGTCGAGGCGCGAGAGGGCGCCCAGGACGCGGCGCGCGAGCTCGGCTCCAGCCTGTTCACGACATTGGAAGCGACCGTCGGCGACGCCGTGACGGCCGGACGCATGAAAGGCGATCCCGCCACGATCGCCCAGGCGATCTGGGCTGCGGCGCACGGGATCGTGTCGCTCATGATCACAAAGCCCTACTTCCCGTGGTCTGATCGGCAGGCGCTGGTTCGCACGACTTTGGACGCCCTATTCGCCGGTCTGATCGAAGGATGAAGCGTATCTGCGTCGCCTTGGCGGCTCTGGCGTTCAGCAGCAGCGTGGCTGAGGCGCGGCCCTTGCGGATCATGGCGCTGGATCAATGCGCGGATCAATATGTGCTGGCCTTGGCGCCGGACGCGGACCTCGCGCTGTCGCCCCGCGCCGACGATCCGGACGCCTGGCTGCGTCAGCAGGCGGTCGGTCACAAGCGTTTGCGTCCGACACTTGAGGCCGCCGTGGGTTTTCAGCCTGACGTCGTGGTGCGCTACTGGGGCGGCGAGCCGCGCCTACTGTCCGCGCTGACGCAGCGCGGCGTCAAGGTGGTCACAATCGATGATGCGATTGATCTGGAGGGCGTACGACGGAATATCCGGACTGTGGCGCGGGATTTGGGACAGGCTGAGCGCGGACAGACGTTAGAGCGACAGATGGACGGGAAGTTGGCCAAGGCGGCGTCGGTGAAGCGCGCGGCTGAGGCGCCGGGGGCGGTCTATCTGACCTCGGGGGGCTTCACCGCGGGGCCAGGCACGCTGATGGATGCGATGATGCGGGCGGCCGGATTTAGAAATCTGTCGGCTGCGCCCGGTTTTGGCGCACTCAGCGTCGAGCGGATCGCGATGAATCCGCCGGTGCGATTTGTGCTTGGCTTCTTCGATCAGTTGCGCGCCGACCTGCGCGGACCGGGGCGGCATCCGGTTGTCGCGCGAGCGGCCGAGGGCCGAACGGCTTCGCGCCTGCCTGCCGCGACCTTGACCTGCCCCGCGTGGTTCGCCGCCGACGCGGTCGAGATGATGGCCAAGGGGCGGCCGTGAACAGAACGGTTCGGCTGTGCCTGGTTCTGATCGGGTTGATCGTCGCGGCGCTGGCCCTGGCGGTGCTGGCCGGCGAGACGGCGTTCAGCGTCGATCAGTATGCGGCTGCCTTCAGCGATCCGACATCCGGCCCGGCCGAGGTGCTGTGGCAGGTGCGAGCGCCGCGCGCGGTCTGCGCCCTGATCGTCGGCGCGGCCCTGGGGTTGGCGGGCGCAGTGATGCAGGGGCTGTTGCGTAACCCGCTGGCTGATCCCGGCGTGCTGGGCGTGTCGGCGACGGGGGCGCTGGGCGCGGCGCTGGCGATCGTCCTTGGCGCTGCGGCTGTGCCGGGACTGATCGAGCTTTCGGCATTGGCGGGCGCGGCGTTGGCAGGCGGACTGTTGATCGCGGCGTCCAGAGCCATGCGGGCCCCGGAGGCCCTGATCCTGTTCGGGGTGGCGGTGTCCAGTTTCGCAGGCGCGGCGACGGCCTTGATCTTCAACCTGTCGCCGTCGCCGATCGCCTCGGCCGAGGTCATGTCCTGGCTGCTGGGATCGGTGCAGAATCGAAGCTGGGTCGATGTGGCCTGGGTGACGCCGGCCGTTGTCGTCGCGGGGGGCTTTGCTGCCTTGTCGGGCACAGGTCTACGGATGCTGACCCTGGGCGACGAGGGTGCGGCGGCGTCGGGCTTGAATATGGGACGGTTGCGGGCCTTCGCCCTGATCGCGGCGGCCCTGGCAACAGGGGCGGCGGTGGCGGTGGCGGGCGTCATCGGGTTCGTGGGCCTGGCGGCGCCGCATCTGATCCGCGCGGCGGTGCGCGGCGATGCGAAGCGAATCTTGGCGCCCTCGGCGCTGGCGGGCGGGCTGATGCTGATCGTCGCGGATCTGCTGGCGCGACTGACGCCGACGGATCAGGAACTGAAGCTGGGCGTGTTCACCGCCCTGATCGGCGCGCCGCTGTTCGCCCTGATCGCCTGGCGGGCGGCGCGGGAGTGGCGGCTGTGAGCTTGCTGTCGCTGGAGACGGTTCAGGCGCGGCTGGGCAAGGCCGTCGTGCTGGATGGGGTGAGCCTGTCGGTCGCGGCGGGCGATGTCGTGGCTCTGTGCGGTCCGAACGGCGCGGGCAAGAGCAGCGCCATCCGCGCCGCTGTGGGCCTGCTCGAGACGACCGGCGGACAAATCAGGTTGGGCAACTCGGACATCGTCGATCTGTCCCATCGCCAGCGGGCGGAACGCGTCGCCTATCTGCCGCAGGAACGGCGCATCGCCTGGAATCTGCCGGCGGTGGAGGTGGCGGCGCTCGGCGCGCCTTTCCTGTCAGGCGCGGATGCGCTGGCGCGCGCGCGAGCCGCTCTGGACGAAGTCGGCGCCGGTCATCTGGCGGACCGCGGCGTTGCAGAGATGTCAGGCGGCGAGCGTGCCCGGGTTCTACTAGCGCGAGCCCTTGTCGTCGATGCGCCGCTGCTGTTGGCCGACGAGCCGATCGCGGGGCTGGACCCGGATTCGCAGCGTCTGGTGCTGGAGCGCCTGAGGGCGCGCGCTGACAATGGGGCAGGGGTGCTGGTCAGCCTTCACGACCTGACCTTGGCTGCAACCGCGGCGGATCGCATTGTCGTACTGGATCAAGGGCGGGTGGTCGCGGACGCCCCACCGATCCAGGCTCTATCACCCGCCATCCTGCGCGAGGTGTTTGGGCTGGACGGCGCGTGGATCGAGGGGCCGAACGGACCGCTGTTGGCGGCCCGCCGGTCTCAGTAAGCGATATAGGGCCGCGCGCCGGCCGCCGATCCGCGCGAAATGTCGGCCGACGGCGTCAGCGGCGCTGTGCCGCCGTTCAGGCGCGCCTTGTAGACCGCCATGTTCTCCATCACCCGCATCATATAGTTGCGCGTCTCGGTGAAGGGCGCGCACTCGATGAAGTCGATGGTCTTGATCGCATCGCCGCGCGGGTCGCCGCATCGGGCGATCCACTGGCTGGGGCGTGCCGGCCCGGCGTTGTAGCCAACCGTCGCCAGCAACATGGAACCGTTATTCGCGGCCATCAGCTCGCCCAGGTGATAGCTGCCCAGGGTCATGTTGTAGTCGGGATCCCACAACTGCTCGGCGGAATAGCTCATGCCCAGACGGCGGGCGACGCCCGAGGCCGTGGACGGCAGAAACTGCATCATGCCGCGCGCATCGGCGCCGGAGCGGGCGCGGGGATCGAAGCTGGATTCCTGGCGTGTGATCGCCTGGGTGAATTCCAGCGGCGCGGCACCGACGACCTGGGGCGGGATGCGGACCGGATACATGCGCTCGGGCATGACGAAGCCCCGCTGGCTGGCGGCGCGCCCCACCATCATGGCGGTGAAACCCTCGCCATAGCCGCGCGACAGATCCATCAGCAGGGCCAGGTCGTTGATCGTCGGCAGGTCATTGTCGAGCTGATAGGCGAAGACGCGGAGCAGGCTCATTTCGCCGGTCTCGCCCAAGATGCGCGTGGCGCGGACGATCTCATTGCCTTCGAAGCGGGCGATGTCCGCTTGGGACGGCACAGGCTCGCCCGGCAGCTGAAGCGTGGTCATGCCCGCCTTCTCGGCCGCCAGCTGGCCGTAGAAGGTCTGCCAATGCTGAGCGCCGTTGCGATAGTAGGCGAGGGCGGCGTCGCGTTCGCCGCGCGCCTCGGCGGCGCGACCCAGCCAATAGAAGGCGCGGCCCTGAGTGATCGGCGTGGATGAGGCGGTGCGCAGAGCCTCGAAATGGCGGGCGGCGACCTCGGGCTGGTTCAGCTTGGTCAGGGCGACCCAGCCGGCGAAAAACTCGGCGTCCACCATCCGGTCGCCGGATGTGAAGCCGTGACCGTTCATGGCGTCATAGGCTGCGCGCCAGTTGCCCTGTTGCAGGGCGTCCAGGAAGTAGTTGCGGCGCTCGCTCCACAGGGTGTTGTCGCCGGTCGTATGGCCCGGCGCCGGCGGAAGATTGGCCAGCAGCGCAAAGCCTTCGGACTGGCGATTTTGCGATCGCAGCAGGCGAACACGCTCCAGCACGACCGCCGGATCGGCCGCCTGGGCCGGCGTCAGATTGGCGATGACAGCGTCGGGGCTGTAGGCCGAACGAAGGGTCATCACCGTGTTGGCGATGGCGGCGCGATCGGGCGAGACCAGATTGATCATGCTACGCGTCGCCGGTCCGTGCGGACCTAGCAGCAGCATATTCAGCCGCGCCTCGTGATCGGCGGGGGTCAACCAGGAGCCCCATTGGCTGAGGATACGCGACTGCGGCGCGTCATCGAAGGAGCGGGTGCGCCACCAGTCGCGGACGAGGGCGCGGGCCTCATCCTGGCGGCCGCGCTGCTGCAGCGCGGAGGCGTAGGCGATGGCCCCCTCGACCGTCGTCGGCTTTCCGTCAGACATTAGGGCCAAGGCGGCGTCCGCGCCCATGCCGGACCGGTCCAGCACCTTTTCGGCGGCGGCGCGTCGCGATTCGCCGCGCGGCCATCCCGCCAGATCGGCCTGACCGCGCGCGAGGTCCGAGTAGGGCAACTGCTCGCCCGAGGTGTCGATCAGCGCCCATTCGACCAGCTTGCGAGCCGAGGCGTCCCTGATCTGCGACATAGCGGACTGGGCGCCGAACACATCGCGCGCACGGGCCGCCGCCAGCCCCTGACGAAACAGCGCCGTGTCCTGATCGCTCAGCACGCGGCCCTGATAGGTCGCCGAATAGCCGGGGACGGACGAGGACGCCGAAGCATAGGGCACAGGCTGGGTAGGCAGGACGTCCTGCGGGTTCGGCGCAAGGACGGCGAGGGCCGCCGCCAGACTGGTCGCGATCATGATCTGTCCTGTTCCCATTCAATCCCGGTTGCGGCGGAGCCGCTGGCGACCTAACGTCCCGCGCTCATTGCAAAGGCGATGAACATCCGTCCATCGTCACTCCCCACGCAGGCCAGCTTAGTCTCATGAACGCCCCCTTGTTCAAGGGCGTGATCACCGCCCTGATCACACCACTTCGTGACGGAAACGTGGACGAAGCCGCATTCGCCAAACTGCTCGAGCGTCAGATCGCCGCAGGGGTTCACGGCGTCGTCCCGATGGGCACGACGGGCGAGGGCGCCAGCATGGATCTGGATGAGCACAAACACGTCATCGAACTGTGCGTGCGTCTGACGGCCGGGCGCATCGCCGTCATCGCCGGTACCGGATCGCCTTATACCAAGGAGGCCATCGACCTGACCCGCCACGCCAAGACGGTGGGCGCGGATGGGGCTTTGATCGTGACGCCCTATTACATTCGCCCGTCCCAGGCGGGCATGGCAGCCCATTTCGAAGCGGTGGCCGACGCGGTTCAACTGCCGATCCTGCTTTACAATGTGCCGGGCCGCACGGGGGCCGATTTGTCCAATGAGACAGTGGCGCGGCTGGCGGCCCACGCCAACATCGTCGGCATCAAGGACGCCACGGGCGACATGAGCCGCGTCAGCTGGATGCGCGCAAACATCGATGGCCAGTTCGACCTGATCTCGGGCGACGACCCCAGCTATCTCGGCTACCACGCCCATGGCGGCGTCGGCCTGATCTCGGTGGCGTCCAATGTCGCGCCCGAGGCCATGGTCGCCTTGCACAATGCGATGACCGCCGGAGATTATGCGACAGCACGCGACTGGCAGGACCGACTGATTAGTTTGTGCAAGGCGCTGTTCCTGGACAACTCGCCCGCGCCGACGAAATACGCCTTGGCCAAGCTCGGCTTATGCAACGAGGAGGCGCGTCTGCCGCTGTCGCCGACCTCCGATGCGGTCAAACCTTTCATCGACCGCGCCATGGCGGCGGCGGGCGTCATCTGATGGCCCCCAAGCCGCAATCGAAATCCAAGGTCATCGCCGAAAATCGCCGCGCGCGGTTCGACTATTTCCTAGAAGACAATATCGAGGCCGGGATCCAGCTGCTGGGCACCGAGATCAAGGCGCTGCGCGACGGCCGGGCCAATATCGCCGAAAGCTATGCGGCGGTGGAGGGGCGCGAGATCGTGCTGATCAACGCCGATATCCCGCCGTACAAACAGGCAAACCGCTTCAACCACGAGCCGCGCCGACCGCGTAAGCTGCTGCTGCACAGAAAGCAGATCGACAAGCTGATGGGGGCGGTCCAGCGCGACGGTCAGACCATCATTCCGCTGAAGCTCTATCTGAACGATGCAGGCAAGGCGAAGCTGGAGATCGCGCTGGCCAAGGGCAAGAAGCTGCACGACAAGCGCGAGGCTTCTGCCGAACGCGACTGGCAGCGCGATAAGGCCCGCCTGATGCGTGACAAGGGCTGAGGCTCAGGCCTCGATCAGGGTTCGGGCGCGCGCGAAGATGTCCTCGAACATCTGCGGCGTCAGGCGACCGGTGTTCGTGTTCAACCGGGAGCAGTGATAGCTGTTCAGAATGACGTAGCCGCCGGCTTCGCCCTGCGCCCCGTGGCCCGCCGGCATCGCTGACGCTGGCCGTCCGAACGCTTTCAGGATGTTGCGGCGCGAGACGTCGCCCAGCGTCACGATCACCTTCAGATTAGGCAGCAGTTTGAGCCGGTCGATCAGGAAGGGACGGCAGGTCGTCTCCTCGATCGGCAGAGGCTTGTTCCCGGGCGGGGCGCATCGGACCGCATTGGTGATCATGCAGTCCGTCAGCGTCAGGTCATCGTCACCGTTCGGATCATAACGGCCATTCGCAAAGCCGGCCTTCTTCAGCGTATCGTATAGCAACCAGCCGGCGTGATCGCCGGTGAAGGGACGTCCCGTCCGGTTGGCGCCGGTTCGGCCGGGCGCGAGGCCGGCGATCAGCAGACGCGCATTCGGATCGCCGAACGAGGCGGCCGGCCCGTTCCACCAGTCTGGATTCTGGCGCGCATTCTCCTGACGATAGGCGACGAGGCGAGGACATAGGGGGCAGTCGCGGGGCGGTTCGGGCGTCAAGGTCATTGGGCGGCCTTCGGGCGGCCGAAGTCGGCCATCAGATCGTTCAGGTCCAGGAAGGCGTCGGCCTGACGACGCAGTTCGTCGGCGATATGCGGCGGCTGGGTCTTCTGGGTCGAGATGACAGTCACCCGCACGCCCCTGGCCTGGATCGCCTGAACCACTCGCCGGAAGTCGCCATCGCCGGAGAACAGCACAGCATGGTCGATGTGCGGAGCCAGCTCCAGCATGTCCACCGCGATCTCGATGTCCATGTTGCCCTTGATCCGACTGTGGCCGCTATTGTCCGTGAACCGCTTGACCGGCTTGGTGACGACCGAAAAGCCGTTGTAGTCGAGCCAGTCGACCAGCGGCTTAACCGGCGAGAATTCTTCGCCCTCGACCACGGCCGTATAGTAGTATGCGCGGGTCAGGATGGACCTCTCGCGGAACCAGTCCAGCATCCGCCGGAAGTCCATGTCGTGCTGCAGGGCGCGGGCGGCGGAGTAGAGGTTCGAGCCGTCGATGAAGATCGCCAGCCGATCGGTGGGATGAAACATGGTCGAAGCCGTAGAAAGAGATGAAAAATCGGATCGCGCAGTCGCCGTCGGAATCGATGACGGGTTTGACCTGAATGACGCAGTCATCGTGGCCCTGGGCTGCAATGACAAGGGGGCATGGTCGTCCTGCACCGAAGCGCTGGAGGCGGCGATCGCGCGTTTTCGCAGCGAAGGGATTGATGTCGTCGCACGCTCGTCGTGGTGGTCGTCCCAGGCCTGGCCCGATCCGCACGATCCAGCCTTTCTGAATGGCGCGGTCATCGTCCGCACAGAACACGATCCGCATGCGCTGATGGCGGCGCTCGGCCGGATCGAGGATGCGTTCGGCCGCGAGCGGTCGGTGCGCAATGCGCCGCGGACGCTGGATTTGGACCTGATCGCCTACGGACGATTGAGCGGTGATCTGCAGGGATTAATCCTGCCTCATCCCCGCGCGGCCGAGCGACGGTTTGTCATGGGCCCCATCGCCGAGATCGCGCCGGCATGGACGCATCCGCATGGCGGGGCCGCGAGCGATCTGGCCGCTTCCACCTCCGTCGGCGCCGACGCCCGCCCGACCTGACGCCCAACTTCCGCCCCTGTGGCGTTGCAAAAAGCCGTCCTCATCTGTATTTGACGCGGTTCTCCCACGCGTTCGAGGAATTTCATGGCCCGCGTCACCGTCGAAGACTGCATCGAGAAGGTTCCGAACCGCTTTGGTCTGGTGCTGATGGCTGGCCACCGCGCCCGCAGCATCGCCAACGGCGCCGCCCTGACGATCGACCGCGACAATGACAAGAACCCCGTTGTCGCTCTGCGCGAGATCGCCGACGACACCGTCGTGCCGGACGAACTGCGCGAGACCATCATCACCACGCTGCAACGCGTCGATGAGCGGACGGAAGCCGAGGACGAGGCGGAAACGGTCGCCCTGCTGGCCTCGCCGCAGCACATGAACATGGCCGAGGCGGAACTGATCCGCGCCCTGCAAAGCGACCGCGACGGCGGTCAGGAGGAGCGGTACTGACGTCCGAGGGAGCCCCTGGCGTCACTATCCTGCCGGCGCGGACTGAGACGGTTCCGCCGGCGCCCCAAGCTGCAAACAAAAACGACCCTCAGACGGCGCTCGTCGATCCGTCGCCCCAGCCCAAGCGCGCGCCGATCCTGCGTCAGTTTGAGCTGATCGAGGCCGTCAAGGCCTATGACCCTACCGCCGACGAAGCGCTTCTTAACCGCGCCTACGTCTATGCGATGAAAATGCACGGTTCGCAGTTGCGAGCCTCGGGCGATCCCTATTTCGCCCACCCGATCCAAGTCGCGGGGATCCTGACCGACTATAAGCTCGACACCGCCACCATCGTCACCGCCCTGTTGCATGACGTCGTCGAGGACACATCGGCGACACGCGACGACATCGCCGGCATGTTCGGCGAAGAGGTCGCGGTCCTCGTCGAGGGCGTGACCAAGCTGTCGCGGCTGGAGCTTCAGGCGGAACACACGCGTCAGGCCGAGAATCTGCGCAAATTCATCCTGGCCATCAGCCGTGACGTGCGGGTCCTGCTGGTCAAGCTGGCCGACCGCTTGCACAATATGCGAACGCTCCAGTTCGTGAAGCCGGAGAAGCGCGAGCGGATCAGCCGCGAGACGCTGGAAGTCTATGCGCCCCTGGGCCGGTCGATCGGTATCCACTCGATCGCGTCCGAGCTGGAAGAGCTGGCTTTCACCCATCTGAATCCAACGGCCAAGACCGCCATCGAGCGGCGGCTGGAGGCGTTGAAACTGGAGCACGGTCGCGCCATCGACGGCGTGGCGAGCGAGGTTGAGCGCGTTCTGTCCGAGGCGGGCCTGAAGGCCAATGTCTATGGCCGGCAGAAGACGCCCTATTCGATCTGGCGCAAACTTCAGCGCAAGTCGGTCGGCTTTTCGTCCCTGTCGGACATTTACGGCTTCCGCGTCATCGTCGAGGCGGAGGACGACTGCTACCGCGCGCTCGGTGTGATCCACCGCGAATGGCCGATGGTGCCCGAGCGGTTCAAGGATTTCATCTCGACGCCTAAGTCGAACAACTATCGCTCGTTGCACACGACCGTCGTCGGCCCCCGGGGCCTGCGGATCGAGATGCAAATCCGCACCGAGGATATGGACCGGATCGCCGAGGACGGGGTCGCCGCCCACTGGCGTTACAAGAACCATTCCTACGGCTTCGACCGCGAGGCGATGGAACAGGGCGGCGGGCGTGACCCGCTTCAGAACCTGCGACACTTGGTTCAGGTGATCGAGCACGGCGAGGGCGGCGAGGACTGGGTCGAGCACGCCAAGCTGGAAATGTATCTGGACCAGGTTTTCGTCTTCACGCCGAAGGGGCAACTGGTCACCCTGCCGCGCGGGGGAATGCCTCTGGACTTCGCCTATGCCGTCCACACCGAGGTCGGCGACACCGCCGTCGGCGTCAAGGTCAATGGCGAGTTGAAGCCCATGCGCACGCCACTCCAGAACGGCGACGTGGTCGAGATCATCCGCGGCTCCAAGCGCGAAGTGCCTGCCGACTGGCGCAGTCTGACGGTCACGGGCCGCGCGCGTTCCGCCATTCGCCGTCATATCCGCACCTCCGAGCGCGAAGAGTTCATCAAGCTGGGTCGCGTCGCGCTGGATCAAACCCTGGGCCGGGTCGACAAGGCCCTGACCGACGTGTCGCTGAAGCCGGTTCTGGAACTGCTGGCGGTCGCGAGTGACGACGATCTGTTTGAAGGCCTGGGTCGCGGGCGGTTATCGCCGACGACGGCGGCCGAAATCCTGTTCCCCGCGCTGAAGGGGCGGCTGAAGGCCGGGCCCGAGAAGCAGCGCATCGAGGGCGAGAAGGCGCGGCTGTTCGTGCGCGGCGGGGGGCTGACTCCCGGCGTGTCGGTACACTTCGGTCAATGCTGCACGCCCGTTCCGGGCGACCGGATCGTCGGCATTCTGGAGCCCGAATCTGGCCTGACCGTCCACACCATCGATTGCCAGACCCTGGCCGCCTTCGCCGATGACGATTCGGTCTGGCATGACCTGCAATGGACGCCTCAGGCCGAGACGGACGCGGTCGCCGCCGCCCGTATTCGCGCGACGATCCGCAATGCGCCGGGCGTACTGGGTCAGGTCACGACCCTGATCGGCGAGGCCGGCGGCAACATCATCAACCTGTCGATGGCGCACCGTCAGCAGGACTTCTTCGACGTGGACGTGGATGTCGAGGTCGAAGACGCCAAGCATGCGACCATGATCATGGCGGCGCTGAGGGCCAATCCGTCGGTCGATTCCGTCGAGCGCGCGCGGGGCGAATGAGCGACCCGATAAAACCGAACGCGGCGCAGATGGCCTCGCCGTCCTATCGCATGGCGGCGATGGATCAGGACTTCCTGCTGGGCGATTCGATGCGCGGCGTGCGGTTCCTGATGGAATACGCCAAGCCTGAGGAGGCGTTGAGGGCCTGGGGCGTGCGCTCGACCCTCGTCGTCTTCGGCAGCGCGCGCGTCCGTGAAGGGCACCGTTGGTATGACGAGGCGCGCGCCTTTGGTCGACTGGCGTCCGAGCGGGGCGGAGCCTTGCGAGGTCGCGTCGGCGAACCCCGCGACAATGTCATCGCCACCGGCGGCGGCCCCGGCATCATGGAAGCGGCCAACCGCGGGGCCATGGACGCGGGCGCGCCGTCCATCGGTTTCAACATCACCCTGCCGCATGAGCAGGAGCCGAACGCCTATTCGACGCCGGAGCTGACGTTCCGCTTCCACTATTTCGCGATGCGCAAGATGCATCTGGCGATGCGCGCCAATGCGCTGGTGGTGTTTCCCGGCGGCTTCGGCACCTTCGACGAGATGTTCGAGATGTTGACGTTGCGCCAGACGAAGAAGGCGCCGCCGGTTCCGGTCGTTCTGGTGGACAAGGCCTACTGGACCTCGGTCATCGGTTTCGACGCCTTGGTCGAGCATGGAATGATAGCCGCGTCCGACCTGGACCTGATCGGTTTCGGCGAGGACGCGGAGGGCGTCTGGGCTGAACTGCTCGCGCGCGGGCTGCGGCCGAACGAAAACATCGAATGAAGCGTCGCCGCAGGGTTCATCCGCGCGCGATCCGGGTCTAGAACCCTGTCATGAACACTGAAGACGTCCTCAACGAGTTTCGCGACGCCGGCGCCCTGCGCGAAGGCCATTTCGTCCTGTCGTCGGGTCTGCACAGCCCGGTCTTCCTGCAGAAGAACTTGGTCTTCATGGATGGCGCGCGATGCGAGCGGCTGTGCAAGGCGCTGGCGGACAAGATCACGGCCACGGTCGGCCCGGTCGATGTCGCCATTTCACCGGCCGTAGGCGGCATCATCCCCGGGTACGAGACGGCCAAACACCTGAAGGTCCGTTCGATGTATGTCGAGCGCGAAGGCGGGGCGTTCAAACTGCGTCGCGGCTTCTCGGTCGAGCCGGGTGAAAAGGTGGTCATGGTTGAGGACATCGTCACGACCGGGCTGTCGTCGCGCGAATGCATCGCCGCCATCCAAGCCGCCGGGGGCGAGGTGATCGCCGCCGCCTGTATCGTCGATCGCTCGGGCGGCAAGGCGGATGTGGGAGTACCGCTGATCGCCCTGGCGTCGCTGGACGTGCCTGCCTACCCAGCCGACGCTCTTCCGCCTGAACTGGCCACGCTTCCGGTGGAAGATCCCGGCAGCCGCAGATTGTTGAAGTAGAGCCATGCGAGAACGGGTCAGGCTGGGCGTCAACATCGACCACGTCGCCACGGTGCGAAACGCACGCGGCGGCACACACCCCGATCCTGCGCGGGCGGCCGAGGCGGCGCTGGCGGCCGGGGCCGACGGAATCACCGCTCACCTGCGCGAAGACCGCCGCCACATTACCGACGCCGATATCGACGTGCTCAGCGCCCTGTGCGCCCGCGCCGGCAAGCCGCTGAACCTGGAAATGGCGGTGACGGACGAGATGCTGGCCATCGCTCTGCGCCACCGGCCGCACGCCGCCTGTCTTGTGCCGGAGCGGCGCGAAGAGGTCACGACCGAAGGCGGTCTGGCGGTCGCCGGTCACGAAGGACGGATCGCGCCTGTGGTCAAGGCGCTGGCAGACGCCGGCATCCGGGTCTCGCTATTCATCGAACCGTCGGAAGCGCAGGTCGAGGCCGCCGCCGCCGTCGGCGCCCAAGTGGTCGAGTTCCACACCGGCCGCTACTGCTACTTGACCGATCCGGCAGAACGGGAGGTTGAGTTCGAACGTCTCGCCGCCGCCGCTGCCCAGGCCGACATCCTGGGGCTGGAGGTCCATGCAGGCCACGGGCTGGATTACGACACGGCCCCGCGCATGCTGGCGATTCCGGAAATCCGCGAGCTGAATATCGGCCATTTCCTGATCGGCGACTCGATCTTCATAGGCCTGGACGGGGCGATCCGCCGGATGCGGGCCGCGATGGATGCGGCCAAATGATCATTGGCGTCGGCGCGGATCTGTCGGACATCCGTCGTATCCAGGCGTCTCTTGATCGGTTTGGGGATCGCTTCAAGGCCCGCTGCTTCACCGAGTTGGAACGCACCCGCTCGGATCGGAAGCCGGACCCGGCCTGGAGCTACGCCAAACGGTTCGCCGCCAAGGAGGCCTGCGCCAAGGCCCTCGGCACCGGCATGCGCGCAGATGTCTATTGGCGCGACATGGGGGTGGTGAACCTGCGATCGGGTCAGCCGACGATGGCGCTAACCGGCCATGCGGCCGAGCATCTGGCGCGTCTGACTCCAGCCGGACACGAGGCGAGAATTCACCTGACGCTGAGCGACGAACATCCCTATGCGCTCGCCTTCGTGGTGATCGAAGCCTTGCCGCAGTCGTAATCAGGTTATAGGCGTGCGCGATGACCGCGCGGACGCGGCGAGGATGCCTGATCG
>Ga0209023_10001085_pt1 | contig 37739 bp, 32 predicted proteins | sample LakOneMetagenome_FD_187468 | JGI IMG/M metagenome (GOLD analysis project Ga0209023, IMG submission 187468) | Freshwater and sediment microbial communities from Lake Erie, Canada (SPAdes) (version 2) | ecosystem: Environmental > Aquatic > Freshwater > Lentic | place: Lake Erie, Canada...
TGCGGGCTGCGGCCCTGGAGAGACTGGTCATGCAGGATGTGATGTCATTGGAAGGCAAGACGATCGTCGTCACCGGCGCGGCGCAAGGGATCGGTCAGGCGGTTGCAGGTTTGGCGATCGGCCTCGGTGCGCGGGTGGTCGGCGTCGATCTCAACGGCGACAAGCTCAATGCGCTCGCCGCGAAGATGAACGGCCGTCTGCTGCCCTATGTCGGCAGCGTCGCCGATCCGGCTTTCACGGAGGCGACCGTCGCCGATGTCAAAGCCAGGCTCGGCGTTATCGACGGTCTCGTCAACAATGCCGGCATCATCAGGCCGGCGATGATCGAAAAGATGACGCTGCAGCAATGGAGCGAGGTGATTGCGGTCCATCTGACCGGCGCCTTCCTGTGGACCCAGGCCGTTGGCCGCATCATGCTGGCGCAGGGCAAGGCCGGGCGCGAAAGTCCCGGCTCGATCGTCAACATCTCGTCCGATGCCGGAAGGGCCGGCTCGGTCGGCCAGATCAACTATGCCGCCGCGAAAAGCGGCCTGCTGGGCATGACGATGTCGACCGCCAAAGAGTGGTCGAAGTTCGGGATCCGGACCAACTCGGTCTGCTTCGGCGTGGTCGAGACCCCGATGACCGAAACCATCCGGGGTGACAAGTTTCGCGACGGCATCCTGGCGCGGATCCCGATGGGTCGCTGGGCGGAGCCGGAGGAGGCAGTCAAGCCGGTTTGCTTCCTGCTCTCGGACGGCGCCTCCTATATCACCGGGCAGCACATCGCCGTCGACGGCGGGTTTCACATCTCGGTCTGAGTTTAGTCGGCCGAGATCGGATCTCCCGACAACGTCCAACTGGTTCCGTCAAACACGGCGATCCGGAGCACCTTGAACGGGGTGTAGTCTCCGGGTGCGGTAGCGATCAAGATGCCCGGCAGCATCAGCGGCATCCGCTCGCCATGGAGCGAGGTGGCCTGGCGAATGAGGTTTTCCCGCGTCAGCTGGTCGCCGCACTTTTTCAGCACTGTCGTCAGCGTGCTCACGTTCATGTAGGCGACCAGCACCGAATAGTCGTCGGGATTGGCGGAGGGAGCGTATTTTTTCAGAAAGCCATGGTAGGCCTTCACTTCCTCGTCGTTCGCCCAGGCGGGATCGCCGGGCTGCTTGAGGAATTGCGTGGTCACCAGTCCCTTTGATGCCTCGAGGCCAGCCGGCTTCAGGACCGTCTCGACCGATGCGGTCGATCCGCCGATGACGTGCAGGGGATTCCAGTTGAGCTCATGGACCTTGCGAATGGCTTGCGCGGCCGCTTTCGCCGAGGACTGCTCGATCAGCGTATCGACGCCGGCGGCCTTGAGCTGGACAATCTGGGAATCGATGGTCGGATCGGCGAGCTCGTAGGAAGCCTCCGCGATGATCTGCGACGCCTTCGGCCCAAGGCCGGCGCGCAATCCCTTCATGTAGTCGCGGCCGAAGTCGTCATTCTGGTAGAGGATGCCAATTTTGGCGTCTGGCCTGGCTTTCAGGATGTAGTGGGCGATGACGCGCCCCTCGGTTTCGAAGTCGGGATAGAGCGGCACCGTCCACGGGAAATTCTTCGGATCGTTGAAGCGCCGGCCGCCGGCCGTGATCAGCAGTTGCGGCACCTGCTTGGAGTTCAGATATTTCTGGATCGCGACGTTTGGAACCGTGCCGATGGTGCCGACCTCGGCGAGTACGCCGACGTCTTCGATCAGCTTGCGCGATTGTTCGACCGCTTTCGGCGCACTGTAGGCGTTGTCGAGCTGCGTGAAGCTGATCTTGCGGCCGTTGATGCCGCCGTTTTCGTTGAGCATCTCGAAATAGCCGATGACGGCGCGTCCGGCGCCGGCGCCGAAGGCCGATGCCGGGCCGCTCAGCGGGGTCGACTGCCCGAGCTTGATCTCGGTATCGCTGGCGCCCGGATCATAGGCCTTTTGCGCCGAAGCCGGCGCCGAATGGATCGTGGCGGAGATGGCAATGGTTGCCAGTACTCGACTGATGGTCTTGTCCAAGACGTTTCCTCCCGGTGGGCGCTTTTTGTTATCGTAACAGTTCGCGGGCGATGACCATCCGCTGGATCTGGTTGGTGCCCTCGAAGATCTGGGTCAGTTTGGCGTCGCGCATCATGCGTTCGACCGGATAGTCCATGGTGTAGCCGTAGCCGCCGAAGATCTGCACGGCGTCGGTCGTGACCTTCATGGCCATGTCGCTGCCGATGCATTTGGCCATGCTGGCCAGCACGTTCAGGCGCTTCCAGTCGCCGGCGTCGCCGGCGCGCGCGCATTCGTAGACCAGGGCGCGGGCAGCCTCGATCTGCATCGCCATGTCGGCCAGCATGAACTGCACGCCCTGGAATTCGGAGATCGATTTCTTGAACTGCTTGCGTTCCCTGGCATAGGCGACGCTGGCATCGAGCGCGCCTTGCGCGAGACCGACGGATTGGGCGCCGATGGTCGGGCGATTGAGGTCGAGCGCGCGCATCGACGCCCGGAATCCCTTGCCTTCCTCGCCGACCAGATTTTCGACGGGCACGCGAACGTTGTCGAAGAAGATCGGCGTGTTCGGCGCGCCGCGAAAGCCCATCTTGCGCTCGTGCCGGCCGAAGCTGATCCCCGCCATCTTCTTCGGCTCGACGATGAAGGCGCTGATGCCGTCCGCGCCCGGGCCGTCGCCGGTCCGCGCCATCACCACGATGTAATCCGCCACCACACCATAGCTGCACCACTGCTTGCGGCCGTTGAGGACGTAGCTGTCGCCGTCGCGTTTTGCGCGGGTATTGATAGCGGTGACATCGGAGCCGGCCTGGGGCTCCGAGATCGCAATGGCGGTCACGACGCCGCCTTTGGCGATGATCGGCAGATAGGTCTTGCGCTGCTCTTCCGAACCGAAATGCAGCAGCGGCATGATGAACATGGTGTTGAGCGCGGCGATCGAGGCGCAGGCCGGCGAGAACTTCGAGATTTCCTCGCGGGCGATGCAGGCCAGCGTCAGATTGCCGTTCGGCCCGCCATATTGCTCGGGGACCCAGAGCTGCATCAGCCCCATCTCGCCGAACAGCTTGACGAGTTCGAGCGGGAAGCGGTCGGTCTCGTCGATCTCGGCTGCAATCGGCGCCACGTGTTTGGCGGCCATCCTGCGCACGTTGTCGCGGAACGCGGTCTGCTCCTCGGTAAAACTCATCGACGTCCCCGGCGGTTTTTTGTGCGGAAGCCCAAAAAGGGGCTTCCATTGAATGGGTGATCCATTTAATAATTCATCCCATGTCGACCAAGTCAAGCCCCCGCACGCCTTCCCCAGCGCGGTTGTCCTCGCCGAAACGGCGGGAACGCGCCTCCGATCACCGCGCCGCCGCTACGCCGGCGCCGCTGACGTTTCGGCCGATTCGGACCCGCCGCGCCTTCGAGGAGATCTGCGCGCGCATTCGCGAACAGCTCGCGCTCGGCGTGCTCAAGCCCGGCGACAAGTTGCCGCCGGAGCGCGATCTGGCGCAGCAGCTCGGCGTCAGCCGCAACGTGCTGCGCGAGGCGCTGCGCAGTCTGGAGATGGCCGGGGTGCTGCGGCTGCTGAAGGGCGTCAAGGGCGGCGCGTTCGTCCAGGAGGGCGACACCAGCCGCATGAACGTGGTGATGCGCGACATGCTGAGTCTCGGCACCATCTCGGTGCGCGAACTCTCCGAAGCGCGGGTCCACGTGCTCGATCTCGGCGTGCGGCTGGCCTGCACGAATGCGCGGCAGTCCGATTTCGAGGCGCTGGAGGCGAATATCGAGCGCACCGAGCTTGCGACGCGCGAAGGCCGGCTGCTCGATCGGGTCGAGTGCGCGCGCGAATTCTACAGGCTGTTGGCCGAGGCCAGCGGCAACAAGGTGATCGCCATGATCATGGACTCGGTCACCGAGATCCATATGCGGTTCGTTTACGCCAAGGTGGCGTCGAGCGGGGTCGCGATGGCGCGGCTGGTCGAGCGCCGCCGTCAGTTCATGGCGGCGTTGCGCGCGCGGGATGCGGCATCGGCCACGCGGTTGATGCACAGCCACCTCGGCGCGGTGCAGCGGATGCTGGAGCAGGATCCGGGCGCGATGTCGCTGCAGGTCGCGCTGGCGGAGATTCAGTCCGGCATGAAGCTGTGAGGCATCCGGCGGCAAACAAGATCGTACCCAACAAGAAGATCAACGGAGGAAGTCGTGTCCCAGTATGCCAAATATGAGTGCCTGAAGGTGGAAGTTGCGGACAAGGTCGCAACCGTGACCCTGAACCGGCCGCAGGCGCGCAACGCCATCAATCAGAAGCTGATCCGCGAGCTTCGAACGATCTGGGACGACCTCGGCGACGATCACGCCGTCAATGTCGTGGTGCTGACCGGCGCCGGCGAGTTCTTCAGCGTCGGCGGCGACGTCAAGGCAATGTCGGAGCGGCCGGGCGGCGACGTCCTCGAAGAGGGCGAGGTGCACGACCCCATGATCAGCCGGCGCGCGGTGACGCGGCAGCTCGAACTCGACAAGCCGATCATCGCCGCGATCAACGGCGACGCCATCGGCCTTGCCGCGACCCACGCCTTGCTTTGCGACATTACTGTCATGGCCGAAGATGCGCGGATCGGCGACACCCATGTGTCGCGGGTGGGGCTGGTCGCCGGCGACGGTGGCACGATCATCTGGCCGCTGCTGATCGGCATCAACAAGGCCAAGGAGTATTTGATCCGCGGAACTCTGCTGAAGGGCAAGGAAGCCGAGCGCATCGGACTCGTCAATCACATCGCGCCGCGCGCCGAGGTGATGGCCAGGGCCCGCGAGATCGCGATCGAGCTCGCCAACGGCCCGACCTGGGCCATTCGCTGGACCAAGCTGTCGATCAACCAGGTCATCAAGGACCGCGTCAACATGATGCTCGAAGCCTCGATGGCGCTCGAGCAGGTGACATTCGAAACCGCCGATCACAAGGAGGCGGCGATGTCGTTCAAGGAAAAGCGCAAGCCGAAGTTCGGCGGCAGATAGCCCGTCCGATGGACGGGGCAGAGCTCCCGACGGATGACGTCAGGCAGATGCTGCGGGATTCCCTGCGCGGGTTTCTCGGCGAGCACTGGGATTTCGATTGCGTCCGGCGCGGACCTGCGCCCGAACAGGTCACAGCAATCTGGCGCGGGCTGGTCGGGCAGGGCGTCGCCGAACTCGGTCGCCATCCGGAGGAGGGCGGACTTCGCGAAATATCGGTTGTGCTCGCGGAGCTCGGACGTGCGGCATGTCCGGCGCCGATGTGGGCTGCGGCACTTGCCAACCTGGCGCTCGGGCCGGCGCCGGCGACGGGTGAGTTTCTGGACCAACTCAAGACCGGCGCGGCACGGGTTGCCTTTTCATTTGGCGGGCTCGATCCCGATCCCGCAGCCGGTTCAATCCGGATCGCAGACCGCCACGCGACCGGGACGCTTCGTTTTGTCGAGGCTGCCGGGAGCTCTACGCACCTGCTCGTCGCGACCGGTCCATCGGCCCTCGCGCTGGCCGCGCTGGATGCTCCGGGCACCGAGGTGACGCCGACGCGGGCGATGGGGGCATGGGGTCTTTATCAGGTGCGACTGAATTCGGCCCCGGTCACTCTCATTGAAGTGGAGCGCGGCGCTCTCGACGATCTCCTGCTCAAGGGGAAGTTGATGCTGATGGCGCGGGCGCACGGCGCAGCCCGGCGCGGCTTCGAGATGGTGACGGACTACGCGAGGGAGCGGCAACAGTTCGGGCAGCCGATCGGAAAATTCCAGGCGATCCAGCACAAGCTCGCCAACGGCCTGATCTCCCTCGAAGGCGTCCGTCTCGTCCTCGACCACGCCGCGGCGTTGCACGATCTCGGTGACGCCGATTGGCGCCACTTTGCCGACTGTGCCATCGTATTCGCAAGCGACGCGTTGCGGCGGATCACGCTGGAGACGCATCACACGTTCGGTGCCATCGGCTACGCCGACGAACACGAGGCGCCGCTGCATTTCAAGCGCGTGCATCTCGATACGATCGCGCTCGGTGGCGCAGCCCATGCGAAGCGGTCGCTGGCGTCCTCCCTGCTCGATTCCGGCAGCGCGGGGTTGCCTGAATACGATCTCGGACCCGCCGGCAATGCCTTGCGTGAACAGGTCCGGGTGTGGCTCGAACAGAACTGGTCGGGCGAGCGCAAGGACGAATTCGATCGGAAGCCGTTCTCGAAGCGCGAGTTCGATCCTGATTTTGCGCGCGATATCGGCAAGACCGGATGGATCGGCCTCGGCTGGTCCGGGGAGTTCGGCGGGCAGGGACGCTCGCCGCTGGAGCAGATCGCCTTCATGGAGACGATGGAGCGGGGCGAGGCGCCGCGGATCGGGGCTTCGATTCAGGCCAATGCGCTGATGATGTTCGGCACACCCGAGCAGCAACGGAAATATTTGCCCGAGATTCTCAGGGGCGAAGCCATGCACGGCATGGGCTACAGCGAACCGCAGGCCGGCTCCGATCTCGCGGCGTTGCGCACCAGCGCGGCGCGCGACGGCGATCAGTGGGTGATCAACGGCCAGAAGATCTGGACCACCACGTGGTGGGGCAAATACATGTTCCTGGCCGCGCGGACCGACCGCGACGCGAAGCCGCCGCACGCCGGCATCAGCATGTTCATCGTGCCGATGGATGCCGAGGGCGTCACGGTCCGGCCGGCGACCACGATGTATGACGGTTCGTTTGCCAACATCTTCTACGACGACGTTCGGATTCCCCTGGAGAACATCGTCGGCGAGGTCAATGGCGGCTGGAAGGTGCTGACCGGCGCGCTGGCGTTCGAACGCGGCCTGGTCGGCGGCGGCATCGTCCTGAAGGTCGCGCACGCCTTCGAACAATTGCGCCGGTTCGTGATGGCCAGAGAAGATACCGGATCGTCCCTCGCCGACGATCCGCTGGTCCGCGACAAGATGGCGACGCTGGCAGCCGACATCGAAGTCGGGCGGCAACTGATGATGCATTGCGCCGAGCTTGCCGCCGACGGGGTGACGCCGCCGGAATATGGCGCGATCAGCAAGGTGTTTTCCGGCGAGTTGATGGAACGGTTCGGCGAAGCCGCGCTCGAAATTCTCGGCATGCGCGCGATGCTGTCGGAGCAGATGCCCGACGCCATCGACAATGGCCGGTTCGAACAGAACCTGCGTCATTCGCTCATGTGGGTCATCAGCATCGGCACCAACGAGATCCAGCGCAGCCTGATCGCGCAGCGCGCGCTGGGCTTGCCCAGATAGGAGTAACCGCATGCAGGACCAGAACAAGGCGACGCCCCCCCTCGACGGCGTGCGCGTGCTGGATTTTTCGATCATGCTGGCCGGTCCCTATTGCGCGCGGTTGCTCGCCGACGTCGGCGCCGAGGTAATCAAGATCGAGCCGCCCGAAGGCGACGACATGCGGTTGCGGGCGCCGCTGCGGGAAGGCAACAGCGCCTATTTCGGTCAGCTCAATGCGGGCAAGCGCAGCCTTGCCCTCGATCTCAAGAGCCCCGAGGCGATCAGCCTGGTGCACCAGTTGGTGAAGGAAACCGATATCCTGGTCGAGAACTTTCGACCCGGCGTGATGGACCGGCTCGGCCTCGGCTACGAGGCGTTGCGTGCGATCAATCCGCGCCTGATCTATTGCTCGATTTCAGGCTACGGGCAGTCCGGCCCGGCCGCGGAGCGCGCGGCCTATGCCATGATCGTTCATGCCGAGAGCGGCTTCGATCGTTCCCTGATGCGCTATGCCGGCGATCGCGACCGGCCGGCGGCCGGCGCCATCTTCGTCGCCGACGTGCTCGGCGGCATTTTCGGCTACTCCGCGATCCAGACCGCATTGGTCCAGCGCGCGCGGACCGGGACGGGACAGCGGATCGACGTCGCCTTGATGGACTGCATGCTCAATCTGCTGGTTTATGAATTGCAGGAGGCGCAGTTCCCGGCCCACGCGCCGCGCGCTGCCTACGGCCCGGTGCGCGCCAAAGACGGCGACATCCTGATCGCGCCGATCACGCCGCGAAACTTTGCGGCGCTGTGCGAGGTGACCGGGCAGCGCGAGCTTGCCGGGGATATCAGATTCAAGACCGTGCCGGGACGCGGCGCGAACTGGGCTGCGATGATGGACGTCGTCGAGAAATGGACGGAACGGCATTCCGTACGGGAATGCATGAACGCGCTCGACGAGGCCGGCGTTCCCAGTGCCGAATACCGCGATCCCGGCGCGGCGCTGACTGATCCGCATCTCCTGCAACGCGGCGCATTCTCTACCGTCGCAGACGCCGCCGGTGAGTTCATGGGGGTGAATGCACCCTGGAAGATGTCCGGTGCGGAAACCTCGATGCAGCGCGACATTCCCGCCGTCGGCGCCCATCGCGACGAGGTGCTGTCACGCGTTCTCGGCCTGACGGGTGAAGCGATCTCCGCGCTTGCGGGAGCGGGGGTGTTCGGAACTCAAAGCACGCGCTGAGCGCCAGACGATCAATCTTCCGGAGCGGAGGCCGTCGCAGCGCCGTTCCGGGCGATCGCCAGCATGCATTTGAGGAAATGCGCGCGATCCTCCTGGCTCAGGGGAGCCAGCAAAGCGCTCTGCAACTCGGCGGCGGCCGGGACAACGGCGAGCAGCGCTTCTTCGCCCTTGCCGGCGATCTGAACCTGGATCGAGCGGCGGTCTTCCGCATTGTTTCTTTTCGAGATCAGCTTTCGTGCCGCCATTCGCTTGAGCATCTCGCTCAGCGTATTGCGGTCGCAACTGATGCGCTCCGCCAATGCGGAGGGGGTGAGGGGTCCGCTTTGGTAGAGAGCGATCAGCACGCCGAACTGCCGCGGGGTGATGTCGCTCTGGCCTGTCAGGTCCTGGTACAGCACGTCATAGCGCGCTTCGAGCAGCCGGAGCAGAAACCCGATGCCACCTTCGAGCCGCCAGTTGCGCGCGATCTCGGCGGCATTCGTTTTGGACTTGTCGGCTGACATAGGCTTTTTGACCCGCATTGCGTCTATGGAACTTCGATAGCCGTTAGCAGCTGGACAAACGGCGCTCAACCTGCCGAGCACGGTGGTCCGGGCAGGTGCGAGAAGCCATCGCTGCTCTAGCATTGGCACTTGCGGCTCGTAAAGATAAATAGTACGTATACGTAATAAGAAGCGAGGCACGGAAATGACGCCGCTGGGGAGGCCGGTTTGAATCTGCGCGACCTCTTGTCGATTCCCTACCTGCTTGAAGCCGAGGCGGTCGAAACCGGGCCCGGCCAATGGCGCGTGCGCCTCGCTTACCCGGAACTGCCGGGCTGCACCGCCGAGGGCGTCGTCATCGAGGAGGCGCTCAGGGAATTGGAGCGGCGGCGCATCGAATTGATCGTCGGCCTGGTGGAGGCAGGAAACGAACCTCCCGTTCCACGAAGCCCGCTCGCCGGCTCCGACCCGCTGTGGACGGCGCGCGAGCTCGGCTTGTCGGATCGCATTGCCGCGCTGCTCAACGACGTGCCGAAATAGCAGGCGCTATCGCATGTACTCAATGGAGAAAACCGATGCTCTCGCGCGAAGACAATGAACGGCTGGTGAGGGTTGGAAAGGGAACTCCGCTCGGGGATCTCTTTCGGCTCTACTGGATTCCGTTTCTGCCGTCGGCGGATTTGCTGACTGACGGACAGCCGAAACGCATCCGGTTGCTGGGCGAAGACCTCGTTGCCTTCAGGGATACCGAAGGGCGCGTCGGCCTGGTGGATCAGGCCTGTCCGCATCGGGGTGCGCCGCTGGTGTTCGGCAGAAACGAGGATTGCGGGCTGCGCTGCGTCTATCACGGCTGGAAGTTCGACGTGACCGGTGCCGTCACCGATATGCCGGCCGAACCGGTCCGCAGCCGCCTCAAGGAGCGGGTGCGGATCAAGGCCTATCCCTGCAAGGAACGCAACGGGATGATCTGGACCTATATGGGGCCGGACCAGGAAAAGCTCCCGCCGCTGCCGAACCTCGAATGGAATCTGGTTCCGCAGGAGCAGGTGCATGTTTCGGTCCGCGTGCAGGAGTGCAACTGGTTGCAGGCGGTCGAAGGCGAGATCGATTCCGCCCATGCGCCGCTGCTGCACGGCCGGCTGGATTCGCAGGGCACGACCAGTGCATGGATCCAGAAGCGTGACCTTCGCCCCACCTTCGAGTGCATCAAGCGTGAGTTCGGCATGAGCATCGCCGCGCGGCGCAACTACGACGCCAACACGCTGTACTGGCGCGTCAATCAATTCATGCTGCCGTTCTATACGCTGGTCCCGCCGCTGTCGCCGTTTCCCGACCTGAGCGGCCATGCCTGGGTGCCGATCGACGACGAGAACACGCTCTGCATCATGTTCTCCTATCATCCGTCGCAGCCACTGCAGCCCAAGACGCGGCAAATCTTTGCGGAGGGCCACAACGGCCGCGAGAGCGGGCACGCCAGCTGCCATGCGCTGGTGCAGCATCCGGTCACGGTGCCCTACGCCGGCTACTGGACCAGATACAATCCGCAGAACGGCTTCCAGTTCGACTATTCGGCGCAGCGGACGACCTGGTTCTCCGGCCTGCCGGGGCTGTGGGTGCAAGACGGCGCCTGCCAGAGCGGCGTCTCGCCGATCTTCGATCGTACCAAGGAGACCCTGTGTTCGAGCGATACCGGAATCGCGATGACGCGGCGGTTCATCCTGGAGGCGCTCGGCGCCTATCGGGACCACGGAACCAAGCCACAGGGCGTCGACGATCCCGATGTCTTCATGGTGCGAGCAGTCTCGTTGCGGTTGCCGCCGGAGGATTCCTGGGTCGATGCCGGTGCGCCCTTCATGCGTGCGAAACTCGGCGCCGATTTCGGGTACGAGCTGTGACCACCCATGGCGTATCGCCACTCCGGATCAAGCGCATCGGTTATGAAGCCGAGACCATCAACTCTTACGAGTTGACGTCTCCAGCCGGCGACCAGCTCGCTCCCTTCACCGCCGGCGCCCATGTCGATCTGCATCTGTCGAACGGCATGATCCGGAGCTATTCGCTGGTGAACGACCAGCGCGAGCGGCACCGCTATGTCATTGCGGTCAACAAGGACGGGGCCGGCCGCGGCGGCTCCAGTTTCGTTCACGACAACTTCAAGGCGGGCGATCTGGTTTCAGTCTCGCAACCCCGCAACAACTTTGCGCTTTGCGAGGACGCGGAGGAAACGATTCTGATCGCCGGCGGGATCGGGATTACGCCATTGCTGTCGATGGTCCGGCGTCTGGCGGCGCTGGGGCGGTCCTGGCAGCTTTGCTATGCCGCGAGCAGCCGCGCCGCCGCGGCATTCCTTGACGAGCTCGCCACGGTCGCGGCAGGCGCAACCCGGGTACATCTCGACTTTGACGACGCGCGATCGGGACGCCTGTTCGATCTTGCCGCCATCGTTGCAAGTGCGCCGGCGCACGCGCATCTTTATTGCTGCGGTCCGGTGCCGATGCTCGGGGCGTTCGAGGCGGCGACCGCCGATCGTCCGGCCGATCATGTTCACGTCGAGTATTTCGGGGCTGCCGAAGCGCCGGTGACTGAGGGCGGCTTCGAGGTCAGGCTCGCGCGCAGCAACCGGACCATTTCGGTCGAAGCCGGAAAGACCATTCTCGATGCACTGCTGGATGCGGGAATTTCCGCCAACCATTCCTGCGCCGAAGGCGTTTGCGGGACCTGCGAGACCCGTCTGCTCGACGGCATCGCCGATCACCGCGACCAGTTCCTGAGCAAGGAAGAGCAGGCCGCCAACAACACCATCATGATCTGCTGTTCCGGCGCCCGATCCCGCACGCTCGTGCTCGACCTCTAGCGAAATAGCGACAACCAGGTGAATGCTGACATGCTGGACAACCTTGAAGCGGATTTCCCCGAACACACGCCGCGCCCGGCCGCTGCGCCTTTGGCGCTCGATGGAATAAGGGTGATCGATTTCTCGCACTTCATCGCCGGCCCGTTTGCGACGATGATCCTGGCCGACATGGGCGCGGAGGTCATCAAGATCGAGGCGCCCGGCCGTGGCGACGATCTTCGCCGCTATCCGCCGCTGCATGCCGAGCTCAAGCACGGGGCGCCGTTCGCCTGGACCAACCGCAACAAGCGCAGCGTCGCCCTCGACCTCAAGTCGCCGGCGGGTGTCGCGCTGGCATGCGAGCTGATTGCGACTGCGGACGTCGTGGTCGAGAATTTCTCGACCGGCGTCATGGAGCGCTTCGGGCTCGACTATGAGAGCTGCCGCAAGATCAAACCGGAGATCATCTACTGCTCGGTCTCGGCCTACGGTCGCGAGGGGCAATTTTCCGACCGGCTCGGTTTCGATCCCATAGCACAGGTCGAGAGCGGGTTCGTGTCGATGAACGGCTATGCCGATCGCGAAGGCGTGCGCGCGCTGTCGCCGGTCATGGACATCTCCACGGCGATGATGGCTGGCAATGCGATCCTCGGTGCGCTGGTCGCGCGTCAGCGTTCTGGTGTCGGGCAGGCGGTCGAAGTCTCGCTGTTCGACAACGCCGTGCTGATGACCGGCTACGCCACGATGCAGCATCTGTTCAGCGGCGCCAATCCGCAGCGCCACGGCAATACCAGCCCGGATACCTGTCCGTCGGGCGTGTTTCAGGCCAGCGACTGCGCCTTCTATATCAACTGCGGCAATGACAAGATCTTTCAGCGCCTGATGTCGCAGGTGATCGATCGCGCCGATCTGGCATCCGCCAACATCTACGCGACCGGAACCGATCGGATCCGGCGACGGGACGAGCTGTTTGCGATCCTCGGCGACGCGTTCGCGCAGCAGCCCTGGTCACACTGGCAATCGCGCATGCGTGCGGCCGGCGTTCCCTGCGGGCAGGTGCGGACCGTGGGCGAGGCCATCCGCTCGCCCGAAGCCCATGAACGCGGGATCGTCACCCGAATTCCGCACGATCGGTTGGGCTGGATCCCGAACATCAACCTGCCGATCCGCTATTCGCGCACGCCGATCGTCGATCCCGTTGCGGCACCCGCGGTCGGGCAGCACACCGACAGCGTGCTGCGCGAATTGCTCGGCTATGACGATGTGCGCCTGGCCAGGCTGGCAGAGGCAGGCGCGTTCGGTGCCGAGGCGGTGTCGCCACCAGGACAGGACATCGAAGGGTGACGGCGCGGCAGTCGTCGGATTGTCCGATGATGGCATTGTGCCGCTGATTTGACCGACGTATTAACTTTTCGTTGCGGCCGGGCAGGCGGGACGGCCACCCGGCTACTTTGCATGGGGTTGTTTTCGATATTTTGGTTTTGGGGGGCAGCGGCGCCGCGATGGCGTCCCGTCCGTCTTCGCTTCCGCTTCGCTCCAGCTACGCCGGACACCACGCTTCGCCCTTCGGTCTTCGCGCGGCTGCGCCACGTGTAGCCCGAAGGGCGAAGCGTGGTGGGCCCGGCAGGACTCGAACCTGCAACCAGACCGTTATGAGCGGCCGGCTCTAACCATTGAGCTACAGGCCCCGCCGCGAGCGACCGCTGGATAGCGGCCGGCAACGGTGCCGGGATCGTTTACAGGCAGGATTTCGATCCGGCAATGCCGGGCTTAATCGACTGAAACACCGGCGAATTCGACCACCTTGCGCCATTTTTCGGTCTCGCCGGTGACCAGTTTGCCGAATTCGGCCGGCGTCATCGGCTTCGGGATGCCGCCGACTTCGGCCAACCGGGCCACCAGCTTGGGGTCCTTCAGCGCCTCGGCAATCGCCTTGTTGAGGGTATCGACGATTTCTGGCGGCGTGCCCTTGGGCGCCGAGATGCCGTAGAAGCCGACCGACTCGAACCCAGGCACGGTCTCGGCGATGGCGGGCACGTCAGGTACGGTCGGCCAGCGCTTCGGCGAGGTGACGCCGAGCGCGCGTACCGTGCCGCCCTTGGCCTGTTCCAGCGCCGAAGGCAGGTTATCGAAGATCAACTGCACCTTGTTCGAGATGATGTCGGGAAAGGCGATCGCAGATCCGCGATAGGGCACATGCACCATGTCGCACTTGGTCATCGCCTTGAACAGCTCCGCCGACATGTGCACCGAGGTGCCGTTGCCCGATGAAGCGTAGGAGATCTTGCCAGGGTTGGCCTTGCAGTAGTCGATAAACTCCTGGACGGTTTTCACCGGCATGGCGTTCGACACCACCAGCATGTTGGTGAGCTGCATGATGCTGGCGACCGGCGTGGTGTCGCGCAGGAAGTCGAACGGCAGCTTCTTGTAGAGCGAGGTCGAGATCGCGTTGTTGGGGGCGACGAACAGCAGCGTGTAGCCGTCGGCCGGCGAATTGATCGCAGCCGCTGCTGCGATATTGCCGCCGGAGCCGGTGCGGTTCTCGACCACGAATTGCTGGCCGAAATGATCCGACAGCCACTGGCTCATGATCCGCGCCACGATGTCGACCGGGCCGCCGGCGGCAAAGCCGATCAGCCATTTCACGGGGTGGTCGGGATAGCCGGCGGCCGCGGATGGCGTCGTGCCGGCGGTGAAGACACCGAAAGAGCTCAAAAAGCAAACCAGCAATGCTTTGCGCAAATATCCGAACATTAGGCTTCCCGTCATTTTCTTGTTACGCTTGGGCGCATGCTTTCATAAATCCACGCGCTTGCCTACAACCTCGGCTGCGGTCATTCCACGCATAAGGTTTTGCCGCACGCAACGCTTGAGGCCATCGATGAAACTCGCTCAGATCGCCTGTGCCGGCCTGGTGTTGCTGGCAAGCGGCGCCGCCGCGCAAAATGGAGAAAAATCCGGTTCAATGAGCGCCATGACCAAGATCAGTTTGGGAACTGCGACGCCGGGCGGCGGCTTTCCGCTCTACGGCAACGCCTTTGCCGAAATCATGAACGCGGCCGATCCGACGCTGTCGATCGAGCCGCGCAACACCAAGGGCTCCAACGAGAACATTCCGCTGCTGGAATCCGGCCAGCTCGATTTGGGGCTGGTGGCGGGCGAGCCTTCGTACGAAGCCTTCATGGGCATCGGGCGGCCGGCGACCAAACTGAAGATTCTCACCGCGATGTATTCCAGTCCGGGCATGTTCGTGGTGCGCGCCGACAGTCCCTACAAGACCATTCGCGATCTCGTCGGTCAGCCGGTTGCGTTCGGCGCCAAGGGTTCCGGCCTGCCAATTCTCTCGCGGTACATGCTCGACGGCATCGGTCTGAAGCAGGACGAGGATTTCAAGTCGATCTATCTCGATCGCGCCGGCGATGGCCCTGCGATGGTGCAGGACGGTCGCGCCGCAGCGCTGTGGGGCGCCGGCATCGGTTGGCCCGGGTTTGACACGATGGCGAAGGTGCCCGGCGGCGCCCGCTTCATCGTACCGGATGCCGGCGAGATCGCACGCATCCGCGCCAAGCACACCTATCTCAAGCCGTTGACGATTCCCGCCAACAGCTACCCGAACCAGCCGACTGCGATCGATTCACTGGGCTCCTGGAGTTACATCCTGGTGCGCGAAAACCTGCCCGACGATGTCGCTTACCGATTGGCGAAGACGCTGCACGGCATTGAGGCCGAATTCTGCAAGAAGCTGTCGCAGGCCTGCGAGACCACGGCCGCACACACCGTTGCCGCCGCGCCGAACCCGGGACTGATCCATCCCGGCGTGATGAAGTATTTGAAGGAGATCGGGGTCGCGAAATAGTCCCCGTCGTCCCCGCGTGCGCGGGGACGACGAGAGATTTACTTCTTTGCCGCCATTGCGCAGGCCGGATCAATCGGGCCGAACGCTTCATCGCCGGAGATCTTGGCGAGGATCTTGTAGTAGTCCCATGGATATTTGGACTCGTCCGGCTTCTTGACCTGCACCAGCATCAGGTCGTGCACCATCAGATTGTCCTCGCGCAGCTTGCCGTTGCGGGAGAAGAAATCCTCGATCGGCTTTTCGCGCATCTTGGCCGCCACCTTCAACGGTTCATCGGTGCCGGAATCCTTGATGGCGTTGAGGTAGGTCGTCACGGAAGAATAGACGCCGGCCTGCCACATGGTCGGCATCCGGTTCATCTTGGCGAAATAGCGCTTCGACCATTCGCGGGTCTTGTCGTCCATGTCCCAGTAGAACGACGTGGTCAGCAGCAGGCCCTGCGCCGCCGGAAGGCCGAGCGAATGAATGTCGGTGATCAGCGCCAGCAGCGCAGCCATCTGTTGTCCGCCCTTGAACACGCCGAATTCCGAGCCGGTCTTGATCTCGTTCATGTTGTTGGGCGGGCCGGCGGCGATACCGATGATCTTGGCCTTCGAGGCCTGCGCCTGCAGCACGAACGACGACAGGTCCGGCGTGGCGAGCGGCGGCTTCACCGAGCCCAGCACCTTGCCGCCATTGGCGGTGATCACGGTTGAGGCGTCGCGCTCCAGCGAATGGCCGAACGCATAGTCGTCGGTGATGAAGAACCAGCTATCGCCGCCGCGCTTGACCACGGCCTGCGCGGTGCCGACCGCGAGCGCGCGGGTGTCGAACACCCACTGCATCGCGTAAGGCGAGCAGAACTTGCCGTGGAAATCGGCGGTGCCGGTCGAATGGGTGATGAACAGCTTTTTCTTCTCGTTGGCGACGTTCTGCACGGCAAGACCAACCGCCGACACCGGCACGTCGACGATCAGGTCGACCTGGTCGACATCGTACCAGCGCCGCGCGATGGCGCCGCCGATATCCGGCTTCAGCTGATGGTCGCCGACGATGACGCTGATCGGCTTGCCCAGCACCTTGCCGCCGAAATCGTCGACCGCCATTTGGGCTGCCGTCACCGAGCCCTGGCCGGTCGGCGTCGAGGCCGGTCCGTTCATGTCGGTGAGGACGCCGATCTTGACGACGTCGTCCGATACCTGGGCAAAGGCCGCGGTCGACGCCAGCATTGCAACCGCAAGCGCCCCCAATCTCGATAGATTTCTGGATAGGTTCCCGGCCAACATCCTGTCTCCTCCCTCAGCGCGGCGCATTGGCCGCCATTGTTTATTTCAGCGGCTACGGCCGCCATTTGGTCTCATTTGCAACTATTTCGGGCCTGCGTCAACGTGATCGAAAGGATGGGCCTGCGGCGGCCGGTATCCAGTTCTATTTATTTCCGGGGCGATTCAGGGCATAGGCAGGCGATGACACCGAACCAGCGCCTGCCGGCTGCACTTGTCCCACTCGATGTGGCGTTGGCCGCGCTGCTGGATGGGCTCGGACCGGTGCCGCCGGTCGCGTTGCCGCTCGACGAGGCGCTGCGCTGCATTGCGGCCGAAATGCCGCCGCTCGCCGCGTATCCGCCGCACGACCTCGCCATCGCCGACGGCTTTGCGTTACGCTCGCGCGATCTCGTCGGTGCATCCTCCTATTCGCCGGTGCCGTTGACCGTTGCGCCGGCCTGGGTCGAGGCCGGCGAGGCCATCCCCGCCGGCTGCGATTGCGTGCTGGATTCCGATGCGGTCGACGTCTCGGGCCCGATCGCCCAGGTCGTGACGGAAGCCGTTCCGGGGCAGGGGGCGCGTCGCGCCGGTGGCGATGTTGCTGCCGGGCGCAACGTGGTGCTGGCCGGCCGGCGCATCGTCGCCCGCGATCTTTTGATTGCCCGTGCCACCGGGATCGCGCGATTGAAGGTACGACGTCCACGCGTCCGCATCCTCAATGTGCCCGGCGGCAGCCTGACTTCCGATCTGATCGCCGAAAGCGCGCGGACCGCGGGCGCCGACGTCGTTTCGCTTAACGCTGCCGCGCGCGACGTTGCATCGATTGCTGCGGCGCTCGATACCGGTGGTTGCGACTTGTTCCTCATCGTCGGCGGCTCCGGCGTTGGCCGCACCGATGCGAGCGTGAACGCGCTGGCCGAGCGCGGCGAGGTGCTGGCGCATGGCATCGCCCTGCAGCCCGGCCGTACCGCGGCGGTCGGCCGTATCGACGCGACGCCGGTAATCGTGCTGCCTGGGGCGCCCGATCAGGCGTTCGCGGTGTGGTGGACACTGGCGCTTCCCGTGCTCGACCGCTTGTCCGGCCGCCAGCCGCGCAAAACACTGAACCTGCCGCTGGCGCGCAAGGTCGCCTCCCTCGTCGGTATCGCCGAGATGGTGCTGCTCGAACGCAAGCATGGCGCCTGGGTGGCCCTGGCTGCCGGTGAGTTGTCGCTCGATGCGATGGCGCAGGCCGAAGCCTGGCTCGTCGTGTCTGGCGGTTCCGAGGGATTTGCAGCAGGCGCCGGCATCGATGCCTATATGCTGCGGGAGTGATATGGATTCCCGCATGAGCAAGGCGCCGCTGCAAAAAAGTTCCGACCATGCCGATCAGGATCAGTTCCTGACCATCCTGTCGCGCGAGGATGCGCTGGCGCGGTTCGAAGCCGCGCTGTTCCCGCGCGCCATGCCCAGCGAAATGCGGCCGCTTGCGGAAGCGCTCGGCTGCGCGCTGACCGAAGACGTGGTGGCGCCGATCGATGTGCCGCCGTTCGATCGTTCCAACGTCGATGGCTTTGCCGTGCGTTCCGCCGATCTGGTGTCGGCCGGCGAGGCATCGCCGGTCCGGATGCTGCTGAACGACGAAGTGATCGCTTGCGGGGTTGCGCCGATGCGGCCGGTGCTGTCGGGAACCGCGACTTCCATTGCCACCGGTGGTCCGGTGCCACGTGGGGCCGATGCCATCGTGATGGTCGAACACACCCAGCCCGCCGGGCCGCGCACCATCGAAATTCGCCGCGCCGCGTCACCCGGGCAGTTCGTGTCCTATGCCGGATCCGACATCGCGCGCGGCGAGGCGTTGCTGCGGGCGGGTACCGTCGTCGGCTCGCGCGAGATCGGCATGCTGGCCGCTTGCGGTATTGCGCAGGTCTCCGTTGCGCGCCGGCCACGCGTTGCGATCCTCTCCACCGGCGACGAACTGGTGCAGCCCGGTCAGCGGCTACGCCCGGCCGCGATCTACGATACCAACGGTGCGATCGTCACGGCTGCGATCATCGAGAACGGCGGTGAGGCGGACTTCCTCGGCGCGATCCCCGACGACGAAGCATTGCTCGAAGTCGCGATGCGCAAGGCGCTTGAAACCTCTGACATGCTGGTGCTGTCGGGCGGCACCTCGAAAGGCGCGGGCGACGTCTCCCACCGCATCATCGGTCGCCTCGGCCAACCCGGCATCATCGCCCATGGCGTGGCGCTGAAGCCCGGCAAGCCGTTGTGCCTGGCCGTTTGCGACGGCAAGCCTGTCATTATCCTGCCGGGCTTTCCGACCTCGGCGATGTTCACGTTTCACGATATGATCGTGCCGGTGCTGCGGCGCATGGCCGGCCTGCCGCCGCGTTCCGACGCCAGGGTGACCGCAAAAGTCCCGGTGCGGATCGCGTCCGAACTCGGCCGCACCGAATTCGTCATGGTGTCGCTGGTCGAGGGTGCGGACGGGCTGATCGCCTATCCCACCGGCAAAGGCTCCGGCGCGATCACCTCGTTCGCGCAGGCCGACGGCTTTTTGCGCATCGATGCGCTGGCCGAACAGATGCCGGCAGGCGCGCAGGCCGAGGTGACGCTGTTCACGCCGCATGTGCGGGTGCCCGATCTCGTCATCGTCGGCAGCCATTGCACCGGGCTCGATCTGGTCACCGCGCCGCTCGCGCATGCCGGACTCGTCGTGCGCTCGATTGCGGTCGGCAGCCTCGGCGGGCTCGCGGCGGCGAAACGCGGTGAATGCGATTTCGCGCCGATCCATCTGTTCGACGACCAGACCGAGACCTACAACACGCCGTATCTTGCCGATGGCCTCGAACTCGTGCCCGGCTGGCGACGAATGCAAGGCATCGTATTCCGCAAGGGCGATGCGCGCTTCGAAGGTGCCAGCGCCGAGACCGCGGTACGCACCGCGCTCGCCGACCCCGCCTGCATCATGGTCAACCGCAACCAGGGCGCCGGCACGCGCATCCTGATTGACCGGCTGCTCGGTGGCGCCACACCCGATGGCTACTGGAATCAGCCGCGCTCGCACAATGCGGTCGCGGCTGCCGTGGCGCAGCACCGCGCCGATTGGGGCATGACCATTGCGCCGGTGGCGCATGCATCAAACCTGGGTTTCATTCCCTTTGCCGATGAGCATTATGACTTCGCGTTGGTCAAGGCGCGCAAGCAGCGGCCGGCGGTGCAGGCCTTCCTCGACGCGCTGGCGTCGGATGAAAGTCGCGCGGCGCTGGAGCAGGCGGGGTTTCGGCCGGCTTAAAAACAAAAGACTGAGCGGGGGACGGGAATGGCGAGACCTCTGTCGATTGCAATCGTCGGCGCCGGCATGGGCGGGCTTGCGAGCGCCGCGGCGCTGCGTCGGGTGGGCGTCGATGTCACCGTCTACGAGCAGGCGACGCAATTTGCGCGGCTCGGCGCCGGCATCCAGATCGGCTGCAATGCGATGCAGGTGCTGCGCGGGCTGGGGCTGGAGCAAAGGCTTCGCGGGCAATCGTTCTATCCGCGTTCCTGGAACAACCGCGACTGGCGCACCGGCGAGATCAAGTTCGACATGATCTTCGGCGAGAGCGCCGAAGAGAAATATGGCGCGCCCTATCTGCTGGCGCATCGCGGCGACCTGCATGCGGCGCTGGCCAGCGCCGTGCCCGACGAATGCGTCAGGCTCAATCGCAAACTGGTCGGACTGGATGAAACCGGCGAGGGCGTGCGGCTGACCTTCGCCAATGGCACGCATGCGGTGGCCGATGCCGTCATCGGCGCCGATGGCATTCATTCCGTGGTGCGCGACATCCTGTTCGGCGCCACGCCGGTGAGTTTCACCGGGCGTATCGCCTATCGCACCACCTATCCGGCGTCGTTGCTCAATGGCGAGAAAATCGACGACTGCACCAAGTGGTGGGGCGAGGACCGGCATATCGTCATCTACTACGTCAAGCCGGACCGCAGCGAGATCTACCTCGTCACCAGCCAGCCGGAGCCGGAGTTCCGGATCGAGTCATGGTCGGCGAAGGGCGACGTCACAGCGCTGCGCAAGGCGTTCGAAGGCTTCGACCGCCAGGTTGAGCAAGTGTTGGCTGCATGCCCCGACGTCCACAAATGGGCGATCGTCGATCGTGAATCGCTTGCGTGCTGGGCGGATCGGAATGTCACGCTGCTCGGCGACGCCTGCCATCCGATGACGCCCTACATGGCGCAGGGCGCGGCGATGGCGATCGAGGATGCCGCGGTGCTGTCGCGGTGCCTCGATGGTGTCGAGCGTGATCAGGTGGCGGATGCATTTCGCCGCTTTGAGGCGACGCGGAAGCAGCGGACGGAACTGATCCAGCAGACTTCACGTGCCAACAAGTGGCTCAGCGGAAAAACCAACGGCGACTGGGTCTACGGTTACGACGCCTGGAACGTGCCGCTGGCGGCGTAGGTCGCACGGTTACTTGCAGGATGCGCTGACATATTTGTCGATAAAGGACGCGCCGTCGCGATGCCGCGCTTCGGCCTCGGCCAGCGCACGCTGCGCTGCGGGCGGCAAGACTTTCGGGTCCGCCGGCACGGCGATCAATTTGTCGCTGCCGGTGGCCCAGCAGGCAAGCCGGTGCGTCCGCGAGAAAACCACCGCGATGTCCAGGATGAAATCGACCACCCGGAAAATGGAGATCAGCGCTGTTACGAGAGCTTCGATCATCGGATTACCCAGCGGCGAGCGGGCCATTCCCGCGGATACCGTCTGTGGTCGCTACCAACGTCAATCCGGTTCACGTACGGCGCGATTTCCGGCGATAGCGGCGGCATTTGCGGTGCTTTTTAACGAAACGGGCGGCCCTTCAACCGCCGTCCAGCACTGCCAGACGTTCGGCCTCGGCGATGTCGTCCATGGTATTGGCGTTGAAGAACGGGTCGAGCGGGGTCACCGGCCAGGTCACGGTGGCGAGCCTGTAGCGCGCGGTCCAGCGGTCGATCTTTCGGATGTCCTCGACGACAAGCGCGTGGCGAAGCTGTTCGCGCAATCCGACGCTCCACAAGCCGATCACCGGATGCGTTTGTCCGTCGGAGGCAGCAACAGCAAGCTCGGCGTTTTCCGCGACCAGCGCGCTGTGCAGCCGTGACACCAGATCGCGCGGCAAAAACGGGCAGTCGCCGGCGGCGCTCAGCACCAGCGACACGTCGGGGCGATTGGCGGCGGCCCAGTCGAGCGCGGCCAGGATGCCGGCGAGGGGTCCCGGGAAATCGGCGACGCCATCGGGGATCACAGGCAGGCCGAACGCAGCGAAGCGCGCAGGATCGCCGTTGGCGTTGAGGATGAGACCGTCGCATTGCGGCTTCAGCCGCGCAATCACGCGCTCCAGAATGGTGCGGCCGCCGATCGTGCGCATCGGCTTGTCGCCGCCGCCCATTCGCCGCGCCAGTCCGCCGGCGAGCAGGACGCCTAAAACCCTACTCGTCACGATCTTCGCCCTTGCGCTTGTGCCGCGCCGATTCCTCTTCGACAAAGGCAAGGTTCTGGTCGAACACGATCCGCTCCTGGCCGGACAGCGCGATGAAGCGCTTGCCCTTGGTGCGGCCGACCAGCGTCAATCCGACCTGTCGCGCCAGTTCGACGCCCCATGCCGTAAAGCCCGAGCGCGAGACCAGGATGGGAATCCCCATCCGCACCGTCTTGATCACCATCTCGGAGGTGAGACGTCCGGTGGTGTAGAGGATCTTGTCGGCGGGATCGACGCCGTGGCGGTAGATCCAGCCTGCGATCTTGTCGACCGCGTTATGGCGGCCGACGTCCTCGGTGTAGCAGACCGGTTCACCCTGCTTGCACAGCACGCAGCCATGGATCGCGCCGGCTTCCAGATAGAGCGAGGGCATGGTGTTGATGGCATGCGTCATCTGGTAGAGCCAGGAGGTGCGCAGCTCGGCCTTCGGCAGCGCCACGCTCTCGACCGCCTCGAGCAGATCGCCGAACGCCGTGCCCTGGGCGCAGCCCGACGTCTGCGTACGTTTTTTCAGTTTTGCTTCAAAGTTGGTGTGATGCTCGGTGCGCACGACGACGACCTGCAGATCGTCGTCATATTCGACCTCGGTGACGACGTCGTCGTATTTCAGCATGTTCTGGTTCAGCAGATAGCCGAGCGCGAGATATTCCGGATAGTCGCCGATCGTCATCATGGTGACGATCTCCTGCGCATTGAGATACAGCGTCAGCGGCCGTTCCACCGGCACCCGGATTTCGATGGTCGCGCCGGTCTGGTCGGTTCCGACGACGCGTTCGGTCAGCCGCGGATCATCGGGGTTTGGCACAATCAGAGGGACGGGGGCTTTGTCGATCTTCATCATTTCGCCAGGTTAGCATGACTTTGCACGCTGGCTGATATAAGCAGCGAAGGAAGCAAGTCACGGCCTATTCTGTCATGGCCGGGCTTGTCCCGGCCATCCACGTCTTTCTTTCCAAGGCACGCAAGGACGTGGATGCCCGGGACAAGCCCGGGCATGACGGCGACAGATGGCCGGGTTCCGGAGAATGCAATGAAAGTAATAGGGCTCGCAGGATGGAGCGGCGCCGGCAAGACCACCTTGCTGACGCGGGTAATCCCGCTTTTGCTCAAGAAGGGCCTGCGCGTTTCCGTCATCAAGCACGCCCATCATGCCTTCGATGTCGACGTGCCCGGCAAGGACTCCTGGCGCCATCGCGAAGCGGGTGCGACCGAGGTGATGGTGTCCTCGACCCGGCGCTGGGCCTTGATGCACGAGTTGCGCGGTGCCGACGAGCCGAGGTTGCCGGAGCTGCTGACGAAGATGTCGCGGGTCGACCTCGTCGTCATCGAGGGCTTCAAGACCGATCCGCACCGCAAGATCGAGGTTCATCGCGCCGCCAACGCCAAGCCGCTGCTGTTCCCCGACGATCCCGGCGTGGTTGGCGTCGCGACCGACACCGCGGTTGAAACCATGCTTCCGGTCGCCCATCTCGATGATATCGAGGCCATTGCGGCCATGATGCAGCGATTGGCGATGTCGGTCGACGACCTCTTGGCCAATGATCTCCTGACCAACGACCTGCTGTCCAGCAGCGAAGCCGAAGGCTGATCCACCGATGGCGCAATTGTCCGACGATTGCTTTGCCTTCGGCGGCCCGATGATGTCGGTCGACGAGGCTGTCGGCCTGATCGCTGCGCGCGTGACGCCGGTGCGGGATGTCGAGACCGTTGCGCTGGTCCGGGCCGATGGCCGGATTCTGGCGCGAGACATTACAGCGCCGCTGCCGTTACCGCCTTTCAACAATTCCGCGGTCGACGGCTACGCGGTGGCGAGCCGCGATCTGCCGCAGACCATCGAGCAGGCGTTTGCCGTCACCGGCCGCGTGCAGGCCGGCGGCGCCGCCGCGGCGCCGGTCGAACCGGGCAAGGCGATGCGTATCTTTACCGGTGCGCCGATGCCCGATGGCGCCGATACCGTGTTCATGCAGGAGGACGTTCGCCTCGAAGGCGGCAAGGTGGTGTTGCCGGCCGGGCTGAAGCCGGGCGCCAATGTGCGGCCCGCCGGCGAGGACATTCCCGCCGGACACGCGGCGTTGAAGGCGGGTCGCCGGTTGCAGCCGCAGGATATCGCGCTGGCCGCGGCCTTCGGCCTGACCGAACTTGACGTCAGCAGACGCATTCGCGTCGCGGTATTCTCGACCGGCAACGAACTGGTCTCGCCCGGCGAAGCACGCGGTGCGGCGCAATTGTTCGACTCCAACCGCTTCATGTTGATGGCGATGCTGGGCAGGCTCGGTTGCGACGTCAGCGATCTCGGTATCATCACCGACGATCGCGCCTCGCTTGCCCGCGCCCTGCAACAGGTGGCAAGTCGCCATGACCTGATCCTCACGACCGGTGGCGTTTCGACCGGCGAGGAGGACCACGTCAAGGCCGCCGTCGAGAGCGTGGGATCGCTGGTGCTGTGGCGGATGGCGATCAAGCCGGGTCGTCCGGTCGCGATGGGTATCATCGACGGCACGCCGCTGATCGGTTTGCCCGGCAATCCGGTGGCGAGTTTTGTGACGTTCGTGCACGTGGCGCGGCCGATCGTGCTGGCGCTCTCCGGTGCCGTGCCGGAAAAACTTATGCCGATGCCGGTTCGATCAGGATTTGCCTACAAGAAGAAGATCGCCCGCCGCGAATATGTCCGGGTCAGCCTGCGCAAGGCTGGCGACGGCGCGATCGAAGCTGTCAAGTTTCCGCGTGAAGGCGCAGGCCTGTTGTCCTCGCTGGTCGATACCGACGGCCTGGTCGAGCTCGGCGAGGAGGTCACGCAGGTCGAGCCCGGCCAGACGGTCGCGTTCCTGGCCTTTGCCGGTCTGATGTAAGAATCATTTTGACGGGTTTTCTTGACCGGGTAGTCACCACTGCTTTCGAAAACGCCATTTGACCGTGCGCGCGCGCTTCGCCATGGTCGCATCATGACCACGATCAAACTCGATCTCACCGGCCTGAAGTGCCCGTTGCCGGCGTTGAAGACACGCAAGGCTTTGAAGACGGTAGCGCCCGGCGACGTCCTCGAAGTTCACTGCACCGATCCGCTGTCGGTGATCGATATTCCCAACCTAATTCGGGAGACCGGAGACAAGGTCGAGATCTCGGAGCGCAGCGAAACCCGCATCATTTTCCTGATCGAGAAAACGAATGGATCGATAGGAAAATCCAATGATGCGCCGCCTGCGAGTGGATAAACGCTTCGGTTGAGTGATACCTACCATTTGCCTATCGACTTCGGTGGTTGCTTCTGTCCCAATTGGATTCCTCCGTAGGCTGGCGGAGGCGGAGTCGCGTTTTGTGCAGGACACAAAACGGTTCCGGGGTAGGCCAAATTTCGCCGAAGTTGGCACCGCAATTGGCATAGTTCATGGTGTCATGGGGTTAGTTCTCGAATGCGCTCATCGATCCCGGCGCATCCTGGAATTGTGCGGAGCAGCAATGTGGAAATTGCTCAGCGGCGGCGCAGAGGACACAGCGTCGCGTAGGAGAACGGGATCGTGGATCGCAGAAGCGCTCAGAAGGGCGGGCTGCAGGGGGAGACAACGATGACGACAATCAGCAGTGCCGGAACGGTGTCCGGCGCCGGTGCAGGATTTCTCGACAAGGAGCGCACGATTGCGACCGCCGGCTTCAATCGCTGGCTGGTGCCGCCGGCCGCGCTCTGCATTCATCTGTGCATCGGCATGGCCTATGGCTTCAGCGTGTTCTGGTTACCGCTGTCGCGCGCGATTGGCCTGACTGCGCCCAAGGCCTGTCCGGACATGACTCTGATGCAGGAGCTGTTCACCACCACCTGCGACTGGAAGGTCGCCAGCATGGGATGGATGTACACGCTGTTCTTCGTGTTCCTCGGTGTCTCGGCTGCGATCTGGGGCGGCTGGCTGGAGCGAGTCGGACCGCGCAAGGCCGGCTTCGTTTCGGCCTTGTGCTGGTGCGGCGGTTTGTTCCTCGGCGCGATCGGCATCATCACTCATCAGCTCTGGCTGATGTGGCTCGGCTCGGGCGTCATCGGCGGCGTCGGTCTCGGCCTCGGCTACATCTCGCCAGTGTCGACGCTGGTGAAATGGTTCCCGGACCGCCGCGGCATGGCGACCGGTATGGCGATCATGGGCTTCGGCGGCGGCGCCATGATCGGCGCGCCACTGGCGAACCTGCTGATGAACTATTTCAAGTCGCCAACTTCCGTCGGCGTGTGGGAAACGTTCGTCGCGATGGGTGTCATCTACTTCGTCTTCATGATCATCGGGGCCTTCCGCTACCGCATTCCGCCGGCCGGCTGGCGTCCCGAGGGCTGGACCCCTCCGGCAAAAGCCAATGCGATGATCTCGCAGAACAACGTTCACCTCAATGATGCGCACAAGACGCCGCAGTTCTGGCTGATCTGGTGGGTGCTCTGCCTCAACGTGTCTGCGGGCATCGGCGTGATCGGCATGGCCTCGCCGATGTTGCAGGAAATCTTCGCCGGCAAGCTGATAGGATTGCCGAACGTCGGATTCAATGCGCTTGATGCGTCGCAGAAGGCGACGATTGCGGGCATCGCTGCCGGCTTCGCCGGGCTGCTCTCGCTGTTCAACATCGGCGGCCGCTTTTTCTGGGCGTCGCTGTCGGACAAGATCGGCCGCAAGAACACCTATTATACGTTCTTCATCCTCGGCATCGCGCTCTACGCGCTGGCGCCGACCTTTGCTGCAATGGGCTCGAAACTGCTGTTCGTGCTTGGCTTCGCCATCATCCTGTCGATGTATGGCGGCGGCTTCGCCACCGTGCCGGCCTATCTCGCCGACATGTTCGGTACCCAGTTCGTCGGTGCCATCCATGGCCGTCTGCTGACGGCGTGGTCGCCGGCCGGCATCATCGGCCCGGTCGTGGTCAACTACATCCGCGAGTTCCAGCTCGCGGCCGGCGTTCCACGCGACCAGCTCTACAACACCACGATGTACATCCTGTGCGCGATGCTGATCGCCGGATTGATCTGCAACTACCTGATCAAGCCGGTTGATCACAAGTGGCACATGAGCGAAGCGGAGGTTTCCAAGCTGCAGGCGGCGACGGCTACCGCAAATGCAGGACCATCGGGTTCCTACGGCATCGGCTTCGGCGGGCTCGACGCCAGGGCTGCGATGTTCTGGGCCTTCGTCGGCATTCCGCTCGCCTGGGGTGTCTGGAAGACGCTGGAAAGCGCGGTCAAGATTCTCTGATCCGAGCTTGCGGCACGCGGGATGACCAGTTCATCCCGCGTCGTCATCCTTCCGTTTCCATTCAACGAATAGATCAGGGGAATCTCCCAATGTTTCGTACCGGAATTTGTCTCGCTGCCGTGCTGCTCGTCGCAGGCACGCTCAACACGGCTTCGGCCCAAACCTCGACTGCGCCCGCCGCCGCACCGGCCGCGGCTGCACCGGCCCCGGCCGCCAAGCCCTCCAGAATGAAGCTGACCGCCGAAAAGCTGAAGGACATGAAGGCCAAGTGGAGCGCCAACAAGACCAAGCTGAAAGCCTGCCGCGTCGAGGTGAAGCAAAAGGGTCTGGCTGGCGATGATCGCTGGTTCTACATCGAAGACTGCATGGGCAAGACCTGAGGCCTTCGGGATTTGAGAACTTGCTTCCCAAACGGATGATTTAAGGGGCATGCAGCACGGCTGCGTGCCCCTTAAACGCTTCACGGGTCGTAACAATTATCTTGGCATCTGGCATGCCACGGATTAGAGTTGGTCCAAATTGGACAAGGTCGATTTGCAATGGTCCACGACGTACAGAAGGTCCGCCAGTTCGAGCACCCCGGCGCGGGGCGGAAACGGGCGAAATCGACGCCCAAGGGCCGCCAGGTCGACCCAACGGCCGCGCACGAGATCGAGCTGCTGCTCGGCGACCGGCCGCGGAGCCGCGATCTCCTGATCGAGCATTTGCACCTGATCCAGGACAAGTACCACCAGATCACAGCGGCGCATCTGGCCGCACTCGCCGACGAGATGAAGCTGGCTTTCGCGGAAGTGTTCGAAACCGCGACCTTCTATGCGCATTTCGACATCGTGAAAGAGGGCGAGCCGGATATCGCACCGCTGACCATACGGATCTGCGACTCCCTGACTTGCGCCATGATGGGCGCGGAAGATCTGCTGCAACAATTGCAGGACAAAGCGGGCCCCGGCATTCGCGTGACCCGCGCGCCCTGCGTCGGCTTTTGCGACAGCGCGCCGGTTGCCGAGGTCGGTCACCGCTACGTTCTCAAGGCGACCGCGCCTGACGTCCTCGACGCCGCAAAGCGCGGCGAGACCCATCCGATCATTCCGTCCTATGTCGAGTACGAAGCCTATGTGAAGGATGGTGGCTACAAGCTGCTCGGCGACCTCAGGGCAGGGCGCACCAGCAAGGAGGATGTCCTCAAGGTTCTCGACGATGCTTCGTTGCGCGGGCTCGGCGGCGCCGGTTTTCCCACGGGGCGCAAATGGCGTTCGGTGCTCAACGAGCCCGGTCCCCGGCTGATGGTCGTCAATGCCGACGAGGGCGAGCCCGGCACGTTCAAGGATCGCTTCTATCTGCTGCGTGACGTGCATCGCTTCCTCGAAGGCACGCTGATCGCAGCCCACATCATCGATGCCGAGGACGTCTACATCTATCTGCGCGACGAGTATCCCGCCGCGCACAAGCTGCTGCCGATCGAGATCGCCAAGCTGCCCGCGGGCGGTCCTCGCATCCACATCCGCCGCGGCGCCGGCGCCTATATCTGCGGCGAGGAATCCTCGCTGCTGGAAAGCCTCGAAGGCAAGCGCGGCCTGCCCCGGCACAAGCCGCCTTATCCGTTCCAGGTCGGACTGTTCGGGCTGCCGACGCTGATCAACAATCTCGAGACATTGTTCTGGGTGCGCGACCTTGTCGAAAAGGGCGCGGCCTGGTGGACCGGTCAGGGTCGCAACGGCCGCCATGGCCTGCGCAGCTACTCCGTGTCCGGCCGCGTCAAGAATCCCGGCGTCAAGCTGGCGCCGGCGGGGTTGACGGTGCGTGAGCTGATCGACGAGTTTTGCGGCGGCATGGCGGATGGACACAGATTCCACGCCTATCTGCCGGGCGGCGCCTCGGGCGGCATCCTGCCGGCGTCGATGGACGACATTCCGCTCGATTTCGGCACGCTGGAAAAATACGGCTGCTTCATCGGCTCGGCCGCCGTCGTCATCCTCTCCGACAAGGACAGCGTGAAGGCCGCGGCGCTTAACCTGATGCGGTTCTTCGAGGACGAGAGCTGCGGCCAGTGTACGCCCTGTCGCGTGGGCACGCAGAAGGCGGCAATCCTGATGGAACGGCCGGTCTGGAACCAGGAGTTGCTCAACGAATTGAGCCAGGCGATGCGCGATGCGTCGATCTGCGGCCTCGGCCAGGCGGCCTCGAATCCGCTAACATCGGTGATCAAATATTTCCCCGACGAGTTCAAGGAAGCGGCGGAATGACCAAGATCCAGTTCGAACTCGACGGCAAGCAGGTCGAAGCCAACGCGGGCGAGACCATCTGGCAGGTCGCAAAACGCCAGGGTCGCGAGATCCCGCATCTCTGTTATTCGCCCGAACCCGATTACAGGCCCGACGGCAATTGCCGCGCCTGCATGGTCGAGATCGAGGGCGAGCGCGTGCTGGCGGCGTCCTGCAAACGGACGCCGAGCGTCGGCATGAGGGTGAAGACCGAGAGCGCGCGTGCGGTCTCGGCGCAGAAGATGGTGATGGAGCTTCTCGTCGCTGACCAGCCGGCGCGCGAGACTTCGCACGATCCGGATTCGAAATTCTGGCACTGGGCCGAAAAGGTCGAGGTCACCGAAAGCCGCTTCCCGGCGGCCGAGCGCTGGGAAGGCGATGCCAGCCATCCGGCGATGCGCGTCAATCTCGACGCCTGCATCCAATGCGGCCTGTGCGTGCGCGCCTGCCGCGAGGTCCAGGTCAACGACGTCATCGGCATGGCCTATCGCAGCCACGAAGCCAAGATCGTGTTCGACTTCGACGATCCGATGGGCGAATCTACCTGCGTGGCCTGCGGCGAATGTGTGCAGGCCTGTCCGACCGGCGCGCTGATGCCCTCGGTGATGCTCGACGAGAACCAGACCCGCGTCACCTATGCCGACAAGAAGGTCGACTCGCTGTGCCCGTTCTGCGGTGTCGGCTGTCAGGTCACCTATCAGGTCAAGGACGAGAAAATCATTTACGCCGAAGGTCGCGACGGCCCGGCCAACCACAACCGGCTCTGCGTCAAGGGCCGCTTCGGCTTCGATTACATCCACCATCCGCATCGCCTGACCAAGCCGCTGGTGCGGCTGCCGAACGCGAAGAAGGATTTCAACGACCAGGTCGACCCGGCCAATCCGTTCACGCACTTCCGCGAAGCCTCGTGGGAAGAGGCGCTGGATATCGCAGCCAAGGGTCTCGTCAGGATTCGTGACGAGAAGGGTGTCAAGGCGCTCGCCGGCTTCGGCTCGGCCAAGGGCTCCAACGAAGAAGCCTATCTATTCCAGAAACTGGTGCGCACCGGTTTCGGCTCCAACAACGTCGACCACTGCACCCGGCTGTGCCACGCCTCGTCGGTGGCCGCGCTGATGGAGGGTCTGAACTCGGGCGCAGTGTCGGCGCCGTTTGCGGCGGCGATGGACGCCGAGTTCATCATCGTGATCGGCGCCAATCCGACCGTGAACCACCCGGTCGCGGCGACCTATATCAAGAACGCCGCCAAGCGCGGCGCCAAGCTGGTCGTGATGGACCCGCGCAGGCAGACGCTGTCGCGCCATGCCTGGAAGCATTTGCAGTTCAAGCCCGGCAGCGACGTCGCGATGCTGAATGCGATGCTGCACACCATCATCACCGAGGGGCTGACCGACCAGCAATATATTGCGGGCTACACCGAGGGCTTCGACGACCTCAAGGAGCGCATCAAGGATTTCCCGCCGGAGAAGATGGAAGCGATCTGCGGCATTCCGGCCGAGACCTTGAAGGAAGTGGCGCGGACCTATGCACGCTCGCGCGCCTCGATCATCTTCTGGGGCATGGGCATCAGCCAGCACGTCCACGGCACCGACAATGCGCGCTGCCTGATCGCGCTGGCGCTGACCACCGGACAAGTCGGCCGTCCCGGCACCGGCCTGCATCCGCTGCGCGGCCAGAACAACGTGCAGGGTGCCTCCGACGCCGGCCTGATCCCGATGTTCCTGCCGGATTACCAGCCGGTCGGCCGCACCGACCTGCGCGAACCCTTCGAGAAGCTGTGGCACCAGGACCTCGATCCGGTGCGCGGTCTGACCGTGGTCGAGATCATGAACGCGATCCATGCCGGCGAAATCAACGGCATGTATATCGAGGGCGAAAATCCCGCGATGTCGGATCCGGATTTGCAGCACGCCCGCGAGGCGCTGGCCAAACTCGATCATCTGGTGGTGCAGGACCTCTTCGTTACCGAAACCGCTTTCCATGCCGACGTGATCCTGCCGGCCTCGGCCTTCGCGGAAAAGTCCGGCACCTTCACCAACACCGACCGTCGCGTGCAGTTGGCGCGCGAGGTGATCAAGCCGCCCGGCGACGCGCGGCAGGATCTGTGGATCATCCAGGAGATCGGCAAGCGCATGGGCCTGCCGTGGAATTACAACGGCCCGGCCGACGTCTTCACCGAGATGACGGAAGTGATGCCGTCGCTGAAGAACATCACCTGGGAGCGTCTGGTGCGCGAGGGGGCAGTGACCTATCCGGTCGATGGCGCCGATCAGCCCGGCAACGAGATCATTTTTACGACCGGTTTCCCGACCGCGAGCGGTCGCGGCAAGATCGTGCCGGCCAAGGTGATCGCGCCGGACGAGATTCCCGACGACGAATATCCGATGGTGCTGTCGACCGGGCGCGTGCTCGAACACTGGCACACCGGCTCGATGACCCGCCGCGCCAGCGTGCTCGATCAGATCGAGCCGGAGGCCGTGGCCTTCATGTCGCCCAAGGACATGCGACGGCTCAGCGTCTGGCCCGGTGATTTCATCCGGCTGATGACCCGCCGCGGTGCAGTCGAGGTCAAGGTGCGTTCCGACCGTGACGTGCCGGAAAACATGGTGTTCATGCCGTTCTGCTACGCGGAGGCGGCGGCCAATCTGCTGACCAATCCGGCGCTGGATCCGTTCGGCAAGATTCCCGAATTCAAGTTCTGCGCCGCGCGCATCGAAAAGGCCGAAATCCGCAGCGCGGCGGAGTAAGCGGGCCAGAGGCGGAATCGCTCAGTCGGTGCGGGTTGCGACCGTGACCTGTTCGCCGGCTTTGTCCTGGGTTGCCTTGTTCTGCTTGACGATGGTCTCTAGCCGCTGGATGTTTTCCAGCAGGCGCTGGCTGGTCAGGACCAGAAAATAGTAACCGAATTGCGGGTTCTGAAAGTAGATCTCGAGCAGCTTCTCGTAGGTGATGGTCAGCACCTGGCCATCCTCGGTGCATTCGATCGTAGCCGTCCGCCGGTTGTCCGGCGAGAGAAAGCCGAGTTCGCCCATCAGGCGTCCCGGTGGCACGGCGACGCCGATCTCCTTGACCAGAAACATGCCGGTGACGGTCAGCAGCATTTCCTGCGCGGGATCGTCTTTCTTGAAAAGCGTGTCGCCCTTGCGGTACTTGCGCGTAGTCATGAACGGCTTCAGCCATTCCATCGACATGTCGCCGGCGGTGGCGGCGCGCGCCTTCTTCACCAGGTTGAGCATCTGATGCAGGCGAAGCCCGTTGATCGGCAGCAGCAGCAGATACAGCAGGAAGGTCTTGATGTCGCCGGCGAGCGCGCCGAAGGCGGCAAAGCAGGCGCAGCCGATCATGTTGGCGACGCGCAGCGGCACCATCGTGTGCGTCAGCAGCGTGGCGACAAAGAACACGGCGCCGACCAGCGCGAACATGTTGGCCAGCGTGATGTTCGCCAGCAGGATCTCCAGCAGGCGATTGAATAGCGCATCGTAAGTGATGTTGTTGGGATCGAGGCCGAGCTGAACCAGCAGCTTGGCAAACCGCAGGTTATCGGCTGCGGTGTTGAGAATGCGATCCAGGGTGCCGGAAAGGTCCGCGCTGGTGGAGTTCATGGTTGCGTCAATAACAGTCGGGCGTGACGGAAAGACCCTGGCCTCTGGCGCAATGATCCGGGCAGCGACGCTCGCTGCCGGTGGCATCGTAAGGGCGAACCGACGGCAGGTAAAGGCTTCGCCGCTTCGTGATGGTGTTGATCCGGCGTCAATATTTCAGGCGGGACAGGAATATTCCGCTCTTCAGCGCGACGGCGCCGGCCAGCACGGCCATCAGCAGCAAGATGTGGATGGCGGCGGTGGTGCGTCGTAACATTCGTGTGACGTCGACGTAATCCAGCAGCGGATTGCCCTGGTTTTCCAGGTCCAGCTCGATGTTCCCGGTCGGAAATACCGTCGCGCACCGCGCCGGCCACGCGCTATTTGCGGCGAAGCGAATGGCGGCCTGCTTGCGCCAGAACAGCCCGCCGGATTTCCCGTCGGCGCCGCGCGCGACCCAATGCCCGCGCGCGTTGCGGCCAATGAAGAACACCGGGATGGCCTCGCTGAGGTCTTCGGGAGCTGGGCGCAGGAATGGCTTGTCCGCGTCATGCCGAAGCTCGCCGTGCGCCGGCAATGCCTGAATTGCAACTGATCGCGGTTGCCCGCCTTCCATGGCAGAAAGCTCGCCGTCGCAGGTCATCGTGCTCATCGAAAGGTCGTCCCAAAGCCCGCATCAAGGCGAGAGGCTGTTCAGCCGAGATTGTCGCAGAGGACGGGCTCGGACATCGAATCCGCCTCCTGGCGCACCAGCGGCACGCTGGTTCGGCTCATTGACGGGCTGAGGCGCCGGGCCTCGACGAACGCGCTCACCATGGCGAGCGCGAGATCGGCGTGTCGGGCTTCGATCGCGGAATCGAGCCAGTCGGGAAGCTCGCGCTGCCGCGACAACGCGCAATGCCATTCGCCCTCGTCATAGGCGATCCGGCGGATCTGCCAGAGCGGCAGTTCGAGCTCGATCAACGCGAGCGCCGCATCGGTCCAGGCACCCGATTCCAGCAGCCGTTCGAGGCGGAATGATTTTTCGTTCTGCCCGAGCGAGGGAAGGCGCCGGCATACCTGGCCGATGACGTCAGTCATGATGTCGGCGGTCACGGCATCGGCATTGCGAAGCCGCTCGCTGAGTTGGGCGGGGATCTGGTATTCGGAAGGGAGCGGCATGGCGGTATCTCGCGTGCAACGTGGCTGAAACGGGGGCCACGCTGCCAAAGTGGAGAAAATGCCATTTGAAAACGAGATGAGGCGGAGAACGGAGATATAGGGATTTCATAAGTGGGTTGGGCGCTTCTTCCCCTCTCCCCTTGCGGGAAAGGGTGGATCGAATGGGCATCGGCGCATTCGAGACGGGTGAGGGGTCTGTCTCCGCGGATAGAGACCCCTCATCCGGCGCGCTGCGCGCGCCACCTTCTCCCACACGGGGAGAAGGGAAAATGAGGGCCTTTATGGGATTCCTATAACGTCCCCAGTCCCCCCGTCTCGAAAACCTATGCGTCCGGTGGCACTTCACGACCATCAAGCGAAGGCCGCCTCGGCCTCGCGGTACATGTCGCACAGGAACATCCCATGCTGGACATTCTCATGCTGGCGCTCGGCCTCGGCTTCTTTGTCGCCGGCATAGGCTATGCCTACGCCTGCGAACGGCTTTGAGGGAGGGCGCGTCATGACCTTCGATTATTCGCTCGCCGCTCTCGTCGCAATGGGCCTGCTGTTCTACCTCACTTACGCCCTGCTGCGGCCCGAGCGGTTCTGAGCGTGCCGTGCTCGCGCTTGGCGAGATTCTGTTGGGGTTTGTCGTGACCTCGACGGTGCTTATCGCGCTGTTGTGCGTGCTGCTGCCTGCCAGCTAATCCTAAAGGACTCCCTGCTATGACAATTATCGGCTGGATTCAAATTCTGCTCTATTGCGCCGTCGTCGTCGCGCTGGTCAAACCGCTCGGCTGGTACATGACGCGCGTTTTCGAGGGCGAGCGCACTTTCCTGTCGCCGGTGCTGCGCCCGGTCGAACGCGGGCTCTACTGGATCGGTGGCGTCGACGAGAAGCGCGAGCAGCATTGGCTGACCTACACGGTTGCCATGCTGCTGTTCCATGTCGGCGGCTTCCTGATCATCTACGGCCTGATGCGGCTGCAGGCGCTGCTGCCGTTCAATCCGGCCGAACAGGCGGCGGTCGCCGAGGACCTGTCATTCAACACCGCGATCTCCTTCATCACCAACACCAACTGGCAGAACTACGGCGGCGAGAGCACGCTGTCCTACCTGGTGCAGATGCTGGGCCTGACGCATCAGAACTTCCTGTCGGCCGCGACCGGCATTGCGCTCGCCGTCGCCCTGATCCGCGGTTTCGCGCGTTCCTCCATCCGCACCATCGGCAATTTCTGGGTCGACGTTACGCGCTGCACCCTCTACGTGCTGTTGCCGATCTGCGTCGTCTACACCCTGTTCCTGGTGTGGCAGGGCATGCCGCAGACGCTGGGCGCCTATGTCGACGCCACTACGCTGGAAGGTGCCAAGCAGACCATCGCGGTCGGCCCGGTCGCCTCCCAGGTCGCGATCAAGATGCTCGGCACCAACGGCGGCGGTTTCTTTAACGCCAACGCCGCGCATCCCTTCGAGAACCCGACCGCGCTGTCGAACTTCGTGCAGATGCTCTCGATCTTCGTGCTCGGTGCGGCTCTCACCAACGTGTTCGGCCGCATGGTCGGCAACCAGCGCCAGGGCTGGGCGATCCTCGCCGTGATGGGCGTCCTGTTCCTGGCGGGCGTCGCTGTCACCTACTGGGCCGAAGCTAACGGCACCTCGGCGCTGAGCGCGCTCGGGCTCACGGGCGGCAACATGGAAGGCAAGGAAGTCCGCTTCGGCATCGTTGCCTCCAGCCTGTTCGCGGTCATCACGACGGCCGCCTCCTGCGGCGCGGTCAACGCCATGCATGATTCATTCACGGCGCTTGGCGGCATGATCCCGCTGATCAACATCGAGCTCGGCGAGATCGTTGTCGGCGGCGTCGGCGCGGGTCTCTACGGCATGCTGCTGTTCGTGGTGCTGGCGATCTTCGTCGCCGGCCTGATGGTCGGTCGCACCCCGGAATATGTCGGCAAGAAAATCGAGGCGCGCGAGGTCAAGATGGCAATGCTCGCCATTCTGATCCTGCCGCTGATGATCCTCGGCTGGACCGCGGTTGCGGTGGTGTTTCCGCCGGCGGTGGCATCGATGGCCAATTCAGGTCCGCACGGCTTCACTGAGGTTCTCTACGCCTACACCTCGCAAACCGGCAATAACGGCTCGGCCTTCGCGGGTCTGACCGGGAACATCTTCTTCTACAACGTCACCGGCGCGATGGCGATGTTCGTCGGCCGCTTCTTCATGATCGTGCCGGCGATGGCAATGGCCGGCTCGCTCGCGGCCAAGAAGTCGATCCCGCCCTCGGCCGGCACGCTGCCGACCACCGGCGGCCTGTTCGTCGGCCTCGTCGTCGGCGTCATCCTGATAATCGGCGGGCTCACCTTCTTCCCGGCGCTGGCGCTCGGGCCGATCGTCGAGCACCTCGCCATGAACGCAAACACCCTGTTCTGATCGAAGACTTCCCGGAGTTACCGCCATGGAAACCATGAAATTGCAGAAAAAAGTGACGGCTTCGGCGATGCTCGATCCGAAGATCGTCCTGCCTGCGATCAGAGCCGCCTTTGCAAAACTCGACCCTCGTCTGATGGTCAAGAATCCCGTGATGTTCGTCGTAGAGGTCGTCGCCGCCCTGACGACCGCAATCTTCCTGCGCGACCTCGTCAGCGGCGGCGCCGGTCTGGGCTTCACATTCCAGATCATCGTCTGGCTGTGGTTCACGGTACTGTTCGCCAACTTCGCCGAAGCGGTTGCCGAAGGTCGCGGCAAGGCGCAGGCGGAATCGCTGAAAAAGACCCGTACCGAGAGCAAGGCGAAACTGCTCAAGGGCGCAGACAAGGCCTATCAGCTCGTGTCCGGCACCAGCCTGAAAGTCGGTGACATCGTGCTGGTCGAGGCCGGCGACAATATTCCGAGCGATGGCGAAGTGATCGAGGGCGTGGCCTCCGTCAACGAGGCGGCCATCACCGGTGAATCCGCGCCGGTGATCCGCGAATCCGGCGGCGACCGTTCGGCGGTCACCGGCGGCACCCAGGTGCTGTCCGACTGGATCCGAGTCCGGATTACGGCCGCACAAGGCTCGACCTTCATCGACCGCATGATCAAGCTGGTGGAGGGCGCCGAGCGGCAGAAGACGCCGAACGAGATCGCGCTCAACATTCTGCTCGCGGGCTTGACCATCATCTTCGTATTCGCGACCGTGACGATCC
>Ga0209023_10001086_pt1 | contig 37733 bp, 37 predicted proteins | sample LakOneMetagenome_FD_187468 | JGI IMG/M metagenome (GOLD analysis project Ga0209023, IMG submission 187468) | Freshwater and sediment microbial communities from Lake Erie, Canada (SPAdes) (version 2) | ecosystem: Environmental > Aquatic > Freshwater > Lentic | place: Lake Erie, Canada...
GTACAAGTGTCTCGACTTCGCTCGACACGAACGGGCGTTGGATTGGGTCCGATGAGCGAAACGAGCAGTAAAGCCCGCCATGTCGCCATCATCATGGATGGCAACGGGCGCTGGGCCAAGAAGCGCCACCTGCCGCGCGCGGTGGGGCACCAGCGCGGGGTTGAGGCTGTCCGCTCGGTCAGCCGCGCCGCCCGTGCAATGGGGCTCGAAGCGCTGACGCTCTACGCCTTCAGCACCGAAAACTGGCGCCGCCCGGAGGACGAGGTTTCGGCGCTGATGGGTCTGCTCAAGCACTTCATCCAGAGCGACCTGGCGGAATTCGTGCGCGACAATGTGCGGCTGAAGATCATCGGTGAATGGCGGGGGCTGGCTCCTGATGTGGTCGCGCTGATCGACGATGCACTGGAACGCACCAAGGCCAACACCGGCCCGGCGCTGGTGGTGGCTCTCAACTACGGCTCGCAGGACGAGATCGCCCGCGCCGCCGCCAAGGCCGCGGCCAAGGGCGCGGTCAGCGTGGAGAGCATCGAGGCAGAACTCGACACCGCCGGCCTGCCGCCGCTCGATCTGTTGATCCGTACTTCGGGCGAGGTGCGGCTGTCCAACTTCCTGCTGTGGCAGGCGGCTTATGCCGAGATGGTGTTTACCGACACTTTGTGGCCCGATTTCACGCCTGCGCATCTGGAAGAAGCGCTGAAGGAGTTTGCGGGCAGGGAGCGGCGTTATGGCGGGCGGTGAAGCTCCGGCCAAGAAGAGCGATCTTGGTGTTCGCGTAGCCTCGGCGATTGTCATGGTGCTTGTCGCCAGTGGTGCCGTTTGGATTGGCGGGCCTGTTTTCTCGGTGTTTGTGCTAGTGCTGGCAGTCGGTCTGCTGTGGGAATGGTGGGGCCTGGTTACGAAAATTACCAAGCCATTCTTTGGTCTGCTGGCAGCGATGTTGGCGGGTATTGCCTACATCGGCTGGGCACTCAGCGTAGCACGTTGGCTCTGGACTACAGAACTTCCAGGCAATGCTACCAAGCTGTTGTTTCTGGTCACAGCGGCCGGAGTGGTGGCTGTCGACGTTGGGGCCTATTTTGCCGGTCGGACTTTTGGCGGCCCAAAGATTGCTCCGTCTATCAGCCCGTCCAAAACCTGGTCAGGACTCTTTGGTGGGATGCTTGGGGCGATTGCCGTTGTCTTTTCGGCCGTTGGTTACGTTGACGACTTTCCGATCTGGCAAGGTACGATCTTGCCTTTGATCTTTGCAGTGCTGCTGGCCGTGACCGCTCAAGCGGGAGATTTCCTTGAAAGCTGGATGAAGCGGCGCGCAGGGGTAAAGGACTCCGGCAATCTCATTCCAGGTCACGGAGGCTTGCTTGATCGTCTTGATGGACATCTAATGGTCTTTGCCATCTTACCGATTCTGGTTTGTGGTCTGATCTATCTTCAAATGCTGATATTCCAGCCGCTGCGATGACCTCCCGCACCATCTCAATCCTCGGCGCAACCGGCTCAATCGGCGCTTCCACACTCGACCTGATCCGGCGCGAGCGGGGCAAGTGGCGGGTGGTGGCGCTGACTGCCAATGGCAATGCCGCCGATCTGGCCCGGCTGGCGCGTGAGTTTTCCGCTGAAGTGGCGGTGGTGGCCGACGAGGCTAGCTTGCCCGCGCTGCGCGAGGCGTTGGCGGGCACGGGGATCGCGGCAGCGGGCGGGGCAGAGGCCTTGGTCGAAGCCGCCGCGCGGCCAGCCGATATCACCCTGGCCGCGATTGTCGGCTGTGCGGGTCTGGCCCCGACGATGGCGGCGATTGAGCAAGGCGGCACCGTGGCGCTGGCCAACAAGGAAGCGCTGGTTTCTGCCGGTGACGTCATGCTGGCCGCTGTGCGCAAGCACGACGCGACGCTGCTTCCCGTGGACAGCGAGCACAATGCGATCTTCCAGTGCCTGGCGGGCAACGATCCCGCGCATGTCCGCTCGATCACGCTGACCGCCAGCGGCGGGCCGTTCCGGGACTGGACCTCCGAGCAACTGGCCGCCGCCACCCCCGCGCAGGCGATCAAGCATCCCAACTGGGATATGGGCGCCAAGATCAGTGTCGATAGCGCGACCATGTTCAACAAGGGCCTCGAACTGATCGAGGCGCATCACTTGTTCCCGGTCGGCCTCGAAAAACTGCGGATCGTGGTCCACCCGCAATCGGTGGTCCATTCGATGGTTGAATACCGCGACGGATCGACCCTGGCGCAGCTCGGCCCCTCGGACATGCGGGTGCCGATCGCTTCGTGCCTGGCCTGGCCGCAACGGATGGATACCCCTTGCGCGCCGCTCGATCTGGCTGCGCTGGGCGAACTGACATTCCGCGCGCCCGACGAAGTGCGGTTCCCCGCCACGCGTCTGTGCCGCCAGGCCGCCGAGGCGGGCGGGGCGGCTCCGGCGGTGCTCAATGCCGCCAACGAAGTGGCGGTAGCCGCCTTCCTCGCCGGACAGGTTCCATTCACCCGTATCGCGGTAATGGTCGAAACGATGATTTCGCGCTATGAGCCTTCCGCCCCGGCCTCGCTTGACGATGTGATCGGTCTGGATGCCGAAGCGCGAGGGCGTGCGCGTGAACTGTTGGAGCTTGCCTGACTTGGCCCATTCCCCTTCAATTCTGCTGACGATTGTCGCCTTTATCCTGCTGTTGGGGCCCCTGATCGTGATCCACGAACTTGGGCACTATCTGGCGGGCCGCTGGTGCGGCGTGCGAGCCGAGACCTTTTCGATCGGTTTCGGCAAGGAGCTGTGGCACCGGATCGACAAGCGCGGCACCCGCTGGCGGATTGCCGCCATGCCGCTGGGTGGCTATGTCCAGTTCGCTGGCGATGCCGACGCTTCGAGCCGGCCTGACGCGGCGCTGGAAGGCAAGAGCGCCGAAGAGCTCAAAGGCACCATGCCCGGCGCGCCGCTGTGGCAACGTTCGCTGATCGTGCTGGCCGGACCGATGGCTAACTTGCTGACGGCTGTGTTGATTTTTGCGGGCTTCGCAATGGTTTATGGGGTGCCACATACACCCCCTGTGGTTGGCGGCTTTGCTGAGAAATCAGCGGCTCAGGCGGCCGGAATCGAGGTGGGTGACCGGATCGTGCGGATCGACGGCGCCGAGGTCGATAGCTTCATGGAAATTGCTCACCGGGTTGCGCTCTATCCCGGCCAAACGGTCGAAGTCAGGGTCGACCGGGCGGGGCGGCAACTCGATATTCCGATTAAGCTGATGCTTGATGTCAGCAAGGACGAATTCGGCAATGAAATGCGGCGCGGATTGCTGGGGATTTCCGCAGTGGCACGGCCCGAGTTTTCGCGGGTCAACCCGATGCGGGCGCTGCAATTCGGTGTGACATCCTCGCTTGAGCAGATGCGGATGATGGCGATCGGGCTCAAGCAGATTGTCTTTGGCGAACGCTCCGTGCGCGAGATGGGCGGTTTGCCTAAAGTGGCCAAGTTCTCGGGCGAAATGCTCTCGCTTGGCTGGTTGGAGTTTGCTGGCTTTGCTGCGCTGATCTCGATTAATTTGGCATTCATTAACCTGCTGCCAATCCCCACGCTCGACGGTGGGCACCTGGCTATGTATGCCGCGGAAGCAGTCCGCCGCAGGCCGCTGGGTCTTCGCAGTCAGGAACTGGCGTTCCGTATCGGCATGGCGCTCGTGCTGGCCTTTGCGGTTTTCGTCAACTTGAACGACCTGGTCCAGATGTTCCTCTAGGCGCATTCGGGCCGAACGGACTGAAAACTGCGGATGGCGCCTGCAACTCTGCTTGATCGGATGGTGCGCATCGGGCAGAGGGCGGCAACATCTATTCTGGCTGCAGGTGCGTGCCCGGCAGCTTCAAATTTGACGGGAACGACCCTGCCGATGAATTCCAGCTTTTCCGATCGCACCAAGCCGGCCCCTTCGGGTCTGCGTCTGGCCGCTCTCCTGATGGGCTCGACGGTACTGGTCAGCCTGCCGCAGGCCGCGCTGGCCCAGGCCGCGCCAACGTCTGCGGCACCTGCTGTGGCTGCGGCGCCAACTTCGGCCGTCGAGATCATCCAGTCGATTACCGTCAACGGCGCACAGCGGCTCGAACCCGATACGATCCGTTCGTACATCAAGATGCGGATCGGTCAGCCCTATACCCAGGCCGCGGCTGACCAGGTACTGAAGGACCTCTACGCGACCGAGCTGTTTTCCAACGTCAACGTTGCGAACAACGGCGGGGCAGTGGTGATCGAGGTCAAGGAAAACCCGGTGATCAACCGGATCATCCTTGAAGGCAACAAGCGGATCAAGAACGAAAAGATCCTGCCCGAAATCAAGCTGGCGCCGCGCCAGATCTTCACCCGCTCCAAGGTCCGTGCCGACGTTGCCCGGATTATCGAGCTCTACAAGCGCCAGGGCCGCTTTGCCGCTTCGGTCGAGCCCAAGATGGTGCTGCTCGACCAGAACCGCGTCGATATCGTCTTCGAAGTCACTGAGGGCCCCAAGAGCAAGGTCCGCCTGATCAACATCATCGGCAACGAGGCCTTCGCCGACGGTGAACTGAAGGCCGAGATGTACACCAAGGAGGCCCGCTTCTCGCGAGTCTTCTCGTCGGGTACCACTTATGACCCTGACCGGATGGCCTTCGACCAGCAGAAGCTGCGCCAGTTCTATCTGACCAAAGGTTACGCCGATTTTCGCGTGGTTTCGGCCGTGGCCGAACTGACCCCGGACAAGAAGGACTTCATCCTGACCTACGTGGTCGAGGAGGGACCGCGCTTCAAGTTTGGCGATATCAAGGTCGAAAGCCAATTGCGCGATTTCGACGGCGAACGGCTGGCCACCCAGTTGCCGATGAAGAAGGGCGATTGGTACAATGCCAAGCTGGTCGAAGACACCATCGACAAGCTGAACGAGACGCTGGGCGCCTTTGGCTATGCTTTTGCCGACGTCCGGCCCGATTACAACCGCAACAAGGAAGACCTGACCATGGGTCTGACTTTCGAGATTGCGGAGGCACCGCGCGTTTATGTCGAGCGGATCGACGTCAACGGCAACACGCTGACCCAGGACAAGGTAATCCGCCGTGAATTCCGTTTGGCCGAGGGCGATGCGTTCAACTCCTTGCAGGTCAAGCGTTCGACCGCGCGGATCAACTCGTTGGGCTATTTCCAGGAAAAGTTCGAAGTTGAGCAAAAGCCCGGATCGGCCCCTGACCGGATTGTGCTTGAAGCCAATGTCGAAGAAAAGCCGACCGGGCAGCTCCAGCTTTCGGCGGGCTACTCGAGCCTTGAGAAGCTGATTTTCCAGGGCTCGATCGAGCAGCGCAACTTCCGTGGCCGCGGGCAGACGATCGGGCTGAACCTGGCCTATTCGCAGTATTCGAAGCAGGTCGACGTCAGCTTCACCGAACCCTATCTGTTCGATCGCAACGTCTCGATGGCGGCCAATATCTATCGCCGTGACACCAACAGCTTCAACTACCTCAATTCGAACCGCAACACGATCTACAAGAACACCACCACCGGCTTCCAGGTCCGTGCCGGTGTGCCGCTGACCGAATATGTCTCGTTTGTTGGCAGCTATACGCTCAACTTCGATGACGTGACGGTCGACCCAACGCTCTATTTCACCACCCGCCAGAACCCGCCGCTGCTGGAATGCGACCCGCTGACCGCCGGACGTTACCTGTGCGACGCGATCGGCAAGCGCACCAGCTCGATCCTGGGCATTTCGCTGATCTATGACACGCTCGACAATCGTGTGCGACCTTCGCGCGGGCGGTCGGTCTCGTTCAGCAGTGAAGTTGCGGGACTGGGCGGTTCGGTAAAATATGTCCGCGGCCGGCTCAATGCGGCGCAATACTACCCGCTGGGCAAGGGATTCATCTTCTCGCTGAGGGGAGAAGGCGGCGCGATCTTCCCGCTCAACGATCTGGGCAATTCGGCGCTGGGGGTCGATGACGTCCGCCTGACCGACCGGTTCTATCTGGGCGAACCGCAGATGCGTGGCTTCGATATCCGCGGGGTTGGCCCGCGCGTGCTGCGCAAGCCGTTCGACGTCACCAACAACACCTTTACCACCGATCGAAACACCTGGACCGACGACGCGATCGGGGGACATTATTACTACATCGGCCACGCCGAGCTGGAAATTCCGCTGGGCTCTGGTGCGAAAGACATGGGGCTCAGGCCTTCGATATTCATGGATGCCGGCGCGGTATGGGGGGTGACCTCACCAAATCCGCTGCCATTGACTTTCCCTTATTCGGTGGTCTGCAACGGCGTCTCGAGCAGTGGTTTCGCAACCAGTCAGGCGGGAGTGCCCACTGCACCGCCCGCAACATGCCTCGGCGCCCAGGATACCGTGGTTGCCGGTCAACCGTTCCAGGAATTCTTCGTCGGTAATTCGCCGAAGCCGCGCGTTTCGATCGGCATCGGGGTGAACTGGAATTCGCCCTTCGGACCTTTCCGCATCGACTTTGCCAAGACCTTGCTCAAGGTCGATGGCGACGACACCAAAGCCTTTACATTCAACGTAGGAACCCAATTCTGATGACCAAATCATTTCGTATCGTAACCGGCGTTGCCCTGGTTGCTGCGCTGGCTGCCCAGCCTGCTTTCGCACAGGCCGCGCGCAAGCCCGCCGCTTCGGCCGCAACGGCACCTGCACCCACCGGCAATGTGGTGAGGGGCGTTGCCATCCTCAACGTCGATGGGGTGATCGCCAATTCCGACGCGTACCGATATGCCGCCCAGCAGCAGCAGACTATCTATAAAGCCCAGCTTGACCAGGCCCAGCAGCGCAAGGTTGCTTACGAAGCCCAGCGCAAGCCGATGGTTGACAAGCTGCAGGCCGACGCCAACGCCAAGCGTCCCGAAGCCGAGCTTCAGACCCAGATCGATGCCATTCAGAAGCTTGACCAGCAAGCCGAACAAGACATCAACCAGATTGTGCAACCGGTTGCTTTGTCCGACGCTTATGTGAAGGAACAGATCGCGAGCCAGTTCAATCGGGCCGTGGCCAATGCGATGTCCAAGAACGGGATCACCCTGGTTCTGGCACCCAACGCGGTGCTGATCGGCCAACAGTATGACATGAGCCCGGCGGTCGTCGGCGAACTCAACGTTCTGATCCCGGCCAGCAAGGTTCAGGTGATCCCGCCGCAGGGCTGGGTGCCGCGTGAAGCGCGCCAACAGCAAGGCGCACCGCAGGCGGCCAATCCGGCTCAGCCGCGCCCGGCAACTCCGGCGGCAACCCAACCCAAACCGGCAGTGCAGCCCAAGCCGGCTGGTCCGCAGCCCGAAGGCCGCTAAGCGAGCTGCGAGGGGGCAAGCGATGAACGAAGCAGCAGCGGCCGGATCTTCGGCCTACGACATTCCGAAGATCCTGGCCGCGCTGCCGCATCGCTACCCGATGTTGCTGGTCGACCGGGTGCTCGAAGTCGGCGAGGACGCGATTACTGCGGTAAAAGCGGTCAGCTTCAACGAAGGCTTCTTTCAGGGCCATTTCCCCGGACGTCCGATCATGCCGGGCGTGCTGCAAATCGAAGCGCTGGCCCAGGCCGCGGGAATCCTGGCGATTGAAAGCCTGGGCCTCGCGGGTACCGGCAAGCTGGTCTATTTCATGGCGATCGAGGAAGCCAAATTCCGCGCCCCCGTCGAACCGGGCGTGCTGCTGACGCTTGAAGCCGGGTTTGTTCAGAAGCGCAGCCGCGTCTGCAAGTTCTGGGGCAAGGCTTCGATCGAGGGCAAGGTGACCTGTGAAGTCCAGTTCACCGCGATGATCGCCGACGCCTGAGTTCGCCGAAAAGGCTGTGCTATTTCCGCAGTTCACGCAGAGGCCGCTGGGAAGAAAGCGAGGCGCGGAGGCGTAGCCTTTGCGGCGAAGCCTCTCTTCGCTGCTCCGCTGCGTTCTACTCGGGGCCGGTAGGCGAAAGCGGCTTCGCCGCTAGCCTGACATCTCTGCGCCTCGACTCGCTTCTCTGCGGCCTCTGCGTGAACCATTCCTCCCTAACAGGCTAGCGTCACACCAGTGATTGAAGCGCAAGGGTTCGGCACTTGCACAAGCAACGACTTCCCGCTATGCGCGCCGCTTCTGTTTCCAGGCCGGTCGGAACCGGCCACTAAGCGAAAGACCGATCCATGAAGGCCGATACCCATCCCGACTACCACATGATCAAGGTGCAGATGACCGATGGCACCGTGTTCGAAACTCGCTCCACCTGGGGCAAGGAAGGCGACACGCTGGTGCTCGAAATCGATCCCACCTCGCACCCGGCCTGGACCGGCGGTACCCGTCAGCTTGATCAGGGTGGACGCGTTGCGCAGTTCAACAAGCGCTTCGGGGGCCTTACGCTCAAGGCCAACTGAGCCTGAAAGCGCCTCGCGAAAAGCAAAAGGGCGGCCTTGTGAGGCCGCCCTTTTTGTTTTGCGCTGAGGCCGGAAATCTATTCGCAGGCGATCTCGCGAGCGTCGGCGTCGCTGATCGGACGCAGGAACTCGATCCCGCCCATTCCGTCGCGGGCCCAGCGAACCACGGCCTGAATCGACCAGTCGCCAGTCAACTGGACGGTAACGAACATTCCGGTCCGCAACCAGGAAGCGTCGCAGGCAAGGCTGCAACCGAAGACCGAAACGTCACGAATCCGCGCCCGGCAGCGTTCACCGCTCGACGAACGGATCGTGGCCACGGCTTCGGCGATCCGGCGCGTAACGCGACGGGTGTTAGGCCGCGACGATGCGGCTTCCAGCTTGGCAATCTTGGCCTTTGCAACCACTTGCGGTTCCCCCAGTATCGTAGTTCTCCGTAAGGCTAAGCAAGGAAGGTTAATTATTCCCGCATTGAGCCTTCAGGTTGTTTGAGTTGATTCGGGGAAGGGAATCACCGGTTCCCGCAGTTTTTGCTTCCCTTCATTCACGCCATGTGCAAATGCGCGCGCCGCAGCTGCTGGCGCGTTGAGCGCCACCTGCCGTGGCGATCGTAGCTCAGTTGGTTAGAGCGCCGGTTTGTGGTACCGGAGGTCGTGGGTTCGAACCCCATCGATCGCCCCAGTTTTCCTATTGCGCGGGATCAATGAAAAGCCACCTTCGCGGGGCCAGTTCGTGCTTGCCGCTGTGGCGCGCGCCTGCCAAAGCAGGGCGAAGATTCTAACGCTAGCTGGGTCCATGCACGGCTTTGCCAATCCTGCCCGTTTCCTGAAACTCGCGCGGACCTTGACGGTCCCGCTGTTGCTTGTCGGCGTCCTGCTGGCGGCCGGTGCGCTGTTATGGGGGCTGTGGGGCGCGCCGCCGGAAAAACTGCAGGGCGATTCCGTGCGAATCCTGTTTGTCCATGTCCCGGCGGCATGGCTGGGAATGGGTGCGTGGAGCGCGATTGCCGTGGCCAGCCTGACCGAGCTGGTCTGGCGCCATCCGCTGGCCGGGATCGGGGCTCGGGCGATCGCGCTGCCAGGCGCGTTCTTCGCTGGCCTATGCCTGGTGACCGGTTCGCTGTGGGGCCGCCCGGCCTGGGGGACCTGGTGGGTCTGGGATGGCCGGTTGACCTCCATGCTGGTGTTGTTCTTCCTCTATTGCGCTTATATGGCGCTGGCCGATGCTGCGACGCGCGACGGACAGGCCAATTCGCGCATACCTTCGATTTTCGGGCTGGTTGGTGCGGTCAACATTCCGATCATCCACTATTCGGTGCTGTGGTGGAACAGCCTGCACCAGCCGCCCAGCATTTCGATGGGCAAGTCGGAAATGGCTCCCGAATTTCTCTGGGGGCTGCTTGTGGCCACCGTCGGCTTCTCCCTGATCTTCGGGGCTGTGGTCTTGATGCGGATGCGCGCGATCCTGGCAGACCAGCAGGCCGAAGCGCGGCTGCGTCGCCGGGCGATGGAAGGCGCGGATGACTGAGAACCTCAACCATTGGACCTTCGTAATCGCTGCCTATGCCCTTGGCGTGCTGGGCACCGCGCTGTTGATTGCCCAGAGCTGGTTTGCCATGCGCCGCGCCGAGACGCGCCGCGAGCGGAGCCGTGACCAATGAGCCAACCGATCAAGGCCAAACACCAGCGCCTGGTGCTCGTCCTGGTGGCGCTGGCCGCGCTGATCGGGGCGGGGCTGCTGGCAGCCTGGGCGCTGCGCAGCCAGGCAAGCTTTTTCTACCTTCCCGCTGAAATGGCCGCCAATCCGCCCGAGGTCGGCCGCGCGGTGCGTTTGGGTGGGATGGTCGAAACAGGATCGATCAAGCGTGAAGCCGATGGCGTGACCATCAATTTCGTGATCACCGATGGCAAGGCCCGGGTACCGGTGCGCTTCAAGGGGATCGTCCCCGACCTGTTCAAGGAGAATTCGGGCGCAGTAGCCGACGGCAAGCGCGGACCCGACGGCGTGTTCGTGGCGGACAACCTGCTGGCCAAGCATGACGAGAAATACGTGCCGCGCGAAATGAAAGACATGACCGCCGGGCAGGCCAGGCAGGCCGTGGAAGTGACCAAGTGATTCCAACACTCGGCCTGGCGGCGCTGTGGCTGGCTGCCGCGCTGGCAGTGCTGCAATTGCTGGGCGGCTTCTTTGCGCTGCGCTCGCCCAAAAATCCGCTGGCTGGTGTGGTTCGCCCTATTGCGATTGTGCAAGGCGTGCTCGTCGCCATCTCGATGATCTGCCTGATTGTGGTGTTCTGTCAGACTGATCTGTCGGTCGCGCTGGTCGCGAGCAATTCGCACTCGGCCAAGCCGTTTCTCTACAAGTTCGCCGGTTCGTGGGGCAATCACGAAGGCTCGATGTTGCTGTGGGTGACGATCATGGCTGTGGCTGGCGGGTTCGTTGCCTTGGTCGAACGACGTTTGCCCGAACCAACGATTCTGGCCACGCTAGCTGCGCAGGCCTTTGTCAGTATGGGTTTTTATGCGTTCCTGCTGATCGCGTCGAACCCATTCACCCGGCTCGACCCAGCGGCACCCGAAGGGCAGGGGCTCAATCCGCTGCTGCAGGATCCCGGCCTCGCGTTCCATCCGCCGACGCTTTACATCGGCTACGTCGGGCTATCGATTGCTTTCAGTTTCGCGGTGGGCGCGCTGCTGACCCGCCAGGTGTCGCCAGTTTTTGCCCGTGCGATGCGGCCGTGGGTGCTGGGGGCCTGGATCTTCCTGACGCTGGGGATCACATTCGGATCCTATTGGGCTTATTACGAGCTGGGCTGGGGCGGCTGGTGGTTCTGGGACCCGGTCGAGAATGCCAGCCTGATGCCGTGGCTGGCGGCGACTGCGCTACTCCACTCGGTCTCGGTCCTGGCCGCTCGCAACGCGCTGCGCGCCTGGACTGTGATGCTGGGGGTGGTGGCCTTCTCGATGTCGATGATCGGGACGTTCCTGGTCCGCTCGGGGATCCTGATCTCGGTCCATGCTTTCGCGGTCGATCCCACCCGCGGGCAGTTTATCCTCGCCCTGCTGGCGATCAACATCGGCGCAGCCTTGACCATTTTCGCCTTGCGGGCCGGGACGGTGACCGAAGGCGAGCGCTTTTCCGTGACCAGCCGTGAAGCCGCGCTGGTGTTCAACAACGTGATGCTGACAGGCGCGCTGGGGATCGTGCTGATTGGCACGCTGTATCCTTTGCTAGCCGAGACGCTGGGAGCGCAGGTTTCGGTCGGCCCACCCTATTTCAACCCGGCTACGGCGATCTTCGTACTGCCGATGCTGGTCGTGCTGGCGATCGGTCCGCTGCTGCGCTGGCGGCGTGACTCGATGCGCCGGATCGGCCGGATACTGCTGGTACCACTTGCGCTGGTGGTTGCCGCGCTGGCGATACTGGCCTGGCAGGGCCTCAACCTGTTGCCGCTATTGGGGCTGGCGCTTGCTGCCGGGTTGTTGGTGGGGACGCTTGCCCCGCTGTGGGGACGCAGTCCGCGCACAGTAAGACTGCCGTTGTGGGGTATGGTTATCGCCCACTTTGGGGCGGCGGTAGCCCTGGCCGGAATGGCTTGCGACAGCGCCTATACGACCGAGAAGCTGGTCGCGGTGAATGTTGGCGAGCGGGTCGAGGTCGGCCCCTGGTCGATCGCTTTTGACAATGTCGAACCGGTCGCCGGGCCGAACTGGACCGCACTCGAAGCGACGCTTCAGGCCAGATATGCCGGGGGCAAGGCGATCGAGCTCAAGCCCCAGGCCCGTGCCTTCTGGGCGCCGCCGCAACCCACCACCGAAAGCGCGCTGGCGACCCGGTGGAACGGGCAGCTCTATGCCGTGCTGGGCGAGCAGGCCGAGGATGGGCGCTGGCAGCTGCGCCTGTGGTGGAAGCCGCTCGTGACATTGATCTGGCTGGGCGGGATCCTTGTCGCGCTGGGCGGACTGCTTGCGTTGCTGGGGCGGGTCGCAAGCGATCTGCGCCGCCTGGTCGCGGTCGACAAGATCGCCTTTCGCCGGATGAGGCAGGGACGATGAGCGCACCAACCCCTCAAGTGCCATCGAAGTGGGCCTTGTGGCTGCCTTTGGTGCTGTTTGGTGCCTTTGTAGTGCTCGTGCTGTTTGGTCTGCTGCGCCCCTCCGATCGCGACGTCAAAAGCGCGATGATCGGCAAGCCGCTGCCGCAATTCTCCCTGCGTCCAGCCACCGCGGAGTTGCCCGGCCTCAGCTTCGCCGACATGGCCGACGGTAAACCCAAGCTGCTCAACGTTTTCGCCAGCTGGTGCGTTCCCTGTGCCGCCGAAGCGCCGCAATTGGCGCAATTGCGTACCTTGGGTGTCGAAGTGGTCGGCGTCGCGATCCGTGACCGGCCCGATGAACTGAAGCTCTTCCTCCAACGCAATGGCAATCCCTTCACCCGAATCGGCGCCGACGATGTCAGCGCAATCCAGTTCGCGATTGGATCGTCGGGCGTGCCTGAAAGTTTCGTGATCGATGGCAAAGGCACGATCCGGTATCAGCACACTGGCGATATTCGCCCCGAACAGGTTGAAATGATTGCCCAAAAGGTAGGGGAGGCAGGCCAATGAAGCGGTTGCTTCTGGCCGTAGCGCTGATTGCCGCCCCGACACTCGCCGACGATTCGCTGCCGGCTGCACCCTACGCCTATGTCCAGCTTGAGGACCCGGCGAAGGAGGCCAAGGCCCAGGCTTTGATGCAGACCATCCGCTGCCTGCAATGCCAAGGCCAGTCGATTGCGGATTCCGACGCACAAATTGCCGGAGACTTGCGCAACCAGATCCGCATGCGGATCAAACAGGGTGAGGATCCCGAAGCGATCCGGGCCTGGCTGGTTGAGCGTTATGGCGATTATGTGTCCTATGCCCCGCGGATCAACAGCCTGACATGGCCGTTGTTTGCCGCGCCCGTGTTGCTGTTGAGCTTTGCCGTGCTCATGCTGCGCCGGCGTTTCGCCAAGGGAGGCGCATAATGGCCTGGGTTCTTGTAGCCACGCTCGCCATTGCCGGATTTGTGGCGCTTGTGGCTGTGTTCAAGGCACCACGCGGGAGCTGGGAAGCGATCGCGGCAGCGCTTATCTTCGGTCTGGCCGGATTTGCTTATCAGGGTCGTCCGGAGCAACCTGGAGCGCCCAAGGACACTGTCCAGGCCGCTGCCCGATCGGGCGAGGCATGGGTCGCTGCACGCCATCAGCTTTCGCAAGGTGAGCCTATCTCCAGAAGCCGACTGCTGGTGACCGCCGATGCACTGACGCGAAACGGTTCGTTTGGCGATGCCGCCTCGCTGGCCTTGGGGGCGACAGAGGAGGATCCGAACAATGCGGATGCCTGGCTGGCCGTGGCCATAAACCTGTTAGCCCATGCCGATGGTAACCTGACTCCGGCCGCACTCTATGCCTTTCGCCGAACCGAGCAGGTGGATCCCAAAAGTCCCGGTCTGGCATTTTTTCTGGGCCTGGCGCTGGCCCAGAATGGAGAACCAGACAAGGGCCGGGCAATGTGGGCCGATCTGCTGGCCCGCTCTCCGCCGGATGCCCCCTGGCGCAAAGAGGTCGAGGTTCGGCTTGCCGCGCTGGACGAGTTCATTGCGGCCCGCGAGAAAGCCGGACAATAGCCTCAGGCAGTGCTAGACCGGGCATCTGCTTGGTGCTAGGCGCGGCGGCTGATTTCCCGCCTGCGCCGCAGGTTTACAGGGGTATTGAGTCGCATGAACGAAGCCATTGCTTCCGGTGCTGTCGCCCACGGCGGCGCAGCTGATCCGACCGTGGAAGAAAACCCCGAAAACAGCCACGGCCACCACCATACCGGCAGCCTGTTGGCGCTGTCGATTGGCGCGATCGGCGTAGTGTTTGGTGATATCGGCACAAGCCCGCTTTACGCATTCCGTGAAACCTTTGCCTCGCATCACGGCGCGCCCGGAATTCGAGTCGATCCGGTCCATATCTTCGGGGTGCTGAGCCTGGTCTTCTGGTCAATGATGATCGTGGTGACGTTCAAATACGTCCTCACCATCATGAAGGCTGACAACAAGGGTGAGGGCGGCAGCCTGGCGCTGCTCGCGCTGATCAACCGCAAGACCGAAGGTGCCAGCTGGACCGCGCCGATCGTACTGCTTGGCGTCTTTGCCACCGCGCTGTTTTACGGCGATTCGATGATTACTCCGGCGATGTCAGTCCTCTCCGCGACTGAGGGTCTGAGTTACGTCAGCACAGCGTTCGAGCCGTTCATCGTACCGATTGCGCTGGTGATCCTGATCGGTCTGTTCGCGATTCAGTCACGCGGGACAGAGACGGTCGGAAGACTGTTTGGCCCGATCATGATTGTCTATTTCCTGACGCTAGCCGGGCTGGGCTTGCTACACATAACCAAGATGCCCAGCGTGCTGTTCCAGATGCTCAATCCACTGAACGCAATCAATTTTTTCGAAGCGGATGGCTTCCGCGCCTTTGTCGCAATGGGCAGCGTGGTGCTGGCGGTAACCGGTGCCGAAGCACTCTATGCCGATATGGGCCATTTCGGGCGTAAGCCGATTGGGATCAGCTGGATGTCATTTGTGCTGCCTTGCCTGCTGCTTAATTACATGGGCCAGGGAGCGATGGTGATGAGCGGCACGCCCGAGCAAGCTGCAGCACTGATCAAGGATCCCTTTTTCCTGATGATTCCGGATGCGATCCGTATCCCGGTGGTGATTCTTTCGGTGTTGGCCACAATCATCGCCAGCCAGGCGGTCATTTCAGGTGCGTTCTCGCTGACCCAGATGGCGGTCCAGCTGGGCTTCGTTCCCCGCGTCTCGATCAAGCACACCAGCGCGGCGGCAGCCGGTCAGATCTATATCCCGGTGGTCAACTGGGCGTTAATGATCGCGGTGATCCTGTTGGTGCTGTTCTTCCGTTCGTCGAGCAACCTCGCTGCCGCCTATGGCATCGCGGTCACCGGGGCGGTGACAATCGACACGATCCTGCTGACCGTGGTGCTGTTCAGCCTGTGGAAGTGGCCGGCCTGGAAATCGATCCCGGTGCTCGCGCTGTTCTTCATGGTCGACATCACCTACCTTGGTGCCAACCTGATCAAGGTACCGCAAGGCGGCTGGGTGCCGCTGGCGATCGGCCTTGCGATCTTCACTTTGCTGACGACATGGTCTCGCGGCCGGGCATTGATGCGCCAGTCGATGACCGAAGGCACCATTCCGATGGAGGTCTTCGCCAAGAGCGCCCATTCCAGCGCAACCCGCGTGCCGGGCACAGCGATCTTCATGGCCAGCGCGGCTTCAGGTGTGCCTTCGGCGCTGCTGCACAACATCAAGCACAACAAAGTGCTGCACGAACGCGTGGTGATCCTGACTGTGGCGATCCAGGACGTGCCCTATGTCGACGAAGCCAAGCGCTGCAGCGTCAAGGATCTGGGGCAGGGCTTCTATCGGATGGTGTTGAAATACGGTTTCCTGGAAGAGACCGATATTCCCGCCGCGCTCAAGGGTGCCGATATCTGCGGCGGTCCGTTCGACATGATGAAGACCAGCTTCTTCCTTAGCCGCCAGACGCTGCTCGCTTCGGCCAAGCCGGGAATGGCGATCTGGCGTGAAAAACTGTTCGCCTGGATGCTGCGCAATGCCGCCAGCGCGATGGAATTTTTCCGCTTGCCCACCAACCGCGTGGTCGAACTGGGCAGCCAGGTGGAGATCTAGCGTTCGGACTAAATGCCCGCAGGCCGTAACTCCAGCTGCTCAACTGTGTGATCGCATTTTCCTACAGGTAGCAGATCAGCTATGCACGACGGGCTCTTTGAAATGTGAAATCGCCGGACCTGCGCTTAGGTGTCAAGTGTCAAGCAATCACGCAAATATCTGAAATAGAGCGGATATGTTGCGGCTGCTTGCTTGACAACTTGACAGATGTGTCAAGCAAAGCGGCATTCGGCAACGGGGAATCCTAGCTCCGCAGGCCCTTGTTGCGCGCCGCGAACCACGGCTTCATCCGGCGGATTGCTTCCTCGACCAACGGGGTTGAAACCGCAAAACTGAAGCGCACGAAGCGATTGCCGTGAATCGGGTCGAAGTCGATTCCCGGCGCCGTGGCGACGCCAGTGTCCTGAAGTAGCTGCTTGCAGAATTCCATGCTGTCATCGGTATAATCCGAGACATCGGCATAGACATAAAACGCGCCGTCGGGTGGGGCAATCCGGGCCAGGCCAAGGTCGGGCAGGGCTGCCAGCAACAGCTCGCGGTTGCGGGTATAGGTGCGGATATGGCCTTCCAGCTCTTCGGCGCAGTCCATTGCTACCAGGCCGGCGTGCTGGGACAGACTGGGGGGCGTGAGGAACAGATTGCTCATCCGCGCGCGGGCGGCGTCGATACCTTCCTTGGGGGCGACCAGCCAGCCCAGCCGCCAGCCGGCCATGCTGAAGTACTTCGAAAACGAATTGACCACCCAGGCTTCGGGCATGACCTGAAGGATCGAGGGCGTTTCCATCCCATAGGAAATGCCGTGGTAGATCTCGTCCGAGATCACCGTGATCCCACGCTCACGGCAGACCCTGGCGATCGCCGCCAATTCCGCGCGCGGGATGATGGTACCCGTTGGGTTGGCCGGGCTGGCCAGGATCACCCCGTCAGGTGCGGGATCAATCGCGGCGAGGGCTGCCGCCGAGAGCTGGTACCGCTGTTCGGGTCCGCACTCGATCTCGATCGGTACCATGTGGAGCGCTTTGAGATTGTTGCGGTAGGCGACATAGCCGGGGCGAGCCATAGCCACCCGCGCACCGGGATTGAAGCAACTGCTGAGGGCAAGCACCAATGCCGGTGAAGCACCGCAAGTCAGGATGATCTGGGCTGGAACGACTTCGACGCCGTACTTCTCGAGATAGTGCTGGCAGATCCGTGCCTTGAGCGGCTGACTTTCCCAATAACCCATCGCATCGGCATCGAGCACCCGGTGCGCTTCGGCTATCGCTGCGGCCGGGGCGCCGGTGCTGGGCTGGCCGAATTCCATATGGATCACGTCGCGTCCCTCGCCCTTGAGACGGTGGGCGAGGGCGGAGACGAACATCGCCTTGAACGGGTCGATCTGGGCAGTCATGGGGCGCGGGTTAGCCGGGGTGCGGGCAAAAGAAAAGCGCGGCGCTCCAGGGAAGGAACGCCGCGCTTCTCGGTGGCTCGTCGTGTACGCTTAGCCGAGGTTCGCGCTGACCATGCAATAGAGCATGGGGATCGACAGCAGCGTGTTGGTGCGGCTGGCATAGAGCGCGCGCGGTGCGGCGGCAGCCTTTTCCTCAGCCGTGGCTTTGACCAGACCCAGGATCTTTTTCTGCGCCGGCCAGATGATGAACCACACGTTGAAGGCCATGATTAGCGCCAGCCACATGCCGAGGCCAATCAGATTTTCAGCCGCAGTCGCACCTTGGAAAGTCATTGCCCGGTGTCCGTAACCGGCAACAAAGGCGATGCCCAAGCCGGTCAGCACAGTCAGCAGCGCACCGTAGCGGAAAAAGAACAGCACCTTGGGTGCGATATAGCCAGTTACGCCGCCCTTCAGCTCGGCCGGGATGGTAGGCATGGTCGGCACCTGAACGAAGTTCAGGTAATAAAGCAGCCCGATCCAGACGATACCGAAGAACACGTGCAGCCAGCGCAGCACCGTGTTGAGGTTGATTGGCAAAGCGCCTTCCGAAGCGCCGACGAAGTGGTACATCACTGCCAGTGCCAGCACGAAGCCAGTCAGCAGCACCAGGTGCAGGTTTCCGAAAAACTTGGCCATTGCTTCCCCCTAATTGTTGTCAGCTTGGGTTTGAAAAATCGATTCCGCCGCAGGGCGGGCTTGGCGATCACCATTGCGCGATTGCGGGCGCTTGTCACGCCTCTTGCGAGTGGTTTTCACTCATGCGGTGGATCAGCGATCACCTCTTCCTCGGCCTCTTGCAGCAACCCGTGGCGCAGCAGCATGGGAAGCTGGGTAAAGGTGAACAGGAATGAGAGCGGCATGAACAGCCACAGCTTGAGTGCGATCCAGGTGCCGAAATTACCGTTTTCGACATTGTAGTAGCGCCGCAGCACCTCGTTGAGCAGCGCCAGGAAGAAGAAGAACAGCCCCCAGTTGCGTGAGAGCTTGAGCCAGCCCGCATCGCTAAGGCCCTCGAATGCTGCCTCAAGCAGGTATTTGAGATAGGCCTGCCCGCGCCGCACACCCACCAGCAGTACGGTGCCAAACAGCATGTAGATCGCGGTTGGCTTGATCTGGATCCAAATCGGGTCGCGCAGCAGGATCGTCAGTCCGCCGAACCCGACAATCAGGAGGGTCGAAAGCCACAGCATCGGCGAGACTTTGCCCAAGCGCCAGCGCGAAACCACCAGCGCGGTCACCGCCGCAACCATGAAGGCCCCGGTGCTTTTGACCACTGCCAGCATTTCGCCAAGCGGGTCGTTGTGGCCCGATGGCGAAAATTGGCGATAGACAAGGAAGAATACCAGCACCGGACCATAGTCCACGACCAGGTTCAGCCACCCCGATTTGGCCTTGGCTTCGGGGATTGCATCGCCAGTCATCACGCCACCCCCGCAATGACGCGCGCGACCAGGTCGGGGTCGAACGGGCGCAAGTCGTCAAGCTTTTCACCGACCCCAATTGCGTGGATCGGCAGGCCATACTGCTCGGCCGCTGCGACCAGCACGCCGCCGCGCGCGGTGCCATCCAGCTTGGTCATGATCAGGCCAGTCACTCCGGCAACCTCCTTGAAAATCTCGATCTGTTGCAACGCGTTCTGTCCATTGGTGGCATCAAGCACCAGCACCACGTCGTGCGGGGCTTCTGGGTTGAGCCGGCCGAGGACCCGGCGGATCTTGGCCAGTTCGTCCATCAACTCACGCTTGTTCTGAAGGCGCCCGGCGGTATCGACGATCAGCGCGTCGATTCCCTTTTCGGTCGCGGCTTTGACTGCATCGAACACCACGGCCGAGGGATCGCCGCCTTCGGGGCCGGTTACGATCGGCACGCCGACCCGCTCAGCCCACACCGCCAATTGGCGGATAGCCGCCGCGCGGAAGGTATCGCCAGCTGCCAGCATCACGCCATAGTCGAGCTCTGTGAAATAATGCGCCAGCTTGGCGATGGTAGTCGTCTTGCCCGAACCGTTGACCCCGATCACCAGGATCACTTGCGGGCGGGGAAAGGCCACCACGTCGATCGGTTTGGCCACCGGGCGCAGGATTGCGGCGATTTCTTCGGCCACCGCAGCCTTGATCGCGGCCTCGTCGGCCCCGCGTTCGAAGCGTTCGGTGGCCAGCTTGTCGCGGATCCGGGCGGCAGCACGCGGGCCCAGGTCGGAGAGGATCAGGGCATCCTCGATCGCGTCGAGCTGGCCATCGTCGAGCCTGGTCTTGCTGACAATTCCGGCCAAGTTCTCGCTCAGCCGCTCGGAAGTCTTGCGGAAGCCGCCGAAGATGCGGTCGGTCCAGCTTTCGTCGCTCATGCCAGCAGGCCTTCGGAAATGCGGGTAGGGGTAATTGTCACTAAGTCACCGGCCTTGGTTCCGGGCGGCAAGGCCACCCTTGCGAAGTTCGGCGCATGGCCGGTTCCGTCGCGCTCTGCAAGTACGCTGAGTGGCTTGCCCACCAGCGAAGCGAGCCAGTGGTTACGTTGGGCACTGACCGCGTGCCTGAGTTCGGAAGCTCTGGCTTTTATTTCAGTGGTTTGCACCTGCGGCATGCGGACGGCAGGGGTGTCGGGGCGGGGGGAGTAGGGGAAGACGTGGCCGTGGACGATCGCGAGTTCGGCGATGATCGAGAGGTTTTCGTGGTGCGCGGCCTGGTCTTCGGTCGGGAACCCGGCGATGAGGTCGGCGCCGATGGCCAGGTCGGGGCGGCGGGCCTTGAGCCGGCTCACCAGATCGACCGCGTTCTGGCGCGAATGACGACGCTTCATTCGCTTGAGAATCAGATCGTTACCGTGCTGGAGCGAGAGATGGAGATGGGGCATCAACCTCTGTTCGCTGGCGATCAGATCGAACAGCTGGGGATCGATTTCGACTCCATCGACCGAGGACAACCGCAGTCGGGGCAGGGCAGGGAAAGCGCTCAGGATTGCCCCAACCAAAGTGCCGAGCCGAGGCGCGCCGGGCAAATCATGGCCCCAACCGGTTAGGTCCACCCCTGTCAGAACCACTTCGCTGGTACCGGAATCAAGGTGCCGAGAAATGTCACGCAACACACCTTCAACAGGCACTGAACGGCTGGGTCCGCGTCCCTGGGGGATCACACAAAAAGTGCAAGCATGGTCACAACCATTCTGAACCGCGATGAAAGCGCGGGTATGCGTAGCCGAAGCGGCGGCAGGAGCAGCGGCGACATTCCAGGCGCGCGGATCGAGTTTGGACACATTGGCCACCAGCCCATCGACTTCAGGCATGGCACCAAGAGCGCTACGCTCGACCTCGGCAGCGCAGCCGGTGACCAACAGGCGGGCATCAGGGCGAGCCAGCCGCGCGCGGCGGATCGCCTGGCGGGTCTGGCGGACGGCCTCGCTGGTCACCGCGCAGCTGTTGATCACCACCAGGTCGTCCTCAGCCGCCAGCAAGGCGCGCAGGCCCTCACTTTCGGACAGGTTCATCCGGCACCCGAGTGAAATGACTTCAGCCGCCAAAGTCGCTGCTTTCGAAGCTGCCGCGGAAGCTTTCGGTGGCGGGGCCGGTCATCCGGATACGGCCCGCCTCGGTCCACTCGATAACCAGTTCGCCGCCTGGCAGCGCGACGGTGACGATGCGATCGACAAGGCCGCGCCGCATTGCGCCGATTGCGGTGGCGCAGGCGCCGGTGCCGCAAGCACGGGTCTCTCCCACGCCGCGTTCCCATACGCGCAGGCGGATGCGCTGACGGCTTTCGATGGTCGCGACGTTGACGTTGACCCGTTCGGGGAACAGCGGGTCATGTTCGATCTCGGGGCCGAGCCGGTCGAGTTCGACTGCGCAGGTGTCAGCGACGAAGAATATCACATGTGGATTGCCGACATTGACCGCGGTGGGGTTGTCGAGCACTTCCCAGGCCACCGGCATGTGGTGCGTATCCATCGGATAGGCGAGTGGGATCTGATCCCATTCAAAGCGCGGCTCGCCCATGCCGACTGCCACGCCGGTCCCGGCCGGATCGACCTGCAGCAGCCCGCCCAAAGTCTCGATCCGGGCACTCTGGCCCAGCAGCAGTCCAACAGCGCGGCTGGCATTGCCGCAGGCTTCGACCTCGCCGCCATCGTGATTGAAGATCCGCATCCGCACATCGGCGGAGTCAGACTTTTCGAGCAGGATCAGTTGGTCGCAGCCGATCCCGGTCTGCCGGTCGGCCAGCGCCCTGGCCAGGGCATTGGTCATCACAGGAACAGCTTGCTCGCGAGCATCGAGCACGACGAAGTCGTTGCCCAGTCCGTGCATCTTGATGAACGCGGTGCGCATGGCCGCGCTCTAGGACGCGCGAGCCTTGGCGTCCAGTCTAGGCGGTTCGGCGCGTAGGTTCGGACGCAGTTGGTGCTGGTGCTTCGAGCAACAAATCGAGCTGGGCTAGTTCTGCCTCTGTGCTCTCAGCCGGCTTGGGGAATCCATAAAGATAGCCCTGACCCTTGAACTTGCCGTATTTGCGCAGTTCGGTCAGCACTTCCTCGTTTTCGATCCCCTCGGCAGTGATCGGCAGGCCCAAACCTTCGCCCAGGGCAATGATCGACTGGACGATTGTCGCGCTGTCCTTGTCCTCAAGCAGATTGATCACAAAGCTGCGATCAATCTTGATCCGGTCAAATGGCAGGCTGCGCAGCTGCGAAAGCGAAGAATAGCCGGTCCCGAAATCGTCGAGGCTGACTGTGACGCCCTGGTTTTTGAGGCTGGTTATCAGCGAATGGACCAGGCCAATATTCTCAAGCAGGCAGCTTTCGGTCACTTCGATTTCAAGCCGACTCGGTGGGAAATTTGCCTCGACCAGAATCTTGAGCAGCCGCTGGGCAAACCATGGATCGCGAAGCTGCACGGGCGAGATATTAACCGAGAGGGTCAGTCTCGGATCCCAATTGCGGGCGTCGCGCAAAGCCATGTGGATCAGTGATTCGGAAAGCTCGCCAATCAGCCCCAGCTCTTCGGCGACCGGGATGAAGATATCCGGGCTGACAATACCGAGCTTGGGCGAATTCCACCGTGCCAGCATTTCGAATCCGGCGATCTGGCCGCTTTCGAGGTCGATCTGCTTTTCGTAATAGGGCACGAATTCGCCGGCCGGAATGCCGCGGCGAATTCCGGCTTCGAGTTCGGAGCGGAACCGCACTTCGCTTTCCATGCTGGGCTCAAACCAGGCGAGCCGGTTCCGACCGTTGCGCTTGGCGTGGTACATCGCGATATCGGCCTTGTGCAGCATGGTCTGGGCGTTTTCGTCGCTGCCCGGGTCGCTGCGGCTGATGCCGGCGGATATGGTGGTTTCAAGCTGAAGTTCGTCAAATTCGACCGGCCTGGATACGGCTTCGATAAGATGTTCGACCAGCCGCTCAGCGGTTTCGGGTTGGCTTGGGGGATAAGCGATAACGACCGCAAACTCATCGCCGCCCAGCCGCGCCAGCAGGCCGTGTTCGCCCAGCACCGCGCGAATGCGGACTGCACTTTCGCGTAGCATTGCATCGCCTGCCGAGTGCCCGTTGGCATCGTTGACCTGCTTGAACTTGTCGAGATCCAGCATGACGAATGCCACGGATTCGCCGCGTGCTGCAGCTTGTGCAGCCAGTTTCTCAACCTCCGGGCCGATCGAACGGCGATTAAGGCAGGCAGTCAGCGGGTCGAGCTCGGCGAGGACCCGGGCCTGCTCTTCTGCTTTGCGGCGTTCGGCAACTTCGCTGGTGAGTTCGCGGTAGCGCCGCCAGCCAAAAATGATCAGCGCTATGTTGAGCAGCAGGGCATTGGTCAGCAGCCGGTCGGGGCCCAGCCCTCGGCCTTCCATGGCCCGGACAATCTTGGGCAGGACGCTGCCGCCAGTACCGATAAACAGCACGATCGCCGCCAAAGCTATGCCCAGCGTAATGACATCGCGCCGGGTATTCCCCAGGCGATCGTCGTCACTACGCGACCACTTCAACCACTTTGGCGCAAATGCCATTCCGCAAGACCCCTGTCGGCGATCCGGGAAAACTCGCAGGATTGGCTGAAAATAGCGTTAAAGTGTGTTCAGCTTGCTTCGCGTTGCTTCTTGAGTCCGATTTCGACCAGCCGCTGCTGCAGGAACTGATCGGCAGTGATCGGATCAGGGTAGCGGTCCGGATTCGCGGCCGTGATGCACTGCGGCAGCGTCTTGATCACAAAATCGCTGCGCAGGTGCAGGAAGAACGGCATTGAAAAACGGCTGAAACGCGCGCGCTCGGGGCTGGGGTTGCGCACCCGGTGGATGGTCGAAGGCAGATAGTGGTTGGTCAGCCGTTCCAGCATGTCGCCGCAATTGATCACCATCGCGCCTTCCGGAGGCGAAGCGTTCATCCATTCCTTGCCCTGGAACAGCAGTTCAAGCCCAGCTTCCTCGGCACCCAGCAGCAGCGTGATCAGATTGATATCGCCATGCGCCCCGGCGCGGATTGCCTCGCCTTCAAGGTTCTCGATTGGTGGATAATGCAGCAGGCGCATGACCGAGTTGCCGTCCTCGATCCCGCCATCGAACCAGTGTTCGTCGAGCCCCAGGTAAAGCGCGATCGCCGAAAGGATCGCTGCGCCGGCTGCGTCGTACTGCCGGTAAAGCTCGGTAAACAGCTCCTGGAACCCATCGGGCCGATCGGGCCAGACATTGGGTGGCATCGAGGCATCGGCCAACGGGCTGCCCGGGGGCAGATCGCGACCGACGTGCCAGAACTCCTTGAGGTCATGCGCCTTGGCATCCTTGGCAATCTCGGTCCCGAACGGGGTATAGCCACGTGCACCGGCGATTGACGCGTCATGGTACTTGCGCTTTTCGGCGTCGGGCAGGGCGAAGAACTCTTTCGACATCTCCATGGCCCGGTCGATCAAGTTCCGGTCGATCGGAAAATCCTTGACCATGGCAAAGCCAAAGGTGCGGAAACTGTTGCCAATGGCCTGGGCAAATTCCGCCTTGGGCATGGTCATCGACAAGACCGGGATTTCGGTGAGTGACATAGGTGGACGCTTTCGAGATTCTAAGGCAATGCCGCGCCATACCCCGTTTGGCGAGTTCTGGCATGACCAAAATCAAATCCTATTGGCTGATGAAAAGCGAACCCGACGTCTATAGCTGGGACGATCTGGTGGCCGAAGGTGAGGGCACCTGGGACGGAGTGCGCAACTACACCGCGCGGCTGCACTTGCGGGCCATGCAGGTGGGTGATGAGGTGTTCTTCTATCACTCGAACATCGGGGTGGAGATCGTTGGCATTGCGCGGATTACCAAGGAAGGCTTTCAGGATCCGACCGACGAAACCGGGCGCTGGACTTCGGTGAAACTGAAGCCCGTGCGCAAGCTCAAACGCGCGGTGACCCTGAAAGAGATCAAGGCCGATCCCGCACTGGCCGATATGGACCTGCTGACCAAGTTCCGCCTCTCGGTTTCAACCGTGAAACCGAAGGAATGGGAGCATATCCTGGGGTTGGCCGAAAAGTAGTTGAGCGGGCGTGGTGGCTTCGACAGGCTGAGCCTGTCGAAGCTCTCTGCATCCTACCCCTTTGCCTTGGCCCGCAGCCCTGAAATCGTCGCCCCGCCAGCACTCAGTTGCTCGGGATCGATAGTCAGATGAAGCAATCGCAAACCCTTGCGATCCTTGGCCTCAGCCAGCGCTGCGGTGAATTCTGCGGTGCTCTCAACCCGCTGCGCCCAGCCGCCAAAGGCAACCGCCAACGCGGCGAAATCCGGATTATGCAGCGTGGTACCCGAAACCCGGCCTGGGAATTCGCGTTCCTGGTGCATGCGGATCGTGCCGTATGCGCCGTTGTCGACCAGTACGACCAGCAAGTCACAGCCATACTGCACCGCGGTCGCCAGTTCCTGGCCGTTCATCAGGAAGTCGCCGTCACCAGCCAGCGCGATCACCGTGCGTTCGGGATGGCGCAGCGCAGCGGCCACTGCGGCGGGGACCCCATAACCCATTGCTCCGGCGGTCGGTGCTAGTTGGGTCGGAAAGCCGTTGTAGTGCCAGTAGCGATGCCACCAGCCCGAAAAATTGCCCGCGCCGTTGCAGATGATGCTGTCGTCTGGGAGGCTGGCCCGCATTGCGGTGACGCAGGCGGCCATGTCGAGCGGGTAAGGGGCAGGCTTGGCGGTGGTCCAGTCGAGCCACTGGGCGTGTGCCTCGTCGCCGGCGTCGAAGGGGATGACATCATCGTCCCACAGGTCGGCGGCTTCGGCAAATTCGGCCATGTCGGCGCAGATCGCCAGGTCCGCGCGATAGACCCGTCCGAGCTCGTTCGGGTCGGGGTGCACGTGCACCAGGGTCTGTCCAGGATGTTCCGGGGTGATCAGCGTGTAGCTGTCGGTGGTCGCCTCGCCCAGCCGCGCGCCGATGGCAATCACCAGGTCGGCCTGCTTGATCCGTTCGACCAGCTTGGGGCTGGGGCCATAGCCCAGGTTTCCGGCCCAGACCTTGCTGGCGTTTGAAATCGCGTCCTGACGGCGAAAGGCGCCTGCCACCGGCAGGCCGATCCGCTCAGCAAAGCTGGTGAAATGCGCGCGCGCCTTGGCGTGCCAGCCTGCGCCACCGACAATCGCTATCGGCGACGCGGCATCGGCGATCATCTGCATCAGCACGCCCAGCGCATCGGGGCAGACCGGCTGGGCCGGGCGGGGCACCACGGGTCTGGGGCCTAGGCCGCCGACTTCCTCAAGGAGCATGTCTTCGGGCAGCGCGATAACGACCGGACCGGGGCGGCCGGCCTGGGCGACGTTCCAGGCACGGGCAACATATTCGGGGATCCGTCTGGGGTCGTCGATCCGCAGCACCAGCTTGGCCAGCGGGCCGAACATCTGCCCGAAATCGACCTCCTGAAAGCCCTCGCGGTCTTTCATGCCGCGATCGACATCGCCGATAAACAGCAGCATGGGCTGCGAATCCTGCATCGCCACGTGAACGCCGATCGAGGCATTTGTCGCACCGGGGCCGCGGGTAACGAAGCAGACGCCGGGCTTGCCGGTCATTGCCCCATCGGAGCAAGCCATGAATGCCGCGCCGCCTTCCTGGCGGCAGATCACGGTCTGGACTTCGGGCGAATCGTGCAGCGCGTCGAGCACGGCCAGAAAGCTTTCGCCCGGGACTGTGAAGATGCGATCCGCGCCTTGCGCAATCAGGCAATCGACGAGCAAACGCCCGCCATTGATGGTCTTTGCTTCGGTCATTGCGGGCCTTTAGCGAGGGCGAGGCGGCGGGGCAACGTGGCTGTGGGTATTCACCTTGCAAATGGTTACTGTCCCACAACGGGAAGGTGGCCGTTAACCGCGATTTTCCGGCTGGTGCGATGGTTGAGAAGTTCTTAACCCGGTGGCCATGAGAAGGTCGCTCGTACTCACCGATGAACAGGCCCGCCACCCATTCCTGGCCAGCCTTGCCCCTCATGTCCGCCGCGGCGAAGCGCCCGGGCGGGTGCCGAGGTCACATCCGTCGTGGTTCAAGGATCTCCGTGATTTCCTGGCTGCCTATTGCGCCTGCTTCATCGCGGTCAGCCTGTATATCGCCTAGGCGGCAGACTCTGCTGCAACCAGTTGACGGGCCAGCTGTGCGGCATAAAGGCACATCACCGCGCTGAGCAGCAGTTGATAGACGATCGGCACGCCGGCAAAGCTGAGTCCCAACGCCAGCACCGAGCCAACCACCATTGCGCCGGAATTGACGATGTTGTTGGCAGCGATAGTCCGAGAGGTCTGCGCCTTGTCGACGAATGTCGTGAGGAACGCATAGAGCGGGACCACGAACATGCCGCCCGCAACCGCTATGCCAAACAGGCTTAGCAGCAAGGGCAAGGCCAGCGGTTCCGCCAGGAACTGGCTGACGTTGAGCAACTGTCCCTTCGCATCGGGTGTCCACTGGCGGCAGACCAGGAAGAATCCGACCACGAACAGTCCCATCGCCAGCACCGAACCGGGCGAATAGCGGGCCGATACCGTACCCTTGAGCAGCGCGTTGACCGACATCGAGCCCACCGCGACGCCGATCGAGAAGACCACCAGGAACAGGCTCGCCACTTCCTTGCTGGCGGTCAGCACGTTTTTGGCGAGCGGGCCAAACTGGATGAACAGAACCGCGCCAATGGTCCAGAAAAAGCTGATCGCCATGATCGCCAGAAATACCCGGCGATCGTGACTGGTGTTGCGAACCAGGTCGATCGAAGCGCGGATGAAGTGATAGTCGAGCGGATCGGGATCGTGGTGCGGCGGGGCATCGGGAACCAGCCGGCTGGTGAAATAGCCCACCACTGCGGTCGCGATCACGCCGAATGCCGCCCATTCAACCGGAATCCAGCCGGCCAGAATCGTGCCTGCCAGGATCGCGATATAGGTTCCCGCCTCGACCAGGCCAGTCCCGGCCAGCACTTCGTCGCTATGCAGGTGCTGGGGAAGGATCGCGTACTTGATCGGGCCAAAAAAGGTCGAATGGATCCCCATGCCGAGCAGCGCCAGGAGCATCAAGGGGATCGCCACGGTGGTTACCATGATCCCTTTCGAGGCCATCAGCAGCCCCGCCGCGCCGATGATCATGATCCCGATCTCCGCCGCCTTCACCAGCCGGATGATCTTCGCCTTGTCACGCATGTCGGCCAGCTGCCCTGAAATCGCCGAGAGCAGGAAGAACGGCAGGATGAAAACCCCCGAAGCGATTGCGCTGAACTGTCCTTCGGCCTTCTCGGACTGATAGACCTGATAGACCACGAACAGCACCATCGCGTTCTTGAACAGGTTGTCATTGAAAGCATTGAGCAACTGCGTTGCAAACAGCGGCAGGAAGCGCCGACTGTGGATCAGGTGGGTCTGGGTTGTCATGAATTGGTCTAGCGGCTTCCCCGTGTCGTGGCGGACCCTAGCGGCTAGCCCGATGTGAACAAGCCCTAAGTGGAGTCTTTTGCATGGGGCAATGCCCCGCTATGCAGGTTGGCGATGCTGAACCTGCCCAACCTCCTTACACTGTCGCGGATCGTCGCGTTGCCGGTGCTGGTCGGCTTGCTGTGGTTTCCGCAGTGGCCGACCGGCTATGGCATCGCGTTCGTGCTCTACTGCCTGATGGGGATCACCGACTATTTCGACGGCTACCTGGCCCGCTCGCAAGGTGCGGTGTCGAAACTGGGACAGTTCCTCGATCCGATAGCCGACAAGATCATGGTCGCGGCGGTAATCCTGATCCTGGTTCACAACCACGACATCGAAGGATGGAGCGTGATCGCCGCCTTGGTGATACTGCTGCGGGAGATTGCGGTTTCGGGGCTGCGTGAATTCCTGGGCGGGCTGCGGGTTTCGGTCCCGGTCAGCAAGCTGGCCAAATGGAAAACCACGTTCCAGATGATCGCGCTGGGCGCGTTGATCCTTATGGGCGCCTGGCCGACCTTTGCGATCCCCTTCACCGGCGGGCTGTTGACCCCCTATACGGTCGGCTACACCACTCTGTGGGCCGCCGCGGTGCTGACCCTGGTGACCGGTTGGGACTACCTGAGGGTCGGCCTCAAGCACATGGATTGAGCTGTCAGCCGAGCCCCAGTTGCTTGGCAATCAAGGTCTGGTCGAAATAGGGCCGTTCGCACAGGATCTTGTCCTTGCCCGGTGCGAACTCAAAGCTGGCAGCCATGCGCATGCGAAAGGCCTTGCCGGTTGGTTCGATCGTCCGATCGCCAATCCGTAACGGACCGAGGTGCGTGCCAGTCAGCCAGAATTCGACCAGCACAGTATTGTCCGCATGAGCAATCGCGATCACTTCGTTGGCCTGGTCGGGGAAAGGGATCCGCGACTGGTGGAAGTATTGCCGCACCGCTTCTTCGCCATCGAAGACGGTGCCGGTGCCATATAGTTCATAGCGCGGATGCCCGTCGAAGGTTGCGATCACAGCGTCCCAATCGTGCGGGATTTCCAGCGCCATGTGATCGAGCACGCGCTGGATGCGGCGTTGAGCGAGGTCAGTCATGATTTGGTCTCCTGCATAAAGGCCGCGATCATTGGCCTGCAGTTCCTAACCACACTCTAGTTGGATTTGGTGCGTTTATTGAGTCCTGGCTTGACCGTTTTAGCGACCGGCTTGGAGTTGCTGCGGGGCAACGTGGCTGGCTTTGCGGGAACCACATTGGTCGCGGGAAGCGACATCGCGGGCCCGGAAAAGACCAAAGCAAGCTTGGGTTGCGGCTCAGGTATGCCTTGAGCGCATCCGAGTTCGATCATCAAGCGGTTGATTGTCGACATAACTTTGGGCGCTTCGGACGCGTCTGCCACGTCCGGTCGCTCGGCCAACAAGGTCGAGAGCTTTTCTCGCTGATAGTCCAAGCTCGAACAGGCACCTTTCCGGTTTTTCCCGATAATAGGGTTGTCGCTTACATCCCTAACCGAAAAGCAGGCGTGATGGGCGATTCGCAGCACGGCGTTGTCGTAGCTGACGTAGCCCGTCAGGTTGTCGCCATTCTGGCATGCGTCGTTGTACTGCTCGGCCAGATTCTGATCGATCACATATCGGTAGTCTGGCAGGCTATTGAACACCGCAAGCCCATATTTGCTCCAATAACTACCCGATTTCCGTTCGCAAGCAGCTGCCTTCACAATACGGGCCTTGACGTCTGACAAGCCATTCTGCGCATAGAGCGATTTGATCGTCTGATCGTCCGTCGCGATCTCAGTCGCGTATATGCCTTCCATCCTGAGTTCCACGCAGGTTGAGGCTTGGTCGTCATTGATCCAGTACGACAGGGCATTGCAAACCTGGATTGCCGAAACCGCCGAGTTGAGGTGGGCGTAATACGCTGCCTTCCAGGCTTCTCTGCACTGTGCGCCCAGTCGGATATGATCCACTGGGGCTGCCAGGCGTTCCGTCCTGGATTTCTCGATATAGGGTGCCAGAGCCTTGATGCTGGGCAGGACAACGACCGGGAAATTTGTCTGTGCAGTGTGCAGGTACTCACTAGGGGTAGGCTCCGAGCGTGACGACGAGAAGACCGAGGCCGGTTGGTTAGATTGCTGCGGAGTGTCGACCGACCCGTCTGTTTTGCCGCAAACCTCGCTGGCGCTCTTCTTGGCCTGATCGGCAGCTTTCTGCAGCAGTGCAGTGGATTGCCGGATAGCCTGCTGGTCATAATCGGGGTCGAGCTGGATATCGAGCGACGCGTATATGGCATTGGTCCACAGCGCATCGGCATTGCGATAGTTCATGCAGGCTTTGGAGTAGATGTGCGCTTTGTCAAAAGCGATGGCTCGCTCGAACGCCTCTTTCGCCTGATTGCTCAGTCGCTCGGCCTTCTCGACTGCGGCTGCGCCCTTTTCCCCGGCATGGAGCGCAGAGCCCGAGAAAAGCAAAGCACCAGCGATCAAAGCTGCAATTGAGCGGCCAATCGGAATCAGTCTGTTCATGTCAATTTCCCCATGAAACTGCCGAGAAAGCGAAACATGCACCCGCGACCTCGCCCATCTATTGGGGCAAGCTGTGTTGGCATTGGCGAAACGCGACACCTCCTATCCCGCGCGCAGTTCCTCCGCCAGCAGCCGGAATTCGTCTCCGCGCGGGCTGTTCTTCCGCCAGACCAGCGCGATCTCGCGGTTGGCGTTCTTGCTCTTGAGCGGGCGGGCGACCACATCGGTGCCGTTGAGGATTCCGGCATCGAGCGCCATTTCGGGCAGCATCGTCAGCCCCAGGCCATTGTCGACCATCTGTACCAAGGTATGGAGCGAGGTGCCGATCATCGTGGCCGAGGCGCGCAGTTCGGGACGGTTGCAGGCGGCGAGGGCATGTTCCTTGAGGCAATGCCCGTCTTCAAGCAGCAGCAGGCGGTTTTCGTCGATCAGGTCGGGCGAAATCTCGTCAGGCGGATCGCGTGGATCGTCTTTGGGAAAGGCGACCCACAGCGCGTCAAGCTCGATCACTTCGCTTTCGACTTCGCCGGTCGGGAAAGGTAGCGCCAGCAGCACGCAGTCACTGCGGCCGTGGTGCAGGCTTTCGATCGCCGCCGCGCTGGTTTCCTCGCGCAGGTAGAGCTTCAATTGCGGGCGTTCGCGGCGCAGGCGGGGCAGCATGCGGGGCAACAGGAACGGGGCAATCGTCGGGATCACGCTCATCCGCACTTCGCCGGAAAGCGGTTGGCCGGCGCTCTGGACCATATCAGAGAGTTCTTCGGCCTCACGCAGGAGGCGATGCGCCTTGGCCACCACCGCATTGCCCAACGGGGTAAAGCGCACCGCACGCTTGGTTCGTTCGACCAGGATCACCCCCAGCAAGGTCTCCAGATCGCGCAGGCCCGCGGACAACGTCGATTGCGAGACAAAGCAGGCATCGGCCGCGCGGCCGAAATGCCCGTGTTCGTGCAGGGCGACGAGGTATTGCAACTGTTTGAGCGTGGGCAGGTAGGTAGTCATCATCGGCTGCTATCGCATAGCGACGCATCAAGGCCAAGCTGCGTGCGCGTTGCCACGGCTGTGTAGCAATGGTAATTTGCCCAGATCCAAGCGAGGTTTGCAATGTCCAGCCTTCTGCCACTGCGATCCGCACTGTTCCTGCTGGGACTGCTCGCTGCATTGCCTGCGGCCGCCCAGCAAGAGGCTTCCGACATCGTTGTCGAAGGCGAACGCTATCCTCAGGAACAAGCGCGGCAGATTTCGGTCGATATCCTCAGCGACTTCGGCGTGGCCCAGGCCAATGCTCCGGCGGCGCGCTGGACCGAACCGGTTTGCCTCAAGGTAATCGGGCTGTCCGACCGCCAGGCGGCGGTGGTCGAGGCGCGGTTTCGCGAAGTTGCCCAGATGGTGCGTGCCCCCATTGCTCGCGGCAAATGCAGCGGAAATGCGGTAGTGACATTCACCGGTGATGGCGCCCAGGTGACCGGAGAGATCGCCCGTCGTGAACCAGGGCGACTGCGCGAGGTGCCTGAAGCGCTGCGCAGCCGGTTCGTGACCGACGCAATGCCCGCGCGCTGGTGGTATTCGACCGGAATCGGCGCTGCCGACGGCATGGCGGCCAGCTCGGTTGGTCCGCCGGGCGTCACCTATGAAGGAGCTGATACTGGTTCAACGGCGCTCGGTGTGAGCGGCGAGGAAGGAACCGTGGTGACCCATCGTTCCAGCATGGTCAGCACCCAGGTAGCGCGCAGCATCCGAACTGCGACTGTGATTATCGATGCAAGGCAGACCGGTGGCGCTTCGATCGAAACGGTGGCTGATTTCGCAGCGCTGGTGCTGTTGGCCGAGGTCAAACCTGGGGCCCGGTCCTCCGCGATCTCGGTACTTGCTGCTTTCGGGGGCTACGATCCGCCCAAGGGACTGACTGATTGGGATATGGCCTTCCTGAAGGCGCTCTACCGGATCCCGCTCGATCGAACGGCGAACCGGCATCGCGGACAGTTGGTTGCGGAGATGTCCAAGGCAATGAGCGACGACAAGGGTTCGGCCAAACCCTGACCGGCTCTATACGGCCACTTCGGTGCTGCTCTCTGGGACATCGTCCACATGCGTCATCTTGAGCTTCCCGTTGACCACCGCAAAGGCCATCTTGCCTTCAACCAGATCAAGCGCGTCCTTGCCGAACACGTCGTAGCGCCAGCCTTGTAAAAGTGGCAATTCGCGGACCCCAGCGGCGAGCAGTTCAAGGTCCTCGCTGCGCGCGAGCAGGCGCGAGGCGACATCGATTTCGCGGCTGCGGATCTTGAGCAGCAGCTTGAGCAGGTCCGCCACCAGCGCGCCTTCCTTGCCCAGCGGGGCGCCGCGCGGGGTGCGTGCAGGAAGTTCGCTGTCGGAGAGCGGCTTGGCGTTTTCCAGCGCGGCCATCAGGCGCTTGCCGATCTCGTTATCCTTCCAGCCAGCGGATAGTCCGCGGACCTTGGCCAGATCGGCCTGAACCTTGGGTGGGTGCCCGGCCAGGTCCGCCAGGGTTTCGTCGCGGGCGATCCGTCCGCGCGGCAAATTCTTGTCCTGGGCTTCCAATTCGCGCCAGTGGGCCAGCGCCTTCAGCCGCCCCAGCATCCCGGCATTGCGACCGGCGGCCTTGATCCGTTGCCAGGAGAGGTTTGGATCGTTCTTGTAACCGGCTGGATCGGCCAGCTTTTCCATTTCGATATTGAGCCAGGTCCCGCGCCCGGTCTTGATCAGGCGCTGGAGCAGCTTGGGGAAGATCTTGGCGAGGTGGGTGACGTCGCCGATCGCATATTCGATCTGGCGATCGGTCAGAGGGCGGCGCCCCCAATCGGTAAAACGCGCGCCTTTGTCGATTTGCAGCCCCAGCCAGGACTCGACCAGGTTCGAATAGCCGATCTGTTCCGACTGGCTAACCGCCATCATCGCGATCTGGGTATCGAAGATCGGGTGCGGGGTCTTGCCGGTCAGGTTGTAGACGATTTCGACGTCCTGTCCGCCAGCATGAAACACCTTGAGCACGTCCTCATTATCAACCAGCAGGTCGAGCAACGGGGACATATCGAGGCCTTTGGCCAGTGGATCGATCGCCGCAGCTTCCTCGCTGTCGGCGATCTGGATCAGGCACAGTTCGGGCCAATAGGTGTTCTCGCGCATGAATTCGGTGTCGACGCACACGAAATCGGCTTTGGCGAGGCGTCCGCACAGCTCCGCAAGGGCTTCGGACGTCGTAATCAGAGGGTGTATCTTCATCGTTCTTTTCTGTAGGTGGCCCCGGCAGGAGCCTCGGCTTGACAAAAGCGCGGGATTCGCCTGTTAGCCCGCGCTTTCGCCCCTGCAACAAAGTGGGCCGATTGGAAAGAGTTTGATGCACATTTATCGTTCGCACACCTGTGGCGCGCTGCGCGCCAGCGATGTTGGTTCCACGATCCGCCTGTCGGGCTGGGTCCACCGCAAGCGTGACCACGGCGGCGTGCTGTTCGTCGACCTGCGCGATCACTATGGCCTGACGCAGATCGTCGCCGACGTCGACAGCCCGGCGCTGGCCATTCTCGAAGGCCTGCGGGTGGAATCGGTGGTGACCATCGAAGGCCTGGTCAAGGCTCGCAGCGAAAGCACGGTCAACGCGAACCTGCCGACCGGCGAGATCGAAGTCTATGCCAAGGCTGCCACGGTGCTGAGCCGCGCCGAGGAACTGCCGCTGCCGGTGGCAGGCGAACAGGAATACCCCGAGGACGTGCGCCTGCGTTACCGCTTCCTCGACCTGCGCCGCGAGACGCTGCACGCCAACATTATGACCCGCACCGCGATCATCCGCGAGACGCGCAAGCGGATGGAAGAGATCGGCTTTACCGAATTCTCAACCCCGATCCTCACCGCGTCCAGCCCCGAAGGCGCGCGCGACTTCCTGGTGCCCAGCCGCATCCATGCCGGCAAGTTCTTCGCGCTGCCGCAAGCACCGCAGCAGTACAAGCAGCTGCTGATGGTTGCCGGATTTGATCGCTATTTCCAGATCGCTCCGTGCTTCCGTGATGAAGACCCGCGCGCCGATCGGCTGCCCGGCGAATTCTACCAGCTTGATCTGGAAATGAGCTTCGTCACCCAGGAAGAGGTCTGGGAAACGATGGAACCGGTGATGGCCGGGATCTTTGAGACCTTCGCCAATGGCCGCAAGGTCACCCCGGCAGGGGAGTTCCCGCGCATACCCTATGCCAAGGCGATGCTCGACTATGGCACCGACAAGCCGGACCTGCGCAACCCGCTGATTATCCGCGATGTCACCGAAGAGTTCCGCGTTTCCGGCTTCGGTCTGTTCGAACGGATCGTCGGCGATGGCGGCACTGTACGCCTGATCCCGGCGCCGAACACCGCTGGCCTTAGCCGCAAGTTCTTTGATGACATGAACGAATGGGCCCGCAGCGAGGGCCATGCTGGCCTCGGCTATGCCACCCGCAAGGACGGTGTCTTCGGCGGCCCGATCGCCAAGAACCACGGTGAGGACAAGATGGCCGCGCTGTGGGATGCGCTGGGTCTTGGTCCCGATGACGGCGCTTTCTTTGCCGCCGGCAAGGAAGAACAGGCCGCCAAGCTCGCCGGTGCGGCGCGCGTGCGGGTGGGCGATCAGCTGGATCTGACCGAGCAGGACGCCTTCCGCTTCTGCTGGATCATCGACTTCCCGTTCTATGAATGGGATGACGAGAACAAGAAGGTTGATTTCGCCCACAACCCGTTCTCGATGCCGCAGGGCGGGCTGGAAGCGCTGGAAACGCAGGACCCGCTGACGATCAAGGCCTATCAGTACGACATGGTCTGCAACGGCTACGAGCTCGCGTCGGGCTCGATCCGGAACCAGCACCCGGACCTGATGGTCAAGGCATTCGAGCTGACCGGGCTGACCCAGGCCGATGTCGAGGAACGTTTCGGCGGGATGTACCGTGCGTTCCAGTACGGCGCGCCGCCGCATGGCGGGATGGCTGCAGGTGTGGACCGTATGGTCATGCTGCTCTGCGGCGTGCAGAATCTGCGCGAAATCACACTGTTCCCGATGAACCAGCGCGCCGAAGACCTGCTGATGGGCGCGCCGTCACCGGCAGAGCCCAAGCAACTACGCGAACTGCACATGCGGGTGGTGGAACCGCCCAAGGAATAGTGTTGCAATGCCCGGTTGACTAGAGCCTGGCCATCATCGACATAGGGGTCCTTGCGCGATTTGGGGGGACGTCATGCGGTCGATTTACCTTTTGGTTTTCGTTGCCTGGTGTGGTGCGGTCAGCCCGGCCTGGGCTGAAACGCTGCGTGTCGAAGGGGTCTATCCGGCCGGAAGCGATGCAGCTGCGGCGCTGCGGACAATCACGGTCGAACAGTTCGGCGGCGAAGGCGGCGCTGACCTCAGCTTCCGAATCGAAGACACCCTGCGCGCCGAATCTTTTCGCGGCCAGCCTTGGATCCGTGTCATGCCGTATGGTCCCAACAGTGCGGCGGCACCGCTGATGCGCGGCACGGCGGCGATCGACGAGCAGGTCAACAACTATTCCGAACAGCGCGAGCGCTGCATCAAGGGAGCCGACGGCAAATGCACCGACGCCAAGGAAAAGTTCCAGGTCCAGTGCAAGCGGCGGGTGATCGAGCTGCAGCCGCGCATTCGCCTGGTCGCCCCCGATGGAACGCTGTTGTGGTCCGACGATCGGCCCGAGCAGGTCACGGAGACTTGGTGCGACGATTCTGGCAAAGCCCCGCGTCAGCGCGGCGCGATCGCGCGCGACTTGGCCGATCGTGTGGCGCGGCGAACACGCGCTGAATTCGTGCCCGGCTTTCAGCAAGAAGACGTGCGCGTCGATGAAAACCGCAAGGAGTTGAACAAGGCCGACGGCGACAGCTTCAAGGCGGCGGTCCGCAAGGTCAAGGATGGCAATGCGGCCGGTGCCTGCGCCGATTGGACTGGGCTGGCCGCCGCCAACCCGGCCCATTTGCCGAGCCTGTTCAATCTGGGCGTATGCGCCGAAGCCGCCGGAAACGACGCGGCCGCGCAGGAGCGCTACCAGGCTGTCCTCCAGCTTGACCCGCGTAACCTCAAGGCCCAGGGCAGGCTCGGCCGGATCGCCGAACGGCAGCGCGCCAGACGTCAGCTGGAGGCGCATGCGGCCGGCTAGATCTACCCAGAGCTTGATCCCGGGGACGCCACGTCAGCTTAGGAGCAAGTCGTCTGGGTGCGCCGTGCGTTCATTTTCATTGAGCGCGATTCGGGGGCGCCTTCGCCTTCGGCCTTGAAATCGACGTTCCAGTTGACCTGACCGTCGCTGTAGCTGCCGGCTGAAACGAAGGTCATGTGCTTGTTGCCGGGTGCCAGGCATTCTAGTTTGAGGTTTAGCGAACCCGGTCCGCCCGAAGTGGTGGTGCAATCGGCCATTTCGACGATCGAAGTGAACATTTCGCCCAGCGACGAGCCCAGCTTGCTCGATTCGCCGGGCTTGATGCAGTCAGGCTTGTTTTCGCTGTTCAGGACCTTGCCGGTGGCGTCGAGCTCCTGCATCTCGCCCTCCCAATAACCTGGCGTGAAGGCGGTCGAGATCGACTGTCCCCAGGCGGCAATATCGGCTTTGGCGGCTTCCTTGGACTGCTGGGCCTGGGCCGCTGCCGGAACAAAGGTGAAAGCGCCAAGGGCCAGCGCGGCCAGAAGGGTACGGGATGCAGGCATGGATGTTTTCCTTAGAGAAGAGGCGTTCGGTGCTAGGCTTGCACAGATTAATGCCAGATTGCCGCAGAATGACCGTGTGTGCAATCGGTGCACCCTCTTGCCAGCCGCCGCGCCGTTCTCTAGGGGCGAAAGCCGAT
>Ga0209023_10001087_pt1 | contig 37730 bp, 37 predicted proteins | sample LakOneMetagenome_FD_187468 | JGI IMG/M metagenome (GOLD analysis project Ga0209023, IMG submission 187468) | Freshwater and sediment microbial communities from Lake Erie, Canada (SPAdes) (version 2) | ecosystem: Environmental > Aquatic > Freshwater > Lentic | place: Lake Erie, Canada...
TGCCGTTTGACGGTCTCTTATATCACTCACAGTACAAGATGCACCAAGTTGCCTAAATAGACTAGTAGATATGGGTATCGAGCCATTCCTGGTGGCTTCTTCTATCCGGGCAACAGTTGGTCAGCGACTGGTACGGACACTATGTCAAACATGCCGTGTCGCCTACGTACCGGACCAAGCCGAAGTCGATGAGATCAAAAATACTTTTGGCATAAAAACACCAGCTGCCTTTATACAGCTACATGAGCAAGAGCTGAGAGCGCTTGAAGAGGGCGTCGGGGCCAAAGAAAAAGAACCTTCAACGAATAGTAGAAAAGTGCTACGTCTTTGGAAAGCAAAAACGGAGGGTTGTAAAGCATGCGGAAAAAGCGGCTACCAGGGAAGAATTGGTATATACGAAGTGCTTGAGGATATTCAAAAGATGCAGCAACTAGTTATGACACGGCAGCCAGCAAATGGTATGTATAAGGCGGCTGTTAAGACAGGTATGATTCCTCTGCAAGTAGATGGTCTTATCAAGGCACTTCGTGGTCTGACAACGATATCCGAGGTGCTACGGGTTACAGGCAGGTAAGGGGCTACTTCGAGCGTTTGACAGGAAAGATAAGCATAAGCAATAATGGCGAGTATGAAGAAATTATCTGATAAAGGCCTGACGATCGTCGAACTACTAATTGTATTCACCATCATTACTATTCTGGCAATCGTTGGTTTTACATCTTATAACACCGCTCTGCAAAAAGAAAAAAAGAGTCAGGCCCAATCTACTGTTATGCAGGTTAAGTCCCGATTAAATCAGTATTTTACAGACGCTAGTGCCTACCCGGCAACGAAAGCGGACCTGATAACCTACCTTAATAAGAGCAAAGAGACACAGTTAGTGGCCTTATTCGATGCTCCAAATAATCCGTACCTATATAAGGGCAGTGGTAAGGATGAATGCACGACGGCTGAGAATGACTGTAGCTCTTTCTCTATTACGGTCAGCAAGTCATATTGGCATGGTGGTGGGGATGATACCGATATCACAGTCGCTCCATAGTACTTGAGTGGTGATAAATAAACTCCAGGCTGGACCTCTGGTATAATCACAGTACATGCAAAACTACAAAGTACCATCAGCCAATCTTGAAGAAACTATTTCAATAGGAAAGCGAATCGGAGCGAAACTTCGTGGCGGTGAAGTATTTGAGCTCGTGAGTGATCTGGGTGGTGGTAAGACAAGTTTTGTCAGTGGCGTGAGTCAGGGGTTTGGCTCAATAGATCCCGTCTCAAGCCCAAGCTTCACTATTAGTTATATTTATGGACGTGCTGATGGGAAGGCCCTCCATCATTTTGACTTCTATCGCCTGGAAGATGCCGGAGTGGTTGGCAACGAGCTTGCAGAAGTTGCGGGCGATGAATCTATTGTTGTTGCGGTTGAGTGGGGTGAGATTGTCCACGATGTACTTCCTGCTGAACGGGTTACCGTGCAAATTTCGTCCCCTTCAACGGATAGCCGAGAGTTTACATTTTCATATCCAGAAAAGTATCAATATCTTTTTGGGACTCTATCTAAAGATGAGCAGACATTATGATACTTGCACTCCGCACCGATAAGCCAGAAGCCGAGTTGTATCTCTATAACGATGAGAATACGCTCGTTGATTTATATATCTGGTTGGCGCATCGTGAGCTCTCGGACACCTTATTAGAAAAGATTGAGATGTTACTTAAGAGAAACGATCAGTCACTAAAGACACTCACCGGTATCTGCGTTTACCAGGGTCCAGGATCATTCACTGGATTGAGGATTGGCATAACGGTTACAAATACGCTTGCCTATAGTCTCGATGTCTCAATCGTCGCGGCCGAAGGAGAGGAGTGGCTGAAAGAATGCCTGCGAACAATTGCTAGGCAGAAAGGACCACAAGTTATTATGCCTGAGTATGGTAATGAGGCACACATAACGAAACCAAGAAAATAGTTAGTTTATAGATAAGCTGGTTGACGTTTCTGAGGGATCTGGTACCATAAGCGTAGTTCAGTAAAAAACAAACAGGAAAAAATATGAAAATACGGCGATTAGGAGGCATAATAAAAGTTTCTTTATTGGTAGCTTTGCTGGTTATACCAGGGATGTTTGTCATTCAGGCTGCATCGCCGAGAGCGGTCTCTGCTGCGGCGTGTGCAACTAGCTTCGCGGGGGGTGGGCAAGGAGGTGTTCTTCTGAGCCTATCCGCAAGACTGGGGCCCGTAGATAGTTCGGTGCATAAGGTCACTACCGAGTTTACTCCCGCTCAAACCTGGCAAGACGGATCTTCTTCGCTCGAGACTACTGTCGCGTTTGCAAAGAATGACTGTACAAGTGCCAATGCTTACGTTAGTTTTAGTCTCGTAGGTAAGGCCCTAACGACTACGTACTACTCAGGCAACCACAGCGGGGCATTTATTAGTGGTACAGATTATAAAAACTTGACAAGTGGAGTGAGTGTACCGACAAGCTCAAGTACTACCCATTTGTCTGCTACATATACTACTGGGAGTATCGCTACTGGTAGCGCTCAACAGCTAAGTGTTGACCTGGCTACCGATGCTGGATTTGCAGATATCTACCTGAAACAAGGGAGTGGCAGTGAGGCGCTACTTATGAGTCTTAAGCTACCCAATAATACATCCTCTTTTCTGACTACTAATGAATCTAGCGCGTATGTTTCTTATTCGGAGTCAACATTCTCTGGTGAAACTTGTAGTGGTATTACAGGATCAGGCCAAGTGGCGGTGCGTATGTTACTTGACGGAACAGCGGGTACACTTACTGCAGTACCATACCCATACGCTACCTGTGCTAACTTTGACGAAACAAGTTACAATTCTGGCACCAAGACGGCAACTTTGAGATATAACACAACTGGTAAAAATGCGAACCATGTTGTCGCTGGGTTAGACTCACTTAAAACAGCATCGGGCGACAATGTTAACGTAGTAACTTCACTGGGCGCGGAACTAAGCGGTGAATCCTACTATATGTCAGATCCTTTTATTGCCTCAAATCAATCTACTCAGCCGGTATACTTTTACGTTGAAAATTATCTAGACGGAAAATCAACCCCAAAGGATATCCCGTATCCAATAGTTGGAGGCGTAATTAACTTTGCGAATACTGATCTTGATCTCGCCGCTCATGACGTGAGTATGGATGTATCAGCTGCAAATTATTCTGCCTTGGCGCATAATTTTGGTTCACTCACAACAACAGGATCGTTCACCTTGTTTGCCGCTCAAAGAGAAGGCGATGATTTTGTAGGCGTTTGTCCTGGCGCTACAGACATTAATGCCGTCAACACCAGCTGCAGCGACTTATATTTCCTCAAAAATGGTGAGACAAAAAATGGTGCCACAGCGAGCTTAATTACCGTTGGTACAACGAAATTCTGGCAGGTGAGCGGACTGACAGGGACTGGTGTGTTTAGTTCAACGGTCGGTGCAATACCGGGTAGTCCACAAACTGGTACTACCCAACAATCCGCAAAGCGAGGGTATATCTTTATCGGGAGCCTAGCAACGATCGCAATTTTCTCAAAGTTTAGAGCGCTTCGGTTTGGAAGAAGGCGTCGATAGTTGACAATCTGTAAACGACCGATTACTATAAATAAGCATAAGCTAAAAAGGAAAAAATAAACATGAAAAAATTTGTGAGAACTCTTATCTCAGTAGCAACCGTACTTTCATTAGCATTAGTTCCTGTTGCAGTACATGCACAAGATCCAATTGAAATAGGTTCTGGAGACACTACGGCACCTGTAACAACCCCAGCAACGGCAGCAACGACGCCAGCAACTCCGGATACTGGTGTTGCACCCCAGAGTAATAAAGTCATGATAAACTCAGCAATCTTCCTCGGTGGAAGCGCGCTTGGTGCAGCTGTCGCACTTGGTTATCTTAGCCTTAGAAAAAAGCACTCGAACTAGTAAAATTTCTTTCCAAGCTTCTCTTTTAGCGTTCAAAATTCATTCCTTTTCCTGTACACTTATGAGTAGTGTCGAACGGGTTTATTTATAACAAACTATCGACCTTTGAATTTACTGATAACACAAGCAAATAGTGGTCACCGCCTGTAGCGTTACTACTCCTAGAGTCTTACTTCAATACACCGGGGCCGATCTTACTTGCGAGGAAAGGAAACATATGATCATATTCGTGGTATTAGCCGCGCTTATTGGCGTAGCAGGTGGCGTTGGAGGAGCAACAGTTGTAACCAAGAAGAAAATCGGCTCAGCTGCAGAGGATGCCAAAAAGGAACTGGCAAAAGCCAAAAAAGAAGCCGAACTCACCGTCTTAGAGGCGAAAAAAGAAGCAATGAAAGTTGCTGAAGATGCGAAACGCGAAGAAGAAAAACGCCGTCGTGAAATTAAGGATACGGAATCACGACTCCTAACTCGTGAAGAGTCACTTGACCGAAAACTAGATGAACTAGATAGACGTAGTGAAAAACTACGTACTACCGAAGATGAACTTGAAAAACTCAAAGACGAAGTTCGTGCAATCCGCAGCGGTGCACAGGAGAAATTAGAAAAGATTGCAAAACTTAGTAAAACAGAAGCTGCTGAAAAACTGATGCAAATGACGGAGCGAGATATTAAGGCTGATCTTGAAGGCCTGGTTGCTAAACTGCAACGAAATGCCGTAGAAGATGCCGAGGAGCGTGCTCAACTCGTCATTACACAGGCGATGGAACGTATGTCGAGCGAAGTTACGACTGAAAAAACCGTAACAGCGGTCAAGCTTACCGATGAAGATATGAAGGGTCGGATCATCGGCAAAGAAGGTCGTAATATCCAGGCTATTCAACGGGCGACAGGCGTAGATATCTTAGTAGATGACACTCCAGGCATGGTAATCATGTCGAGCTTTGATCCAATTCGCCGACAAGTCGCTCGAGTCACTCTCGAGATGTTGATGAAGGATGGAAGAATTCACCCCGGTCGTATCGAGGAAGTAGTTGAGAAGGCTCAAAAAGAAATTGACAAGGACATTGACCGAGCCGGTGAGGACGCCGTGCGTGAAGTTGGCGTCGTTGGCTTGGTGCCAAAAGAGATGATGCGTCTGCTTGGTGAACTTAAATTCCGAACCAGTTACGGGCAGAATGTTTTAAAGCATAGTACAGAGATGGCACATATTGCTGCGGTAATTGCGGAAGAGATTGGTGTTGATGTACAAACAGTCAAAGTAGCCGCATTACTCCATGATACGGGTAAGGCTCTTACACACAAAATTGAGGGTAAGCACCACCATATAAGTGCCGAGATGGCTCGAAAATTCGGTATGAATGACGCTGTTGTACATGCAATTGAAGCACACCATGATGATATTGAAGCAACCACGCCTGAAGCAATTGTCGTGCGTGTTGTAGATGCACTCTCAGCGGCTCGACCAGGCGCACGTAATATATCCGCAGAAAACTTTGTAGAGCGTATGCGTGAGCTTGAGAACGTTGCTAACAGCTTCCCGGGTATAGATAAAAGTTACGCCATATCTGCTGGTCGCGAAGTGCGAATTATCGTTCGTCCTGAAAAGATCGATGACCTCAGTGCAATTAAACTAGCACGGGATATCGCCAATAAGATCGAGAGCACTATGCAGTATCCTGGTACGATCAAAGTAAATGTTATTCGTGAGACACGAGCTACTGAATACGCGAAGTAAAGGATTAATAAAATGGTACATATCATTTTTGAAGCACACTGCACTACGCTAGATAACGAAGCAAACAGAGCAAGTGGTTGGGTCGATGTAGATTTATCAGAACTCGGACAAAAGCAGGCGCTCGAGCTAAGAGATAGATATAAAGACAGTACGTTAGACGCTATCTTCACATCAGATCTGCAAAGAGCAGTAAAGTCTGGGTTACCAACCGCAGAGACGCTCAAGGTACCGTTGTACATAGACAGTAGGCTTAGAGAATGTAGCTACGGCGAACTTGATGGAGCCGATAAACATACTATAAATGATCAGAAAAGTGACAGAGTAGGTATATCTTTTCCTGGTGGTGAGAGCTACGAAGACTGTGCGAAACGAATGGGTGATTTTTTGGATTACCTTAAAGAAAACTTCGACGGCAAGACAGTCATGATTATTGGTCACCGAGCAACGCAGTATGGTCTCGAGCATCATATCAATAAAAAGTCGTTGGCGCAGTGCGTAACTGAACCTTGGTCTTGGCAACCAGGCTGGAAGTACCAATTATAGGTTTATCTGTTATATTGCTAGCTTAGCATAAGCATATTTGCTACAATACAGCGTATAGCATAAACGGAGTAAGTATCTATGGATCCATACGGTGGGAGTAATCCATCAAGTCCAAGACTCGACAATACAGGGTCGCCGCAACCAGGCCAACCAGTCAACCCACTGGCTCAACCGCTTGCGCCCCAAGCACCAGTTGCACCTACTATTCAGACTCCGGTTGCGCCAGTAGCACCAAGTCCTCCTGCGAGTCCTATTTCTGAACCAGGTCATCCAGATCTAGGTATCAATAGTCCAAATAGTCTCGGTATTTCCTCAGAACCCTCAGGGGCTATTGGTGGCAAGGGTAAGACAGTTGCCCTTATTGCGATTGGTGGAATCTTGGTACTCGGCCTCGTAGCAGGTGCATTTTTTGTTGGTAATACGATGGGTAAATCACAAGGGAAGAAACTTGCGGATGCAACGTATCAGAAAAAGGAAGCCGACCGCCAAAGGCAGGAAGCTGAGTCGAATACGGATACTCAGGATACCTCACAACTCGATCTGGGAACAGAACTAGTGGAACCAAAGTATGTTGACGAAAATATTGAGGGAGATGTTGGCAAGCAACTTACTTCGAGTGATGGCCTCGTGCTAAAAGTTGCCAACATTGAGCGAAACTTCAAAACAGATGATCCGAACTACAAACTCGACAGCACAAAAGAACTCGTGAAGGTAAATTTCTTGATGGGTAATATTTCAAAGGACAAAGCAAAAGATGTGACTAACTTTGCTTTCTATCTTGAAAATTCCGCCAAGGCACGGCTAATACCCGAGAATATTGCAAGTTATACCGATAAATTCGATACCGTAAAACTTGATCCAGGCTCACAGGCAAAGGGCTCAATCGTGTACTTGGTTAATAAGGATGAAAAGCCCCTAAAGTTTGTTCGTGAACAACGATATAGATTCTCTGGTGCTAACCAAGAAGTAACGACAAGAACCATCATTACAATCGCGCAGTAGCGCTTTATATTCTAACTCTGATTCTCCTGCCATGGCATCTGGCCAGCCGGGGTCATCTAATGGGTGAGTCACACCTGTAGAGACAAGAGAGACGTAGGGTATGTTTCCCCGCAACTCTATCTTATTAAAGTTCTTGACCGCCGCGAAAGCCAAGAACAGCTATGACACAACTTGCGGCCATGTTGATAATAACAACATTAATTGGATCGAGGTCTCTGTTGATAGCAAGTAAAATTGCAGTACCAAGCCACATGGTAGCGATGACACCAGCAGTGTAGGGGTATTTTACAAATAAGATGACATCTTTAAACATGTTTTCATTATATCATATTTAGCAAAATAAAGCTACGAATCTTTCTTTGACGTGGCTTGTTTTTTGGATGCTTCTGCTAGGATCTTATCGATAGCTTTGGACCGATCTTTTTTAATGGGCGCCTGTTTTTCTGCTGCTTTAATCTTGGACACAAAAGTTTTGAATAGCGCAGGGTCGCGGTTAGCAACTCGTTCGAGCCATTTGCTGATGATTTCCATGGCACGGTTAGCACTCATAGTAATATCACCCTCTTTTGTATAGTCAGGCCTAACTTTGGCAACGTGGGCTAGTCCATCTTTGAATGCCTCTGGTAGAACGTTTGACTTGAGCCCGAATGAGTCAACTAGTGTGATGTAGCTTTGGGCAGCTCGGAGCATTTCAGTGTCATCAAGTTTTACGATTATACCGAATTTGTTGCCACTATTAACCACTTGATTAATAGTACTCAGGATATTACCGCTCTCGATTGCAGTACCAATATCTTCATCACCCATCTCATTCTTAAAATTGGCTTCAGCTATAAGACCCATCTGACGAGTTAGGTCATTGCTTTTATCATTTGCAGGCAAAAGGCTTGTCACCTTCTTCATAGCCTTATATAAGTCACTAACAAAGAAGCGTAAAAACTGTCCGAGCATCATCGGGATATCTATGACACCCGCGAGCATTCGTTGGTACTCTCGCAGCACACCGTAAAAGGCTGCTTTTTCGCGCGGACTTCTTGCCGAAATACCAAAGTCTATCAGGGCGATACGGTTACCATCTAGTAGCTTTACGTTTCCAGGGTGTGGATCACCTTGCACGCGCGGAAGTAAAAATATGCCACAGATGTATTCAAAACCCAGGAGTTTCAATTGCTTTGAGAGATCAGAGCCAAGTTTCTCTTTCACGTAGGCAGCGGGGTCGATACCTTGCTCTTTTAGCCGTAGTAATTGTGCAGCAGAGATACCGCCAATATATTCTTGGACGATGATATTAGGTGTACAAAGTTCTGTATACGTACGGGGAATAACAAACATGTCATTATCTTTGTAAGCCACCCAGAGTTCGTTACCAAATCGTGCCTCTTCCACGTAGTCGGTTTCTCGCATAGTAGCGCGTTTAAATTCAGTGATTGCTGTGACGATGTTCATATCTAAGTTACGAGAGAGTTTATTAACAAATGCTCGACTAAAAAGGCCGATAAGTTTTAGATCGTACGAAAGTGTCTCACGGATCATAGGCCTTAGTAGCTTGATGATTATAGGGGATCCATCTTTTAGGCTCGCAAAATAGACTTGCCCAAAGCTTCCGGCGGCAAAAGGGGTGGGGCTGATACTGGCGATTTGTGCAAGTTGTGACGGTTGTAGTTCTCTTTGTAAGATTGCCTGAATATCGAGTGGTTCACTCTCTAAGTTCTCAAATATCTTTAATCTGTCGCTACTTTGCCAGTCTCTCATAAGGCTACTTCGAAGCAGTACACCCTGCAAGAATTTAACGTATACGCCACCAAGGTCGGTGAATCGTTCACAGATGATATTATTCATCTCGGCGTTATTTCCCTTACGGTGTAGTAGATAGGCATCTTTTACAAGCGTCGTCAGTACTTTACGGCGATGCTTCTTCAATTGCTTGATGTGCTTGTTCTCTACAGTTTTGGAGGCCATAATGCCACTCCTATTTATTCTTGCCGAAACCGATGATAAACAGTGTCAATGTGAAGACGATCAAGGCAACATAGAGTTTAAACATATCTCCAGGGCTATTAACTACAAAAGCCATAAGGATCACTGCGACCCAGACGAGCAAGATTGTGATAAATATTGAGGCGTACTTCATCTACTCTTTACATCCATGTCTATTCATTTTCCACTATTATAACAAATATATCAAGATATGTCCATATCTTGATATATTTCTCTAGCCTTCTTTGTCCACTGACACTGATCGTTGATACTAGAAACGGGGTATTAGTATTCTTCCAAGACCAACCACGCCCACGGCAAGAGTAGTCCCGATTAATAACCCGGCACCGAATTCCATGTTCATCCCCATATTGGGGTTCGGTACAGGAGATGCTGGCTCCACCCGACTTGTAGCGTGCGCTCTAGTCATTGACCCATCCAAAATAGCATCTGCTTCGGGTACGAGAACAAAACCTATGGTCGCTCCAGCACTAATTACGCAGGTCTCGAATCGAGAGCGATATAGTCGTGGATCTTCAAATTTTCGGTTATCCATACAGCTATACTCGCATTGTCACTACTTCTGTGCAAGCATGAGCGAATTTAGTAGACGTTGTGTTAATCGGACAGAAGAGTAATAATGAGAGTCATTATTGGTAGAAATCATATAAAGACTACAGCAAAGAAAAAACTTCCGCTCATGTGGACAGAGGCGCTGCGTGCGCTGATTTGCATGTTGCCAATGTTCGTAGCGAGCGGGATGGGCAAAACTAGTTACTTAGTCGCCCTTGGTCAAGGCGGATTCTTTTTCAGTACCTTATTCTTGCCAAAAAGGATTGGTGGCAGGGTAGTGATGGGTTCGCTAATTCTCGCCCTTGGTCTCGGGTTTTATCTAATCGGTGGTACGGTCGCACCAAATCCACTTATGGCACTCGTATTTACTTTTATGGTCTGTCTCAACCTTAGTTTCTTGAGTGGCTGGACTGTCGGTGGCCCACTCGCTCTTACTCTTGTTATGATCTACACGGCAGGCCTGAATACAGGTTCTCCAGAAAAGGCAGCCACTAACTTTTTGGCCTTCGCTTTGGTACTTGGATGGTCGGCATTAATATCGCTTCTCCCGTTCTGGGAGCCAATAGACCCACCGAAAGTTGATACAAGCCTGGGTAATGGTGAGTTAGCAGAGCAGGGATTCAGGATGTCGATTGGCGCCTCAATTGCACTGGCTATTTCGTACTTAGCAGGATTTGCAAAACTTGGTTGGGCTCCGAGTGCTGTTGCGAGCGTTGTGCGCTATGATGATAAGCTATCTCGACTTCGAGCCTGGGCTCGCTTTATCGGTACCATAGCAGGTGCGCTACTTGCGTCAATCGTTCTCGCCTTTGTGTCGAATGTTTCTGTACTTGTGTGGACCGGTGCGTTGTTCGCGGTCCTCAACGGGCTGTCCAAGAAGACAAAGCTTGGCATGGTACCTTTCTTCTACACCGCAACAATTTTGTTGTTGTATAGTGCGAACGACTTATCTTCTGGTACCACTAATATCCTACAGAGGATAGCGTATAACCTCGTTGGCATCACCATTGCAATGATCGTAGTTATCTATCCCTTCCCACGCATGATGAAGAAGTTAAATCCAAAAACTACCTTAGAGTAAAATAAGTACGACCCATGATTAGCAGTCAGGCTGTCAAGGAATTTGCATTGATTAAGCTACGGCTTTTGCGTCGCAAACATTTGATTCAAGTCATATCTTAGGGGAACGCTTGAGATCCCCAGGTTCACCATATTTCTTCCTATCATGCTCTTCCCAGTAATGATACATGGGTGCCGTATAGAATTTGTCGTCAAGCCAAGCATGATCACCTGATTTCATTGGTTCTAGAAACTTCGACTGAACTTCGAGCGTATGGGCTTCATTGTAAGTAAAGCCTTCCTTTGCTTCTATGGCATCGAAGTCTACCTCATACTCACTGCCAAATATTCGTTCGCACAGAAACTTTATACGAGCTATACGAAACGATGCGCTTACGAATAAGATTGTCTTTATCTTTTTCGGAATGAGTATCTGCTTCTTGAGGTAGTATATATTACTAATAGCATCACGGGAGTCACCTTCTTTTAAGATCTTACTTTCAGGAACACCCTTTTCAGCCAAGTATTTAGCAAGTTCGTCGCATTCACGAAAAGGCTGAACGATACCCCTGCTATCTAAAGCTATTCCACGGTTGCCTGATGTAGCTATGAAGGGAGCTACATCTTTATTCATAAGCTCAACCACTCGATCTAAACAGTGATATATTTGCTCTGGAAACTTCCAGGTCTTCGGGTCAGGTTGAGAGCCGAGTACTATGATAAGATCATATTTTTTAATCATAACCATGACTATAGCATGAAGGTCTCAGGTTTATTTTAGGCAAAACAAAAAGCACTCTTCAAAGTACATATGTTTGGTCGACAGAAACGGCTACTACTTTAACTGTTTAAGTGGATACAACTTAACGGTGAGATGGCTCGGTCACTTTTGAGTAGGCTTCAGATAAAAGGAGAATTCAAGAGCAAAAGTGAAGGCATAGCATTTTAGACAGATTGCTTGCTGCGAAGTAGGGGTAACTATTTATCAAGCTCGTTTTTCAACGGAACAAGGGGGACATAAAATGTGCGGGTCAGGCCATGCTTCTTCGTTCATAGAAAGCAAAAGTATTTCATTGAGAGAAAGTACATCGGGATCAGCTGGTTCACCTTCATAACGGGTGCCGACGTAATAATCTACACAGCCTTCGTGGTAGCCAAGCAGAGCGCCTTCCATGATTGCGACCTCAATATCCTCTAGATTTAACGGATGGTTTCCACGAGGATATGCATTAAGAAAAGCAAGTGCATGGGCGGTGGTTCTACTGCCTATCTCAGATGCAAGGCGGGTTAGGTTCTCGGCATGTACTTCTAAACGGGAAGTAAGTGTGAAGTCTTCCCAAATATCTAGTGCTGGTGTAGGATGGCCAATAGCCAAATGCTGCGGATCATATACGGCACTTAGGGCGCCTTCTAGACCAACACTTTCATACAGTGACATGCTCTGGGAAATGGGGCGAGGAGATGACACGAATGCTCCAGGTTTTTTACCTTCAAGCACCATTCGTTCCAGAGGCTTTAACTCTGATGATCTGTTCATAATTAAAATAATACCATAAAATTGTATTAAGTCAATTATCTCTTGTGGTCGACAAAAACGGCTACTGCTCGAACTCTTTGAGTGGATTACGAGAGAACCCAATTCTGCTTTAAGAATACTTGAGAAATTTGTTATACCAAAAGAGAAGTCCCAACCAGAAAACATGATTTTCTAGTCGGCTTTACTATTGCGTTAGTCTTCCCAAGGCACAATATTGCCACCGGAGCCATCTGGACCAGGTTTTGGCATTGTAACGTCATATCCTTTGTCTTGAAGCTGCGTGGCATACGATTGCCACATCAGGATACCAGTGGCAGCTCCTTCAACTGCGATTGCTCGCAGAGCTGCTATGTCATCAGGACTTCTTTCATAACTGGCATGTAAAGCTAAAATTGCTTGTCCCATTGGGTTGTCCTGAAATTCAGCTTCATTGAATACAGCCAACTCCTCTGGACTATACTGTCGTTCAAGTTCATCAGCTCTGGCTGAAATTAATCTTATTGAAGTGTTTAACATTTCCTCTGGATCATACTCAGCATCTGTTGCTTGTGCTTCAAGCCAAAAACTAAATGCTACTTTGTCAGACAGTCCAGCGACAACCTTTGCCTCTAACTGGAGGGACTTACTAATCATTACAGGGGCGTCGAGTTCACGCAAGTTAGTATTCGCTATTCTGAAACGTTTCCAGTAGCCACTCATGAAGCCGAATACAGATGTGTTATCATCTGGAGATCTACCTAAACGAGTGCGCTTTTCTTCATATCCAAGCGCCTTGCCGGCAAGATCTTTTTTATCTCTGCTGTAGCCCATTTCACGGACAAGCCACGCAAGCTGTGAGGCCCTATCTGTAGCAAGTCTTTCTTTTATTGGGTAATCATCGAGGGACATTATATTAAAATAATAGCACAAAAGTGCTATTAAGTCAATATGGTCGACAGAAACGCCTCCTCCTCGAACTGTTTGAATATATTGCTAGAAACCCCGATAAGTCAGCTCGTCTACTTAAAGATCTTGGTCGTAACGACCTCCACCAACATGATAAAAATGATAGACCCATAATCTACTAACCTACAGATGATAGATTACTCATTGTTATGCCCTTGACGCTTATGCTACAATTACAACAACACTAATAAAATAAACAAGGTAGCCTGTATCATGGACCCACAAGATAAAGTTGATCTCACCTCGGTTAACAAAACCAAAAAACAGTTTAAGCTCCCTACACTATCTAATCCACTTAAAAAACAGTCAGCTGGTCCTGGCAGAGACCAGTTTGGTCAGTTCGCTACTGGTGGCCTCAAAGGTAAAAGCAAATGGATGAACTGGAAAGTAATGACCGTAGTCGTATTGTTGGTCGCTGCTATTGGTGGCTTTTATGTGTATAAGAGTAATGCGAGTAGTTATACGTTTGTACACTATGCAAGTCAAATGCAAGGAGGACAGCTCACAACGAAGAGTAATGGTAATAGCTTTAGGGCAATGGGATGTGAAAAAAATAACTACATTCAAAATATTTGTCAAGATCCAAACGCCGAAACCGCATCTACGCTGGTAAGTAAGAAAGAGATGACAGGTACGAGTAAAGTTTGCGTCCATTACCTTGGCGGTACCGGCAATCTTACTATATTTTTCCGTGTAGGTGGTCAAGTGAATGGTTCCTCAAGCAGAGCCCTAAATAATAGTGGGTCTGGTTATCTATGTACCACGCTAGGCACGGCTAGTTGGTATGATGGGTTAATATCTGTAACTATACATAATAACCAAGACTGGTATGGCACCGCCCAAATCGACACCATTTATGGCAAACCCGGCACCCGTGCAGCCGATGCAGTCTGTAAAGCCTCTTACACCCAAAGTGGTACAACTTACACTGTCAGCTGGGGATCAACTGGTATCGATCCAACAGAAGCAGAGCCAGGTGAACTACCAACCATGCATCTCAAGAACGAAGCCACAGGCACCGACACTCCTGACCTTCCGCTTTCAGGTAGCCGTGTTGTCTCACCTAAGCCTGGTGTCAACAATACCTACACACTGACATACTACGAAGGTACTAAGGCTACTGACCTAACCTGTTCAACAAGTATTAATCTCGCTCCAGCTACTCCACCGCCAGCAGCTACCCCTGCCTGTACACTCAATATCTCGAAGTCCGGCACTAGTTACACTGCTTCATGGCAAACCACAAATGTACCGGCTGGTTCTAATTGGGGGTCCGCACTGAGTCGCCCAGGCGGTAACACCGCATTCGCAGCAACCTCTGGTTCTGCCGGCATCGTTCCACCGACCGGTACCACCACCTACACGCTTGTTATATTCGACAAGAATATCTCATCCACGGGTGCTATGAACAGCTGGAAGACAACCTGTGCGAGAAGTGTAACTAAGTAGAAGTTAAATGAAACGTCAGTTGCTAAAGCACAGTCTCTACACAAGTGGCTGTGCTTTGCTGGTAGCAACACCCTTTATTTGGAGCTGGACCTGGCCAGTTGGGATTCTGGGACTTGTTCTTATGCTATATGCACTCAGTAAAGCAGAGAAATTTACTACAAAACAATTTTTGGTTCAATCGCTCCTGTTCGGTTACGTATTTTTTGGAGTTGTGTTGGGATGGATTTACGGCATTCATACAACCGAGTTAATTGGCAATACCATCTTCGCCATACTTTTTTTAGGACTAACATACCTGATCATGGTTGGGGGACTTGCTGTTGGATTCCTTTTCTTTGGTATTTTGTATCGGTCGCTACGCATATCTACGAATAACTGGACAATCCTGTATATCCCACTTCTTTTTGCGCTGAGTGAATTTCTCAGGAGTGTGTTCTTCTCAGTTGTATCGTTTGGTGATGGCGGTAGCATTGGACCATACTGGAATTTCGGCTCGCTCGGCTTCCTTACTATGAATACACCACTAAAATATGCAAGTCGCATGGTTGGCCTTTACGGAACATCGTTGCTCGTGGTAGTAATCGCTATTGTTTTGTTTCAGCTTCTTCACAAACGGTATCGATATACACTGATTATCCTTATTCCTCTTATAATCTCTATGCTTGGCTGGTCACTGTATCGAAAAAGTAACGGTGTAGAACTTAAGGTTGCAACGGCATCAGTTCACAGTGACGTGGAAGATGGCTATCAAGCTGATTTAAGTGATAAGATCTCAAACACTGGCGATACCAATCTCCTAGTGCTACCGGAGTACTCATATTATTTCGTAGATTCAGATGGTAAAAGAACAGACCGAAAGATCCCCGACAATGTTGCGTTAACTGTTGACAGTAGTACCAAGCGAGAAGGTGATGATGTCAAAAATGCGGTGAGCTACTACGATAATCAGTCTCGCCTCCTCCAAGACTACGAAAAGCGTTTCTTGGTACCGGGAGGTGAGTTCATCCCATATATTTACCAAGTGATCTTATTCTACTCTGGTAACACAAGTTTAATTAATCAATTTCACGAAAAGCATGCGGTAAATCAGTCATCTCAACAAGAGCAATCATTTGAATATGCTGGTGTGCGATACGGCTCACTCGCTTGCTCCGGGGCGATTGCACCAAACTTCTACAGCTCTCTCACAAAAGAAGGTGCACAGATCCTAACTAACAGTGCCTCAATCTCAACGCTAGGGGTATCGCCACTCTATTACAAACAAGCTTCACAAATGTCCTCCTTTATTGCTATTGCTAACGCTCGACCGTTTATACAATCTGCTCGAGGCGGTAGCTCGTACATTCTCACAAAAGATGGCACGGTAGTCAAAACAATACAAGCTTCTAGTCAAAGTGAACTCACCAGTGCTACCGTAACCACCAACAAAAAGAAAACACCGTCATCTCAACTAGGGGAGTGGACAATCTGGCTATCTTTCGGAGCTGTTCTTTTACTTGGTATGAAAAGCTGGAAAGGCTTATTCAAAAAGAAGAAAATTTAGCATTAAGGTGTGACAAGTATCGCACATTTATGTTGTAAACAAAAAGCACTCTTCAAAGTGCTTATGCTTGGTCGGGGTGAAAGGACTCGAACCTTCGACCTCACGGTCCCAAACCGCGCGCGCTAGCCAACTGCGCCACACCCCGACGATGTGAACTCAGCTATTATATCACTTTTACAGTAGTTTTCTATCGTAACTAGAGGTTTGCTAAAATTTGCTCTGTTTTACCCCACGGACCATGCGCACGAAGAGCATATATCATCACTACGATATCGATGAGTTCTTGTACGGCTGCGCCACTCACGGGGGAGAATCTCCCTGTTGAGTAAATTATCATGAGTACCACGCTAATACTGATCCCAAGCAAGATAGCCTGGCGGGCAATTCTAAAGGTATCTTTGGCTATCTTGAAGCTCTCAGCAACCTTTAAAAGACTATCCATCATTATCACAACATCAGCAGATTCTGAGGCTGCAGTTGATCCCTTCGCACCCAGAGCGATTCCCACATCAGCTGCGGCTAGGGTTGGTGCGTCATTAACACCATCACCAACCATAGCGACGAGGCGCATCTTTTCATCGAGGTTTTTGAGTGCACTAAGCTTATCGGCCGGTAAGGTATCGGCATACACAGTAAGAATGCCAACTTTTTTAGCGATAACTTCTGCGGTACTTCTATTGTCACCGGTTAGCATAAGTGAATGTTGCATGCCGAGTATTTTAAGTTGAGCAAGAGTCTGCTTCGTTTCATCTCTGAGAGTGTCTTCAAAGAGTAGTACGCCTGCTAATTTTTCACCGATGGCTACGTATACTGCCGTGGTATTTGTCTTGGTATTCTTTGGAATAGCTATATTCTGTTTTTCAAGCAAACTCCGCTTACCGACAATGATTGTTTGCTTGCCCTGCATCGCAACGATACCTAATCCTGGTTCTTCATGTTGTGAGGTCGTCGTCGGTATCTTCAACTTTTGAGCCACAGCGAGACCGACAATCTCTTGAGCCAAGATATGGTTTGAGCCAGATTCTACAGAAGCAGCCGACGCCAGTACTTGGTCTTTAGTAAAGCCGTTACTTGTTTTAATACTTGTTACTTTTGGTTTGCCGTGGGTCAAGGTACCCGTTTTATCGAAGGCGAATGTTTTCACTTGGGCTAATTTCTCAAGTGCAGACCCATTTTTGACGATAATACCGTGCTTCGCAGCTCTACTCATGCCACTAACGAGCGCAATAGGTGCCCCTAAGAGCAATGGACACGGTGTTGCCACGACGATAACTTGCAGAAACCTGATCCACTGTCCGCCGGATATAAAAAAGGCTGTACCTGCGATACCAAAGGCTATTAAGGTAAACACAACACTGTAGCGATCAGCCATACGAATAAATGGCGCTTGGCTACTCGTAGCTTGCTTAACTAGTTCAATTATTTGTTCGTACTGGCTCTCTTTTGCAGTATGGAGTGCCCTTGCTTTAATTAGTCCGCCACCATTGATTGAACCGGAAAGAAGCGTTTCACCGACTCTTCTCTCAACCGGAATAGCTTCACCGGTCAGGGCAGATTCATCGAAACTCGAGGTACCGATGATAATTTCAGCATCAACAGGAACAACATCCCCGGGCTTGATTATTAAAAGATCTCCAACGGCTACTTTACTAATAGCAATCTTTTTGGAGGAACCTCGCACCTCTATGGTGGCAGTTGTTGGCGCACGTTTCATTAAATCATCGAGCTCACCTTTGGCTCGATTCTCAGCATAATTTTCGAGTGCCTCGCCACCAGTCAGCATGACAACAATTACCGCTGCCGTCACATACTCTTTGAGTAGCAGTGCCGTTACTATTGCAGTAATAGCTAGTAGATCGACACCAAGTTCACCACGCATTAAGCTCTTCACCATGTCAATTGCTAGGGGTATAACTTGTAGGCTGGCTGTCACAAGCAGAATAAGGTTTCCCGCATCAATTGCTCCTGCTAGGTAGCAGATGACTGCGGTAGCGAAGCTTACAATCGCAAAGGCGGCTTCTTTGTATTCAAAATCTTTCATTCTTTTCAGCGCAGATTTCAGCATGCGTTTTCAGCTCCTCAAGTCTTAAATAGGTACCTAATAGTATACCAGCTTTTACATCTGGTAGATAGCAATTTGAGATGGTACAATAAGCTTATGTTATTGGTAGACCTTGTCGGTTGGTGGTACTCGCGTGGTTGGGTTTGGGCGCTCGAGCAACTCTTCGTGGTGCGTACTGGCAAAATTGCGAGCTTCTTTTCTATCGGTGATCTGCTCAAGACCTTATTTGCGCCATTTCGCCAAGATATGATTGATACCCGCAGAGCATCACTAAATGTGAAATTACAGGCACTCGGTGGGAATATCGTTTCCCGAGTCCTCGGTTTCCTTATCCGAGTAACGCTGATTGTTGTCGGAGTTCTCGCCATACTCCTAAACGGAGTATTTGGCTTGCTGGCAGGTTTGATCTGGCCTCTCATTCCCATAAGTCCGCTCGTAGTAATAGTACTTATTTCTGCAGGAGTAGGTGCATGAGTCAGATTATTAACTTACAGAGCTCCCGAGCTCGTAAGGCGCGTCTGAGCGTTCAGCTTGATAAGAAGATTATTCAGAGTTTTCTTCAAATTGGTGCTCTCGTTTCTATTCTTGGGTGGCTAACGTGTATCTTGTTGCTTCACATAGTACTTGGAAATGTGCTCATCATCTTTGCTGGATGTTGTTTAGTGCCACTCCTTTGGTACTACGGTGAGCTTATGACGCTTCCCTCGGCCGATATTACCCCAGGAACGCCATTTGATGCCACGCTTGAGCGTAAATTACTCGGAAGACTAAAAGATCCCGTAACAAATCAACAACTAGCACAGATTGTCATGGACTTGCCTGGGGGCATCTTCTTTGCAAATCGCTATGCAATTTCAGCTGAGTTTCTGCAGAAGCTGTCTACGACGGATGAGGCGCATGTTGGCCAGATACTCAACGGAGCATTGCAACTTGCGAATCGGATTGGGGGTGAAACCGAGGTGACCGCGGCAGCGGTGACCGCTAGCCTTATCTTTGCGCTGCCTGAATATCAATTCGTTCTTGCCCAACTGCAACTAGATGCTGAAGATATACTCACGGGCTTAAAGTGGCAGGCTCATATCACACAGGTGTTCAAGGGGCTTCGTGATAACAAGGATGTTGGTGGTATTGGACGCGACATGAGTTTCGGCTGGACTCCGCTACTCAGCAGGATAGGAAACAACGTTAGCGAGGGCATTGCTCGCGGAGGTATCCTGCATCGTCAGATTGAAGGGCATGAAGACATCCTACAGCAAATGATGCACGTCCTAGCCCAACCTGGCCGGCGTAATGCAACGTTGGTTGGGGAAGTTGGTGTCGGCAAGACAACCCTGGTCTACGCCCTGGCCCAGCGACTGCTTTCATCACCGAAGACGGTTGATCCAAGCCTTCGCTATCGTCAAATCATCGAGCTCGACGCCTCAACCTTGATTTCACGAGCCAAGGGTAGGGGAGAACTCGAAGGACTATTGATACGTATTTGTAATGAGGCTATTCATGCCAAAAATATCATTCTATTTCTCGACGAAGCGCAGCTCTTTTTGCAAGATGGTACCGGTTCGGTTGACCTATCGAGTATCCTATTACCGGTACTGGAAGGTGGCGCACTCCAGATTATTTTAGCAGTGAGTAATCAGGAGTGGCTCCGTATAAGCCAACTTAACCCAGGACTCGCCCAGCTTATGAATCGAGTAGTTGTGAGTCCTCTGGATCAAGTCGATACGATGCGTGTGATGGAAGACCAGATTCTTTTACTTGAAGGGAGAAACCCTGTCGTCTATATGCATCAAGCACTCACGGAGGCTTACAAGTTGGCAGATAGATTTATCCGGGATCAGGCATTTCCAGGCAAGGGTATTCGTCTACTTGAGGCTGCGGCAGGTTTTGCTGAGCAAGAACACTTTATTACTGAAAAATCAGTCCAGCAAGCGGTTGAGAAAAATTTTGATGTAAAGGTGCAAACGGCAAGCAGTAGTGAAGAGCGTGATACACTTTTGAACCTTGAGGGTCGTATTCATGAACGAATGATTAACCAAACGAGAGCTGTACAAGTGGTTAGTGACGCGCTTCGACGTGCACGAGCTGGGGTTCGTAATCAAAATAAACCGATCGGGACCTTCTTATTTCTTGGTCCAACTGGTGTCGGTAAAACGGAACTCTCCAAGGCACTCGCAGCAGTATACTTTGGGGGTGAAAATCGCTTGATTCGAGTTGATTTGAACGAGTACTCGCAGGCAACGGATGTGACTCGCCTGCTGGAAATTGGTTCACAAAATACTAATAGTCTGACGGCACAGATTGCCAAGCAGCCATTCTCTGTAGTTCTTTTAGACGAGATCGAAAAGGCACACCCGAATGTACTTAATGTACTGCTACAACTACTCGATGAAGGAATGCTCCGTGACAGTCAGAACAAAGCAGTCAGCTTTCGGGATGCAATTGTTATCGCGACGAGCAATGCAGGCGCAGATAAAATCCGTCAGCATATTGAAGCTGGTGAGCAACTTGAACAGTTTGAAAGTCAATTCATCGATGAGTTGATTGATTCTAATCTCTTCCGACCCGAATTCATTAACCGTTTTGACGAGACAGTTCTTTTCCGACCGCTGACCGTTGAAGAACTGAAGCAGGTGGTTGATCTGATTGTAATAGGTATTAACAAGACACTGGCTTCGCAAAAGGTCTCAGTAACGTTAACTGATCGAGCTAAACAATTTCTCGCCCAGACAGGTTATGATCCTCGACTTGGTGCTCGCCCGCTTCGTCGGGTGACACAGCGCTCTATTGAAAACATTGTTGCCCAAAAACTTCTCTCTGGATCTGTTATGCCCGGCACGGTTATAGAGCTTGATGCTCCGGAACTTCAGGCCGCACTTGTACAACGAGCTTAGTGAATAGATAAAAAAAGACCCCCTTATTCGTAATGAGGAGATCATTTCATACAGTTTGGTACCCCGGGTAGGAATCGAACCTACGGCCTGTGGGATAGAAGCCCATTGCTCTAATCCGCTGAGCTACCGGGGCAAAGTGGTGCGGGTGGAGAGAATCGAACTCTCGTCGCTTGCTTGGAAGGCAGGCATATTAGCCACTATACGACACCCGCGTCATGGCAGATTATATCAGATATAAATCAACATTTCGAACTCAATCTGCTCAGTAGGATTTGCTATACTTGTATACATATGCAGTTTCAGCACAAAAAAGGCGCGACTTTGCAAAAGCGATCTAAGAGAGTATGGAGTACATTACTTCTACTCGTCTCTGTAATTGGGCTCATTGGAGGGGTGTATTTATTAGTACTTGTCATGACACCAAATATCCCAGTATTTTTCCCTATACAGCAGATTGAAGCAAAGTCACTGCCGAAGCCACAAGAAAACAGAATTTATATACCGAAAATAGGGGTAAATGTAGTATTGGCTACTGGAGGTGCGGAGGCGCTCGATAAGGGTTCGTGGCATCGATTTCCGGATCGAGGTGATCCGGTCAATAGTGGTAACTTCATAGTCAGTGCACATCGGTTTAGCCTTGGTCTCACTCCTGGTCAGACACGAATAAAGTCGCCATTTTATCATATAGATAAATTGGTGGTTGGAGATCAGATCATAGTTGACTTCAGCGGCAAGCGCTATGGATATGAGATAACGAGTCACATTGAGGTAAAACCAACTCAGACTGAGATTGAAGCACCGCTCAAAGACGGAGAACAGCCAAAGATGACACTCTACACCTGCACGCTCAAAGGCGAATCAGATGGCCGTGAAGTCTATATTGCTAAGCCCCTCGGTGAGGTTGATGCAAACGGAAACATACAGAAGTCCGACTGACAGCGTGTAGAACCTACTACTGTACGAGGTATGTACGTAAGGACGCGTGAGTGCATACTCTGGCTATCTTCGGCGATAGTGATTATACTAATGGTTAAGCAGTTGTTAAGAAATAAGAATGGTTACAAACATGCACGCAAAACAAAAAGGCTATAAGGATGTGTTTCTCCCGAGAGCATCAACGGTACTTGTCTTCCTAGGTCTCACGATTCTACTGACCGTATATTTTTTCATCAGCCATTACTCTACTCGGTTTATAACACAGCAAGGTATTACCGCCTTTGACGGTTCTGAAAATAACTGGCTTGTACACTTTATTTTTTACATACCATGGGCCAGTTGGTTTGATAGAGCACTCGATTTTGCCTTTTGGGGAGCACTGGCTTCAATCATACTGATCATTGCATGGTCGCTCAGTGCCGGCAAGACAACGGTAGAGAATCATCGTTTGGTTGAGGGGTTTGAAAACTTCCGTGAATCAAAGAATCAATGGCGCCAGAATTTTATCGTTGCAGTCGTACTAAAAGTAGCGCTTTTATTCACGAGCCTATACTTAGTAAGTCTCGTCTTGTTTAAGCTAATTCCTACTCTATCACTAGCCGTTGCTGTTGTGCTTGCTGAAACAAATGCCACTGATATTGTTGATGTCGCTATGCGGGCGGTATTTCTCTTCGTTGCGCTCTGTGGGATTGCCACCTGTGTTAAGGTGTTCCGTCACGTTAATGTTGCCTAGTTACTCCTTAAAGATTACGAAGGACGGCGATGTGAGCACCAAGTGAGTTGAGGCGTTCGGCAAAGTCTTCATAGCCTCGTGTAATGGAGTAGATATTTCTCAGGATGCTCGTGCCTGGTGCTGCGAGCATGGTGATGAGGATGATAACAGCAGGCCTGAGAGCTGGTGGGCAGTTGATGTCCGCGGGCTCAAACTTACTTGGCCCTGTAATGTATACACGGTGCGGGTCTGCAAGCCTAACATCGACACCAAGTTTTCTCAGCTCGGTTAAGTAAACCGCACGGTCTTCATAGCTCCAGTCATGAATGAGAGTAGTCCCTTTAGCTCGTGCGACGATTGGTGCAAAAAATGGCAGATTATCCATATTAATACCTGGGTGGGTTAGGGCAGCGATTTTATCCTCAGGAGCTTTGAGATGATCAGATTCATAGATGGTTATATCAACTAAATCGGTTTCCTTGTTCTCGGCTTTATATGGTTTACTAATTCTGAATTTACAGCCAATTTTTTCTAGCCGTAACATCTCTACTCTTAGGAAATCGATTGGACACCGCTTCACAGTAATGTGCGAGTTTGTGGTAATAGCTGCCGCAATAAAACTAAAGGCTTCGATGGGATCTTCGCTGGGCGCATAGGTGATGTCTTTGTTTATATCTTTTACTCCGTGCACGATCAGCTTATTTGAGCCTATACCCTCTATTTTTACCCCACAGGCTTGGAGAAAGTAGCACATATCCTGTGCAATGTAGTTACTACTAATGTTTCTGAGTATGGTTTTTCCTTCGGTAAGAGCAGCTGCCATCAAGACGTTCTCGCTGACTGTTTCACCCATCTCATACAAAGTAACGTCGTGTGCTAGTTTCTTCTTTACTTTCGCAAGATAGTAATTATTCTTTGTCTCCACCTGTACACCAAATTCTTCAAGTGCATACAAATGGGGCGCAACGGTTCGCTTACCAAGCTTGCAACCACCGGCGTAGGGAAGTCTGAATGTTTTATAGCGGTGCATCAGTGCACCAAGGTACATGATGACACTTCTGGTTCGTCGCGCTGCTTTGACATCCATGTCTTCAAGCTTCAAAACTTTTGGTGGTTTAATTTCTAGACTTCCGTTCTCAAGCCAGGTGACCTTTACGCCGATGCTTTGCAAAACTTCAATCAGTCGAAAGACCTCCTCAATTCGAGGAACCTTCTTTAGCGTAGTTGTTCCTTTGTTGAGCAACGCAGCGCATAGCAGGCCGACGGTAGCATTTTTGCTGACCTTCACGTCAATTGAGCCATGAAGCTTGTGTCCACCTTCAACTTTCAGATTAAGTGAATTGTTGCCGAGAGTAATAAGTTCTTTGTTTAGTACATCACTAATTCTAGCCAGCATTTCGAGTGTCACATTTTGTTTACCCGCCTCGATACGGTTAATGGCGCTCTGTGAAGTACTGAGTTTGTCAGCCAAATCCTTCTGAGTTAGCCCGCGTTGGTTTCTAATCTGGGCAATGAGCCGTCCTATTTTTTGCTGGTATTCTTGCATATACTCTATTATAACATATCATATGTGATATAGAGGTGTTGTAATAAGTTCCGATGCTTACGATATCGTTAACTCTCCCGTATAATAGCCACTATGATATAGCTACATCATCTATAGAGCTAAAGAGCAGTGGTATATATTTGATGTAACGAAGAAAAGTGAGGAACAATATGGTAGTAGTGAAAGATCCAGATATTCAAGATTTAATTCAAGCAGAGCACGACCGTCAGGCTACTGGTCTAGAAATGATTCCGAGTGAAAACCACACGTCGGCTGATGTCATGTCAGCACTCGGTTCATGCCTTACTGATAAATACTCCGAAGGCTACCCCGGTAAACGTTACTATGGTGGTTGTCAGTTTGTTGATCAGGTTGAGAATCTTGCAATTGAGCGTGCTAAGTCGCTTTTTGGTGTTGACCACGCTAACGTTCAGGCTTACTCGGGCTCGCCAGCAAATCAGGCGGCCTACTTCGCGCTGCTTGATCCGGGCGATACAGTCATGGGGCTGCACCTATATTACGGTGGCCACATGACACATGGTCTAAAGGTAAACTTTTCAGGTACACTTTACAACTCCGTTCAGTATCACACGGGTAAGGATGGCTATCTTGATTATGATGAGATGGAAAAGATGGCGAAAGCCGAGAAGCCAAAGTTACTTGTTGTGGGCGCAACTGCCTATCCGAGAATTTTTGACTGGCAACGTCTGCGCGACATCGCTGATATCTCAGGTGCTTTCTTGCTTGCGGATATCTCGCATATCGCGGGCCTTGTCGTCGCAGGGGTACATCCTTCCCCGGTAGGCATTGCAGATGTGGTAATGACAACGACACATAAGACACTCCGTGGTCCGAGGGGTGCGTTACTGCTTGCAAATGGCAATCCTTCAACACCCCTCAAAAAAGTTGAACGCATTAGAGAAAATATTCCAACTTTGCTCGATAGAGCGATTATTCCCGGGCTACAAGGGGGTCCGCATAACCACCAAACAGCCGCTATCGCTGTGGCACTACGCGAGGCAAGTCAACCTGCGTTTAAAGAGTACGGTGAGCAGGTCGTGAAAAACGCTAAAGTTCTGGCAGAGGAATTGCTCGCGAGAGACTACCAGCTCGTAACGGGTGGTACGGATAATCACCTGCTACTGATTGACTTGACCAATAAAGAGATACCAGGTGCGGTTGCAGAAAAGGCGCTAGGCAAGGCGGGTATTACTGTCAATAAAAATACTGTTCCTTTTGATCCGCGCTCACCGTTTGATCCTTCGGGCATACGCCTTGGTACTCCGGCACTGACGAGTCGTGGTATGCAAGAGGCCGAGATGAGACAGGTAGGTAAGTGGATTGACCAGGCACTCACAGCTCACGATGATGAGTCAGTATTAGCAAAGATTCATACAGAAGTAAAAAACTTCTGTCTTGGCTTCCCGCTGCCTAGTGATCTATAGTCAACTCTACAGAAGAAAGCCAATGATGACACGCTGAGCATTCAAGATTGCTGGAGCGATGAACGGGAAACCAACAAACATAAAAAGTAAAATAGCTACGAAGCCCATGCGCTCAATTTGATTCATAAATTTCTGAAGCGGTTCTGGTGCGAATGCGTAGAGTACGCGAGATCCATCAAGGGGAGGGAATGGGATCATGTTAAAGACAAATAAGCCAACATTGAGTACGATACTATAGCTCAAGAATCCAACCAGGTACGAACTAGCAGTATTTAGCTGGCCACTTCTGAGGAGCTCTCCACCTCCCGGGGCAACTGCCTTAAATATTAGTATGAAGACGATAGCTAGTAATAAGTTGGTAAGCGGCCCAGCAAGCCCGACTAATGCCATGCCAAATTCCTCATACTTCAAGCGGTATGTATTAATTGGGACAGGTTTGGCTGCGGCGAAAGGCGGGAGGCCGAGCATAACTAAAAGAAGGGGTAAGCCAATAGTGGTGATTGGGTCAATGTGGTGAAGTGGATTAAAGCTGATTCTTCCATGTACTTTTGCTGTATCGTCACCAAGCCAGTAGCCAACCAGAGCGTGCATCATTTCATGCAAACTTATTGCCAGCACAAGTGCAGGGATAAGATAGATAAGTGAACTAATAACGCTTGATTGCATAAGCACTATTCTACACTAACTCTACAAGTTCCGGCTCTTGAACCAGGATGATATCAAATTTTTGCTGTACGGCCTCTACGATAAGTTCTTTGAATTTGATGAGATCAAGAGTGGTACGGGCATGCTCATTGACCAGCACCAGCGCCTGATTCTTCCATGTTGCCATACCTGTCGCGTCATCGTGGATATCTTTTAGCCCGCATAGCTCGATGAGTTGGGCTCCATAGAGTTTCAGGTTCCCGTCATCTGTTTTATGGGCTTTTAAATCAGGAAAATCTTGTAGGAGTTTAGCAAATTTCCCCTTGCTTACAACGGGATTTTTGAAGAAGGAGCCACAATTTGCAACCTGGCATGGGTCGGGCAGTTTTATAACCCGAACTTTTGATGTTGCTTCTCGAAGCTGTTCGGGGCTTGCAGATGTGGATGCAATATTATGGTTGCTCAAGTATCTTTCTATGTCTGCGTACAAAGGCTCTTCTATATTTTTGCGATAAAGTCGCAGTTTTATATTAGTAATGATGAATCGTGATTTTTCGGTTTTATTGAATCGGCTGGTTCGGTAGGCAAATGCACACTCCCCCACCGTTAGCTCCACAAACGCCTTGTTCTTTGTATCGTATGCTCGCATAGAAATTATGCTGTCAGAGATCTGCTGTCCATACGCACCGATGTTTTGGACAGGAGCGGCACCCACTGTTCCGGGGATTAAACTTAGTAGGGCGATATCCACATAGCCGAGCGCAACACTTTGTTGCACGATCATGTCCCAATTTTCTCCCGCACCAACAGTTAATCGATGAGCTTTCGTATCTTCCTCAGTAGTAACTCCCAGAATTCGGTTAACGATAATTAAACCCTTGTAGCCACCCGCACCAAATATACTATTACTACCAGAACCAACTAGATGAGTTCGTAGATTGTTTTTGTCAGCAAAGGCGAGCGCTTCTAGTAGATCTGCCTCACTGCTAATCTCACATAAAAACGCGGCAGTTCCACCAAGACGCATGGTTGAATATTGAGCAAGAGAAACGTTACTTTGAATTCGCATATCTGCCATAAGTATAACATCTGTTATAATAACTACCGCGCTTGATAGACTGTGTAATGATAGTTTCTGCTAGCAAGGGATAGTCAGCTCAGCGCTTCCATTTATACGCACCGGTAGCTCAGCTGGATAGAGCATCTGTCTTCGGAACAGAGGGTCGGGGGTTCGAATCCCTCCCGGTGTACCAATCTGAAATTAATGCCTCAAATGAGGCTTTTTTCATCTGTTGAGGCTGGGTTCCGATCTTTGCAAACTGTGCCTCCAATGCTTCACGACTTTCTACAACTGGAATCAAATACTTTATTGGCTCAAACAGAAGTTCTCCGTTGATAAGCTTAAGGTTCTGACCAAGATCTGTGAGTACTGATCTTTTCTTATCATCACTATCGCTTTCAAAGTCTTCTTTCGCATAACGTGCAAAGTTAAAGAACTTCAAAGTTACCTTACGCCAGTCTTTATTGCGTTCTTCCTGTTCATTGAATTGCTTGCGTAACATTACAAGTTTTTGCTCAAGCTTTTTATTCTCACTGTCGAAGAAAGTTTCATCACAACGCCCCTGATAAAGCATTCGCTGTAATCCACGAATTTCGTTTTCAGTCTCTTCAATAGACTTTGCTTGGTTATCGAATACAGCCTGTTGTTTCTCGACTTCAATTTCGTGGTATTCATTAAGATATTTCACAGCAAGATCAAAGAACTCCGGCATTATTGTGTACTTCTTTAACTCTTCCCGCACCTTTTCGGTTATTTCAATAGGCTTGATAGTCGTTCGTTGAGAACATTCATAATCTTTGCGTTTTCGTGTGCAGTAGCTGTATTCAAATGCTTGAGAGCTACCATTCTTATATTTCTTAGTTTTCTTTGTGTAGGTTATCAAACAACCACATTCACCACAATTTATTAATCCTCTGTAGGGGAAAGGGTCTAGTTCTTGCTCGGTACTTGGTCGTGATGTATTCCGTCTTTTTATAAGCGACTGCACACGCTCAAATTCTTCTTGTGTAATCATCGCTTCGTGCTTTCCTACATATATTTTGTCACCGTATGTCAGGAGACCCATATAAAACGGATTTTGAAACATATAGTAAACGCCTCCAATACCTAAAGGCTTCCCGCCTATTCGTTTACGGGGGATTGTCTTCAAGCCCCATTCTTTATCTGCAATTCTCGCGACCTGACTGACAGTGTAGTTGCCAGTAAGCATAAGATCCCACATCTTGCGAACTAAAAGCCACCTATCAGTATCAATGATTATTGTCTTAGTTTCACGGTCATTCTTATAACCGATTGTAGGTACTCCCGGGAGCCAGCCACGTTCCGCTTTGGTGTGCATCCCTCTTCGTACAGCGATCATCAGATCACGGCTAAATTGCGTGTCCATGCTTGAATCTACGCTAAAAATTATTGCGTTATCTTCGGGCAAGTATGTTTTGCCTTCAGTGATAATAGCTTGGATCTTACTGTCAATCAGAAGTTGTTGAATTATCCCGCTTTCTTTTGGGTTTCTCGAAAGGCGGTTAGATTTCCAGGTTAGAACAGCATTTATTTCACCATCTTCAATCATACGAATAAACTTATTAAAAACTGGTCGTTGATCAGGCGTTTTGCCTGACTTTGCTTCATTCATCACGGCATCTTCAATAACATTAAGACCTTGTGAACGAGCAATGTTTCTCATTATATTAATTTGATCTTCAATAGACTGAACCTGACGTTCTTCGCTTTCAGTAGATTTTCGTGCGTATATTCCAAATTTTAATTCTTGCATATTTCCTCCAATCAAAAAGGGCGACTCGGTTGTTCACACGGTAGACAGCAACAAGGCTACTTTCCGATACCAAGCCGCCCTTAACGGCGGAAATAAAAACAGCCGTTGCATAAATTATCTATCGCGTGAACTCTTCTATTATAACTTATTCTTGCTTGTATTTACAGGGGAGCACCCCACTAACCTGTGACTTTCAGGCTGTATCAAAACTACAACTCTCATCAGCTTCAGAAGTTCAAACTCAGCTTCTTCATCATTCGGACGATAACCAAACTTTGTTTCATGTAAATCCTGAAACTCTTTAATAGCTATGTAACTTAATTGTATTTGTTCACGATCTTTATATAGATTATTAGGTGAAGGTATCTTTATTACTTTATCTTTATTTGAATGAATCTTTATAGAGTTATCTTTATATATAGAAGTATCTTTATATAAAGGTCTGTTAAGTGAAGATAAGTTATCCATCGCCAAAGTCCACATTCTTAACTGCTTCATTGAGATCCTCTAGCGAATCAATTGGGCAAGCCTTGATCAGACTGATAGAGCTTTAAGGCATCAACACACGCCTCCTGTATCTCTAGCCAAAGATCTTTCTTCTTATCGAACTCAGCCGGGTAGATACTCTTAAATGCAGTTTTAATTGAAGGAGGGTAAACAACCCAATCTTCATGTTTATCATTTGGTGGAAATACTAATACACCGTTCAGATAAAAACCTAAATTGATAATAGAAACCTTTACCCTAAAGCCATCATTAACCGGTTTGTGTACTTTTACTTCAATAATGTGCAAACTCATTAGACTTTCCTTTTTTTAAATGAAAAGTCCCCGAGCTTGCACCGCTGGCGGGGACTTATCTAGCGGTGCAGGCTTATGCACTACTTTAGATAAAAGCTTTGATTAAGAATCTATAAATAAACAGACTCTTATTTAATGCGTTGATTGTATTTAGCTATGATAGTTCGAAGGTTGGAGTCTTCCTTCCATTCGCCATATCTTTCATCAATTTCTTGCTGTATCTCTTTATAAGTTTTATCCTTATTAATTCTTTGATGAACAATCAAAGCTTCTTGAAGACCTGATTTAATATTAAGTCGCTTCTTTTCTTGTTTAGTAACTTTTGAATAGTTGAGGTTGACAAACTCTTCAAGGTCGCTCTGTGTAACACCTTCAGTAACTTTAATGTTAATTGTGCCACCAGGTTCATTTATGATGGTTATTGGTTCAATAAGTTCTGCAATTTTCTGCATGTCGGGCGGGTAGTTAAGAAAGTGATAAATCACAGCTTCATAGCAGACCTTAGAAAGACCATAATCCTTCATCAATCTCTCTAGTTTAATAGTCATATTCTCTTTACTAAGGATAGGCATGTTTGAACTCTCAACCATGTAAGGCACTATTTCTTTATATACCAGAGGACTTCTAATAAAAGTAAAGAACTCTAATAAAAATCTCTTCTTCCATTTATCTACAGCGGTGCTCTTCATTGCTTTAATAATAGCAACAAATAGTAACAAAAAGTAACACTTCGTCAGAGGTACACCCCCCGCCAAAGCCCTTCATAATAAACTTAGTCGAATTTGTAATATATATTTGATCCCAAGGGGGAGTGTCTGAAGAGGCTTAGATATGTTAAAAACTAACAAAAACTAACATTCTTACAGAGGTACCCTATACACAAAAGTAAACATTCTTACAGATATGGAACACAATACAAAACAGCACATTTTAATAGAGGTAGTGACCGTTATGATAAAAAATGACAATTTAACAGAGGTAGCTTCATGAATCTATTAAAAGGTTTATCATGATAAGCTTTGTCAAAAAATATCACTTTTTACAGAGGTACTATTAGATAAAACAACAAACTCATATATAATCATTTTCAAGTGGTAATACCACTAATGATCTAAAGCCACTCCTCGGAGAAGGTATGATTGAAAATCCGTATCAAACATAAAAGCTCGTCATGAGTTCACTGTTTGATACGGTCTTAGCTGGAAACGGCTTTGGGTGACTTCGGTCATCGCTCGTGGCGGGCTTTTTGATTTGCCACAAAAAATAAATCTAAAGGAGTCTGATCATGGATGACGTGTTCGCAATAATATTTTTACTAACACTATGTGGAGTATTCTTTGTACTGCCTGTGTGGTTTCTTTTCAAGCATCTCAAAAAGAGTAGAGCAAAGACAGAGATAGCACGAAAAGCTTATAAGGAACTGCCTGAGGAAGTAAAGGCTGAGAATAAGCGTCAGGGCATGATTAATATGGCTCGAATACTTGGCTTAGTGTCCGGAGTGCTTATAGGAAGTAGGATCTTTGGAAATATTGTTATCGGTATTGTTCTTGGCGTAGTATTTGCTGGCGTTGCTCAATTATTGGCTGAAACAATGATAAAGAAAGCCTGAAGTGAATATCGACATTAGCAAGGAATTAACCGAAAACATTGAGTGGATCGTCTCATTTAATGTTGGTAGATTTTATAAAAAAGGGTTTAGGTGGAAGTCGAAGGTACGCTGGTCAATGACTAAGCTTTGGAATGATCCAAGATTCAATAATGGATATACACTCGAACTACGTAAAACAATCGGTGAAGAGCGTGCCACACGCTTATTCCAAGACGAGATCGATAAAATTCTCAGCGATCCCCGTTTACTAGAAAAAGCATCTAGCGATTGGCGAAAAGATAATCCATTGGCTGACTTATAATTCTGCTCTCCTAGTAAAGCACCATGCTCATATTAGGGTTCTTTTACGATTAAGACCTCAAAGCTTGTCTGAAGAGCTCTACGATGGTTTCAGTAGCATCTAAACCTGTATCTGAATACCAGTAAGACTTTCTATTTGGTTCATCGCTAGCATCTCTTGTCTTAGCCTTCCGCTTTCACTCAAATCTTCTATGGTTACGGCGATTGCATAAGGCTGGTCAATTTCTTGTACTCTGCCTGCAAATTTATGCTCGTACTCCTCAAATATAAACATTTGTACTAATACTTCCAGAAGGTTGCTGCGTAGACCATTTCGTTTTATTGTATTGAAGTGATGAACACAAGCCCCTCGTGTGGTGTGATTTCGCCAATCGGAAGAAGCATTTATATACTGGTATTGAACTTCAGGATCATTGGGTTTGTAATAAGGTACGCGAATTTTGCCCGTAACGTCAATCATCGAATATTCTGCAAAGTTACGATCCACGGGAGGGTTGTAAGCGAGGCTAAAAGTAAATTTTATATTACCCGATTGCACGAAATCAGGTAATTGGAACCCTAGCTTATGTTTCTTAGTTGTTCCATCAAGTTTGTCGCAATACAAGATAGTTACTTTATCGTCTGATGATCCAAGTATTGCATCAGTATTCGAAGCACCAAAGCCTAATGCTTCTCGAATGTCCACGTCACTTATTCTCGGCAAAGGTTCGTCACTAGTGGAGTGCACAAGTAAAGCTTTTATTAAGTTTGAAATATTTTTATTACAATCAAGTTTTTGATCGATGTTTGAATTCTTAATTGCGTCTAGTATCCGAAGAGCCTTGTTAGTAATTATTGGAGCACTAAAGCTCGTCCCTATATCTTTTAAGGGTGTGTCAGTGCTCAAACCAACAACACCATATTTATTTCTAGATACCTCATCTCTGTCTTGACCAGTGCCTAGTCGAGCGGCACTTTCCCTACTTAAGAAGTTGCCACCTTCTGATACTATGTCGGGTTTCCTGATCTTTTCCCTTATTAAGCCTTTGCGTGTAAAAGGCGAGGGATAGCCGGCTTTTTCAGCTCCAGAGTCATTATCAATAAGATTGGCTGAGCTCACATATGACCCAACTGTTAAATTTGATACTGTATCACCGGGTGAAAGTAGCAGGCTACTATTCTTATGTGTTGAAAATATATCATTGTAATCAACTGTTCCACATATATTATTATTGCCAGTTACACAGATAAACAGAATGTCACGTTCATTTGCAATTTTATCTAACTTTTCCGTGAGCTCGCTTGGGAATCTTTCGTCAAGTTGTTCGTGACTTGAAATTGATAAGTTGTAGACCTTGATATCTGGATATCTGCTAGTAACTTCATCGATCGCCTTAATAAGTTGGTCATCATCACATCGTAACTCACCAGAGTCATTTTCTTTAAAGAGTACTTGTACGTCTAAATATTGACCAATTGGAGTAAGACTATCGATACTTCCTGCTATAAGTTGGGCTATTTGATCTGAGAATAGAGCTCTGGAACAAACAAATGTTCCATGTGTTTTATCGTCAAGTGTATATTTACCTCTAAATTTTTCAGTGTTGAAAACCAAACTGTTAAATACGGGTGATGATATACCACTATCAATAACTCCTAGAATTTGATTAGTCTCGGGCTGATTCACCGACCATTCTGCTGGATCGATATTCGTTACCGATCTTGTCGCGGTGTAGTTTGGAGCAGTTCTAATTAAACGAACAAAGTTAAACTGCTCATTACCGTCAAGAAGAAACTTTACTTGATCTACCGTCAGAGTTGCAGAGTAGGTCAAGTTACTGAAGAGCGTATGATCATCTCGTTTTTTAATATCATCTAAGCTCAAGTATCCGGCGAGCTTTTGGTATATAGAATCGTACTCATTACTCCTCTTGTCGGGGTAAAGTTCAATAATGCAATCAATTGATCCTGGCTGGTCGAGTTGTATCATTTGCTTTAAGTTAATATCAACCCTATTGTGCAAGCCTTTGTTCTGACTTCTGATTGATGAAACAGCAAAAACTTCACGACTCATATTCTTTCTCTTAGTGGTGCTTGATGTCGATCCTTTCGCAACTCCGTAATCAGCTGAATGCACAAGTGAAGCAAGGCGATCAAAATCAGCTTTTTTCCCAGCTAGTGTAAATGTTAGTTCATCGGTCGACTGTATAACCTCAAGGTTTGCCTCTTCCCAAATCTGTGAAGGTCTGCTCGACTTGCTACTAGCGTGTTCTGAATAAGTAACTTCTGCGTATAGATTTGCTGTATCTGGTAGTGAGGTTTGTACAATTGGGTTAATCTCATCTGCAATCTTATTTCGTCTGTGATCGTATTCTGTAGGTGAATTAAATTCCTTCCAAAATCCTTGCCAGAACGGTGATCCACCGCCACGTCTTACTTCTTTCCTGACCGCCTGTGCAGGTATAAAAATATTGTTATCCATTATCTTACATGCTCCCTTAAGGTTGTATATGGTATACGGCTAATAGACTCTATTTCCCTGAGCGTGTAGCCGGTGTCTTTCAAGTGCTGTGCTGCTTCATAAAATTCTTTCTTCCAGTGAACCTTGCCTGTGCGTGATAAATTATTCGCGTTATACAGCATTACAGAGCGAATGGCTTCGGCAGTACTTGCTTCAGACTTATTAATCACAGATTTTTTGAGAACGTTACGGCATATATCTTCTATCGCTGATCCACTAAAGCCGGTTGATAGATTAGCTAAAAGCTGTAAGTTTAACTCCTCATGGTCAGCTTCTAAGAATAGCTTGAATAACTCAACTCTTGCATGATGATCAGGCAGATCAAGGTTAAGACGTATTGGGAATCGACGCCAAATTGCACGATCCAGTAACTCTTCGTGATTTGTAGCTCCTATAACAATGGAATTGTTGGGGAGTTTATCAATATTTTGCAGAAATACCGTAACCACACGCTTAAGCTCGCCTGTATCTTGTGTATCACCTCTGTGTTTAGCGATTGCATCTATCTCATCAAGGAAAATAATCCGATTACCTTTGCTAGCAAGTCCAAATATCTCACGTATATTCTTGCCGGTATTGCCTAAATATGAAGATATGAGTTCATCTAGATACACTGATATGAGAGGGTAGTTAAGTTTATGTGCAATGGCATTAGCAAGTTTTGTTTTGCCTGTACCAGGTGATCCGTATAGCAGAAGTCGATTGCTAGGACTTAAGCCATGCTTGAGTAGAGAGTCCTGATGCTTCCATTCATCTAGAAAAATATTAACAGCCTCTTCATTCTCATGACTTAGAATTACATCTTCTAAATCTATGTCTGGAGATGAGATTTCGTAGAGGGTGCTGTTATTAAGCATACTGCTAGGAGTTTGAGGTACATTTCTATAAGAGGCGGCTCCAAATCCAGAAGAGCTTTCCCCATCTGCAATATCCCTAAGAAGTCCCCTGAGCCTCATTACAACACCATGATGACCTTTGTTCTTCGCTAGTTCAATTTCTTTTTCAACAACAGTGAGGGCAACAATTTTATCGCCCTTCAATAATGCTCTTACGACATCTTCAAAGCTTTTAATGCCAATCATCCGTAATGCCCATTCCCTCGTATTACTATCTGTTTAACTTGCTTGTAATTACGAATTTATTTTTGATTTTATTATTCGTAATTATAAGTATACTATACACATTAATGGTGCTCTAATGAAAGTCTTGACAGCTGTCTACTATGATATTGGTTGTATCATATAATGAATGACTTATCTCAAAGAATTATTATCTTACGAAGAACGTTACGACAGAATAACCATTGAATTGTGTCGCGATAAAGAAGCCTTTATTCGCAAAGTCTATCAGGAAGGAAAGAAAAAAGGCTTTGAAAAGATTGCGAATGATGAGAAGGTTAAAAATCCTGAAGGAGAAGCTGTTCGAATACTGAATTTCTTTCATTACTTTATGGTTGATATGCTCGCCGGTGAGCGTTGGGAAAAGCGTAAAGACACTATCCAAAAGTGGATGGATGAAGATGAAGGAAAAGATCTGCAATTGAGGGAAGCACGGCTTACAGTTGAGCCAAAATGCGAACATTGCAGTAAAACCGGATTACGGATAATTTCTAAAGACTTAATGCATAAAGGCGAAGACTACGATAATGAAGAGGTACTGTTTTCGCTCGAATGCCCATTCTGCAACAAAAGAACTGCCGTCTGGCAGAACGGCACAGTTTGGGAACACTTTAAAAAACTGTGTCCCAAGTGTTCCACTGAATTCGATGAAACCAGTAAACGCACCAAGAGAATGATTACAACTAACTACGCCTGTCCTAAGTGTGGTCATACGGAGAAAGATATTCTAGATCTAAGCTTCAGGCATAAAGAAGAAAAGCCAGATCAGTATTGGGAAGAAGATAAAAAACGTTTTGTACTTACTGATAAACAAGGTCAAAAGTATCTTGAGAGCAAAAGAAACCTAGAAGATCTTCGCAGACTTATGGACGACATTAAAGAGAGTGATGATAACAAAGAGCTTTATGAAGCAGTTGCAAATGTTAATAAAGTGAACATTGGTCAGTTAACAGATGTTCTTACGCCCACAATTGAAAAAGCAGGATATAAAGAACTCAGTTTTGATAAGCCAGAAATAGGCAGAGATGTATATATTGGATTTAGTTGTCTTGATGGCAAAAGTGATCGTCACGAACAAGTTAGTCGTAAGATACTTAAAAAGACTGTCGAGACAGCTTTATCTGACACGAACTGGCGTTTGATGAGTGATGGTATTTCGTATCGACTCGGTTATTTAACTGGACGCCTGAGAGCGTATGAACGTGAAGAGGATCTAGTGAGTCTCATTGAACGTGATAAAAATGTAAGGCGAAAACATAAGGCTAGTAAGTTGAATACTTCAGCTAAGCTTAGGGACAAAGACGGAAAAGAAATTATCCTTTAAATTGGTATAAGACATATAATGTAGATATGATTGAAAGCGAGATAAAGCAACTAATAGACTTAAAGCAAGAGGGTGGCTACTGGGACTTTAAAAAGCAGTGGTATGTAAGCGGGGATGCTGGTAAAAGAAGCTTGCTCATCGACATCATCTGCATGGCAAACAATTTAGAGAATCGCGATGCTTATATAATTATTGGTGTTGATGAAGCTAATGACTACACGTGTGTGGATGTAGAAGCAGACTCTAATAGAAGGACCACTCAAAATGTAGTGGAGTTTCTCAAGGACAAAAGTTTCATGGGTGGAACACGACCATTAGTGAGAGTTGAGTCTGTGAGCGTGGACGACTGTACTCTTGATGTTATTGTTATTCAGAATAGCTATAATACACCTTTTACCCTCACCAAGGATTACCGGGGGGTTAAAGCCCATCATACATACACTCGTATTCAGGATGTCAATACTGCACATGATAGCTCGGCTGATATTGATAAAGTTGAATATCTTTATCGCAAACGCTTCCGTATTAATGAAGCACCCTTAGAAAAGGTGGAATACTACCTGCAAGATGTTAATGGATGGGAAGAGTCAAACGCCTCTTCTGGACACGAATTTTACTATAAGCATGCACCAGAGCAATTCACAATTAAATTTAAGAATGATCACGAAAGTGAAGACTGTGAATTTTGGTCACTC
>Ga0209023_10001088_pt1 | contig 37719 bp, 35 predicted proteins | sample LakOneMetagenome_FD_187468 | JGI IMG/M metagenome (GOLD analysis project Ga0209023, IMG submission 187468) | Freshwater and sediment microbial communities from Lake Erie, Canada (SPAdes) (version 2) | ecosystem: Environmental > Aquatic > Freshwater > Lentic | place: Lake Erie, Canada...
GCGACGCCGGTGGAACGCGCCGGGTTCACCGAGGTGTTCGTCACCGGGATGCTGATCAGGTGGATCAGCGTCAGCGCGAGGCCAATCGCGATCGGCGCGAAGCCGGCCGGCGCGCGACGATGGGTCGCGCCCATGATCACGATGACGAACATCGCGGTCATCACGATTTCGCATAGCAAGGCCGCGGCGAGGCTGTAGCCGCCGGGCGAGCGTTCACCGAAACCGTTGCTGGCGAATGCACCGGCCGCGTTCGGATCGATGGCGAAGCCGGGCGCGCCGCTTGCGATCTGGAACAGGATGAAGCCGGCGAGGATGGCGCCGAGCACTTGCGCGACGATGTAGGGCAACAAGTCCCTGGTGGGGAAGCGCCCGCCAGCCCACAGGCCCACGCTCACCGCGGGATTGAAGTGCGCGCCGGAGATGTGGCCGAACGCATACGCGCCGGTGAGCACGGTCAGGCCGAAGGCCAGCGCGACGCCGAGCAGGCCGATGCCGAGCGGGTTGCCGTCGCCGCCGAAGTTGGCGGCCAGCACGGCGCTGCCGCAACCGCCGAGCACCAGCCAGAACGTGCCCAGGAATTCCGCTGCAAATCGCTTCATGCGAGTGACTCCCCGATGGCCGGACGCCCGGCCCGCGGGTGGAGCATAACCCGCTGTTGTAGGAGCGGGCTTGACCGCGACCGAATCGACCTCAGCTTTGAATGGTCGCGTTCGAACGCCGTTGTAGGAGCGGGCTTGACCGCGACCGAATCGGCCTCGGTGTTGAATGGTCGCGCTCCAGCGCGCTCCTACGGGGGAATCAATGTTTCAGATCGACCTGCAACGTGGCCTTGGGCGCATCGCCGCGTTCGAGCGACGTAAGGGTGATGGTGCGTTGGCCCGCAGTGAAGGATTTCGGTTCGAGGGTGGTGTGCAGTTCGAAGTCCTGCGCGGCGCCGGAGGTTGGTGTCCAGCGCATGGCGATGGTGGCGTCGCCGGCCCAGACGCATTGGACGTCGGGTTGGCAGCGCGAATCGGAAACGAGTTTCACGTAGTCGATGCGGCTGTCGTCGGCGAGTTGCGCGGATTGCCCGGGCGCGAGTGTGATGCTGGAACCGTCAGCGACGCGGTTCGCGTCCGACGCAGGCGATGCCGGCGCGGTGGTGCAGGCGGCGAGGGCGAGGATAAAGGCGGAAGCGATGAGGGCGCGCATAGGGGGCGACTCTGGGTTGAATGAGTGGTTAGGTACCGGCAGTCTCTTTGAAAGGCAAAAGGCTTTTGATTTCGGCCAAAGTGCCAAGCAGCATGTTGGCTCGCGCACACCATTGATCTAATTCTTGCTCGGTGATGGGCGTGCCGCCTTTCCACTGCACGAAGCCGATACCTTCTTCAAGCGGACGTTTAAGGGCTTGATCAGATACGTCAACAATAGAATGGGCGAGCTTGTTGCGTAGTTCCTGGAGTTGTTGGAGGTCAAGCAAGAATTTGCCGTTCCTTTCCCAGTATCGTGGGTAGTCTTCTTTGACTATCTCCGCTAAGAGTATGCGCTTTTGTTCAAGGGACATCCGACAGGCGATACGATCGAAGAAAAGCTCCTGCTTAAGCGGGTCTTCAGTGCAGAAGTACCCTGTCAGAAGCAAGGCAATGTCACGTTCAATCACTGCAAGAAGATTGAGAAAAACGGCCTCGGAATTCACGCGCTTTCTCGTGTATTTGTCGCGCCGATTTGAAATGATCATTTGGCATGCCGGCTCCGATTGATAGCATGCATTAGGAACTATGGGCTTCTTCCTTTAAACCATGCATTACTCGGCCCCACGAAAAGCAGTGTCATTCCTGTCAATTGCGCTAAGACTAAGGACGCACTGAGTGCCCCGAAAGCAGGAGAATAACGGAAGGAGTTGATGACGGCAGGAAGGGCGCTGACCATTCCGAGTAGCCATAGAACTAGATAAGTGATTCTTGCCCAGTTACGTCCAATAGATGCTTTGTAAAGCAAGAACGCCATTATCGTGAAACTCAGTAGCAAGAAAAAATATCTAACAGACGGTGGCGTTGGATGTGAAAATTGCAAATTCGAAACACGAAAAATTGACGAGAGAAAACCCACAGCCAACGCAAGCCACAGGAGTAGCACGCCATGCTTCACGGTTTTTGGTTTGGAATTTGCAGTTCCACTCATCTCATGCTCGATTAACTCGGCTGGGACGAAGCGTAGCGTATTCCTCGATCAACGATCCCGCCTCGACGCAATTCGATCCGCCAGCCGCGTCGGTTCCGGCAATCGATACGTCGTGACGTAGCGCATCACCAGTTCCGGGGCGGAGGCCATCGCCACCTTGTGCCCCGGCGAGACGATCAACGGCAGGCAGCCGACCTTGCTGCGCAGCAGCCAGCCGATCTGTTCGGCCTTGTCGCGCAAGGGCGTGAACGCGCCGCGCATGTCGTGCAGGGCCATGCGTGTCTCGCCAATCAGGATCTTCTTCGCCACGCCGATGCTCGGTAGCCCCGTCGCGACGCCGAAATGCGCGGCGATGCCGAGGCGGCGCGGATGGGCGATGCCGTGTCCGTCGACGAAGGCGAGGTCGGGTTTGGCCTTCAGCATGTCCAGCGCGGCGAACAACGCCGGCAGTTCGCGGAAGCTGAGCAGGCCGGGGATGTAGGGCATCGCCGTCGGCAGGCGCGCGACTTGCTGGTCGAGGACTTCTCGGGTGTCGGCATCGAGCAGCACCGCTGCGGCACGTGTGGTCGCGCCTTCGTCCTCGAAGCCGACGTCGAACCCGGCGACGGTGCGCAGCGGCTTGGCGAAACCGTCGCGCAGCGAGACCTCGCCCGCGAGGTCGGATTGCAGCTGGCGCAACTCGGCGGCGTTGCGGTTCCAGGCGGGGACGAACGGATTCCCCACGTCAGTTGCGTTCGACGCTCAATCGCGCCGTTCCATCCGCGGCGAAGCGCACGCGCATCACCCGGTCGAATTCGGTTTCGCCCATCGGCGCGACTTCGCAATGGCACAGTGCCGAAGCGATCTCCGGGGCGGTATTGCTGTGGCCGACCACGAGCACGGTTCCCTGCGGGTGATTCTGCTTCAGCCAGGCGATGAACTCGGCGGGCGGCATGCGCGGGTTGTAGATCGTGAGCGCGAGGCCATGCTCATCCGCCGAGGGCTTTGCGGTCTGGCGCGTGCGTTGGGTGTCGGTGGAATAGACCGCGACCAGCGGCGCATCGCGCAACAGGTAGGCGAGGCGCTGCGCGCGCGCGCGGCCGGCATCCGACAGCGCGGGATCGGCGCCGTCGGCGAGTTTCTCCGCGTGGCGCACGACCACGACTTCGAGCGCGGCGGCAGCGCGCGGCGACTGCGTGGCGCAGGCGGCGAGCAGCGAGGCGAAAATCAGGATCACGATTCGACGCATGCAGCCATCATAGGGTGGGCCCCGGTCCACCGCACGCGTCATGTCCGCTGCAAGGCCGCCAGCAGGCCGCGCGCGGCGTTGAAGCGCGTGGCGGCATCGGGCAGGTCGAGCGTGATGCGCAGCTTGTCCGGTCCGTCCATCTTGTAGTGCTTCGGCTGGCCCTGGATCAGGCGGATCACGGTCATCGGATCGACGTCGGGTTTCGCCTCGAACTGCAATCGCCCGCCTTCGGCGCCGAGCACCAGCTTGCGGATGCCGAGCGCGGTCGCCTGCAACTTCAGTTCGGCGATGGCGAACAGGTGCTTGGCCGCATCCGGCAGCAGGCCGAAGCGATCGATCATCTCGACCTGCAGCTCGCGCAGTTCCTCGGCGTCGCGCGCGCCGCTGATGCGCTTGTACAGCGTCAGGCGTGCGTGCACGTCGGGCAGGTATTCCTCGGGGATCAGCGCCGGCACGTGCAGTTCGACTTCGCTGCCGCGATGCTCGGCCGCATCGAAATCGGGCAACTTGCCGACCTTGATCGACTTGACCGCGCGTTCCAGCAGTTCGGTGTAGAGGCTGAAGCCGACTTCGGCCATCTGCCCGGATTGGTCCTCGCCCAGCAGTTCGCCGGCGCCGCGTATCTCGAGGTCGTGCGTCGCCAACGTGAAGCCCGCGCCGAGTTCGTCCATCGAGGCGATCGCGTCGAGCCGCTTGCGCGCATCGCTGCTGATGCTTTTCTTGTCCGGAACCACGAGGTAGGCGTAGGCGCGATGGTGGGAACGGCCGACGCGGCCGCGCAACTGGTGCATCTGCGCCAGCCCGAGTCGGTCGGCGCGGTTCATGACGATGGTGTTCGCGTTCGGGATGTCGATGCCCGATTCGATGATGGTCGAACACAGCAGCACGTTGAAGCGCTGCTTGTGGAAATCGAGCATCACCCGTTCCAGCTCGCGCTCGGGCATCTGCCCGTGGGCGATGCCGATGCGCGCTTCCGGCACCAGCGCCTGCAGCTGCGCCTGCATGCGGCCGATGCTTTCGACGTCGTTGTGCAGGAAATACACCTGGCCACCGCGGCCGAGTTCGCGCTGGAAGGCTTCCTGCAATTGCTGGTCGTCCCAGGGCACGACGAAAGTCTGCACCGCGAGCCGGTGCGCGGGCGGGGTCGCGATGATCGACAGGTCGCGCAGCCCGGCCATCGCCATGTTCAGCGTGCGCGGAATGGGGGTTGCGGTCAGGGTGAGCAGATGCACGTTCGCGCGCAAGGCCTTCAGCGCTTCCTTCTGGCGCACGCCGAAGCGCTGTTCCTCGTCGACGATGACCAGGCCGAGGTCCTTGAAGCGCACGTCCTGCTGCAACAGGCGATGGGTACCGACGATGACGTCGATCTTGCCTTCGGCGAGCTTGCCGAGTTCGGCCTCGATCTCCTTCTTGGTCTTGAAGCGCGACAGCACTTCGACCTTGAGCGGCCAGTCGGCGAAGCGGTCGCGGATGGTGCGGTAGTGCTGTTCGGCCAGCAAGGTGGTCGGCACCAGCACCGCGACCTGCTTGCCCGCGGTCGCGGCGACGAAGGCCGCGCGCACCGCCACTTCGGTCTTGCCGAAGCCGACGTCGCCGCAGACCACGCGATCCATCGGCTGCGAGCTGGCGAGGTCGCGGATCACCGCCTCGATCGCCGCGTGCTGGTCGGGGGTTTCCTCGAACGGGAATGCTGCCGCGAACGGTTCGTACAGCGCGCGATCCACTTCCAGCGCGAGCCCGGCGCGGGCCATGCGCCGCGCCTGGATGTCGAGCAGTTCCGCGGCCACGTCGCGGACTTTTTCCGCGGCCTTGCGCTTGGCCTTCGCCCACTGCTCGCCGCCGAGCGAATGCAGCGGCGCGGTTTCCGGCGAGGCGCCGGAATAGCGCGCGACCAGGTGCAGTTGCGCGACCGGGACGTACAGGCGGTCGCCCTTGGCGTATTCGATGTCGAGGTATTCGCCGGTGATGCCGCCGGCTTCCAGCGTCACCAGCCCGCGGTAACGGCCGACGCCGTGGTCCTCGTGCACGATCGGCGCGCCTTCGGCGAGTTCGCCGAGGTCGCGGATGATCGCTTCGGGTTCGCGGCCCGCGCGTTTCCTGCGCCGCGGCTGCGAAGCGCGCTCGGGGAACAGCTCGCGTTCGGTAAGGACGCAAATCTGCGGCGCGTCGAGCGCGAAGCCGTCGTCGAAGGGGGCGACGGTGATGGAGAAGCGTTCCCCCTCTCCCGGCCTGCGGCCACCCTCTCCCGCGAGGGGAGAGGGAAGAAACGCAGCGAAATCCACGACAACCTGCGGCTTCAGTCCTGCCGCAGCCATCACTTCCAGCAGCGCCTCGCGGCGACCGGCGGAATCGGCGGCGACCAGCACGCGGCCCGGATAGCTTGCGAGGAAGGAACGCAACGCTTCGCCGGCCGCCTGTCCGCGCGGGGCCAGCGGCAATTCCGGAGCGGCCTGGGTGCCGGTGCCGTGTGCGTCGTCGAAGCGCGGATGCCCCTTCGCGCAAACTTCGATGCAGGGCCGCGCGTTGAAGCGCTCGCGCAGCGCGTCCGGCGACAGCCACAGTTCGGCGGGCGGTAGCAGCGGGCGTTCGATGTCGTGGCGACGCTGTTCGTAGCGTTCGCCGGCCTGGATCCACGCGTGGTCGGACGCTGCGGCGATGCCGTCGCCGAGCAGCGGCAGCGTGTTCGCGCCGAGGTAATCGAACAAGGTGGCGGTCTGGTCGAAGAACAGCGGCATCCAGGCTTCGATGCCGGCCGGCGCGAGCCCGGCCTTCAGGTCCTGGAACAGCGCGCTGCGCCGCGTGTCGATGTCGAAGCGTTCGCGCAATGTTTCCAGTGCGCGTTTGGTCGAAGCCTCGTCCAGCGGCACTTCGCGCCCGGGCAGCATGCGCACCGCATCGACCTTGTCGAGCGAGCGTTGGGTTTCCGGATCGAAGGCGCGGATCGAATCGATGTCATCGTCGAGCAGTTCCACCCGATAGGGTTCGTCCGCGCCCATCGGGAACACGTCGAGCAGGCCGCCGCGGATCGCGTAATCGCCGGGATCGAGCACCTGCGGCACCAGGCGATAGCCACCGGCCTGCAGGCGCAGGCGTTCGCCATCCAGATCGAGCTTCTGCCCGACCGCGACATCGAAACTGTTGCCGGCGATGTAGCTCGTCGGCGGCAGGCGTTGCATCAGGGTCGCGACCGGCACGATCACCACGCCGCGTTTCAGCGTCGGCAATCGCTGCAAGGCCGCAAGTCGCCGCGAGACGATCTCCGGATGCGGGCTGAACTGGTCGTAGGGCAGGGTTTCCCAGTCCGGGAAATGCACCACGGGCAGCGCGGCGTCGCCGCCGATCAGGACCTGCAGGTCGGTTTCCAGCCGGTCCGCGGCGTGGTTGTCGGCGAGCACGACCAGCAAGGGGCCGTCGTGCGTGCGTGTGGCCGCGGCCACGGCCCAGGCCAGCGCCGAGGACGAACCGGGTGCGCGCCACCAGGCGCGACGATGGCCGCCCGAGGGCAGGGCGGGAACGGAAGACGTGGGGTTCGGCATCGAACCCGTGATTTTAAGCGAATGACCGCGTGGGTCGCGGCTCGTCGGCTATGGTCGCGCTTCGAGGATGAGGTTGAACGGCGTTTCGGTGGCGCGCCGGAAATGACCGAAACCGGCCTCGCGCATGATCGCGCCCAATCGCGCCTCGCCCGCCTGCGCGCCGAGCGCGGGGCCGTTGCGCGCCAGCGACACCGGCACGCAGATCTGCGCGGAGGCGCCGTAGAACATCTGCCCGACCGCGTTGAGGTTGCTGGCGACGCTGTCGCCGGCGTAGGGCTCGACCAGCATGCAGGTGCCGTCGGCGGACAAGGCCTGGCGTGCGTGTCGCGCCGCGCCGAGCGGGTCGCCCATGTCGTGCAGGCAGTCGAAGAAGGCGATCAGGTCGAAGCCGGTGCCGGCGTAGCCGCCGGCGTCGGCGACCTCGAAGCGGGCGTTGCCGATGCGCGCCTGCGTGGCGTTCTGGCGCGCGATGTCGATCGAGGGCGCGTGGTAGTCGTAGCCGGTGAATTCCGAATTCGGGAAGGCCTTCGCCATCAGCAGCGTGCTGGCGCCATGCCCGCAACCGACGTCGGCGGCCTTGCCGCCGGCTTGCAGCCGCTCGACCACGCCGTCCAGCGACGGCAGCCATTCGCCGAGCAGGTGCGCGTTGTAGCCGGCGCGGAAGAAGCGTTCGGTGCCGTGGAACAGGCAGGGATGGTGCTCGCCCCATTCCATGCCCGCGCCGCTGCGGAAATTCTGCAGGGTGCGTTCCTTGGCGTGGAACACCGCCTCGATCACGCTGTAGGCGCCGGGGACATCGACCGGCCCGTTCGGATCGGCCAGGCACAAGGCTTGTTCCTCGCCGAGGAAGTAGCGGTCGGCGGCGGCATCGTATTCGACATAGCCGCCGGCGGCCTGGTTGCCGAGCCACTCGCGGACGTAGCGTTCGTTGCAGCCGGTCGCCTGTGCCAGCTCGGCGGATGTCATCGGCGCGTGCGCGAGCGCCTTGTACAGGCCCAGCTGGTCGCCGATCTGGATCAGGGTGGCGCTGATCGCGGCGCCCATGTCGTCGAGCGCGCGACCGAGGAACTGGAGGAGTTTTTCTTGCTGGATGGCCACGGGCAGCCTCGTCGGGTGGTGGACGACCTCCGTGTCAGGAATCCCCTGCACACCCGGCAACGCGTGGCATCGCGCCGGGCGGTCACCGTTCGTCGGCGGTTTTCCCTTCGGCGATCGTCGTCGCCGGCCGCGGGTTCAATGCGGATGCGGAGTCCGCAAGGCCAGCACCATGCGCACCAGCGAGGGCTGGTCGGGCAGGGGTTCGCGCTTGAAATCCAGGGATTCGGCCAGCGAGATCATCGGCTGGTTGTGGTCGAGCACGTCGCCGTAGATGCGCTCCAGCCGGCGGCCCTTGGCCCAGCGCACCAGGCGCCGCATCAGGTGCCGGCCGAGGCCCATGCCGGTGAGGTAATGGCTGACGAGGATGGCGAACTCGGCGTCGCGGGTACCGGGATTGATGGCCGCGCGCGCGACCGCGCCGACCAGCGCCTCGCCGGGTGGATAGGGTTCGGCCGCGACCAGGGCGAATTCGGTCTTCGGGTCGGGACGGGTCAGGCGCTCGGCCATCTGCGGCGACAATTCCGACATCGCGTGCAGGAAACGCTGGCGCACTTCCTCGGGCTGCAGCAGCGGGAAGCTGGCGCGCAGCGGCTCGATGTCTTCGGGGCGGATCGGGCGGATCAGAACCCTGCGGCCGTTGCGCAGCTTGAGTTCTTCGTGCCAGGGCGGAAGTCGGTTGCGGGCTGCCATCGGGCCATCCTGCCACGGCCAAGGTTAAAGCTTGCTTGACGAAGGGTCGTGCCGCGGTTGCTACACTTCCGCGCCCCCCGCGACGACCCACGACCATGGCCGGCAACGGCGATTCCACCCGCGCCATCGTGTTCGCGCTCGGCGCCAATTTCGCCATCGCCTGCGCCAAGGGCGTGGCCGCGTTCTTCACCGGCTCCAGCGCGATGCTGGCCGAAACCGTGCATTCGGTGGCCGACTGCGGCAACCAGCTGTTGTTGTTGCTGGGCATGCGCCAGGCCCGTCGCGCGGCCTCGCCCGAGCACCCGCTGGGGCAGGGCAAGGCGATCTACTTCTGGTCGTTCCTGGTCGCGCTGATGCTGTTCAGCGTCGGCGGCCTGTATTCGCTGTACGAGGGTTGGCACAAGCTCGCGCACCCCGAGCCGCTGCGGCAATGGTGGTGGGCGGTGGGCGTGCTGGTCTTCGCCATCGCCGCCGAAAGCGTCTCGCTGCGCGCCTGCCTGCAGGAAGTGGCGCGTGCGCGCGGCGAGCGCACGTTGTGGCAGTGGTTCCACGCCAGCCGCCAGGCCGAACTCGTCGTGATCTTCGGCGAGGACCTGGCCGCGCTGCTCGGCCTGGCATTCGCGCTGGTCGCGATCCTGCTGACGGTCGCCACCGGCAACCCGATGTGGGATGCGATCGGCACGATGGCCATCGGCGTGCTGCTGGTGGTCGTGGCGGTGTTCGTCGCGGTCGAGGTCAAGGCCTTGCTGGTCGGGCAGGGCATGGATCCGGAGCGCGAGCAGGCCTTGCGCGAATTCCTGCGCCAGCGCCCGGAAATCGCGGACGTGATCAGCGTCATCACCCTGCAGCTTGGCGACAAGGTGATGCTGTCGGTGCAGGCGCGGATGAGCGAGGAACGCGATGCGCAGGTGTTGCTGCGCCAGATCACCGCGGTCGAACGCGCGGTGAAGGCGGAGTTCCCGGAAGTGCGCTGGAGCTTCTTCGAACCGGAAGCGCCACGCGGCGGCAATTGATCACGGCGGCGCAGTCGCGGCCAGCGCCTGCACCCAGCCGGGAATCGTCGGCTCTCCCGAAGCGAAGGTCCACGGCTGGCGTTCGGCCTCTGCCCAGCGGTAGAGCCAGCTCGGGCCATTGTCGTGGAAGTAGGCATCGGGCTGCTTGTAGGCCTCGTCCTCCAGTGCTTCCTCAAGCGACACGAAGCGTTCGCCCTTCTGCGCCAGCGCGGCCACGAGCGCGGGCCAGGCGTCGGCATTGAGTTCGCTTGCGTGGAGCAGCAGCACCTGCGGCAGCGGTCGCCCGAGCAGGCGCTTCGCCCGGATCTCGAAATGACGCAGGGTCATCGTGGTGAAGCCGACATAGGCTTCACGCAGCCTTGCCTGCGTCGCGGCATCGCCGTCGGCCAGCGCCTTGCGGTAGGCCAGCGCCCAGGTCCAGTCGCTGGCGGTGACGGTGACCGGCGCGATGCGTTCGCCCAGTGCCGCGAGGAAAGTCGTGGTCGCGGCCTTGTCCGCGGCGGTCAGGCCGGTGTGCAGGTAGGGATGGCGGAACCACCGCGGTGGCGCATCCGGGAACCAGCGGCGCAAGTCCGCGTCGCAGTTGCGCGCGTCGGCTTCGAACGCCGCCACGCCGACCTTGTGCAGGTCGCTGTGGAACCCGGTGTGGTTGCCGAGTTCGATACCCGCATCGCGCCAGTTGCGCAGCAGGGCGAGGCGTTCGGGCAGAACGCCGGTTCCGGCGTAGAGCTTGCCGCAATTGACGAAGCCGACGACCGGCACATTGCCCGCCTGTAGCGCCGCGAGCAGCTCGCGCTGCGCGGCGGCGACATGGCCGGGCACCGGGGCCGCGGCTTCTCCGGGTAGTGGATCGAGGTTTGCCCAGGGCAGGTCGTCGATGGTGACCGCGATGCGCAGGCCGTCGTCGGCGCGTGCCGACGATGCAACCGCAAGTGCGCAAGCGAATAGCGCCATGGCGCAGGCGTGCAGGAACCGCATCCGATTTCCCCCTGTCGATCGCGCCCGCTTCAATCAGGCAATCTCGGCCACGCCAATCGCGAATCGCCGCGTCCCGCGCCTTCTTCCAGCATCGCGCGCAATGCCGGTAGCGCGCTTCGCAGTCGCTCCTCGAGTCCGAACGGAGGATTGAGAAGCAACAGGCCAGAACCGTTCATGCGCAGCGGGGAATCGTCGGCGCGCACCAGCAATTCGGCCAGCAACGCGGATTTCGCCGGCAACGTGGCCGCTTCGCGCAACATCGGCTGCAAGGCGCGCCGCTGCTTGATCGGGTACCACAGCGCGAAGGTCGCCTGCGGCCAGCGCGCGAGGCCTTCGCGCAGCGCGGCGAAGGCGGCGTCGAATTCCTGCAACTGTGCTTCGTAGGGCGGGTCGACCAGCACCAGCCCGCGCGCGAAGCGCTGGTCGCCTACCTTGGGTGGCAGCAGCGCCTTCATCGCCGCATAGCCGTCGCGCGCGTGCACCGCCACCCGCGGATCGGCGGCGAAGTTGGCCTTCAGCGCAGCGGCTTCCTGCGGTTGCAATTCGCAGCAGGCGATGCGGTCCTGCGCGCGCAGGGCATGCGCCAGCAACCACGGCGAGCCCGGGTAGGCGTCGTCCCCGTGCGCGATCCGGCAGGCGGCGATGGCATCGAGATAGCAGTCGATGGCGGGATCGACGCCGCGCTGCAACCGCGCCACGCCTTCGGCGGCCTCGCCGGTTCGTTGCGCCTCGTCGCCTTCGAGACGGTACAGGCCGCGACCGGCATGGGTGTCCAGCGCGAAGCAAGCCGCAGGCTTCGCCACGAGCGCCTCGCACAGCGCCAGCAGCACGACGTGCTTGAGCACGTCGGCATGGTTGCCGGCGTGGAAGGCGTGTCGGTAGTTCATGCGGAGATTCTAATTGCCCTGAACGGGCGTACGGGAGCGCCGATGCCGCGCCCCTACTTCACATTCGCCACGCAAACGCCGTGGCGGCCTCGGCTACGATGCCGCCATGCCGACGACAATCCTGCTGGCCGAGGACGAAACCGCCATCGCCGAGACCGTGCTGTACGCGCTGCGCGCCGACGGGTTCGCGGCCGAGCACGTGCTGCTCGGTGGAGCGGTGCTGCCGCGGCTGCGTCGCGGCGGGATCGGCCTGGTCATCCTCGACGTCGGCCTGCCGGACCGCAACGGCTTCGACGTCTGCCGCGAACTGCGCAACGAGAGCGAGGTGCCGGTGCTGTTCCTGACCGCGCGCGATGGCGAGGCCGACCGCGTGCTCGGGCTGGAGCTCGGCGGCGACGATTACATGTCGAAACCGTTTTCCCCGCGCGAACTGGTGGCGCGGGTGCGCGCGCGCCTGCGCCGCAGCGCGCCGGCGAACGATGGCTGGCGTCGGCTCGGGCGCTTCGACCTCGACGCCGCCGGCCATCGCGTCCGTTTCGACGGCGTGCTGCTGGAGCTCACCCGCTACGAATGCGGCCTGCTGGAAACACTGCTGGCCCGGCCGGGCGCGGTGCTGGAACGCGCGAAGCTGATGGACCGGGTCTGGGGCGACGCGCTCGATACCGGCGAACGCACCGTGGACACGCACGTGAAGACCTTGCGCGCGAAATTGCGCGCGATCGCGCCGGACGCCGACCCGATCCGCACGGTGCGCGGGCTGGGTTACTCCGTGCATGTCGAGGGCTGATCGGTGCGAATGCGCCCATGAGAATCGGCCTGCGCGTGTTGCTTGGCTATTTCCTGATCGTGGCGCTGGCGGCCTTGCTGGTCGGGCGCGTGTTCGTCGAACAGGTCAAGCCGGGCGTGCGCCAGGCGATGGAAGGCACCCTGATCGACACCGCCAACACGCTGGCGGAACTGGCCAGCGACGACATGCTCGCCGGCCGCATCGCCGACGGGCAATTCGCGCAGCGGGTGCGCGCGGTGCAATCGCGCAAGGTCGGCGCCGAGGTCTGGGGGTTCCCCAGGGATCGCAGCGGTTTCCGCGTCACCGTCACCGACGCGCGCGGCGTCGTGGTGTTCGATTCCGAAGGCCGCGACCTCGGTCGCGACAATTCGCGCTGGAACGACGTGTATCGGACATTGCGCGGCCAGTACGGCGCGCGTTCCACCCGCGACGATCCGGACGATCCGGACAGCACGGTGATGCATGTCGCCGCGCCCATCTACGACGACAGTCATCGCATCATCGGCGTGCTCACCGTGGCGAAATCCAATCGGGCGATGGCGCCGTTCATCGCGCGCAGCCAGAACATCATCGCGCGCTGGGGTTTCGTGCTGATGGGCGCGGCGCTGCTGGTCGGGTTGTTCGCGGCGTGGTGGCTGTCGCGCCAGCTCGGCGCCTTGCGTCGCTACGCCGATGCGGTGATCGCTGGCGAACGCGCGGCGCAACCGCGCGCCGCCGGCGAGTTCGGCGACCTTGGCCGTGCCCTGCACGACATGCGCGAGAAGCTCGAGGGCAAGCAGTACGTCGAACAGTACGTACATGCGCTCACCCACGAGTTGAAGGGCCCGCTGGCCGCGATCCGCGGTGCGACGGAATTGCTGGAGCAACCCTTGCCGGAAGCCGACCGCCGGCGTTTCGTCGCCAGCATCGCCGCGCAGGGCGAACGCATGGCGCAGATGGTGGACAAGCTGCTGGCGCTGGCCGCGGTCGAGCACCGCCAGCATCTCGAAGCGCGGGAACACGTCGAACTGCGCTCGCTTGCGGAAGAAGCGGTCGCGCAGTGCGAGACAGGCGACATTCCGGTCATCGTCAACGGAACCGGGGCCGTCGTGGAAGGCGACCCGTTCCTGCTGCGACAGGCGATCGCCAACCTGGTCGAGAACGCGGTTTCGTTTTCGCCCGAGGGATCCAGGGTCGAGGTCGATGTCTCGCGGGTTGAAGGCTGGTGCTTCGTGCGCGTGCTCGACCGCGGACCCGGGGTGCCCGACTACGCGCGCGAACGCGTGTTCGATCGCTTCTATTCGCTGCCGCGCCCCGACGGCGGAAGTCGCAGCAGCGGGTTGGGCCTGCCGTTCGCAGCCCAGGTCGCGCAGTTGCATGGCGGCCGCGTCGAGCTGCGCGATCACGAGGGAGGCGGTACCGTCGCCAGCCTGGCATTGCCGGTCAATTAGCGCTGTCATCCCGAGCGCAGCGAAGGACCTGCTTCTGCATTGGAGCGTGTACGGGAACGGCAGGTCCTTCGGCTCCGGCTCTGCATGACATGGGGGAAACTTCACCGCCGCTTCACCGTCGCGCCATCGTCCCCCCGCAAGCCCGCGCGAGCATGCATGCATCCCACCTCGAGATGCCGCCATGCGCCTGGCGTTCAAGTTCGCGATCGTGTTCGTGCTGACGCTGGCGATCCTGCTGCCGCTGGCGATGATCCGCGGCACGATCTCCGAGCGCCAGCAATATCGCCGGCAGGCGGTGGACGAGGTGACCAGGAGCTACGCCGGCGAGCAGTCGATCGCCGGTCCGATGCTGGTGCTGCCGTATCGCGAGCAAGTGGAAGTGGAGGAACGCGACGCGAGTGGCGCATTGCGCAAGCAGATGCGCGTCGTGGACCGGCAATGGACGTTCTTCCCGAAGACGATGCGGATGAAGGGCGTGGTGCAGCCGTCGATCCGCAAGCTCGGCCTGCACGAGGTGCGGGTGTACGAACTGCGGGGCACGCTGGACGCGGCCTTCGACGTGCAATTGCCGAAGGAAGATCCCGCGCATCCGCGCACGCTCGGCATGCCGTGGATCGATTTCGGCATCGGCGACGTGCGCGGGCTGGTCGGCGCGCCGACGTTGCAGGTCGCGGGTCGCGCCGTGCAGGTGTTGCAGGGCCAGCTCGGCCGCGATGGCGGCGGCGTGCACGCCATGCTCGCCGACGGCACCGGCGCCGACGGACGCATGGCCTTCCCGCTGCGACTGCAGTTCGCGCTGCGCGGTACCGAAGCGCTGGCGATCGCGCCGCTGGCCGACGACAACCATGTCGAACTCGATTCGCCGTGGCCGCATCCGCAGTTCAACGGCGATTTCCTGCCGCGTTCGCACCGCATCGACGCCAGCGGCTTCCACGCCGGATGGGACGTGTCCTCGCTCGCGAGCAACGCGCAGGCGCAGTACCGCGCCGGGGGCGGCAAGCACATCGACGCCATCGGCCTGTCCCTGGTCGAGCCGGTGAACCTGTATTCCAAGGTCGATCGCGCGACCAAGTACGGCCTGCTGTTCGTGCTGCTGACCTTCACCGGCTTCTTCATGCTGGAGACGATCAAGCAGCTGCCGATCCACCCGATCCAGTACGCGCTGGTCGGGCTCGCGCTGGCGATCTTCTTCCTGCTGCTGCTGGGCCTGTCCGAACACATCGCCTTCGGCTGGGCCTACCTCGCGGCGGCCATCGCCTGCGTCGGCCTGATTGGCTTCTATCTCGGTGCGGTGCTGCGCAGCCGGATGCGCGGATTCGGCTTCGCCGCGATGCTCGGCCTGCTGTACGCGGCGCTGTACGGCCTGCTGGTGTCGGAGGACAACGCTCTGGTGCTTGGTGCCGGCCTGCTGTTCGCGATCCTCGCCGCGATCATGGTCGCCACCCGCAAGGTCGACTGGTACCAGGTCGCCATTCGCCAGGTGCAGCAATGAAGGAAGACTTCCATCGCGAAACCGAACGCTGCGGTTTGCGGCTGCGCCGCCCGGGCGTGGAGTCGCTGCAAGGATTGGTGTTTGCCGCAAATTGCGGGCGGTCGTCGGAGAAACCATGCGACCAGGCAAGCACCACCACCGGCAAGGCGTCGACCGAACTTCAGGCGAACAGCGTCGCGCCCGGCACCAGCCACAGCGAGAAGCCCGCGAGCGTGCTGCCGATCGCGGTCGCGGCCAACACGTCGCTGGGATAGTGCAGGCCGAGCACCACGCGCGAGGCGGCGACGCTGGCGCTGAACGGCACCAGCAGCCAGGCGAGGGACGGGTAATAGGCGAGCGCGACCAGGGTGAACGCGACCGCATGCAGCGTATGCCCGGAGGGGAAGCTGAATTCGTCCAGCGGCGCGACCCAGGCGTGGATGCGGCCATCGCGCGTGCAGGGACGCGGTCGCCGGGTCCAGTGTTTCAGCACTTTGTACAGCAACAGTGTTACCAGTCCGGTCGCGGCGAGGTGCGCGGACACGCGCAAGCCTTGCAGGCCGTCGAACGCGATCAGCGCCAGCATCAAGGCGTACCAGAACACGCCGTCGCCGAGCCGGCTGATCGCGGCGAAATAGCGCAACACGCCGCGACGCGCGCACCAGCGGTTGCTGCGCAGGCACCAGCCCGCGTCGTGCAGGGCGATGCGCTCAGGCCACGGCCGGCTGCGCATGGCGCGCACTCCGGTCGCAGGCGATCCTTTGCAACAACTCGTCGAAATCCGCAGACACCTGCGCCGGCCGCAGCTTGCTGACCGCTTCGCGCGCGGCGCTGCCCATCGCGCGGCGCAGCGCGTCGTCGCCGGCGATGCGAACGGCCGCGGCGACGAAAGCCTCGTCGTCGCGACCTTCGATCGCGGCGCCGTGTTCGCCATCGACCAGGTGTTCCTTCGCCGCGCCGTAGCGGAACGCGACCGTGGCCACGCCGCTGGCCATGGCCTCGATGGTGACGTTGCCGAAGGTTTCCGAATGGCTGGGGAACAGGAACAGGTCGGTGCTGGCGAAATGCACAGCGAGATCCTCGTCGCGACGCAGCCCGCAATAGACGAAATCCGGGTTGGCGGCGCGGATGCCGGCGAGTTCCGGGCCGTCGCCGATCCAGACGAATTTCGCGTCCGGGCGCTGCCTTTCGATTTCGCGGAACGCGCGGATCGCCAGCGGCAGGTTCTTTTCCGCGGCCACCCGCCCGAGATAGACCACGGCGAGGTCGTTTTCGCCCAGGCCCCAGCTCGCGCGCAGCGCCGGATCGCGGCGCACCGGATCGAAGCGCCGCGTGTCCACCGCGCGCGGCTGGTGGACCACGTCGCTGAAGCGCTCGCCGCGCAGGAAATCCGCGAGCTCGCAGGTCGGCACCAGGGTCGCGTCGGAGCCGTTGTGGAAGCGGCGCATCCAGCCCAGCGCCAGCGGCTGCAGGAATCCGACGCCGTAATCGCGGGTGTATTCGTCGAAACGGGTGTGGAAGCCGGTCGCCACCGCGATGCCGAACTTGCGCGCGACGCGCAGCGCCGACCAGCCGAGCGGGCCTTCGGTGGCGATGTAGATCGCGTCGGGCCGGTTCGCTTGCCAGTGCCGGCGCAGCGTGCGCAGCGCGGGCAGGCCGAAGCGCATCGCCGGATAGCCGGGAATCGGCAAGCCCGGCACCAGCAGTTCGTGCGCTTCACCGTGTTGCCCGCGCGACTGCCGCGGTCGGATCAGCTCGACCTCGTGCCCGCGCAGCCGCAGTCCCAGTTCCTTGGCCTGCACGGTCAGAGCGACGCCGTTGATCTCCGGCGGGTAGGTCTCGGTGACGATGCTGTAGCGCATGCGCTTCTCCGCGTTTGGAGAAGCGTGCTGCGGCGGGATGAAAGCGCGGTGTCAGCGCGATGACGCGCAGGTGACGAGGTGATCGGGGGTTCGATCAAACCCAGACATCGTTGGCTGCGGTGTACGCGCCGCCCGCGTCGCCGGTGTTCACCACGCCGCGAGGTTCGACCAGCATCACGCAGCACTCCCCGGTCGCGACCGGTCGATGCTCGACGCCCTTCGGAACGACATACATTTCACCGGCGGCGAGCGGTACCGCCTTGTCGCGGAATTCGAGGACCATTTCCCCGTCGATGATGATGAACACTTCGTCGGTGTCGGCGTGCGAGTGCCAGACGAACTCGCCCTGGATCTTTACCAGCTTGAACTGGTAGTCGTTCATTTCGGCGATGACGCGCGGCGACCAGTGCTCGGAGAACCGGGCGAGCTTATCGCGCAGGTTGATGGCGGAATCGTTCGTCATGTGCGCTCCAGGTCGCCGGGAACCAGCGAAAATACCACCGCATCCCGCGCATCGCCGGCGAGCACGATGCGGTTGCGGAACACGCCCTCGCGCACTGCGCCAAGTTTTACCGCAACGCGCTGGCTGGCGGCATTGTGCGGCAAGGTGACGATTTCGATACGAGCCAGTCCGAGCTGGTCGAAACCGAACGCGGATGCCTGCGTCGCGGCCTGCGTCGCGATTCCACGGCCGCGGTGCGCCTCGCCAACCCAATAGCCGAGATTGGCGGAATTCCGTGCCGGGTCGAACTGGTTCAGGCCGACGCAGCCCAGCAATTCGCCATCGCCGGCGAAGATGCCGAACGCATGTTCATCGCCGCGTCCGCGCGCGGCCACGCAATGCGCGCTGCGTGCTTCCGCGTCGGCGAGCGCATAGCCAGGATGCGCCCACGGGAACCACTGCGAAAGCGAGGCCAGCGACGCCTGCACCGCCGCGTGCAAGGCCGGTGCGTCACCTGGCATCAGCGGGCGGACGTCGAAATCGCAACGATTCACGCCTGCACGGCCACGACATGCGCCTGGATCTTGCCGTCGACCGCGCCGCTGCCGAAACGCCGCGCGATTTCCGCTTCGGCGGCATCGGTCGCGGCATCGAGTTTCGCTGCGTCGCGCGCTTCGATCTCGTTGCGCCACGGCGTGCCCTGGCAGTAGGCGAACGCGACGATGCGCGCCGATTGCGCGCGGCTGCGGAAGGCGAGGGTCTCGATCTGCGCGGGTTCCGCGAATCCCGCCGTGGCGAGATCGCGACGGATCGTCGCGGCATCGTGGTAGCCGTGCGGCGTGCGCGCCATGAACCGCGGCGGATCGTCCGGGAACACCCGTTCGAGCGCGTCGCCGATCGCATCGGCGAAGTCGTTCTCTTCGACGCGATCCCAGACGTTGAACAGGAACGCGCCGCCGGGCTTCAGCACGCGGCGGACTTCGGCGAAGGCCCGGGGCTTGTCGGGGAAGAACATCACGCCGAACTGGCACACGACCGCGTCGAATTCGCCGTCGGCGAAGGGCAAGGCCATCGCGTCGGCCTGCCGCCATTGCACCGGGCGCGCGGTGCCGACGGACTGCGCCTGTTCCAGCATCGCCGGGTTCAGGTCGGTCGCGACGATCTCGGCATCGGGTAATGCATCGACCAGTGCGCGGGTGACGACGCCGGTGCCGGCGGCGATTTCCAGCACCCGGCGCGGTCCTGCCGCGGCCACGCGCGATGCGAGGTCGGCCGCGTAGGGCGCGAAGATCATCGGCACGAGGTATTGCTCGTACAGCGCCGGGATGGAACCCGCGAAGACCTTGTCGCTTTCTTTCATGGCAGCGTCAGCGTGCGCGTCCGATCCGCTTGCGCAGTGCGAACACGACGCCTAGCGGCATGAGGAAGTTGATGGCGAGGATGGGTAGTTCCTCGGTTACGGCGTAGCCGGCGGTAGAGACGCCGACCCACATGTTGTACAGGCAGAACGCGAACCAGAGGATCGCGAACGTCAGGAACGCGGTGCGCGGATCCTTGCGTGCCTTGCGCAAGACGAAAATGGTCAGCAGGCCGACGACGATACCGATGGCGATGATGATGAGGGTGCGCATGGGAAGTGGTTCGACTTGAAGGAATTTCTAGACCACAGGTTACGTATCCTCGCGGCCATCAGACCAGAGCTCGTAGAAATCAAAGTCAACGCTGAGGCCGTACTTGGACAGGCTTTGAACGGTCTGGGTAGTGAAATGAATACCCGGATAGCCCTCGTGAAAGTAGCCGACCAACTGCATGCATCCTCCGAACTCGTTAGCGACTAGCTGGAAGGCCGAAGAGTTTTGATCTAGTTGCTCTAGAACATCCGTAATGTGTTCCTCGAGCGAGTGATCAGAACCCAGTCTGGATCGAAGCGACCAACGACTAAATTTGCGTTCCAATTTTCTAATCGGGTGAAGTTCTCCTTTTTGCCATGAGTCGGTTGGAACCACTCCAACTCGGCGCGTAATTTCGTCTGGATTGAACGAATCTGTAATGGTGAAGTAGGCGTATTGCTCGCTGGGCTGTGACATGAGGGCTTAATTATTCGCTATCAGTGATATTGGCTGGATGGTCGATCTTGCGCCGCATCCGCCAACCGAATCAATCCGCCCAGATCTCCAGCGCGATCCCGAGCCCGGCCATATCCGCCGGTTCGCCATCGAGATCGGCGCGCAGCAGCGGGCGCTGTTCCAGCCAGCGCGCGGGAAGCGTGAGCGAGAGTTGGTCGCGTTTCGCGCTGGCGCGCAGTTCCGGCAGTTCCGCCGCTTCGTGCGAGCGATGCAACAGCACCGCGAGGCGCAGCAATGCGGCAATGCGCTTGGTGCCGGCGAGCAGGCGATCGGGAATCATGTCGAACGCCTTGCCCGGCACCTTGCGCCGGTGGCTGCGCACCAGTGCGGCCAGCACCTGCTGTTCCTGCTGCGAGAAGCCGGCGATGTCGGAGTTCTGCAGCACGTAGGCGCCGTGCAGCTGGTACTGGCTGTGGGCGATGGCGAGGCCGATTTCGTGCAGGCGCGCGGCCCAGGCGAGCATGCGGCGCTGGTCGCCATCGAGTTTCCAGTCGCCGGCGACGCGATCGAACAGCGCCAGCGCGGTGGCTTCCACCCGCGCGGCCTGCGCGGGGTCGATACCGTAGCGCTGCACCAGCGCGGCGACCGAGGCTTCGCGCGGATCGTCGGCGCCGCCGCGACCGAGCATGTCGTAGAGCGCGCCTTCGCGCAGCGCGGCCTTGCTCACCGCCATGCGCGCCAGGCCGAACGCGGAAAACGCGGCTTCGACGATCAGCAGGCCGCCGGCGATGATCGGGCGGCGATCCTCGTCGAGGCCGGGCAGGTCGATGGCCTCGATCCGTTCGGCGCGCAGCAGGCGGTCGCGCAGTTGCGGCAGGGCTTCGGCGGTGATCGAGCCCTTCGTCAGCTTCATCGCCATGCAGATCTCGGCGACCTGCTTGAGCGTGCCCGAGGAGCCGAGCGCTTCGTCCCAACCGACGTTGCGATAGGTGCTGGCGAACTGCTGGAACTCGGCGCCGACTTCCACCAGCGCTTCCTTCCAGCGTTTGCGCGAAAGCTTGCCGTCGCCGAAGAAGCGGCGGGTGCTGGCGATGCAGCCGACCTGCAGGCTTTCGCGTTCGAGCGGATCGAAACCGCTGCCGATGATGCATTCGGTGGAACCGCCGCCGACGTCCATCACCAGCCGGCGCTGGCCGGGCTTGGGCGGTTGCGCATGGGCGACGCCGAGGTAGACCAGGCGCGCTTCCTCGCGGCCGGACACGACCTCGATCGCGTGTCCCAGCGCGGTTTCCGCCGGGACCAGGAAGGCCTGTGGCCGCGCCAGCGCGCGCACGGTGTTGGTGGCGAGCGCGCGCACGCGCTGCGGAGGGATGTCGTGCAGGCGCTGGCCGAAGCGCGCGAGGCAATCGAGCGCGCGTTGTTGCACCGCCGGATCGAGCCCGCCGCGCTCGTCGAGGCCTTCGGCGAGGCGCACCATCTCGCGCAGGCGATCGACGACGCGCAGTTGGCCGAGCACATAACTCGCGACCACCATGTGGAAACTGTTGGAACCGAGGTCGATCGCGGCCAGCAGGTCGCCGTCCTGCAACGCGGGTTGTTGCGGGCTGGAACGGGATCGGCGCGCGGCGTCGTTCATGCGGACAGTGTCGCAAGCAAGGCAGCCTGCGCGGAATGCGCGGCCTCGCCGGGGGCGGGCGAACGCCGCAGGTAGCGGCCGTCGGACTGCAGTTCCCAGGCATCGACGTTGTCGGCGAGGTAGTTGTCCAGCGTCTCGGCCTTCACCCGTTCGGCGAGCGCGGGGTCGAGGATCGGGAAGCAGGTTTCGATCCGGTGCAGCAGGTTGCGTTCCAGCCAGTCGGCGCTGGCGCAGAACAGTTCCGGCTCGCCGTCGTTCCCGAAGCGGTACACGCGGCTGTGCTCGAGGAAGCGACCGACGATCGAACGCACGCGGATGTTGTCGGACACGCCCGGCACGCCGGGGCGCAGGCAGCAGGCGCCGCGCACGATCAGGTCGATCTCGACGCCGGCCTGCGAGGCGCGGTACAGCGCGCGCACCACTTCCGGTTCGCTGAGCGCGTTCATCTTGGCGACGATGCGTGCGGGGCGACCGGCGCGCGCGTGCCCGGCTTCGCGTTCGATCCGCGCGAGGATGCCCGCGTGCAGGGTGAACGGCGATTGCAGCAGGCGCTTGAGCTTGATTTCCGGCGCGAGGCCGGAGAGTTGCTGGAAGATCTGGTGCACGTCCGCGCCGATGTCCGCATCGGCAGTGACCAGGCCGATGTCGGTATAGGCGCGCGCGGTGCCGGCGTGGTAGTTGCCGGTGCCCAGGTGCGCGTAGCGGCGCAGCTTGCGGCCTTCGCGGCGCACGATCAGCAGCATCTTGGCGTGGGTCTTGTAGCCGACCACGCCGTACACCACTTGCACGCCGGCCTGCTGCAGGCGGTCGGCGAAGGCGAGGTTGGCCTCCTCGTCGAAGCGCGCGCGCAGCTCGATCACCGCGGTCACGTCCTTGCCGTTGCGCGCGGCCTGCACCAGGTGTTCGACGATGGCCGAATCCTTCGCGGTGCGGTACAGCGTCTGCTTGATCGCCAGCACGTTCGGGTCGTCGGCGGCCTGCTTCAACAGTTCCAGCACCGGGCCGAAGCCGTCGAACGGGTGGTGCAGCAGCACGTCGCCCTCGGCCACGCGCTCGAACAGGTTGTCGACGCCGCGCAGCTGCCGTGGCAGGAACGGCGCGAATTTCAGTTCCGGCCGCTGCACCATGTCGTACACCTGGATCACGCGGCTGAGGTTCACCGGGCCATCGATGCGATACAGCGCGTGCGACGGCAACTCGAAGTTGCGCAGCAGGGTGTCCACGATCGGCTGCGGGCAGTCGCGGTCGATCTCCAGCCGCATCGCGCGCAGGTAGCCGCGGCCGACGAGTTCGTCGCGCAGGGCGAGGGCGAGGTTCTCGACTTCCTCCTCGTCCACGATCAGCTCGGAGTTGCGGGTGACGCGGAACTGGTAGGCGCCGGTGACCTGCATGCCCGGGAACAGTTCGCCGACGAACTGCGACAGCACGGTGGAGAGGAACACGAAATCGTGGAAGGCGTCGCCGTCGCCGTCGCGATCGGGCATGCGGATGATGCGCGGCAGCGAGCGCGGCGCGCGCACCACGGCGAGGTGGCCTTCGCGCCCGAACGCGTCGCGGCCCTCCACCGTCACCACGATGTTGAGCGACTTGTTGAGGATGCGCGGGAACGGGTGCGCCGGATCCAGCCCCAGCGGCGACAGTACCGGCATGATCTCGTCGCGGAAATACGCGCGCAGCCATTCGCGCTGTTCCGGCGTCCATTCCCCCGGCTGCAGCAGGCGGATGCCGTGCCCGGCGAGTTGCGGGCGCAATTCCTCGTTCCAGCAGCGGTATTGCGCCTCGACCAGCTCCGCGGCGCGGTCGTGGATGCGGCGCAGGATCGTCGCCGGCGGCTGGCCGTCGGCGCGCGCGGCCATGCCGAAATCCTGCGCGTGGCGCACGGTCGCGGCGCGGATCTCGAAGAATTCGTCGAGGTTGGTGCAGCTGATGCACAGGAAGCGCAGGCGTTCCAGCAACGGGACGTTCGTGTCCTGCGCCTGGGCGAGCACGCGGAAGTTGAAGTCGAGCTGCGACAGCTCGCGGTTGAAGTACAGCGCAGGATCCTGCAGCGCGGACTCGATCGGATCGTCGGCGTGGTTCATGCGGATGCGGCCTCGGTGCGCGACAGTACCCGTTCGGGCCCGAACACGCAGGTGAAGGTACTGCCCGCGCCGACTTCGCTCTCGATGGCCAGGCGCGCCTGGTGCAGGTTCAGCACGTGCTTGACGATGGACAGGCCGAGCCCGGTGCCGCCGAGTTCGCGCGAACGGCTGGTGGACACGCGGTAGAAGCGCTCGGTGATGCGCGGCAGGTGCGAGGCCGGAATGCCGTAGCCGCTGTCGCGCACCGAGAGTGCGGCGCCGCCATCGGGCGTGGACGCATAGCGGATCGCGATGTCGCCGCCGGCCGGGGTGTAGCGCACCGCATTGCTGACCAGGTTGGAGAATGCGCTGTGCAGTTCGCGGGTGGAACCGCGCAGGTCGGCGTCGAGCGCGGATTCGACTGTGACACGGTGCCGGCCCTGGCTCAGCGCCTCGGCTTCGCGCCTGAGCGTGGCCAGCATCGGCATCATCGCCACCCGGTCCTCGTCGATCTCGTCCTGCGCCTCCAGCCGCGACAACGTGAGCAGGTCCTCGACCAGCTGGGTCATGCGCTGCGACTGCCGGCGCATTTCGTCCAGCAGCGGCGCCCATTCGGGCTTGTCCTCGGGTTCGAGCAGGTCGAGGTAGCCGTGGACCACTGTGAGCGGCGTGCGCAGTTCGTGCGAGACGTTGGCGACGAAGTCGCGGCGCACCTCTTCCAGCCGCATCAGCTTGGTCACGTCGCGCGCGACCAGCAGCCACAGTTCCTCGGAATAGGGAATCAGGCGCAGGTTGAGGCGGATCGCCGGGTCAGTGGGCGAAACCGCGTCGATCATCGGCTCGGCGTTGCGCCCGGCGGCGAGCCAGCGCGACACCGGCAACGGCTGCAGGCAGTCGCCGAGCGCACGGTCGATGTCGCGCGGATGGTGCAGGCCGAGCAGCGGCGTCGCCGCTTCGTTGAACCACAGCACGCGCTGGCTGTCGCGATCGACGATGACGATGGCGTCGGGCAGCGCTGCGGCGGCGGCGCGGTAGGCGCGCAGCATGTCGAGCAGGCGGCGCTTGCGGCTGCGCATGTCCTGCTGTCCGCGATGGAGCAGGCGGTCGAGCTCGTTCCACACGCCTTCGCCTTCGGGCGGGGAAATGCGCTGGCGCGCGGTCAGGCGCAACAGCACGCCGCGCAGCTTCCAGTAATGCCAGGCGACCACGCCGAGCGCGGTGAGGGTGAGCGCCGGCCACGGCTTGCCGACCAGCAAGCCGATGGCGAGCCCGCCCGCGAGCACCAGGGCGAGCAGCCCGAGGGTGCGGAACCAGGCGTTGCGGGCGCGGGGCGGCATGTGGGGAGTCTAGTGGGATCCGCTGTCATCCTGAGCGTAGCGAAGGACCTGCTTCTTGGGTGTCATCGGGAAAGCAGATCCTTCGGCTTCGCCTCGGGACGACAGCTAGATCGCGGCGGAAAAGCGGTAGCCGCTGCCGCGCACGGTCTGCACCATGCCGTCCAGTTGCACCGGTTCCAGGGTCTTGCGCAGGCGGCGGATGTGCACGTCCACGGTGCGCTCCTCCACGTACACGTTGCCGCCCCAGACGTGGTCGAGCAGTTGCGTGCGCGTGTACACGCGCTCGGGATGGGTCATGAAGAAGTGCAGCAGGCGGTATTCGGTCGGGCCGATCTGCACCGGGGTCTCGCCGGCGAACACGCGATGCGCGGCGCCGTCGATGCGCAGCGTGCCGGCGCTGACATTGCCGTCCTCGTCGTCCTCGCGCGAACGGCGCAGCACGGCGCGGATGCGCGCCAGCAGTTCGCGCGCCGAGAACGGCTTGACCACGTAGTCGTCGACGCCGGCCTCGAGCCCGCCGACGCGGTCGTTCTCCTCGCCACGGGCGGTGAGCATGATGATCGGGATCTCGCGGGTGAGCTGGTCCCTGCGCCAGCGCCGCGCGAGTTCGAGGCCGCTGGTGCCGGGCAGCATCCAGTCGAGCAGGATCAGGTCCGGCACCTTTTCCGCGATCGCGGCCTGGGCTTCCCGCGCATCCCCGGCGTGCACCGGCTGGTAGTCGCCCTTGCGCAGGGCGAAGGCGACCATGTCGCGGATCGCGGGTTCGTCGTCGACGATCAGGATGTGCTTCTGCATGTCCGTGGTGCGGGCAGGCCGGGAGACAGGGCGATTAGACGACGCTTTCGTGACGGTCGCATGACACCGTCATGTGGCGCGGATCATTGTCGGTGCAGGTCCTGGTCGCGGATGCCCTGGCGCTGCAGTTCCAGCACCACCGGGGTGATCGCCGCGATCCGGGCGTCGATCCGGGCGCGGGCGTAATAGTCGAGGTCGGGCCGCTTCTTCAGGGTATTGAGTTGCAGCAGGGCCTGCTCCGGGCGGCCGTTGAGGTAGGCGGCCTCGGCATAGGCCTCGCCGGCGCGGACATCGTCCCCGGCCATGTCGCAGGCGCGGGCGAATTCGGCCTGCAGGCCGGGATCGTCGGCGTTGTCGTTCAGCAGGGGGCGCAGGATCGCCTGCGCGCGGCGGCCGGCCGCGGGCGTGCCGCGTTCGTTCAGTGACGCGGCGTAGGTGCGGGCCACGGCAAGGTTGTTGGGCTGGCGCGCGACCAGCGCGTCGAAGCGCGCGTCGGCGGCGGCGCGGTCGTTGCCGTGGGCGCCGGCCTGGGCGAGGCCGAGCTCCAGCCACAGGTTGCCGGGATGTTTCGCGAGCAGCGACGCAAGTTCGTCGACCGCGGCCGGACCCTTGCCGGCGCGGATCTGCGCCACCGCCAGTCCGTACTGCTGGGCGTCGCTCAACACGCCGGAACGGCGCACCTGCTCGTATTCGCGGATCGCCTGCGCCGGGGTATCGGCCGACAGCGCGCGCAACCGCTCCTGCGCCCACGCGAACTGGCCATCGTCGCCGCCACCGCCGGCCTGGATCGACAGGTTGCCCGGCAACAGTGGGTTGTCGCTGCGCGCGATGGTCGATGTTGCGAATCCGCCGCCCGATGCGCGCAACTGGTCGGCGCGCTGGATCGCCTCGCTGATGCGGCTGGTGGTGACTGGATGGGTGAGCAGGTAGTCCGGGGTGCGCTCGCGTTCGCCGCCCTGGTTGCTGCGGCTGAGCGCGAGCATGCGCTGGAACATCTTCGCCGCTTCGCCGGGATCGAAGCCGGCGCGGTACAGGGTGCGGATCCCGAGCCGGTCGGCTTCGGCTTCGCCCGAGCGGGTGTAGTCGATCTGCCGCTGCAGCATCAGGCCCTGTGCCGAAATCAGCGCGGCCATTGTCCCGTTCCCGGCGGAGTCGCTGTTGCTGCCTTGCGCCACCGCGATCGCACCGAGCATCGCCAGCAGGATCGGCAGGCTGTCCTTCTTCGCCTGTTCTACCGAACGCAGCACGTGTTGCTGGGTGACGTGGGCGAATTCGTGGCCGATCACCGAGGCGAGCTGGCCCTCGTCCTCGGCGGCGAGGATCAACCCGGCATTGACCGCGACATAGCCGCCGAGGGTGGCGAAGGCGTTGATGTCGCGGTCCTTCAGCAGGAACACGGTGAAGCGCTGTTGCGGCTTGTCGCTGGCCGCGCCCATGCGGTTGCCCAGCGACTGCAGCCAGTCGTTGAGCAACGGGTCGTCCAGCGTGTAGTTCAGGTTGCGCAGCTGGGCGAGGGTCATCTCGCCGTATTCCTGCTGCTGCGCCGGAGTCAGCAATTCGCCGGCCGAGGAGCCGATGTCCGGTAGCGACTGCGCGTCAACGCCCGGCGCGAGGGCCAGGGCGAGGCCGGCGGCCAGGAGCGCGGCCGGGAGCCGGCGTGGGGAAAGTGCGTTCATGCTGGCAGGATGCTGCGTTCGCGAGGCGTGGGTGTGAATGGCGGTTGAGCAGGTGGAAAATAGCCCGCCTCGCCCGCATATTCGACTGCATCCAGCCGCACATGTTCCCGGAGACCGACTTGAGCGACGCCCCCGTCATCACCATCTACAGCACCGCGATCTGCCCGTACTGCGTGGCCGCGAAGAATTTCCTGAAGAGCAAGGGCAGGGAGTGGATCGAGGTGCGGATCGATACCGATCCGGCCGCGCGGGAGGCGATGGTCGCGAAGACGCGCCGCACCAGCGTGCCGCAGATCTTCGTCGGCGACACCCACGTCGGCGGCTACGACGACATGATGGCCCTGCATCGTGCGGGCAAGCTCGAGTCGTTGCTCGCCGGGGAGACGGCATGAGCGATGCCGACGACCGGGTGAAGCAATTCACCGAATTCCGCAAGCGCATGAACGAGCGGATCCTGGCCGAACCCAACCAGGTCGTGCGCCGTTTCTTCGCGCTCGACACCCAGGCCTATGCGGCCGGTGCGCTGGACGCAAAGACCAAGGAATTGTGCGGCCTGGTCGCGTCGATGGTGCTGCGCTGCGACGACTGCATCGGCTACCACGTCGCCCAGTGCCGCGACGCCGGCGTCAGCCGCGACGAGATGTTCGAGGCGTTCTCGATCGGGCTGGTGGTTGGCGGCAGCATCGTCATCCCGCACCTGCGCCGCGCGGTGGACTTCCTCGACCAGCTCGAGCAGGGCGGGGCTGGGTCGCCCGCCGCGCACGATCACGGCTGAAAGACGCCGCCGCGTCTGGCATAATGCGCGGCCTGATTTTCCCCGGAAACGCGCGTTTTTTACGCGGTTTCCGCCTGACTGGAACCAAACGAGAATGACCACGACGATCACCGTGCTGCGCGGCGACGGCATCGGCCCCGAGATCATGGGCGCCACCTTGCACGTGCTCGACACGATGCGGTTGGGCCTCGCTTACGAATTCGCCGACGCCGGAATGACCGCGCTGGAAAAGCATGGCGAGCTGCTGCCGCAGGCCACGCTCGATTCCATCGCCCGCAACAAGATCGCGCTGAAGAGCCCGCTGACCACGCCGGTGGGAGAGGGTTTCTCCTCGATCAACGTCGAGCTGCGCAAGCGCTTCGACCTGTACGCCAACGTGCGCCCGGCAAAGTCGTTCCCGAACACGAAGTCGCGCTTCCCGATGGGCGTGGACCTGGTCACGGTGCGCGAGAACACCGAAGGCGCCTACAGTGCCGAAGGCCAGGAAACCGCGGCCGATGGCCAGTCGGCGATTTCGGTGACGCGCACCTCGCGCAAGGGCTCCGAGCGCATCGTGCGCTATGCCTTCGACCTCGCGCGCAGGACCGGGCGCAAGAAGGTCACGGTGGTGCACAAGGCCAACATCCTGAAGTCGACCTCGGGCCTGTTCCTCAAGGTCGCGCGCGAAGTCGCGGCGCAGTACCCCGAGATCGCCTGCAACGAGATGATCGTGGACAACACCTGCATGCAGCTGGTGATGAAGCCCGAGCAGTTCGACGTGATCGTCACCACCAACCTGTTCGGCGACATCATTTCCGACCTCTGCGCCGGCCTGGTCGGCGGCCTCGGCCTCGCCCCGGGCGCCAACATCGGCGAGCACGCGGCGATCTTCGAAGCCGTGCACGGCTCGGCGCCGGACATCGCCGGCAAGGGCATCGCCAATCCCTGCGCGCTGCTGCTCGCGGCCGGGCAGATGCTCGACCACCTCGGCCAGCCGGAACAGGCCGCGCGCCTGCGCAACGCCATCGTCGCCACGCTGGAAGCGAAGGATTCGCTGACCCCGGACCTGGGCGGCGAGGGCAACACCCTGTCGTTCGCCAAGGCGATCGCCAGCCGGCTCTGATCCAATCGATCACCGTCGCACGAAAAAAGGCGCCTTTCGGCGCCTTTTTCGTTGCAGCGGCGATCAGCGCCGGGTCTTGCCGAGCAGCCGCAGGATCTCGAGGTACAGCCAGACCAGCGTCACCAGCAGTCCGAACGCCGCATACCACTCCATGTACTTCGGCGCGCCGCGCTCGACGCCCTGTTCGATGAAATCGAAATCGAGCACCAGGTTCAGCGCCGCCACGATCACCACCCCCACGCTGAACAGGATGCCGATGGTGCTGCCCTCGTGGATGAAGCCCATGCCCTGGAAGCCGAACAGGCGCATGCCGATGTTGGCGAGGTAGAGCAGGGCGATGCCGCCGGTGGCCGCGACCACGCCCAGCTTGAAGTTCTCGGTCGCCTTGATCAGGCCGCTGCGATAGGCCAGCAGCAAGGCGGCCAGGGTGCCGAAGGTCAGCCCGACCGCCTGGATCACGATGCCGGGATAGCGCAGTTCGAACATCGCCGATGCCGCGCCGAGGAACAGGCCTTCCAGCGCCGCGTACAACGGTGCCGTGAACGGCGACCATTCCTTTTTGAAGATCGTCGCGAGGGCGACGACGAAGCCGCCGATGGCGCCGCCCCAGACGTAGGGCATGATCGCGCCGGGGTTTCCGGCGGCCATCGCCGCGGAAAACTGCGACCACGAGAACAGCGCTCCGGCCAGGGTCACGACAAGCAGCAATGCGGTCTTGTTGACGGTGCCGTTCAGGCTCATCGTTCCGGCATCGCCCCGGACCAGCGCGCCGCTGCCGGCATCGAGGAAAGTGCTGGCCCGGAGGGCGGGGTTGCCACTGCGCATGCGGAGGTTCTCGGGTCGGGCGGCGGATGCCGCGGAATCGAGGATAGCAAGCGGGCGGCGTTTGGCCCGTTTGACGCTCCGGGGCGCGTTCCCGGACAATGCGCGCCCGACCTCGGGGTGTAGCTCAGCCTGGTAGAGCGCCTGCTTTGGGAGCAGGAAGTCGCAGGTTCGAATCCTGTCTCCCCGACCAGGTTCCAGCGAGACGACGAACAACGATGCGACAATCCGGACGGGCGCCCGTAGCTCAACCGGATAGAGCACCGGCCTTCTAAGCCGGTGGTTGTGGGTTCGAGTCCCGCCGGGCGCGCCAGGCGCGAGGCAGTACAAGTTTCCAGTGGTGGCTGTAGCTCAGTTGGTTAGAGTCCTGGATTGTGATTCCAGTTGTCGGGGGTTCGAGTCCCCTCAGCCACCCCATTTTTCAAATCCATGAGGCGGTGCGGCACATCAAGCGCCCTCACCCTTTGCCCTCTCCCGGAGGGAGAGGGGAAGCGATTGTCGCGCTGCGCGCGACTGCGGTATTATTCGAAAGCGGGGCCGTTAGCTCAGTTGGTAGAGCAGTTGACTCTTAATCAATAGGTCCAAGGTTCGAATCCTTGACGGCCCACCAATCCCGAAACGCCCGGCCTTGCCGGGCGTTTTCTTTTCCACGACAGGAGCCGTCCGCCCGCTAGAATGCCCGGACGCGAAAGTGGCGGAACTGGTAGACGCACTGGATTTAGGTTCCAGCGGGTAACCCCCGTGCGGGTTCGAGTCCCGCCTTTCGCACCAATATCGCCGCGAAACGCTGGCGGCGGATCCCCGGATCGGGGAAAATCCCCGGTTCCCCGCGCCAGGCGCGGACCCCAGCCGGCGCCCGCGCCAGGAACCATTTGGAACCCGCAGCCGACGCCGTGGGCAGGAGCATTACCAGCATGCAGACTTCGGTCGAAACCATCGGAAACCTCGAGCGCCGCATCACCTTCCAGCTTCCCGCCGGGCAGCTCGAGGGCGAAGTCGGCGGACGCCTGCGCGAGATCGCGCGCACCGCGCGGATCAAGGGCTTCCGCCCGGGCAAGGTGCCCGCCAAGGTCATCGAGCAGCGCTACGGCTCGCAGGTGCGCGCCGAAGTGCTGGATGGGCTGTTGCGCGAAGGTTTCGACCAGGCCGTGCGCGGCAACGACCTGCGCATCGCCGGCAACCCGTCGATCGCGCCGGGCGAGGCGAAGGACGGCGAGCTTGCCTACGTGGCCACCTTCGAGGTGGTGCCGGAGTTCGGCGACATCGACGTGGCCAAGCTCGACGTGACCCGCCATACCGCCGAGGTCAGCGAGGAAGACATCGATCGCATGGTCGAGAACCTGCGCCTGCAGCGTCGCAGTTGGAGCACGGTCGAACGCGAGGCCCGCGAGGGCGATGCGGTCGAGGCGCAGAACTGGTCGCTGGTCGAAGGCGAGCGCGTACCGGCCGAGGGTTCGGAACGACTGTTGGCCGTGATCGGATCGGGCTCGGTGCTGCCGCAGCTCGAACAGGCGCTGGCGGGCATGCGTCCCGGCGAGGAAAAGACCATCGAAGTGCAGTTCCCCGAGGATTGGCGCGTGCCGCAGCTGGCGGGCAAGACCGCGCAGGCAAACCTGCATGTCGAGCGCGTGTCGGAGTCGGTGGCGCCCGAGGTCGATGCCGCCTTCATCCGCAGCTTCGGCGTCAAGGGCGGCGAACTGGAGCAGTTCCGTGCCGACATCCGCAGCAACCTCGAGCGCGAACTCAAGGGCGCACTGATGGGCCGCTTGCGCCGCGAGGTCAGCGAAAAGCTGGCAGCGGCCTACGAGCACGTCGAGATGCCGCCACGCCTGGTCGAGAACGAGGCGCGCTCGCTGGCGCTGCAGGCTGCCGAACAGATGCGTCGCCAGGGCGGCAACCCGCAACTTCCGGAAAACGCCCACGAAGCCTTCCTCGACGGTGCACACAAGCGCGTGCTGGTCGGCCTGCTGGTCGGCGAGGTCGCCCGCCGCAACGAACTGCGCCTGGACATGGGCCGGGTGAACGACACCCTGCGCCTGATCGCCTCGACCTACGAGGAGCCGCAGCAGGTCATTGAGATGTACCGCGACGACCCCCAACTCATGGCTAGCCTGCAGTCGCGGGTGATGGAGGAGCAGGTGATCGACTGGATCGCCGAACGCGCCCATCACCGCGATGAACCCTTGTCCTTCCAGGAAGCGATCTCGCCGTCGGCGTGACGCCCCGCCCAACCCGAGGAACGCCATGAGCCACGAGACCAAAGCCCTGAACCTGGTGCCCATGGTGGTCGAACAGACCAGCCGCGGCGAGCGTGCCTACGACATCTATTCGCGCCTGCTCAAGGAACGGGTGATCTTCCTCGTCGGCGGCATCGATGACGCGGTCGCCAACGTGATCGTGGCGCAGCTGCTGTTCCTCGAGGCGGAAAACCCCGAGAAGGACATCAGCCTGTACATCAACTCCCCGGGCGGCATCGTCACCTCGGGCATGGCGATCTACGACACCATGCAGTTCATCAAGCCGGATGTGTCGACCATCTGCGTTGGCCAGGCCGCCTCGATGGGCGCGGTGTTGCTCGCCGCCGGCGCCAAGGGCAAGCGCTACGCGCTGCCGAACTCTCGGGTGATGATCCACCAGCCGCTGGGTGGCGCGCAGGGCCAGGCCGCCGACATCGACATCCAGGCGCGCGAGATCCTGTCCATGCGCCAGCGCCTGAACGAGATCCTGTCCAAGCACACCGGCCAGCCAATCGAGACCATCGCCCGCGACACCGACCGCGACAACTTCAAGTCGGCGGAGGCGGCGCAGGCCTATGGCCTGATCGACCAGGTGCTGGAACGGCGCCCGGACGAGACCATCCAGCCTGGTTGATCATCACGTAATAGATTGATTTGGAAGTAATTTTCCACACGAATCGGGGCCGGAGACGATCCGGCCCCTTGTGCTATTCTCGGGCCGCAACCGGCTCACGCAGCAGGTGTTTTGAATGAGCGAAGACCGTCAGGGCCGATCGGGCGACAGCAGCAAGATCCTCTACTGCTCCTTCTGCGGAAAGAGCCAGCATGAGGTGCGCAAGCTGATTGCCGGGCCCAGCGTGTTCATCTGCGACGAATGCGTCGAGCTGTGCAACGACATCATCCGCGAGGAACTCGAGGAGAAGTCGCAGTCGGCGCGCAGCGCGCTGCCCAAGCCGCGCGAGATCCTCGATGTCCTCGACCAGTACGTAATCGGCCAGCCACGCGCGAAGAAGACGCTCGCGGTCGCGGTCTACAACCACTACAAGCGCATCGAGAGTCGGCAGAAATCGGACGAGGTCGAACTGGCCAAGTCCAACATCCTGCTGGTCGGCCCGACCGGTTCGGGCAAGACCCTGCTCGCCGAGACCCTGGCGCGGCTGTTGAACGTGCCGTTCACCATGGCCGACGCGACCACGCTGACCGAAGCCGGCTACGTCGGCGAGGACGTGGAGAACATCATCCAGAAACTGCTGCAGAAGTGCGACTACGACGTCGACAAGGCGCAGCAGGGCATCGTCTACATCGACGAGATCGACAAGATCTCGCGCAAGAGCGAAAACCCGTCGATCACCCGCGACGTGTCCGGCGAAGGCGTGCAGCAGGCGCTGCTGAAGCTGATCGAAGGCACCGTCGCCAGCGTGCCGCCGCAGGGCGGGCGCAAGCATCCGCAGCAGGAATTCCTGCAGGTCGACACGCGCAACATCCTGTTCATCGTCGGCGGCGCGTTCGCGGGCCTGGAGAAAATCATCCAGCAGCGCAGCACCGAAGCCGGCGGCATCGGTTTCTCCGCCAAGGTGAAGTCGAGCGAGCGCAAGGCCGAAGTCGGCAAGGTGTTGGCCGACGTCGAACCCGAGGATCTGATCAAATTCGGCCTGATCCCCGAGTTCGTTGGGCGCCTGCCGGTGGTCGCCACGCTCGAGGAACTCGACGAGCCGGCACTGGTGAAGATCCTGACCGAGCCGAAGAACGCGATCACCAAGCAGTTCCGCAAGCTGTTCGAGATGGAGGGCGTGGAGCTTGAGTTCCGCCCCGACGCGCTCACCGCGATCGCGAAGAAGGCGCTCAAGCGCAAGACCGGCGCGCGCGGCCTGCGCACCATCGTCGAATCGGTGCTCCTCGACACGATGTACGACCTGCCTTCGCTGGAAAACGTGAAGAAGGTCGTGGTTGACGAATCGGTGGTCGAACACAAGTCCGAACCCTACCTGATCTACGAAACCCCGCCGGCCGCGCCGCGGGTCGCGGCAGCCGAATAAGGCTGCCACAGGCCGGTGTCACGGCGCTTGCAAGCGCCTGCCGCCGGCCCCATAACGGCAGGGCCGGCGCGCGTCGCCGGGCCGTTCATTCCCTGCCGGAGCCAGCATGCCCAAGTCCGCCGATCGCCCCGTCCTGCCGGTCCTGCCGTTGCGTGACGTGGTGGTGTTCCCGCACATGGTCATCCCACTGTTCGTCGGCCGCGAGAAGTCGATCGTCGCCCTCGAACAGGCGATGGCCGCGGACAAGCGCATCGTGCTGCTGGCGCAGAAATCGGCCGAAACCGACGACCCGGGCGCGTCCGACCTGTACGAAGTCGGCACCCTGGCGCAGGTGCTGCAACTGCTGAAGTTGCCCGACGGCACGATCAAGGTGCTGGTCGAGGGCATCACCCGCGTGCGCGTGTCCGCGATCCACGAAGCCGCCGGCGCGCTGTCCGGCGAAGCGATCGAAATCGACGCCGCCGATCCGGACATCACCCGTGAAACCGAGGCGGTGGTGCGCTCGCTGCTCTCGCTGTTCGAGCAGTACGTCAAGACCAACCGCAAGCTGCCCCCGGAGCTGTTGCAGACCCTGTCCGGCATCGATGAGCCAGGCCGCCTCGCCGACACCGCCGCCGCGCACCTCGGCGTGCGCCTGGCCGAGAAGCAGCGTCTGCTGGAAACGCTGGACGTCGACAAGCGGCTCGAGATGCTGGTCGGTTTCGTCGACGGCGAGATCGACGTGCAGCAGATGGAAAAACGCATCCGCGGCCGGGTGAAGTCGCAGATGGAGAAGTCGCAGCGCGAGTACTACCTCAACGAACAGATGAAGGCGATCCAGAAGGAGTTGGGCGAGATCGACGACGCGCCCAGCGACATGGACGAGCTCGCGCGCAAGATCGCCGAGGCCGGCATGCCGAAGGCGGTGGAAACCAAGGCGAAGAACGAGTTCAACAAGCTCAAGCAGATGTCGCCGATGTCGGCCGAGGCCGGCGTGGTGCGCAACTACCTCGACTGGCTGCTCGGCGTGCCGTGGAAGAAGCGCAGCAAGGTCCGCAAGGACCTCAAGGCCGCGCAGGACGTGCTTGATGCCGACCATTACGGCCTCGAGAAGGTCAAGGAACGGATCCTCGAATACCTCGCGGTGCAGTCGCGCGTGGCCAAGATGAAGGGCGCGATCCTGTGCCTGGTCGGGCCGCCCGGCGTGGGCAAGACCTCGCTCGGCCAGAGCATCGCCAAGGCCACGAACCGCAAGTTCGTGCGCATGTCGCTCGGTGGCGTGCGCGACGAGGCCGAGATCCGCGGCCATCGCCGCACCTACGTCGGTTCCATGCCGGGACGCATCGTGCAGAACCTCAACAAGGTCGGCACCAAGAATCCGCTGTTCGTGCTCGACGAGATCGACAAGATGTCGATGGATTTCCGCGGCGATCCGTCCGCGGCGCTGCTCGAGGTGCTGGATCCGGAGCAGAACAACGCATTCAACGACCACTACCTCGAAGTCGACCTCGACCTGAGCGAGGTGATGTTCGTCGCCACCTCCAACTCGCTGAACATCCCCGGCCCGCTGCTGGACCGGATGGAAGTGATCCGCATTCCCGGCTACACCGAGGAGGAGAAGCTCAATATCGCGTCGCGCTATCTCGTGCCCAAGCAGTTGAAGGCGAACGGCTTGCGTGATGGAGAACTCGCCATCGCCGAATCCGCGATCCGCGACATCATCCGCTACTACACGCGCGAATCCGGCGTGCGCAACCTCGAGCGCGAGATCGCGCGCATCGCGCGCAAGGTGGTGAAGGAGATCGCGCTGAAAGGACCCATGCCCGCCGCCGCCAAGCCCAAAAAGCCGAAGATGGTCAACGTCACCGACAAGAACCTGGACAAGTACCTCGGCGTGCAGCGCTTCGATTTCGGCCGCGCGGAAGCCGAGAACGAAGTCGGACTCGTCACCGGGCTCGCATGGACCGAGGTTGGCGGCGACCTGCTGCAGATCGAATCCACGCTGGTGCCGGGCAAGGGCGCGTTGATCCTCACTGGCCAGCTCGGCGACGTGATGAAGGAATCCGCGTCGGCGGCGCTGTCTGTGGTGCGCGCGCGTGCCGAACGTCTCGGCATCGACCTCGATTTCCTGCAGAAGCAGGACGTGCATGTGCACGTGCCGGACGGCGCCACGCCGAAGGACGGGCCAAGCGCGGGCATCGCGATGGCGACCTCGCTGGTGTCGACGCTCACCAGGATCCCGGTGCGCAACGATGTGGCGATGACCGGCGAGATCACCTTGCGCGGCAAGGTCACCGCGATCGGCGGACTCAAGGAAAAACTGCTCGCCGCGTTGCGCGGCGGCATCAAGATCGTGCTGATCCCCGACGAGAACCGCAAGGACCTTGCCGACATTCCGAAGAACGTGACCCAGCACATGAAGATCGTGCCGGTGAAGTGGATCGACGAAGTGCTCGACCTCGCGCTCGAGCGGCCGGTGCAACCGAAGCCATCGGCGAATGCGGTCGAAGTGAACGCGGTGCCGGGCGGCGACAAGTCGTCTACGCCGGCGCTGGACGTCACGCATTGAACGTGCCTGCGCGAAAAATGGCTTATTGCATGGGGAAAACCCCACTGGTATAACGTTTTCGATGCGTTGTTCCACGGGTGGCCGCGCGTTGCGTGGCCGCCAGGATGGGCGGAAAGCGTTTCCACCCATGCCACCAATCCGCTGTCCCGCGCCGCGTGCATGCGGCATTCCCCAATCGCTCGCGAGCGCCGCTCGCACACGGAGAATCCAATGAATAAAAACGATATCGTCGATGCCGTCGCCGAATCCACCGGCTTGTCCAAGGCGGATGCCGGGCGTGCGGTCGATGCGTTCACCGGCGCGGTGAGCAATGCGCTGAAGTCCGGCGACAGCGTGGCGCTGGTTGGCTTCGGCACCTTCGAGGTGCGTTCGCGCAGCGCCCGTACTGGCCGCAACCCGCAGACCGGCGGCACCATCGCGATCCCCGCGTCCAAGGCGCCGGCGTTCAAGCCGGGCAAGGCACTGAAGGACGCCGTGAACTGATCTTCCGGGAATCGTGTCGCGAAAACCCGGCCATGCGCCGGGTTTTTCGTTGTAGAGTCCCGCCGAGACCGGGCGCTTAGCTCAGCGGTAGAGCGTCTCCTTTACACGGAGAGGGTCGGGGGTTCGATCCCCTCAGCGCCCACCATTCCGATCTTGCATGCGCCGGCAACGGGCTGTACCATGCGCGGCTCCGCGGAGTGGTAGTTCAGTCGGTTAGAATGCTGGCCTGTCACGCCGGAGGTCGCGGGTTCGAGTCCCGTCCACTCCGCCACTAGGTTCCCGAATGTGTTCCCCTGAAAGGCGCCCGATGGGCGCCTTTCTTCGTTCCGGCCTGCAAGTCGTGGCCGTGCAGGCTAAACTCGCGGGCTTCGTCCCAGGCCAGATCCCGCACGATGCTGCAGAAACTCCGCGACAAATCCTCCGGCTGGCTTGCCACCACCGTGCTGGGAATCCTGGTGGTGCCGTTCGCGTTCTTCGGCATGGAGCAGTACCTGTTCCAGAACAACGCCACCTTCGCCGCCAAGATCGAGGCGCCGCCCGCGTGGTGGCCGTCGGCGCCGGCGT
>Ga0209023_10001090_pt1 | contig 37682 bp, 46 predicted proteins | sample LakOneMetagenome_FD_187468 | JGI IMG/M metagenome (GOLD analysis project Ga0209023, IMG submission 187468) | Freshwater and sediment microbial communities from Lake Erie, Canada (SPAdes) (version 2) | ecosystem: Environmental > Aquatic > Freshwater > Lentic | place: Lake Erie, Canada...
ACTACACACTATCAGTGTGATCTGTGCGAGAGACGTAATGGCTGATTTTATCGATATTTCCGAGATGAGTTCCGAACTGCAGCTCATGATCGGAACAGGGTCGCATCTGGACCCAGCAGAGCTCGACCCGTTGATAATGCTTGCATCGCTTAGGGTTCTGCACAACGCCGCCCGGGAAGGCTTGAACGACGACGCACTCACGATCCTTTCGTTATTGCTGATGGTGTGGGTTCGACAGCTGCGGGACAATCCCGACAATGGAGGATTGGTAAAGACGACCGCCGAAAATCTGGCTGACCTTTCAGGATGGCTGGTGGACAGGGTGCTAGCGTCCCTGCAGGCGCTGGGTCCGCTTATCCTGATCGATGACCTCGCCCTGTTTGCTGAAGGGGATCTGGAGATTGGCTTGGCGCCTCTGCTGCATCAGCACGGCGCCGACTGCAGCAATCTACTGACCCGGTATTGGACGGCTCACTATGTGACGAGAATGGCGCCCAAGCTCGAGGCTGCCGAGGAGATCGTCGCGGAGGGGTTGGCACGAGCGAACGACCTTGTCGGTTCCGGCGAGCGCGTGGCGAAGCTGAAGGCTCGTTGGGATGCCTATCGAGCCCAGCGAGGAGGCCTCGCTCACTACACGGTGTACGGGGCCAGCGCGGACCTGGCCGCTTTCGTGGATGACGTCTCGACGCTAGAGGGATTGCACGACGCAGTGGTTGGTCTGATCGACCCCGCCAATCATGGGCCGCTGACCTTTGCTCAGGAATGCGGCCTTCTTGCGTGTACCAAGCTTCAGGCTCTCGCGATCAGTGCGGCGGAGCTGCAGCTGAACCCCGTTGAGACGAAGGGCGTTCGGCACTGAAAAGCAGGCATTCGGACGTGTGCTCTGGTCGCCGTGCCGCCCCACAGCTTCGGTCACACGACATACTGCCGTATACGAGAGCCACAGACTTTGTTGGGAGACGCCTAATGATGGACGTTCTTATATTCATGGCCGGTGGGGTCACCGCTGTGTTCATAGCCTGGTTGGTCCAACCGATTTTCGGGGGACTCATCGAAGGCATGAATGGCGGGACTAGCCGGCGTAAAAAAAGGTCGGAGTAGCAGCTGGTTCCGCATGTGGGTCGCTGTCTCCACACCGCGTTCCTCCGGCACGGAAGATGTACAGCCCTCGTCGCGGTAGCCCTGGGCGTGCCGGACGAGCGCAGCCGGATCAACGCGAGAGAACTAGGTCAATAGGAGTTGCTTGGCTCGTCATGATCGCCGGCGCGGGGCTTTCGATCACACAGCGCTCGCACCATTTTGGAGATCACCGTCTTGATGGCGAGGACCCCCACGATGGTGAACGAGAACACCAAAGCCATCTGCACAAAGTTCATCTGAAAGGCTTGAAGCTCAGCGTCGGTCACCGTCGTCCTCCCAGCGTGTTGGGCAGCCAAATACTCCATCTCGAGCGCCATCCTTCACATAGCCTAGAGGGCGATAGCCCGTGCTCTAAACGACGGAACCAGATAACAAAAAACGTTTAACCCCAGTGGGGGCCATTAGGAATATCATCCTGTGGAGGATGATGCACACATTACGCACACCTGCGGTAGTATAGGGGATTGTAAAACAACAAGAAAACTCGGGCGCAAAATAGGTTACAGGTGACCCAAGAATCTGTATGGCTGATTTACCTAGATAAAACAGCAGGTTATATGGGTTGCGCGTAACCCATTTAAAGACACACATCTGTACGCCAGCTCAGCTTCACCCTCATCATGGGGGCCTGGGTCCTGATCATGAAATGGCGATTTCACGATGGGGATTTGACCCGTCCTGCGGTCGCTCCTGGCGACTATCGGAAATCGCGCGCCTTCGGCTTGATCGTGTCGAGATGAAGATCGGGAATGTAGATGTCCCGGACCTTGATCGCGCGAGGGGGCGCGTCGCGCGCATCCGGCGACCCGCCGCGATGAAATTCGTCGCCGCGCCCGTGGGGCAGGGGGAAGGCCTCGCCCCGGTCGCCGACCGAAGCGAGCAGGGCCGAAGCATCATGAAGTCTGGTCGCGACGATATGGACGACGTCGCCCTCCCGCTGAACCTTGCCGTCGACGACCAGCATGGAGGCCGACAGCACGATGCGGCGCTGCTGTTCGTAGAGGCTCGGCCAGATGACCAGATTGGCTACGCCGGTCTCGTCCTCGATGGTGATGAACATGACCCCCTTGGCGCTGCCGGGCTTCTGACGGACCAGCACGAGGCCCCCCACGCGTGTCAGCCGACCATCGCGCATGGCGGTCCCATCGGAACAGGTCATAACGTGCCGAGCCTGCAGATCGCCGCGCAGGAAGCTCAGCGGATGATCGCGTAGGGTCAAGCCGATGTGGCTGTAGTCCTCGACCACTTCCCGTCCGGGCGTCATTGGCTTCAGGCCCGGATCGGGTTCCGAGATCTCCGGTTTCTGGTCGTGGGCGTCTGCGGCGGCGAACAGCGGGAGGGGGTCGTCCCTTAGCCCCTTGATGGCCCACAGCGCGTCGCGGCGGTCAAGGGAAAGGGCTGGCCGGAAGGCGTCGGCTTCGGCCAGTCGGACCAGGCTTGAGACTTGGGCGCCGGAACGCCGCCACAGGTCGTCGACGGAGCGGAAGGCGCCGTCCGTCCGCGCCGCCAGGAGGCGGGCAGCGTCGCCGTTCACCAGGCCGCGCACCATGCGAAGGCCCAGGCGGACGGCGAAGCGTCCATCCTCGCCTGCCGGCTCAAGAGTGCAGTCCCAGCGGCTGGCGTTGACGCAGACGGGCCGGATCTCGACGCCGTGCTGCTGGGCGTCACGGACGATCTGCGCCGGGGCATAGAATCCCATGGGCTGGGCGTTCAGCAGAGCGGCGCAGAAGACATCCGGGTGATGGCATTTGAGCCATGAGGAGGCATAGGCGATTAGGGCGAAGGAAGCCGCGTGGCTTTCCGGAAATCCGTAGGAGCCGAAGCCCTCAAGCTGGCTGAAAGTCTTCTCGGCGAAAGCGGCGTCATAGCCGCGCTCGACCATGCCGCTGATCAGCTTGTCCTTGAAATGGCTGACCCCGCCGGTGAACTTGAAGGTCGCCATGGCCCGGCGGAGCTGATCGGCTTCCGAAGCGGTGAAACCGGCGCATTCGATCGCGACCCGCATGGCCTGTTCCTGGAACAGAGGCACGCCCAGGGTCTTGCCCAGCACCTTCTCCAGCTCGGGCTTGGGATAGACGACGTCCTCCTTGCCCTCCCTGCGGCGCAGATAGGGATGGACCATATCGCCCTGGATCGGGCCGGGCCGGACGATGGCGACCTCAATAACCAGATCGTAGAAGGTGCGCGGCTTGATGCGCGGAAGCATAGCCATCTGTGCTCGGCTCTCGATCTGGAAGACTCCGAGCGTGTCGGCCTTGCGGATCATCGCATAGGTTTTGGGGTCCTCGGCCGGGATGGTGGCGAGGTCGAGCGCAATCCCCTTGTGCTCGGCCAGGAGGTCGAAGCCGCGCTTCATGCAGCTGAGCATGCCGAGCGCCAGCACATCGACCTTCATGAACTTGAGGACGTCGATGTCGTCCTTGTCCCATTCGATGACCTGGCGGTCCTTCATCGCCGCCGGCTCGATCGGGACCAGGTCGTCCAGGCGATCGTGCGTCAGGACGAAGCCGCCCGGGTGCTGGCTGAGGTGGCGCGGGGCCCCGATCAGCTGACGCGACAGCTCTAGCGCCAGGCGAAGCCGCCGGTCTTCCAGATTGAGGTTGAGGTCCGCGACATGCTTGTCCTCGACGCCCTCGCTGGAATAGCTCCAGACCTGGGACGACAGGGTCTTGATCAGGTCCTCGCTGAGCCCCAACGCCTTGCCGACATCGCGCAGGGCGCCGCGCGAGCGATAGCGGGTGACGACGGAGCAGAGCGCCGCATGGTTGCGGCCGTAGGTCTCGAAGATCCACTGCATGACGACTTCGCGCCGTTCATGCTCGAAATCGACATCGATGTCCGGCGGCTCGCGGCGCTCCTGGCTGACGAAGCGCTCGAACAGAAGGTCATTGCGGCCTGGATCGATCGAGGTGATGCCCAGCACGTAGCAGACGGCAGAGTTGGCGGCCGAACCACGACCCTGGCACAGGATGTCCTGGCTGCGAGCGAAGCGCACGATCGAATGGACCGTCAGGAAATAGGGGGCGTAGTCGAGCTGGCCGATCAGATCGAGTTCGTGCCGAAGCGTCTTACGCACGCTGTCCGGCAGCCCTTCCGGATAGCGCTCGGCGGCTCCGGCCCAGGTCAGCTGTTCCAGCGTCTGCTGCGGCGTCATACCCGGCGTCGAGACCTCGTCCGGATATTGATACGCCAACTCATCCAGCGAAAACCGGCAGCGGTCGGCGATCTCGACTGAGCGGGCCAAGGCCTCGGGATAGGCCTTGAACAGGCGGTGCATCTCGTGGGGCGGCTTCAGATAGCGATCCGCATGGCGTTCGCGTCGGAAACCCAGTTCGTCGATGGTGCAGCCGTGTCGAACGCAGGTGACCACGTCCTGCAGCAGGCGTTGGTCCGGATGATGAAAGAGGACGTCGTTGGTCACGACGGTCGGCACGCCCGCCTGGGCGGCGAGGTTCGACAGGTCGTGCAGCCGCAAGGCATCGCCGGGGCGTCGCCGCAGCGTCAGGGCGAGATAGGCGCCCGCAGAAAAGGTCGCCTTCAGCCGCCGCAGATTGACGGCGCAGGCCTCGTCCGCCTCGTCAGGAACCAGGATGGCGATCAGGCCCTCCGACCAGTCTTTCAGGTCTGACCAGTCGAGGTGGCATTTGGCCTTGCCGGCGCGACGCTTGCCCAGAGAGAGCAGGCGCGTCAGTCGGGAATAGGCCGGTCGATCGATCGGATAGACGAGCACCCCTGTCCCATCGATCAGATCAAGCCGGCAGCCCACGATCAGCCGTACGCCGGAGGCCTTAGCCGCCTCATGGGCGCGCACGATCCCCGCCAGCGAGTTGCGATCGACGATGGCCAAGGCCCCAAGCCCGCACAGCCGCGCCTGTTCGAACAGCAGCTCGCAACTGCTGGCGCCGCGCAGGAAGGAGAAGTGCGAAGTGGCTTGAAGCTCGACGTAGGACATAGGGTTAGCGGCTGTTCGATCTCCCCGACAGCACTCCGGCGAGCCGCATGGCAAGCGTCGCCTTGAACAAATGTTTTCTTTTTGTTCTCGTCTTGATATGCAGGCTGCATGTCCGGCGTCGCCACCCGCAAGATCGTCCACGTGGACATGGACGCCTTCTTCGCCTTGGTCGAGCAGAGGGATGACCCCGCCCTGCGAGGCCGGCCCGTTGCGGTCGGTCATGCGGCGGCGCGCGGCGTTGTCGCCGCCGCCAGCTATGAGGCGCGGCGGTTCGGGGTGCGTTCGGCCATGCCCTCGACGACCGCCCAGCGGAAATGTCCAAACCTCGTCTTCGTCCCGCCGCGCTTCGAGGTCTATCGCGCGGTGTCGGCGCAGATCCATGCGATCTTTTCGGACTACACCAATCTGATCGAACCTCTGTCTCTAGACGAGGCCTATCTCGATGTGACGGCCGATCGGCGAGGCCTGGGGACCGCCTCGGCGACGGCGCAGGAAATCCGGCGGCGGATCTTTGAAGAGACCGGCCTGACCGCCTCGGCGGGCGTTTCCTACAACAAGTTTCTGGCCAAGCTGGCGTCGGACCAGAACAAGCCGAACGGCCAGTTCGTCGTGGCGCCCGGGCGCGGCGAGGCCTTCGTGGAAGACTTGCCGGTCCGGCGGTTCTACGGCGTGGGGCCGGTGACCGCCGCCAAGATGGAAGGGCTAGGAATCCGCACCGGCGCGGATCTGCGCCGCCAGTCCCTGGCCTTTCTCCAGCATCATTTTGGCAAGTCCGGGCCCTGGTATTACGCCATCGCGCGCGGGCAGGACGACCGGGCGGTCAATCCGGACCGGACGCGCAAATCGAGCGGGTCGGAAACCACCTTCGCCTCCGACCTGACTGATCCGGACGCGATAGAGGCCGGGGTGGGGGCCATGGCCGACGAGGTCTGGGCCTGGTGCGAGACGGCGGGCAGTCGCGGACGGACCGTCACCGTCAAGGTCAAATGGGCCGACTTCCAGCAATCGACCCGCAGCCGGTCCCTGTCCGAGCCCGTGGCCTCCCGCGAGGCCTTGCGCGACGTCAGTCGGCTGCTAGTCCGCTCCCTCTATCCGCCGACTCGGGGCGTGCGGCTGGTCGGGGTCAGCCTGTCCAATCTGGAGACGACGGGTGCGGCCGCGAACCAACTGGCCCTGTCGTGATTAGACCCGCGCAGATCGACCTGTTCGGAGAGGCGCCTTCCCTTGAGCCGGTCGTGGCGGGGTTCGACTATTGGGCCGACGTCCTGTCGGCGCCCGAACAGGCCGCGCTGGTCGCTGCGCTCCAGACCCTCGCGTTCAAGCCCTATGAGCATCTGGGCTACCTTGGCCATCGCCGGATCGCCGCCTTCGACCGCGGGGGTGATGGCGCGGGTTGGCCGGCGTTTCTCTCGACCTTAATGGCGCGCTTGGCGGGCCGCCTCGATCTGAACGGCGCGGCCTTTGTGCAGGTTCTGGTCAATGAATATGCGCCGGGCGCCGGCATCGGCTGGCATCGCGACCGCCCCGTCTATGGGGAAATCCTGGGCGTGTCCTTACTTGCGCCCTGCGTGATGCGGCTGCGCCGTCGCCAGGGGGCGGGCTTTCTGCGTCGAAATGCGGCGCTGGCGAGCGGCTCGGTCTATCGCCTGTCAGGAGAGGCGCGCGCTGCCTGGGAGCATTCGATCACGCCTATGACAGCCTTGCGTTATTCCATCACCTTCCGGACCCTGACGGCTTGACGATTGTTGGGTCGACTGACGTCCAGCGGTCCGGATCGGCTGGGTCAGACAAGCTCGATCCAGACCGGCGCGTGGTCGCTCGCGCCTTCGGCGCCGCGCACCGCGCGATCAACGCCGGCGTCGGTCAGCCGTTCGGCCGCGAGACCGTTGAGCAGCACATGGTCGATCCGCAGACCGGCGTCGCGGCGCCAGGCCTCGCGGAAATAGGACCAGAAGGTCCAGGGCGGCGGATCGTGCGGGAAACGCTCGCGCAGGGCGTCGGTCCAGCCCTGGTCGAGCAGGCGCTTGAAGGCGGCGCGGCTCTCGGGCTGAAGCAGGGCGTCGGCCTTCCACGACCGGGTGTTGTAGATATCGGCGTCGGTCGCAACGACATTGTAGTCGCCGGCGAGCACGACCGGCGCTGCAGTGGCGTAGAGGGTCCCAGCATGGGCGATCAGCCGGTCGGCCCAGGCAAGCTTGTAGTCGAACTTGGGCCCGGGCCTGGGATTGCCGTTGGGCAAATAGAGGCAGCCGATCAACACGCCATTGACTGCCGCCTCTATATAACGGGCCTGGGGATCAGTGGCGTTGCCGGGCAGCCGGCGTCGGGTCACGACCGGCTCGCCGATGCGGCTTAGGATTGCGACGCCGTTCCAGCGCTGTTCGCCAACCCAGGCCGCATCGTAGTCGGCCGCCTTGATCTCGGCATTCGGAAACTGGCTGTCGGTCGCCTTCAGCTCCTGAAGGCAGACCACGTCCGGCTGGGCCTGTTCAAGCCAGGCGAGGAGATTGGGCAGGCGACGATTGACGCCATTGATGTTGAAGGTGGCCAGCAGCATCCGGTCACCGTGTCCGCAAGGCCGCCAAGGCGGCTTGCACAGGGGGTGCGAGGGCGTCAGCCATCTTCCCCACGCCAGCGGCGTTGGGATGAATCCGGTCCGGTAAGACATAGGCTGGGTGCAACGCGACACCGTCCATCAGGAACGGCATCAGGGGCACGTTCGCCGTGCGAGCGACCTCGGGATAGACCGCGTCGAACGCCCAGGCGTAGGCGCCAAACCAGGGCGGAGCCCGCATGCCGCTCAGCAGAACGGGGATGTCGCGCTGTCGAAGTTTGTCGATGATCGACAGAAGATTATCCCTGACGTGATCGGCCGGGACCAACTGCATCATGTCGTTGGCGCCCAAGGCGACGACGCAAAGATCCGTTTGCGCCGGCACGTCCCGATCAAGCCGTCGCAAGCCATCCCTTGTCGTATCGCCCGACACGCCCGCGCCGAGGACGCGAACCGCAGGCGTTTCGCTCACCAGTCGTGCCGCCAGTTGGCGCGGCAAGCTGTCGGCAGGCTTGAGGCCATAGCCGGCGGTGAGCGAGTCGCCGAGAAGCGTTACGACCTGTTCAGCGTCGATCACGAAATGCTCTCCCGTCACGGAATGATGAGGCGGGCAGGCCGAGATCGGAATTCGAGTGGTCAGCGAGCAGCAGGTTCAGCGTCATGGTCTACACAAAGGCTCGCTGAACCTGTCCTGTTCCTGCCAGATCAACTGAAAACAATCCCGCGCTTCGGACGTGATGCGCTCAGACGTCTGGCTGTCCATCGTCTTCACGCAGTGAGACTTGAACAACGGCCGTTGATCAGCCGTGCGGCTTCAGTACGACCTTCGTCCATTCGTTCGGATTGTCGTGGAAGTTCTTGTAGGCCTCCGGCGCCTGCTCAAGCGGGAGACGGTGGCTGATCAGATCCGTCGTGTCGATCTTGCCCTCCATGACCAGCTCAAGGAGCTGTGGCAGATATTTCTGCACATGGGTCTGGCCGGTCTTGATCGTCAGACCCTTCTGCATGAGGGCGCCGATCGGCAGCTTGTCGCCGATTCCGCCATACACGCCGGGGATCGAAACGCGACCGCCCTTGCGACACGCCATGATCGTCTCGCGCAAGACATGCTGGCGATCCGTGCCTAGCTTCGTTTCCTGCTTCACCGCATCAATGATGTTGTCAGGGGAAAATCCATGCGCCTCCATGCCCACGGCGTCGATGCAGGCGTCCGGCCCGATGCCAGCGGTCATCTCCATCAGGGCTTCGCGAACCTTGACCTCGTGATAGTTGAGGACTTCCGCGCCGTTCGCCTTGGCAAGCTCAAGTCGGCGTGGATGATGGTCGATGGCGATGATGCGGCCGGCGCCCATCAATCTGGCGCTCTTGATCGCGAACAGGCCGACCGGCCCGCAGCCCCAGATCGCCACCGTGTCGCCGGGCTCGATCTCGGCGTTCTCGGCCGCCATCCAACCCGTGGGGAAGATGTCGGAAAGGAACAGGACCCGCTCATCCTCGATCCCATCGGGCACCACGATCGGTCCGACGTCGGAATAGGGGACGCGGACATATTCCGCCTGGCCGCCCGCATAGCCGCCGGTAAGGTGTGAATAGCCGAACAGGCCGGCGGCCGGATAACCGTAGGCGATTTCAGACGCGTCGGACTTGTCGGCGGGATTGGAGTTGTCGCAGGCCGAGAACTGCTGCTTGCCGCAATGGAAGCAGGAGCCGCAGGCGATCACGAAGGGGACGACGACCTTCTGGCCGACCTGAAGGCTCGTGTTGCCACGGCCGATCTCGACGACTTCGCCCATGAACTCATGGCCGAGGATGTCGCCATTGGACATGCCGGGGATCACGCTGTCGTAGAGGTGCAGGTCTGATCCGCAGATGGCGGTCGCGGTAATCTTGATGATCGCATCGCGGGGATTGACGATCTGGGGATCGGGGACCGTATCCACCTGAACATTGTGTTTGCCGTGCCAAGTCAGGGCGCGCATGGGAATTCCTTCCTGGATCAGAAATGACGGTCGGCGCGTGGCGCCGCGTCGGGAGCCTTGGACGTCGAGATTTCGCCCGTCTCCATCAGCTGTTTGAAACGTCGCAGCTCGCGCCGAGCCTGGACCCGGGGCTCGCGCTGCATCACCTTGGCGACCAGTTTGCCGACGGCGCCCGCCGGCGGGTCGTAACTGATCAGGACACGCACCTCGGTGCCTCGGCCGAAGGCGTTGTCGCGAAACTCGATCCAGCCTTGGTGATCGACGTCGCTATCTTCTGTAGAGCGCCAGGCGATGTACTCGCCGGGACGATCTTCGGTGATCTCGCTGACGAGTTCGATCTCGGCGCCGGCGGGGCCTGCGACACTCCAACTGGATCGAACGTCATCGAGAATATCGACAGACTTCACGTTCTCCATGAAGCGAGGCAGGTTTCTGAAATCGCGCCAAAAATCATAAAGTTGTTGGCGAGGCCGGTTGATCATAACGGCGCGGACGCTGGTGGAGTCGTAGGCGCCTTCCACATAGTCGTCGTCATGGAAGGCTGGTGACTCGACGTCGGCGTCTGTCGAAAGGGGGGCGGACATTGTGGATGCCTCCTTGATGTTGGACGGTAGGGATCAGGCGGCTTGAGATTGAGGCGCGCCCGCGTAGCGTTCGAACTGTTCGGCATAGCGCGAGGCCAGACGGACCTGGTGGTCACCCTTGGCCCTCAGCGTCAGGAACCAATCGCTTTCTTCTTCGAACATGTGGGTGAGAACGGCGCCTTCGATTTGGACCCACTTGTCCAGCCAGGCGGGCTTTGAGGGTGCGATATTTTCAAGCTCCGCCATCTGAGCCTTGGTGGTCGTCTGCTCGAGATAGGCGTGGGCCGCGTGCATCTTTTCGCCGGCCTGACCGAGGGCGGGATAGAGGACCAGCTCCTCGGCCAGCGCATGGCCGTTGAGCACGACCGCGAGCGCATCGCGAGCGGCGTTTCTTTCTGCGGCGGTCCTGGCAGTCCGGCCGCAGGCGAAGGCGGCGCGGATGGCGTCGTGATGATCGAGCACCAGCGAAAGCCAATCTCCCGCCTGGGAGGCGGCGCGGGCCTTTTCCGTCGCCGCCTTGCGCGTCTCGTCGTCAGGCTGCGGGGTGACGGCGGCGAGCGCCTTGTCGATGAGGGACATCAAACCTCCCGTGAAAGAGGGTTCAAGAGCCGTTGGGAGTTGTCCGTTCCGCCTGTCCAATAACGGGCACAACAGGTGTCCAGCTCGACAGTAAAACGATCCAAGGTCCGAAAACCGACCTTTGGAACAGCACTCGGAATGGCCCGGTTAGCTCGGCTTCAACCAAGGAGCCAACCATGTTCATGCATAACAAGCGCCTGATGTATACGGTCAGGGTAGCCGAACCGAACCCGGGTCTCGCCACCCTGATGCTTGAGCAATTCGGAGGGCCGCAGGGCGAGCTCGCCGCCGCCATGCGCTACTTCACACAGGCTTTGGCGGATGAAGATCCGGGCCGCAAAGACATGCTGCTCGACATCGCCACGGAAGAGTTAAGCCACCTCGAAGTCATCGGCTCGATCGTGTCCATGCTGAACCGGGGCGTGAAAGGCCAGATGGCTGAAGCCGCGATGGAGGAGGCGGATCTGTACGCCTCGCTGAACAGCGGCGGTGAAAGTCATACGACGTCCATTCTCTATGGCGGCGCGCCGGCCCTCATCAACTCCGCCGGTGTCCCGTGGACCGCCGCCTACATCGACTCGATCGGCGATCCCGCCTGCGACCTACGCTCCAACATCGCCGCCGAGTCCCGAGCCAAGATCGTCTATGAACGCCTGATCAACTGCACGGACGATCCCGGCGTGAAGGACGCCTTGAACTTCCTGATGACGCGCGAAGTTGCGCATCAGAAGTCCTTCGAAAAGGCCCTCTACGCCATGGAGCCCCACTTCCCGGCGGGGAAGCTGGTCGGCCTGCCGGCCTTCGCTGACAAATACTACGACATGTCTCAAGGAGAGGGCGATGCCCGCGGTCCCTGGAATGAGGGTGAGCAGTGGGAGTTCATCGACGACCGTGAACAGCAGGGCGCCGTGGACGGCGGCGACGGCTCCGCCAGCGTCTCACTGGGCGAACTGGACGCCGCCGCTGTCCAAGCCTTCGCGGCCCGGACAGCCTCTGACCCCCAACGCAATCCTGTGACCGGCGCTGATCTAGGGGCGGGACCTGGGGCAGGGACCACGACCGAGCTGATCGAGGACGAGGGCGTCAGTTAACCCATGTAAGTGCGCGAGGCCCGGAAAGTCGCAGGATGCGGCTATGCTCGATCCTGCGACACCGTCCGGCGAGACCTCGCCATGTCTAGAGCCGCGCGAGGAAATTCTTTCGTTGTGGCGGGCGTTCGATACGCTCTCCTTCGAAAGTCGCAGTCGTGCGCTACGCCTTGGAGAGATCATCCCCGTCGTGTCGGGCGGACCCTATCGTCCGGATGGCGAGATCGCTGTCGTTCTCGAGGGTTGTATTCTTCTCGATGACGGGAAACGAGGAACCCATTGCGGCGTCGCTGCGGCGGGCGATCTGATCGACATCGCAGGGGGAAGCCAAGGGCTTTGGCTGTCGAACGGCTTGGTGTACCGGGCGCCCGTGGCGGCCTTCTGCCGGGAAGCGGGTGAGGAAGGCGTTCAATTTCTGCTTGCAGGCGGCCTCAAGCGACTGAAGTCGATGGAGGCGCGGTTGAGGTGCGCCATGTCGCATGGGGCGGTCTCTCGCGTCGCCAGCTTTCTTCTGGATATTCATCGCGCTACCGGTGGCTTTGAGATCGCGCTGTCACAATCGAATATCGGAGCGTTGCTGAGCCTGCGCCGATCCAGCATCAATCAGGCGTGTCAGAGCCTTCGCGCCGCCGGCGCCCTACGCACCGTGCGGGGACGAATTCTTTTGAGGGATGAGGCCGTTCTCGCGAGCCTGGCCTGCTGTCACTATCGTCCACGGTCTCCAGCGTTCGCCGAAGCCATCGCGGCCGAGGCGGCCTAGATCAGGCCGTCACCGGTCTCGGACCGGTGCGCCGAATACATAGATGCCGGCATGGACGAGCTTTGCGATCAAGTCGGGCGAGAGGAGCGACGGGGCTGAATCGACGTCGGCGATCCACCGACCATCGCACCACAGGGCGACAGCCTGACCCATCGCTTTTGCGCGCTGAGACGCCTGGGCCATGGCGTCAGCCATGTCGTTTGAGATGAGGGTCTCAGGCTCTCCGCCATCACGGTAGCGGATCTGATAGCGCAGAACGGGAGGATGGACGGTCATGCCACCCAGGCCTCCAGCACCTCTCGGCATTCGGCAGTTTCGACCTGTAGACTGAAGCGGTCGCTGTAGAGCGCCAAAAGGTGGTCGTGAGGCTGATCAGCCGAACTGCAGACCCCGTCGCTGACCACCACGATACGATAGCCCAGATCGATGGCTCCGAGCACGGTCGAGAGAACGCAAACGTCAGTTTCCGCGCCCGTTACGACGAGCGTATCGACACCCTGATCTTTGAACGCCTTGTGGAGGTGTGTGCCTGACCAGGCGGAATAGACCGTTTTGTCAATGATCTGCGCAGGCGGCGCGAACCGCTGAAGCGGAAGCGCCAGATCCAACATCGCCGGATCGAGAGCGTTCTTCGTCATGGTCGACCAACGCCGCCAATAGTCGCGCCAGGCGCCCCCCGCCTCATCGGGCGTTGCGGCGGGGATGAATCGGGTGAACCACAGCCTTTCAGGCCTTGCAGAACATAGCGCCTCGATGGCCGGAAGGGTTTTGGCTGCCCAAGGCGTATGCCATTCGGTCCCTTCCACGAACATGCGTTGCATGTCGATGCAAAGGTGCGCCGTTGTTTCCGGAATGCGCGTCTTCAGGCCGTGTGTCACGGCCTGAGCCCCGGCGTCTCTTCACCGCAGTGGTGTTCGCTCTCGCCCAGCTCGACTTCGGTGTGGGAGAAGACCTCCTCCTGTCCCGCGTCGAGTATTTCGTCCTCGGGGCCGCCTAGACCGCCCTGCGCCAAGCCGCGCGTATCATCAATCTTGTCCCTGTGTGGCGTATGTCGGGTCATGTCGCCTTCTCGCCGGATCAAAAGACAACCAATCCTGGTGCGTCCGCTGAGTTTCATAGGTCCGATTTTGGACAGGCTTTTAGCCTGTCGAGAGTACCCCCCGACGGCGCGTCGGACAGCCCTTTACATGGGTTAGTGCAGGCATGCCGGGTTTGGGGGAACGCGGGGCATGGATGAGGACCTGCCGCCCCCAATCGATTCGCCATCCGATGCGCCGGGCCGGCTGGGAGAATTCGTCGCGCTGTCGTCTCGCGAGCGTTCGGCGCTGGCCGGGCTTCTCGAGCCGGTCCAGCATTGGCCTCGCCACCATGTGTTGCGTCATGAGGCGGCTGAACCTTCGCATCTCTATCTGCTGACTCAGGGCTGGGTCGCATCGTCCATCGCGCTCGCATCGGGCAAGCAACAGATTGTGAAGGTCCATCTTCCGGGCGATCTCCTGGGAGCGCCGAGCCTGTGCCTGACGACAACGGTCGACTGCCTGACCGCCATGACGCCCATCGCTGTGCACGCGATATCGAGGTCCAGGCTGATAGCGACATTTGAGGCCTATCCGCGGATTGCGCTTTCGCTTTTTCTGAGCGCGCAGAAAGAGCGTGTCGCGTTGATGGAAAGTCTGGCCGTGGTTGGTCAGGCGCCCGCACACGTTCGCATCGCCGCCACGCTGACCAATCTGTTCGATCGATTGTCCGAACGCGGCGATGCGCCGGGCGGCATGTTCCATATGCCTTTGACCCAGCGCGATCTCGGCGACCTGATCGGGATCACGCCGGTGCATGTGAACAGAACCCTTCGCGAGATGGATCGCCTGAATCTGATCAAACGGTCCGACCAGACGATTTCCCTGATCGATGTTGATCGGCTTCGCCGTATCGCTGGGCTGCCCGTCAGGCGCTATGTGTCCGGTCCCAACCGGATCGCGAGCGTCTGACGCCGCAGGCGCGGAGATGGAGGCGCAGCGGCCGCGCGCTAATGAGCTTCGGATAGATTTAGGCCGTCCGCCGTCTCGCGATCGGCGCGCCGCTTGAGGACCTAGACAGCTTCAGATCGAGATAGGAGGCGTCGAAGGCGACGCGCTCGGTCAGCGCCGTCCAGTCGTCGATCGACACCTGACCATTCCGCCATCGCACCAGGCCCGTGTCGCGAAGGACCTTGAGCGAGCGGTTCACGTGGACGCTCGACATCCCCAGCATGTCCGCTAGGTCCGATTGGGTCAGAGGGCATTCGAAGGTGTGGTCTTGGGCGAGGGCTACGGCTTCCAGACGGAGGTAGAGTTCACAGATCAACTGGCCCAGTCGTGTCCCTGCGTCTCTGCGTCCCAGCGCCACCAGCCACTGCCGGTGGATGGCCGCATCTATCAGCGTTTCAAGCCAAAGCGCCCGCGCAAGGCGAGGGGCGTGTTCCGTCACGCGCCTCAAGTCGGCGTGCTGGACAACCGCAACGGTGACGTCAGACAAGGCTACCAGGCTGTGATCCATCGTTTTCAGAAGAAAGCCATGCAGATCGATGAAGTCCCCGGGAACGCTAATCGCTGTGATCTGACGACCGCCGTCCGCGAGGGTCGAGACTCGGCCGACAAATCCCGAGAGCAGCAGCGTACTGAACGTGGGTCGATTGCCCTCTTCCACCAAGGCTTCGCCGGCTGCTGCGCGACGGCGCCCACTTAGGAGGCCTCCAAGCCGTCCGCGATCGTCGTTCGAGAGGTCGCCGAGGCGATGAAGCTTGGCATCGATGAGCGATTCCACGGACGTCATCCTTGCGAACAGAGGCGTCGGGACGCTGCGGCCCTTGTCACAGGATCAACGCGACGTAGCCGAGGACCGGCTCGCATGAGGGTCATCCGTCCTTGGCGCCGAATTCGACGAATGCGGCGCGTATCGTCTGTTCCTCGTCATCGGTTTCTGCAGACACGACGACTTTGACACGGCCGGCGATCGGCACGTCCGACCGAGAGTCGACGCTGGGGCTGTCGCCTTCGACGTCTCCGCCCGAAGGCCTGTCTCCAACCGTGTTCGCCTCGCCTTCAGGAGCGACCTGAATGGCGTCTCGTTCCATGCCATGGGTTTGGACAAGCCGTTCGACCACGAGCTCGGCGTCTCTACGTGTTGCGAATGTGGAGGCGACAAGGTTGGTCATGGTTGGGTCCTCTTAGTTCGTCCACTGAACGCGCTGCGTAGTTTATCGCTCCAAAGCTGACTGCTCTCCGCAGCCCTCGCGCGATTGCATCGGATCATCTCGACCAAATGCTCTTGGTTCTGCTGGCTTCAAAAGCCGAACGCCTCCCATCTGTTTGAGACCATTATCGCACACAGGAACGAATAGCCGCGGCATAGCTTTGACCTTCAGGCTTTACGCCATGGACCGATCCGAGGGGGGTCGGGTTGTCGATCACGGCGGTATGGATGCGCATCGGCGTCATCGCACATCTCAAATATCCGATCGCAGAACCCTTCGCCGGCGGGCTGGAGATGCATACCCATCTGCTCTGTCGCCAACTGCGGCTGAACGGTCATGACGTCACGCTGTTTGCAGCGACCCTGTCCGACCCCGCGCTCGGTCTGGAGGCGATCTGCGAGCAGACGGAAATCGCCAAGGTCGGGACTGCGGAGGCCGGCGACGTCGCCTTCTTCCGAGAGCATCATGCTTATCTGTCGTTGATGAGCCGGCTTCGACGCAGTTCATTCGACGTCATCCACAACAACAGCCTGCACTATCTGCCGGTCTCGATGGCGGAGACCTTGCCGATGCCGATGGTCACCACCCTCCACACGCCGCCATTTTGCTGGCTGGAGAGCGGTATCCGCGAAGCGAGCGCGCCGTTCGCGCGGTTCGTCGGCGTGTCGGAGGCGATGCGTGAACAATGGAGCCCAGTGCGGCCGATCGATCAGGTCATTCTGAACGGGATCGATCTGGACCGCTTTCCATGGCAGGCACGTCACGACGAACCTGGGCATTTGATCTGGTATGGGCGGATTGTGCCCGAGAAGGGTCTGCATCTGGCGCTGGACGCGGCGGCATTGGCGGGTATTCCGCTGCGTTTCGCGGGTCCGATGCTAGATCAAGCCTATTTCGATGCCGAGATCGCTCCGAGGTTGACGCATAAGACCACCTATCTCGGTCACCTCGATCACGAAGCGCTGTCGAAGGAGATCGGGCAGGCGGCCGCCTTCGTCTGCACGCCGCGCTGGGACGAACCCTATGGACTGGTGGTGGCCGAAGCGCTGGCGTGCGGGACGCCCGTCGCCGCTTTCGCGCGTGGCGCCATTCCCGAGATTCTAACCCCCGACTGCGGCGCCCTAGCGCGACCGGACGATGTGCAGGACCTGGCGTGCGCAATCGCCCGTGCGGTCGGCCTGTCTCGGTCGGCCTGCCGCGCGCGCGCCGAGGCGGCCTGCGATGTGCGCCGGATGATCGCCGCCTATGAACGGCTCTATGGCGAGATGATCCAGGCAGCTGCGGCGGGCCAGATGCAGGCCAATGACGCGCTGGAAGATCGGTTGATCGCATGAAAGGCGAACCTGCCTTCTGCGTTTGTGTGCCCGCGCGGAATGAGGAACGGCGTCTTCCCGTGCTGCTGGCCGCCCTGGCCGCGCAGGATCTTCCGGGCAGGATTTCGGTTGCGCTCTGCATCAATAACTCCACGGACGGTTCGCTTCCTCAAGCGCAGGCAGCGGCCGATCGGTGGAAGGATCGACTAGACATCGTCATCGATCTGCAGACCTTCCCAGAGCATCGCGCGCATGCCGGCGCAGCGCGGCGCGCGGTCATGTCCGCCGGTCTCGAGCGTCTCGGAGATCGATCCAATGGCGTTCTGATCTCGACGGATGCCGACACGCGACCGCCGCCGAACTGGCTGTCCGCCAATCTTGCAGCCATCGCAGCAGGAGCGGATCTGGTGGGCGGACGGCTGGAGCTGGATGAGGCGGAAGCGATCTCCACGGATGTCGCGGCTCTGCGCCAGATGTGGGACGCCTACTGGCGCGAAGTTCGCGCGATCGAGGACGAGATCGACCCGTCGCCGCATGATCCGGCGCCTCGCCATGGCGATCACACCGGAGCCAGCCTTGCCATCACGGCGGTGGCCTATGTTTCAGCCGGCGGCGTGCCGGAACAGCCGACGGGCGAGGATCGGGCGCTTGTGATCGCCGCTCAAGCGCAGGGGGCCAGGCTTGTGCATCCCTTGGCGGTGTGGACGCGAGTCTCGGCACGCACCACGGGCCGCGCCGCCGGGGGGATGGCGGAGGATATGACCCGCTTGTTCGATCAGGCGCGGAACGGCGGTCCGATCATGGCGCCGGACTTTTCGCATTGGCGGCAGCGGGCGATGTGGCGCCGGGATCAGCGTCACGACGCGGCGAGCGCCAGGCGGTTGTCGGCATTGGAAACCCAGCTGCCCGCCATGCCGCTCGACATGGATTTACGACGTTGGGCCGACGGCATTGCGAGAGCCGCAGCGTGAGGGCTCCGATCGGATACTATGTCCATCACCAGGGCGACGGCCACCGCCAGCGCGCACTGGAAATCGCCGCCGCTGCGCCCGAGCGATTTGTCCTGCTTGGAACGGGACTGAAAGGGCGAACCGAAGACGTCGCCTGCGTGGATCTGGAGGATGACAGGCCCCACGAGGGAGACCTCTTCTCCGGCCGTGACGAGGCGCCTGTCCGGCCCGAGGCGCTGCATTACGCCCCCTATCACCATGCGGGCGTCCGGGCGCGAACCGCCCGGTTCGCCCAGTGGATCAGCGACGCCAAGCCGGCCTTGATGGTGATCGATGTGTCGGTCGAGATGGCGATGCTGGCCCGGCTGTGTGCGACGCCTGTGGTCTATGTCCGTCTCGCGGGGGATCGATCGGACCCGGCGCATCTGGACGCTTTCCGCGGCGCAGAAGTCTTGCTTGCGCCCTTCCATGAGCGGCTGGATGGAATGGGGGCCAGAGAGGTGCGCGACAAGACGCACTACTTCGCCCCCCGGCGCAATTCAGGCCCGAAGCGTGGATCAGGCATCCTGGTCGTTCATGGGCGGGGTGGCGATCCGTTGGATGGCGCCAAGCTGGCGGCGGCTGCAGAAGCTACGCCCGATCAAGTGTGGACCGGGGTCGGGCCGATCGAGCCGCCGCCGATCATGCCGCCGAACCTGAAGCTGGCAGGCTGGATCGACGCTATCGGCGACGAGATCGAAAAGGCGGAGATCATCGTCGGAGGCGCGGGAGACGGCCTGCTGAACGCGGTGATTTCGGCCGACAAACCCTTTGTCTGTCTTCCCGAGCCTCGCGCCTATAATGAGCAGATGGCAAAGGCCGAACGGTTGGCGGCGCTAGGCGCTTCGATCGTCCTGGCGGAGTGGCCGCACGCGCAGGAATGGCCGAGCATCCTTAGGTCAGCACTCTCACTGTCGCCCGCTGAACGGCAGCAGATCAGCGGACAGGGACTTGGCGCCGCCGGACCCTGGCTTGTCGATCTCGCATCAGAGCTTAAGGCACGCCGATGACAGTTATGGAAACACGGCCTACCGCGTCATCGCCTCTCGAACTTGAGGTTAGATTGGCGGCGCTAGGTGCGCGTTACGACGCTGCGCCGCGATATCCCGCCGACAGTCTGACGCTGCTCGCCTCGGAGGGTTGGGGTCGGCGGTTCGCTCCGGTCCAAAGCGGCGGAACGGCCTATGACGATCCAATCCATAAGGCCTTGGCCTTGATGGACGCCCTACGCAGTGTGGGACGGTCGGATCTCAGCGTCGGCCGACTGTTCGAAGGGCACGTCAACGCCCTGGCGCTGTTCGACTGGTATGCGGATCCGGCCCAGAAGGCTTGGCTCGGCAAGGTCCTTGCGCAGGGCGGCTGGTTCGGCGTCTGGGCGTCGGAACCGCCGCCCGGCGTTCGTCTGGTCGGCGACCGGCTGCAGGGCGCCAAGATGTTCGCGACCGGCGCAGGCGGTCTGGAATATGCGATCATCACCGCCCAGCCGGAACAGGGCGAACGCGAGTTGATCGTCGTGCCGGCGAACGCGCCCGAGAGGGCCGATCTGAGCGGCTGGCGCGACCGCGGCATGCGCGCGACAACCAGCGGGCGCTATGAGGTGACCGGGTTGACGGTCAATATCGATCAGCGGCTCGGACGTCCCGGAGACTATGATCGCGAACCGCGTTTCACGGCCGGGGCGTGGCGGTTCACGGCGGTGCAGCAGGGCGGCGTCGAAGGCCTGGTCATGGCGATGCGCGACGCGCTGTCCGACGCCGCCCGCGCCGATCCCATCCAGCGCGCGCGCTTCGCCGATGCGGTCGTTGCGATGCGGACGGCCTGGCTCTGGGTCCGCGAAGCCGCGATCCGCGCGGCGTCCGAAGCGCCTGACGCCGAGGATTTCGCGCGCGCCACGCGCGGCGTCGTCGAACGCAGCGCCCTGGATGTCATGGAGTTGGCGGCGCGGTCGGTCGGGACGCGCAGCGCCTTCGACGGCGAGCGCATCGACAAGATCACCCGTGATCTCAGCCTCTACCTTCGACAGGCCGGACCCGACTATGCAAAGGACCAGGCAGCCAAGACCTGGCTGGATCGCGATCTCTGGGGCGAGGGCGACGCCCTATGGTGAGCGAGAAAACCGGCAGGCTGGCGACCCTGGCGCTGGAGCGTTCCCCCTGGCGATCCGCGCGGTGGCTGGTCATTGCCCCGCATGCCGACGACGAGACACTAGGCGCCGGAGCCTTGATCCACCAGGCGGCCAAGGCCGGCCGGTTGGCGGGAGTCGTGATCCTCACCGACGGCGCGGGTTCGCACGACCATCCGGACGCGATCTCCCGTGCGAGGCTTATCCGGACCCGACGCCTGGAGGCGGGGCGCGCCGTTCGACGGTTGGCGGGGGATGCGGCTGTAGCGCCCGTGTTTCTGGATTGGCCTGATGCTCAGCCCGCTTCTCCTGGCAGCACGGTATTCCAGGCGACCGCGCGTCGTCTCGCCGCCCTGTGCCGTGATCGGCGCGTCGATGCGATCGCCGTCACTGGACCAGACGATCCCCATTGCGATCATCAGGCAGCGGCCCAGCTGGCGCGCCGCGCGGCCCGTATAGCCTGCCGGCCGGTCGCCGTGTTCGATTATGTCGTGTGGGGGACGGCTCCGCCCGGGTCGAAACTGCGGATCACGACGCGACCTCTAAGGGCCGGCCTCAGAGCGTACGCCTTATCGAGCCATCAAAGTCAGTTGACGCCGATGTTCGGCCAAGGGTTCCGGCTTGAGAAGGAGAGGGGGCTGCGCGCCGCCTCAGACACCCTTTATCGGTGCGACGCCTATGGCTGAACGCTCGCTTCCCGCCGCCTATTTCGAAGGCATCTTCGCCGGGGACGCCGATCCATGGAGTCTGGCCTCCAGCCCCTATGAGGCGGCCAAGTTCGATCGCACCATCGCCGCCCTGTCGGTGCGGCGAGCGGCTTTTGCGCTCGAGGTCGGTTGTGCGGGCGGCGTCCTGACCGAGCGGCTGAGTGCCGTCTGCGATCATCTGTTGGCGATCGACGTTAGCCCGACCGCCCTGGGGCGAGCGCGCCAGCGTCTGTCGGGGCGGTCGAACGTCCGGTTCGAGGCTGCGGACTTCCCCCGGGAATGTCCGGCTGTTGATGGGCTGGATCTCGTCGTCCTGTCCGAGGTGGCCTATTATTGGAGCCAGGCCGATCTGGACTTTGCGACACAACGCATCTCCGATGGCCTGGTCGAGGGCGGACGCGTGCTTCTGGTGCACTGGACCGGCGAGACCGACTATCCCCAGACCGCCGACGACGCCGTGGAACGCCTCTGGCTTGGATTGTCGGCTGTCATGAAAGTGGATCTCGCCGAGCGGCATCCGAACTATCGGCTGGATTTGTGGAGCCGTCGATGACCACCCTGTCCGCGCTCACGCTGGTTCGTAACCGGCAAGCCCATCTGGACCGATTGGTTGAGGGATTGACGATCAGCGCCTCGCCGCCAGACGAACTGATCGTCATCGACATGAGCGATGCGCCGGTGACGCTGCCGTCGGTGGATTTTCCGGTCCGCGTCGAACGTCTGGCGGGCGACGCCCTGCCTCTGGCCGCCGCCCGAAATCTGGCGGCCGCCTTGGCGTCAGGTGATAGCCTGCTTTTTCTGGATGTGGACTGCATCGTGTCGTCGGCAGTTTGCGGGCGGATGAAGGCTCTGCTCGCCGACAATGACGCCGTCGTCTGTCCAGAGGTGCTCTATCTCCCCGCCGGAGCCGTCCGGCCGGGCCCCCTGTCGGAAACTGATCTGAGAGCGGCCGGGCGGCCCCATCCCGTGCGCCCCTTTCCGCAGAAAGGCGAAAGCCTCGAGCGCAATCCCGGCCTGTTCTGGTCTTTGGCTTTCGCGCTCCGTCGCTCGACCTTCCATCGGATCGGCGGGTTCGACGAGACCTATGTCGGCTACGGCGCCGAAGACACGGACCTGGGGTTTCGCATCGCGCGAGAGGGCCTGCCGCTGCTCTTCGCCGGCCGCGCGCCCGTCTTCCACCAACATCATGACGGCTATGATCCGCCCCTGCAGCATTTTCGCGCGCTGATCGCCAACGCCAAGCGCTTCCACGCCGCCTGGTCGATCTGGCCGATGGACGGTTGGCTGCGGGCGATGGCGGATCTCGGGCTTGTCGACTGGTCGTCGGATGGATTGACCATCCGCCGCGACCCTACGCCGGCTGAAATCGCCGCCGCACGAAAAGACCCTGCAGATCCCTTTTAGGATTGCCGTCTTTCAAAGCGCAGGCTCGCCGTACGTATGAAACTCAACGAGCCGACGCAGTTGAGTGTCCGTCTTCTCTAGTGAGGAAGGGATCTTGATCAGGCGACGACCACGCATTGGACCGTTATTGCGTAGCTGGCTAGGTCGCTGAACTCGTGGATTTGACCGAAACGTGCGCTTCAACGCCGTCAGTCTTGCCGCTCAAACCCGGTACCTCATCGAGCTGGCGAAGGCTGGTGAACCGACCTCTTTCCTCACGATAACGAACGATTTCGAAGCCGTGGCCGCGCAACATCTCAATCCCGTCCAAAGCGTCGGCGCTGGCGATGTTCAGGTCGATCATCTCTCGTTTTCCGTAACTGTGCCCGCCGGCCGGTGTCCGAGGGCGAAGTCGATGGCTTCGATATCGACCTTCAGCTTCACCAGATCACGGACGCGCTCGTGGTCGCCGGACGTCGCGGCGGCCACGGCGGTCGACCACACTTCGGTTGTCAGCTGCTCGCGGATGGCCAGAAGCTGTGCGGCCACGGCATCGTTGTCTCGGGTCATCGACACTATTTCAGGTCGGCGATCGCCTCGCCGGCCTCTTCTTCCTCGAGAAGAGCGGCGTTGTCGGCGTTTGCCGACAGGCGCACCCGATTGCCTTCAACCTCGGCGACAAGGCCGCCTGAAAGGTAATGATGGTGATCGCTGTGCGATCCGCTGTCGGCTTTGGTGAGCTTGATGCGATCACCTTCGACCTTATCGACGGTGCCGAGATGGACGCCGTCGGCGCCGATCACTTCCATATGTTCTTTGATGTTCGAGAGGTCGGTCATGCTGGGTCTCCGTTTACCTACGCCATTAACGAGGCGCGACGCGCGGCGTTCCAGAGACGAAAGTGGCGTAGCGGCTAGTCAGGCCTCGGTACGTGCGTCTGCGCTGGGCGCTGAGCGCTGGCGACAGGCTCACCGATAAGACCGGCGGCTCGCCCGCACCATTTCCTCCACCCAGTTGATCAACAGAGTGGCGTAAAGTCGCTGATGAGCGGGATCGCGCATCGCATGGGTCGCCTCGGCGATGATCCTGTGGCTGAAGGAGTTCGCCTCCTTGAAGGCGGCCTGATAGGAGGCGATTACTTCTGGCGGAATGCGATCGTCCTTGCCCGACTGCACGATGAGGACGTCGCCCTCGAACGCGGCGCAGGCCGAGAGCGCCTTGTTCTCCTGCGGCGTTCGCAGTTGTTGTCGATAGGTGCGCACCGCGTCCTTATCGAGCTTGGCCTTGGGGACGTCCCAGTGCGCGTCTGGATAAAGCGCCGGCACGCGCAGCGCCAACCAGCGCACGTCACGGATGCTCGTCAGCAGAGCCGACAAATAGCCTCCGTAGCTTGTGCCGATCACGCCGATCGCGCCGGGATCGATCAGCGGCTGGGACGCCAAATAGTCATAGGCCGCGGTGACGTCGTCCAGGCCATTCTGCCGGGTGACCTCGTCTCGGCTCGCATCGCTTTCGGCATGGCCTCGAAGGTCGAAGGTGAAACAGATGCAGCCCAGTCGAGCGAGATCCTCGGCCAGGCCCAGGTCTTCTTCCTGATCGCCGCCCCAGCCGTGGACAAACAGAAAGCCCGGCACGGGGGCTTCCGGCGTCAGAAGCGTGCCGGTCAGCTTCTGTCCGTCGACAGACAGTCGCACCCGCCCTTCCTCGACGTCGTCAGGTTCAATCACGCTGTCCTCGTCACATATTTCGTCATCGGCCCGACCTTGGGGTCCTCACCCCGGAAATAGACGACATCCTCCGGTCCGACATCGGCGAGGCCATACACTTCGACCGTGGCGGTTTCGACGGAGGTCAGCGCCGGCGACGCCGCGAAGGCTTCAAGCGCGGCGATCTCGGCGCCCGTCGCGCCGCCGACCCGCCAGGACTGCTCCAGAACGCCCACACGTCTTCGCCCGCGTGCATCCTTGCCGGCGAGGACATCGTAGTTCCGGCGGGTCAGGACCAGGTCCGGATAGGCGCGCTGGGCGGCGTCGTCGAACACGGCGGCGCAGCGCACTGCTTCCACCGCCTCGGGGGTCAGTCCGAGGTGGGTCAGTCGATCGAGATCGCCTCTGACGCACCTCAATCGGGATCCGCCGTACACCTCGCGTCCCTTATGATCAGTCGTTTCCCGCTGATCGCCGACATAGCTAATGCGCAGTCCGCCGACCGACAGGGTTCCAACGCTGTAGGTTTCGACGCCGAGCAGGTTTTCCTCAAGGACGACGCCAAAGGCGGCGATCTGCGCCTCGTCCTGCTCGGCGATGACGGCGACGAGCGCCTCGGGCGTTTCGACGACCGTCTGGCCCAGACCTGCCTTGGCCAGGACATCCTTGACGCGTACGGGCCCGGTCTTGAGAAGGCGTCGACCAGCTTCAATTGCGTCGTCTACAGAGAAGGCGCTGTAGCCTTCCAGAGCCGCATCCCCCAGACGTTCGGCCATGGTGTTGGACCAACCAGCCGGGCAGGTCGCGGACCGATCGATCAGGCCGTGGGTGATCGCCTTGGTGGCGATGAAGCGGTGTGGCACGCGGCCGCCCAACAGATTGGCTGAGGTGAAGACCGTGCGCGAGGTCATGTCTTCACCGATCAGGGTGTCGCGAGGCACGAGCAAGACGTCGGGTCCGACGTCTTCCGCATCTTCAACGACATCAATGACCGTGAGGCGCAGAAGGCGCGCCAGGCGAGAAACAAGCATCTCTCTGGACGCCTGATCATGCAAGTTGCCCGGATTGTGTCCGTCTGGATCGAAAAGCGCGATGCCGGCGAGCGCGGCCGCATTGGTGAATGAAGGCATCGGGGCGACGCCCAATGGATTGACGATGGTCATGACGGTGAGCGCTCCCTGCCAGGGGTCAACCCCAAGAGCGAGCAACGGTTCAGCACGCCAAACCTTCTTTTTGCGGGCCCCCGAAGTGTCGTCGTCGTCGGGAAGACAGGCCGACGCCGGACGGGGCAGAAATCAGGGTTGGAAACGTCCTGTGCCAGCGCGGCTTTGCCACTGAAGAGGTGCGTTTTCGCACATAGGAACGGTGAGCCAGGGGGCGTCGTTGCCCATCCATGAGCGACCTGACAGCCAATATCGTGGGTACAGCGGCGGCGGTCTGCTCGATTACGAGCTTTGCGCCCCAAGCCCTCAAGATTTGGAAAGAGCGCGACGCGTCTTCGGTCAGCCTTAAGACATATTCGCTCACCGTTACCTGTTTCATCCTCTGGGTGGTCTATGGCGTCATGACCCAGGCCTGGCCGGTGACGGTGTCAAACAGTTTTGCTCTGGTCATGGCGGCGTGCGTCCTGATCATGAAGTGGCGATTTCGCGATGGCGATCCTGACGAGCATTAGGTCGCATCGACCGGCTACCGCCTATCCCTCGCCTTGCCCGTGCTTGTCAGAAGGGGCCTGGTCAAACCGGTATAGCTGAGGAGAGCCATGCAGACGGGCTAGTTGTCCGACCAACAAGCGGCAGCAATGGACGATCGGTCAGCATTTCCTAGTCAGCGCGGACCGCTCGAGATTGACCCCGGTCGAAAGGCGTCAGCCGAAGAGCCCGTGCAGCCACCAGCTGAGATCGCCGGTCTGAGGCTGTTCGCCATCGCCGCGTCGAAAGACCCAGAAGCGGTGCCCAGCCTCGTCTTCAAGCTGGAAATAGTCGCGCACCGCATCGCGTTCGCCGTCGCGTCGCCACCATTCGCCGAAGATCCGCTCAGGACCGTCAGCGCGCCTGACACGGTGGCGGACGCCGCGCCAACTGAAGGCGACTGGCGGCTGGTCGGGCAGGAGCGCGACGGCCTCTATGGCTTCGGGCTTAGCGAGCAGGCGGGAGGGGCGCGGCCAACGGCGGGTCCATGTCTCCGATACCGACGGAGCAGTCGGCGACAGTTTGCGGATTGAGCGTTCGGGCACGTCGCTCTGCGCCGGGGCCAGCCGGTACAGGTTCTGCGGGCCGAGACGATTGGCGAGCAGATCGACGAGATCGCCGATGTCGGGCGTCGCCGGGCCGCCCAGATCGCCGGAACTCGGCGACCAGTCCAGCGGCAGGACGACCGGCGCCGCCAGGACCATGGCCTCCACGCCGAGGCCAGGATCGACGGTTTCGATCTTGTCGCAGAGCAGGCGTGTGAGCCGCGCGACATCGCGCACGGGGCGCGCCAGACCGACGCGGATGGCCTCGGTCCGGTTGTCGATCCGTTCAAACCGCAGGTCGAGCCGGGACGCGCCCAGCCCCTGAGCTTCGAGCGCCTCGCTCAGAGCTTCGACCAGTTTCAGCGTGTAGCGGGCCAGGGTCTCGGGCGCGCCGATCGGCTCGGCGAAGACCCGTCGCACCTGGATCAGTTCCGGGGCGTCGATCGGAGTGATCGGCTCTTGGGCGCGACCGTAGGCCTGATCCAGGCGACGGATCAGCTCCGGTCCGAAACGCAGGGCCAGAGGCGCGCGAGGCTTGGCCTCCAGTTCGCCTATGGTGTCGATCCCCAGATGTCCCAGGCCATCGACCATGTCAGAGGGCAGGCGCAAGGCGCGCAAAGGCAGGCGACGGATGGCAGGCCCTCCGCGCGCGACGACGATCGTCGGTTCGGCGAGGTTGCGGGCCAAAGCATGGGCGGCGCCCCAGGTGTCGGCGAGGGCGGCGTGGGCGCCCAGGCCGACAGCGGCGGTCTGGGCGATCAGATCCTCGAGCAGGCCCTCATCGCCGCCATAGCGGTGACCGGCCCCGGTGACGTCGAGCACCAGGCCGTCCGGCGGGTCGGCGGCGACGATCGGCGCATAGCGGCGCAGCGCCCAGAGGGCGAGCTCGTCCAGAGCGGCCGCATCCCCTGCGGGGTCGAAGGGATGAACGACGAGATCGGCGACCAGGGCCCGGGCCTGGGTCGCGGCCATGCCGGGATGCAAACGATGGGCGCGGGCGGCGAGGTCGGCGGCCAGCACCACGCGTTTGCGGCCCTGGCGTCCGACCAGGACCATCGGCGTGTCAGGCGACGGCGCGTCGGGTCCAAGCCGGCGTCGCAGCCGATCGGTCGGCCAGGTGGGGAGGTAGAGCGAGACGACCCGTCTCATCGCAGGCTTCCAGTTCGAAATCCGCGCAGGCTCCGGCGCGGCAGCGGATCAGTTCGACAAACCAGCGCGGTCGGCCGACGCCAGGCACGGGCAGGGGGGCGGAGGGCAGGGCGGTGACCCGCCAGCGGGTGGCGGCGGCGGTCGGCTGGCCGAAGTCCGCCGCCTCGGCCTGACGACGCCATCGTCGCACCGCCAGACCAAGCGAGCCCGTGTCCTCGGCGACCAGTTGCAGCCGCCGGGACGCCGTCATGGACAAACGGGCCACTTCGCCCACGACCGCGCCGAATCCGCCGTGACGCAGGCCGTCCTCGAAAGCGGCCAGCAATCCGGCCTCGTCGCCGGCCTCCACATAGATGACCCGGTTCGAGGACAGCCCCGCCTGCTCCAGCGCCGGCGCGAACAGATCCGGGCGGGTCACGCACCAGAGGACCGGCCCTTGGGTGCGGGCCGCGACGCCGGCCGCAAACAGAGCGGCGACAGCGCCGTCGATGGCCCCGTCGCCGCCGCCGGCCACTTCATGCAGCGCACCGAGCGCCAGGCCGCCGGCGGGCAGCCGGCGATCGAGCGCGGCCAGGCCGAACGGCAGCACGCCGCCGGATCGACGTCGACCCGCCTCGATGCGCGCGATCTCCGTGCGGAGCGCCTGAAAGGATGAAGAGGCGGCGGACATGATCTCCTGAAACCGAATGCGGGCTGAATGTTCCGCATTTGTTCTTATTCGAGCGTGCCAGAGTCAAGGCGGATCATAACGGCGCTGTGGATCGCCCTGTGGGCGGCGCCCATCGGGCCCGCTGTGCGTTAGCCGACGATGACGCAGTCTCTTCGATACCCCACGACTCCAGACGGCCGCTATTTCGTGGTGCGAGGCCGGCTTTGGCGATGCTCCAATCCTGCGTTGTCGGCTGCGGCGAGGGACGAACGGGTGCATGAACTGATGTCGGCGCGCCGGGCGGTGCGGACCGCTCTAGCGGCCGAGGACAGGGAGGCCCTCGCTGCAGCGCGGCGGAGCGTCGACAAAGCCAAGGTCGGACTGGGGGAGCGAGGCCCGGTGTGGTGGACCGACGGCTCGCCGGATCTCAATCGGCACATGGCGCGAAACACCCCCTATGCAGACTGGTTCGCCAGTCTGGGCGAGACTGGCGAATGACGACAGCACTCGACCGTTTCGTCCTAGCTCAAGACCCCGTGTTCGAAACGGCGATGGCCGAGCTCGCGGCGGGTCGCAAGACAAGCCACTGGATGTGGTTTGTCTTCCCCCAGGCCCGGTCGCTGGGACGGTCTTCGACAGCCGCCTTCTATGGCATCGGATCGCTCGCGGAGGCGCAGGCCTATCTGCTGCATCCCGTTCTAGGGGCGCGTCTCATCCGCGCTGCCCAGAGCGCGACCACGGCGCCGGCGACCTCATTGCATCAGCTGTTCGGATCGCGACGATCTCAAATTCCGATCATCGATGACGCTATTCGCCGCCGTGGCGGCTGATCCGACCGTGTCCGATGCGGCGCTGACCCGCTGGGGGCTTTCGCCTGATCCGTTGACCGCAGAACTTGTGGCGAGCGCCAGGACGGGACCGGATCGTCTTTAAACAACGATCGGAGGCTTTACGCGGTTCAGGCGTCGATAACTGACAGAGCGCCGTCGGGCAGCGGTCGCTGAAGCGCCTTGGCCGTCTCCCACGGCGCCGTCATCCAGGCCTCGATCTCGTCGGGCTGTGTCAGGATCACCGGCATGGCCTTGGGGTGAACCGCGCCGACCTCGGCGTTAGGTTCGGTCGTCAGAAAGGCGAAGACGTCGATCGTCTCCATGCCGGTCTTGATCTTGCGCACGCTCGTGTGGGCCTGAACGTGAATGCCGGCGAAGAAGGCGAGCGGCTCGGGTTCGTCTCCCGCAAGCTTGAACCAGACGGGCCGGTATTTTCCGGCCGCGTCCCGGCCCGGTTCGCTGAAGGCTGTGAAAGGCACCAGGCATCGAGATGCCGGCGACAGATGTGGGCGCCAATGGCTGGAGCTGGTGTTGCGGACGTTGGTCGTGCCGCTGTCGGGTTCGAACTCGAGGATCTTCTGAAAATCGACCTCGCCGCCTTTTGCGCGCAGCTTGTCGGCGCGCTTCGTCGCATTGTCGAAGATCATCTTTTTGGATGACGGCATGCCCCAGCGCGCCGAAGCCAGAATGCGCTCTGCGCCCTCCCAGCGCACGATCGGCGCGGGATAGTCGGGATAGACGTCGCCCGGCGCGAGGTTTCCGACGGTCGACCGCATGGCATTAGCCGCGTCCAGTATGGCTTGGGGGCCGGAGCGCTGGCGGTACAGGTTGCACATCAGGCTCTGGCCTTTTTCAGAGCCGCAGCCAGGGATTTGCGGTCCGCCTCATAGGTCACCTCTGCCTCTTGGCGCGCCTGATTCAGCGTGGCCTGTTGTTCTTCGAAATCAGTCCTTACCGCCTGATGGCGTTCATCCAGATCGGCCAGCGCCGCCTGCAGCTTTTCAATTTTGGCGGCCTTCGCCTTGGACGGTCCGCGCGCCTTGGCGGGTTTGGCCTTGCCGATCTTGCCGACATCGATCGCAAGCCCGCGCTCGACGACCTCGCCAGGTGAGGCCAGGGCGGCCTCGTAATCCGGTCCGCCGGAAAGCTGGCTGGCCAGGCCCGTAGCGAACAGATCCTGTTTGGAGCCCCAGGCCTCCAACGCCTTCGGTCGCGAGCTTGTGGCGACGGTGAAGGCATGGAAGCCGTCGGACCAGGTGAAGACCTTCAGCTTGGCCGCCATCTCAGTCGATCAGTCCGCGACGCTGCATGTCCATGATAATGGGATCGGTCAGAGAAGCGATGACCTCCATGTGGAAGGCGTCTTTTGCTTCCGTTTCGTCGGCAAATGAGCGTGGTTGGTTCTGGCGTAGGGTTGAAAGCCGCCAGGACGACTGGACCACCTGCTGCCGAGCCAGATGTTCGATGCGTTGAAGGCGAACGCCGGCGCGCCATCTGATGAGGGTCTTGCGTGTCGCCATCGTTCCGTCCTCCCGGCCGAACCCTGCCATTTGGGACGGCCAATGTGGAGTCGCGACCGCGCAAAGACCGCGTTCAAGCGCCATCGCCAACAAGGTCAGGCGTCAGCGCTCCAGCTACGTCTGGCCTTGACTCATAGCCGACGTTTAAAAGGTCTGCTTGTAGGGCTCTGGTCAGCAGAGGGCCGTCAGTAAGATTGCGGCTTGTGGATCGTAGCATGGCCGCTGTGACGCAAGTGGGTCTTGTCGAGGTCAGCAATCAGCTCTGCACCCTTCTCTTTTCCGACCAACTCGATCAACGCATCGAGCTTAGCCTCCATTCGATCATCGTTCTCTTTGGAAGATGGTGACCCGACATAGAGAAAATAAGCCAAGCCGACGACCTGCCAGAGAAGTTGCAGAAACTCTGACTGCCAGTTCTCGAAGGTGTCGCGATCCATTTCGACCAGATAGGGCGAGAGACGGACAGCTTGCCCATGAGAGGTCTGGTCATCCACATAGGCGAGCCAGCCGAAGCCCCAATGAAGGGCGATCGAGACCGTGAAGAAGGCCAGTGTAATCCAGGCGTAGGCATACTTCTTCAGCATGACCTGGCTCCATTAATCCTGCGTCGGTAAACCCGAGGGTTCGTTCGGCTCGGTCTGCCCTTCAGAATCACGGGCGTCCGTTCGGCCCTCCTGCAGCCTTCGCGTCGCGGGGTCCGGACCCGGCTGGCCGCCTGGCCCAACGCCGCCCGCCGCCAGCTGCTGTTCCGTCGGCGTCGTGTCAAGACGCCGACCTTTTGCGACGCCCGGCGGCAACGCGGCTTCGGCTTCTTGATCCGATTTCATCAGGCTCGAAGCTCTCTTTCGACGTCACTCGCCAAGTTTCCCACCTTCTCGACGGCCCGTCGAAGCTGATCTTCGGTGACCCCGAACTTCTCGGCCCAATCCCGAGCCTTATAGTTTTCGCTCAGGCTGATCCGCTGGCGATCCGGGTTGCCGGTCTGGGTTTTGTCGTCTGTCATGGGCGCCTCCTGATGAACCCGAAACAGCGGGAGAGCCGTTCCGTTTCCTGTGTCCAATATCGGTTGGTGGGCCGGGCCGAAGATCGGATCCGGTTCGGCGACTGCAAAGCGGACAAGCCGCTGGCGAAGCGCAAGACCTCACTCAGCCCGTCAGATGCGGCAGGGACAGGACCACAAGCAGGGTCGTCACCACAGCGCACGCGAACACAGAGATCCAGGCGAGTAGCCGATCGAAGCGGTTGTTCGATAACCGTGCACGGCGGATTTTCGGACCGGAGAACAGCGCCATTCCCCGAGAATGACGCAGCGACGCCTGCGCTTCTCTAACGCAGGTTAGCGGCGAGCATTTTTGGCGACCCGTGTTCGTAGGGCTTTGCGGCTGTGCAAATGAAGCCCGCTAAGTTTAGGGTGAGGGCGGACAGATGAGGCGAACACCATGATCGACCCCTTCATCCGCAAGCTCGAGTATGGCGCCGATCTGACCGATCAAGATCGGATCGATCTCCGCGACGCCGTGCTGGATGTCTGCACTTTTAAGGCAGGAGAGGATATCTCGTCGCAGGGCGAAGTCCCCCGAAACGTGCACGTGGTGCTTGAGGGCTGGGGCTGTCGCTACAAGATGCTGGAGGACGGTCAGCGTCAGGTCATGGCGATCCTCGTTCCAGGCGACATGTGTGATCTGCATGTGCAGATCCTGACCGAGATGGATCATGGGATCGGCGTTCTGACGGACGCCAGGGTCGCGCAAATCTCTCCGGCTCGTATCAATGCCCTGACAGACAATCCGAGGATCAACCTGGCGCTCAACTGGGCGAGGCTGGTGGACGAGGCCACCCTGCGCGAGTGGCTGGTGAACATCGGCCAGCGCCCCGCGGATCAACGCCTGGCGCATCTGATCTGCGAGCTCCATTTCCGGCTCCGCGCTGTCGGTTTCGCCGATGAAGCGGGCTTGGACCTGCCGCTGACGCAGGCGCAACTCGCCGACATCACCTCCATGAGCCCAGTGCACATCAACCGGACGCTGATGACGTTGCGCGGCGCCGATCTGATCCGCACAGAGGGGCGGTTCGTAGAAATTCCGAACTTTGATCGCCTCGCCGAGTTCGCGGGCTTCGAGCCCAGCTACCTGCACCTTGGAGGCACCAAGCCAAACGCCCAGGTCTGAGATGCGATATTTTTTCGATACGGTCGATCCCAGCGGCGCCCGCCGCGACGGTGTCGGCATCGACTGTCCGTCCGACAACAGCGCGCGCCGTCTAGCGCGAAAGGCGCTGGGCGAAATGTTCTCGGAGTCCCATAATGAGGGCGAGGAGACGTATGAGATTTCGGTCAGGAATAACGCGGGAGCGACGGTGTTCGCTGGGACCTTGGCCTACAGACGAGATTAAACGTCCGTGTGAGGATCGCTCATCAACGCTCGGGTCGCCGCCATTAGCGATGGCGTCGTCGGCCGAGGGCGTGTGCACCGGCTTCGCAGTCAAAGCCATGTGATTGCGGCTGGCTTTCCGTGCTCGACATGCAGCCGCGCCCTTCGATCGCCCAGCCAGATGCGCTCAACGGTGATCGCGTCCCATCCCGCCGGCAAGATCGCCACCCGTCTCGGCCATGTCTCTGGCGCGCCGCGCGCTTCCAGCCCCGTCAATCCGTAGACAAGCCCCATCAACATGCCCGCCAGATTGGCGAAGAACGGACCGGCCGCCGTTTCGCTGTCGGGATGGTCCGGTCGATACTCGAGACATTGATGGAAACGGCCGGCGTCATAGGCGGCGTATCCAGCCTCGAACAGTTGAAGGGCCAAGGCGCGGTCGCCGGCCAAGGCGGCCCACGTCGCGTAGAGGGCGGGAAACATCGGCGCCCCGACATAGTCCCGCCAGTGGGCCAGATAGAGATCGAGAGTTCGGCGCATCGTCTCCGGATTGGCTTGATAACCGCCCGGGAACAGTCCGGCCAAGGGCGATGGGGTGGCGCCCTTGGGTTCATCGATGCGGAAGCCGTCGTGCGCCGCAATCGCTCCGTCTGAACGTAGCGGCAGATACAGGGTCTGACGAATGGCACGCCACGCCGCATGGGGCGGTCGTCCAAGCACCTCCGCAGCGCCTATCGCCCGCGACAGAACATCGTCGGCCAACATCAAGGTGAATGCGTCATTGTCCGGCGGGCTTGGGACCTCAGCCGGTCCTGTAGCGCGCATTAGCTCATAGCCGCGCTCTGTCAGGCTCAATCGACTGACGATCCAGTCTGCGACGCCTTCAAGCACGGGCCAGGCCTTTTCCCGCAGGAAGGCCTCATCGCCTGTGGCGTCGGCGAACAGGCTGAACGCGCGCGCCACATGCAGCGTCCCATGATCCTCATGCGCCGCCCCCGACCCGCCGCCTGGCGTCGCTTCTTGGCCGGACAAGGGGGCCGCCTCCCACGGGAACTGCAATCCTTGACGGCCGGACAGACGCGCGTTCGATGCGGCCGCCGCGAGACCGCGCGAGCGGAAGTCGAGCAAGGCGCGCGCGGCGTCGGGTTGGCTCAGGATCAGGGGCGGCACACAGAAGGCGTCGATGTCCCACATGACGTGGCCGAAATAGTAGGAATAGTCCCGCCACGCGGCCAGGCCGAAGATCGAGGTCGCGGCCGGCGAGGTGGGGTGGACGGAGCTGTTCAGATAGAAGAAGGCCGCATCGATTAAGGCCTGATGCGCTGGATCGGCGCCCGTCACGACGATCCGGCCACGCCATAGCTCACGCCAGGCGTCGCGGTTGCGGATGCGAAGGATCTCGAACCCGGTCTGCGCAGCGCGCGCCACCCGACGTACGGCCTCTTCGTCGGGTCGCGCATGGATCAGCGAGGGAACAAGGGCCGCCATCTGCCGCAGACGCGCACCGCCTTTGCCGATCTGGCCCAGATCGTAGGTGGTTTGCAGCGGTCCCGACGCATCCCAGCGTGTCACTTCGCGCTCGGCGGCCGGATCCGTGTCGGTCCACAGCGCAATCCCGCAGGTCGACAGGTCGCCCTCTGTCGACCACAGCAGGGAGCCGTCGCAAGCGGGGTCCGTATCTCCGGGCGTGTCCGTCCGACGCCGCACGACCCGCCCTCTGACATCGGCGGTCGAGGTCCTGGCGCGCAGGCGGATTTCGCACGGCGCATCGGGCCGCACGGTGACCTCCTGCATGACGACGGCCGGCGCAGTGCGGCTGGCGAAGGTGACGACCTCGATCTCGGCGCTAACGTCGCTCATCCGCGCGCGCCAGCGGCTGGTCAGTTCAGCGGTCGCAAAATCATAGGCCTGCCTTAAGTCGCTGACGCACCAAGGCTGGTCCGACAGCCAGACGCCGTTGATGCAGATGTCGGCTTCCAGCGGATAGGGGACAGGGACGCCCGCCTCTATGCGGCGTTCAGGATCCTGGCCGACGACGCCGTTGACGATCGTCATGCCCGGCGAGAGCGCCATTTCCCGCACGCGCAAACCGATCAGGCCGTTGGCCACGTAGGCGGGGAGCGCACCGTTTCTCGCCCCGGCTTCCTCGGGCGGGCTGATCGGTCGCCAGCCCGGGACATTTTCGTCGTTCGTCATATAAGTCTCGTTTCGACCTCGACGTCTATGATCTGCGCGGCTCACTGAGAGTGAGAGGATCAAATCTCGAAGCCGGCCCGCAGTTTCCTATGTCTGCTTTCAGCCGTTCGGTTGTCACCTTATTCAGCCCAAGGTGAGACAAAACTCGCTTTCCAAATGCGCGGATCCGCCCCTTATTCGCTGTAAGCGATAGTCGTCATGACTGTGTTCTCCGCTTGTCGCGAATCCAAGCGCGTATGCTGGACGACGATCGGGTGCTTTGAGCGAATGACGCTCGCATAGTCCGTATCGCGGGGCACACGTTCAGGATCCTGCAGATCATTGAAGCGAACATGTCTGGTCCGCCGGCCCTCGACCGTCAGCTTATAAGGGCCGACCGGTTCGCGATCCTCGAAGAAGAGCGTGATCTCCACCTCGGTCGACGCGTCGCCTGGATTGAGGATGCAAGCCGTTTCATGGCTGATCATCGCCGGGCTTGGGCCCGTGCTCTTGCTCGGAATATAGCCCTCCGCGATCACCCACACCCGTTTTCCGATCTCACTCATAGGAAGCTGTCCCTGTTTCGGTGGCCTATGCCCGGCGGCGCCATCGCCGGGTGATGTCGCGGGACCTGCCCGCTCAAGCAGCCAAAGCCTGGTCGGTTCGCACGAGCGATGCGATCCAGTCGGCGGCGCGTCTCGAACTGACGTCGCAATCCGACAGGCGCTTCGCGAAGCGCTGCGCATTCTCGCGATATCGTGCGTCGTCCAGCACCTGAACCAAGGCGCGTTTGATCTGGCATGACGAAGCGCGTTCAGAAAGTCGAACGCCGGCGCCCAGCCATTCCAGCCTCGCGCCGTTGTCGGCGTGATCACGCCCCATCGGCATCACGACCAACGGCACGCCATGCTTTAGAGGTCGAAGAACCGTTCCATGCCCGCCATGGCAGATGACGGCCGCACATTGGGGCACGATGTCGTCGTGCGAGGCCTGGGCCAGGACGCGCACATTGGCGATTTGCGGCATTTTCGCGTCAGCCAGCGCCGGTCCAAGCGTGACGATAACATTGATCGGTAGGGTCTCGACCGCAGCCATCGTCCTGATCAACACCGACTTCTGGTCTTGGAAGGTGGTGCCGAACGAAATCAGGACGTTCGGTCGGCCGTTGTCAGGCATCTCAGCCGTGCCGTCCGCCCAGTTCGGCGTTTCGAAAAGCGGGCCGCAATAGGCGTAACGCCCTGACGACTCAGCGACATCAAAGTCGAACGCAGCGGAAGCTCCGATCAGGATGCGGCGCGCAACGTCTAGCTGGTCAAGCGTGTGAAGTAGAGGCGGAAGCCCGACCAGCGCGCGTGCGGCGTTCAAATCAGGCAGGCCGGCATCAAAGAATTTCCGGATGAGCTTTCTAGTGACGGCGTCGCGGACGAGGTCAGACTGCGACTTCGCCAGCGTATAGCCCGGGCCGAAGGGCGGGACATCCTCCCGCGTCGGAAAGCACCACAGGTTCGCCGTCAGAAGCGCCAGCGGCGTCCCGCGCTTCTCGGCCGCCATCATCACCCCGAACAGCAGCTCGTTCGAAACGATCACATCAGGTTCGAATTCGGCTGCGAACTCCAACGTATCTTGGGCGTACGCGGCCGCTGGGCCCGTCGCCACATCGACGCAAATGCGCCTGATGACAGCGGGCGGCCAACGCGTTTTCCAATCGCTCAGCCCACCTGACGCCGCGCCGAGAGCGCCCCGATCCGGAGCCCGTCGCCACGATTTGAAGGGAAGCGATTTGGCCTCCGCCGCCGGAGCGTTGCACGAGTCGCTTACGATGAGCACGTCGTGACCGAGATCCCTCAGCGCCGCAGCCGCTAGAAGAGGTGCGGGAACGTGGCCGCCCCCCTCGAAAGTGGTAAATAGAACGCGCATGGCTGATCCGAGCTAGGTTCTATAGGCCAAAGCCGTGCGAGGCTCTCTGTTCCGGAGACGAGCAAAAGCCCGCTTGAATACGGCGCTGCGTCGCAAACCGCACCTTTGAAACCCACCTCTGCGAAGTGGTTTGTACCGGCCATGGTGCCTGTCCCATGAGCCGCTCCCGTCCGGAACAGCGTGAACAGCTTCGTCGCAGCCTCGCCCAGGCGGCCCGTCGTCGACGACACAGAACCGTCCTTCTGGGCCTGCTTGCAATCGGCTGCTTCTTAGCCTTGCTTAGCCATTGACAGAAACACCGCGCTGTCATCTTCGAGATGACTCAAAGTTTGAGGCATTTGCGTAGGTCCGCACTTCGGTGCGCTGCCACCGTCCGCTACTGGCGCATCAGCGCTGTCTGAAGCGTATGGTGAGGAGGGGGCGTTGATCGTGGGAGGTGGCCATGAGCCAGCCCGATCTTTTTTGTCGACCTCGTAAGCCCTGGAATGCTGGTCGGATGACTGGAACCAAGGCTCCACTCAAGCCTAAGCACATCTGGGCAATCCGACAGCATCTCAAATCGGTTGGATCGGTCCGGGATCTGGCGATGTTCAACATCGCGCTGGACGCGAAGCTCCGAGGCTGTGATCTGGTGAAGCTTCGGCTAGCGGATATCGCTCAAGGCGGAGCCATTCGCCAGCGCTCGACCATCATTCAGCAAAAGACAGGTCGCCCGGTCCCGTTCGAGATAACTGAGGCCGCGAGGGAGG
>Ga0209023_10001091_pt1 | contig 37646 bp, 28 predicted proteins | sample LakOneMetagenome_FD_187468 | JGI IMG/M metagenome (GOLD analysis project Ga0209023, IMG submission 187468) | Freshwater and sediment microbial communities from Lake Erie, Canada (SPAdes) (version 2) | ecosystem: Environmental > Aquatic > Freshwater > Lentic | place: Lake Erie, Canada...
GTGACGCCGCCGCCACGCGCCATCGAGCCGCCGCCGGTGGAACGCCCTGCCCCGACGCCGCCGGACATCAATCTGCAGCGCGAGAAAGAGCGCAAGGAAGAAGAAAAGCGCAAATTGGCCGAGCAACAGAAGGAACGCGAGCGCAAGGAAGAAGAAGAAGCGCGTAAGCAGGAACTCGCCGAGAAGAAAAAGAAGGACGAAGCTGACCGCAAGGAGAAGGATCTCGCGGCCAAGAAGGAAGCTGACGCCAAGAAGAAAAAAGAGGACGCTGACCGCAAGCAGAAAGAACTTGCCGAAGCCAAGAAGAAAGCTGCAGCCGATAAGGCCGAGCAGGCCAGGATAGACAAGATTCGCCAGGAAGACATGAAGCGCATGGCCGGAGCCATTGGCAGCACCGGCAGCGCTGCTCAATCCACAGGCCCGCGCGCCGACGCCGGCTACGTCGCCGCGATCACGGCCGCCATCAAGAGCAATACCGCCTACGGCGGCAGCACGACGATGCCGGGCAATCCGAAGGCGATCTTCAAGGTCGAGCAGCTGCCGACGGGGGAAATCATGTCGGTCCGCCTGGTGAAAAGCAGCGGTGTGCCTGAGTTTGACAGAGCAGTGGAAAATGGTATTAAAAAGGCATCCCCGCTGCCGAAGAAAAAGGATGGCACGGTGGAACGCACGCTCGACGTCAATTTCTCGATGAAGGATTACGACTGATTCACTCGATGGATACGGTTCAAGACAGATTATGAAAAAACTCCATTACCTGCTGTTCAGCGCCACCCTCCTGATGGGCACGGCGACCAATGCCCAGATCAAGGTCGAGATCGCCGGTGTCGGCAGCAACCAGATCCCGGTCGCGGTCGCGGCCTTTGCCGACGAGTCGATGGCGCCGGAACAGGTGTCCGCCATCATCCGCGCCGACCTCGAGCGCAGCGGCGTGTTCAAGGTCATCGACGCCGGCCAGGTGATCAGCGACAGCGCCAGCATCGACCTGGCCGCCTTCAAGGCCAAGGGCGCCGACGCCCTGGTCGTGGGCAGCGTGGCGCGCCAGCCGGACGGCCGCATCGCCGTGCGCTACAAGCTGCACGACACCGTCAAGGGCGCCGCGATCTCGCAGCTGGGCGGCGAAGTGCAGCCGAAGTACACCCGCCTGCAGGCCCACCGCATCGCCGACGACGTCTACGAAAAGCTGACCGGCGTGCGCGGCATCTTCTCGACCCGCATCGCCTACGTGAAGGAAGACCGCGCCGGCCGCAACTACAGCCTGGTGGTGGCCGACGCCGACGGCGAGAACGAAGTCGTCGCCGCCCGCGGCCGCGAGTCGATCTTCTCGCCGGCCTGGTCGCCGGACGGCACCAAGGTCGCCTACGTCTCGCTGGAAGACCGCAAGCCCGTGGTCTACCTGCAGGACCTGATGACCGGCCGCCGCAACGTGATCTCCAATGTCAAGGGCAACAACTCGGCGCCCTCCTGGTCGCCGGACGGCAGCCTGCTGGCCGTGGCCCTCTCGCGCGACGGCAATACCGAAATCTACACCGTGCGTCCGGACGGCAGCGGCCACAAGCGCCTGACCACCAACCCGGCCATCGACAGCGAGCCGCAGTTCTCGGCCGACGGCCAGACCATTTATTTCATGAGCGACCGCAGCGGCGGTCCGCAGATCTACAAGATGAGCGCCTCGGGCGGCAACGCCACCCGCCTGACGTTCAACGGCAACTACAACATCAGCCCGCGCGTGTCTTCCGACGGCAAGACACTGGCCTGGATTTCCCAGCGCAACGGCGGTTTCTCTCTTTACGCAATGGACCTGGCGAGCGGCCAGGAACTGCGCCTGGCCGATGGGGCCACCGAACCGAGTTTTTCGCCTAACGGCAAGTACATCATGTATGCGATCAAGGGCGGCGGGCGTGCCTCGCTGGCCGTGGTCTCGGTGGATGGACGGGTCAAGCAGCGCTTGAGCACCAATGCGGGAAACATTCGGGAGCCCAGCTGGGGTCCCTTCATGAAGTAAAGAAGCAGAAACTTTTAATAGACAAGGAGAAAAACCATGCGCAACTTCCAGAAACTCGCCCTCATCGCCTCGGCCGCCCTGCTGACCGCTTGCTCGTCGACCAAGCTGCAGGAAACCCCGGTCGTCGAAAAGACCCCGACCCCGGAAGCGGCTCCGGCCCAGCCTGACACCCGCGAAGTTCGTCCGGTCGAGACCGGCAGCGTCGATCCGCTGAACGATCCGAAAGGCGTGCTGGCCAACCGTAGCGTCTACTTCGACTACGACAGCTTCGTCGTGCGCGAAGACGGCAAGCCGGTCGTCGCCAACCACTCGGGCTACCTGACCAAGAACACCGGTCGCAAGATCCTGATCCAAGGCAACACCGACGAACGCGGCGGCACCGAGTACAACCTGGCCCTGGGCCAGAAGCGTGCCGAAGCCGTGCGTCGTGCGATGTCCACCCTGGGCGTGTCGGACAACCAGATGGAAGCCGTCTCGCTGGGCGAAGAAAAGCCGAAAGCCACCGGTAGCGATGAAGCCGCCTGGGCCGAAAACCGTCGTGCCGACATCGTCTACCAATAATAGTTGAGCAATCCCGCTGATTCAGTTTAAGACCCAGCGGATTGACAGCGGGGCGGATCGCAGTGCAGACTGCATCCGCCCCGTTTTTACTCTGCAACCGGAAAGATTGACTGCCATGATGAAACTGTCCCCGTCCCGTCTCGCCGCCCTGGTCCTGGCGGCCTGGATGCCGCTGCAGGCGCACGCCGGCCTGCTCGACGACGACGAAGCGCGCAAGGCCATCCTCGACCTGCGCGCCAAGGTCGACGCCATCGCGCGCGACTTGAATGCCCGCATCGAGACCAAGTCGGACAAGACCGCCCAGCTCGACATGCTGAACCAGCACGAGCAGACCATGCAGGAAATCGCGCGCCTGCGCGGCCAGATCGAAGTCCTGGCCAACCAGATCACGCGCGCCCAGGAAGGCCAGAAGCAGCTCTACGCCGACCTCGACGTCCGCATCAAGAAGCTCGAGCCGCAGCAGGAAAACGTGGACGGCCAGGTCGCCCAGGTGCTGCCGGCCGAAAAAACCACTTACGAGAACGCCACCGCCCTGTTCCAGTCCGGCGACTACAAGGGCGCCGCCACCGCCCTGCAGGAATTCGTGCGCCGCTATCCCGATTCGGCCTATGCCTCGAACGCCCAGTACTGGCTCGGCAACGCCTGGTACGCGCTGGGCGACTACAAAAAGGCCATCGCGGCCCAGGAAGTGGTCACCAGCACCTACGCCGATAGCGCCAAGGTGCCGGACGCCATGCTGAACATCGCCAGCAGCTACGCCCTGCTCAAGGACAGCAAGAACGCCAAGAAGGCGCTGCAGCAGCTGGTCTCGAAGTATCCCGAGTCGAGCGCCGCGAAGACCGCCAAGGACCGCCTGGCCTCGCTCAAGTAAGCTGGTACGAAGCGAGGAGGAATTGACAGCACCGCTGTCTCGGCCTATAATCTCGCTTCTTTCGGGTCGTTAGCTCAGCTGGTAGAGCAGCGGACTTTTAATCCGTTGGTCGCAGGTTCGAATCCCGCACGGCCTACCACGAATTCAGCACAAACAGAAACGCCAGCCTTCGGGCTGGCGTTTCTGTTTGTGCATCCTGCCCGGCTCAACGCCCTGCCAGCGTCGCCCTCACCTCGATGATCTCCGCCAGCCGCGACTGCGGCACGTAGCGCATCACCATCTCGTCGCGTTCGACGTCGAAGCGCATCCAGACATTGCCGTCGTGCGAGGCGTAGGTGTCCTTCGACACTGCGGACAGGCGCATCGGGCGCTGGCGGTCGATGCGGGTCCAGATGCCGCTGTAGCCGGGATTGACCTCGAGCTTCCACCCGTTCGACAGCCGGTACTGGCCGCTGACGGTGTCGGGGTCGGCGTCGGGCACCCGTTGGCCGCGCGGGGGCGCGGTGACCTGCACGCTCGACATCGCGGGCTGCCCGGTGGCCGGGTAGTCGGAGCTGGCTGACTGGGCGGCGGCATTCGCGGCCACCAGGAGAAGAGTGGCAGCAAGTGCCAGGGATTGCAGGCGCATGATCGCTCCTTCGCGACAGGGGTTGAACTGCATGGCCCGGTTCTGGCCAGGCCAGTGCCGGTGCTTCAGTCTAGGACGCGCCACCGCGCATGCAAGTTCCACGACGCCTACATCACGAAACGATCTCGAAGGGCTGCCGCTCGGATCGGCGGGATATGACTCCGAAAGCCGTATCTGCATGCGCCGCACTGAATCATGCGCGTTTTGCACTGCTTGAAGACCGAAATACTGTTGGTTTCTGCCGACGCTGCGCGCCGGTTACTTGACATTCGCGCCCGCCAGCGAGATATTGGTGAATACGTTGGCTCACGGCAATGCATCGAATTGTAAGGAAACGTGTGCGCTCTTGTGCGCCCGTCCCGAACATGTAAAATGATTAACATCCCGTGCAAGCCATCCGGCGCGGCCTTCGGGCCACGGCGCCGCCATGGATGGATCACCCGAAGTCGCAGCTTGGTACTGGCACAGCATGTCTAGAACGTTTCTTCCGCATTCCTCCAGCGACCGCAGCTCGCGCGTCGCCACCATGCCGTGCGCCGCCAGGCTGTCATCCGTCCGGCTTGCCTGAGCTCGGCGAGCAACACGCCCGACCGAGCCCGCACCAGAATCCCGCTCACGATGAGCACCAACCATAGGACGCCTGTCTCCGGTGGAGACGGCAACAAGGAGACTTTCATGAACACCGAACACTCGCATCCGACCATCCACGCGGCGACCGTCGACCGCAGCAACCCGTCGGCGCCGAAACGCACTTTCGCCAAGAGCATCGTGACGAATCGCCTGCGCCAGCGCGTCAGCGTCGCCCTCGGCCTCTGCCTGGGCCTGGCCGCGCTGGTCATCGCCTTCGAATAAGCCGGCGCCCCTCCCCGGGGCGCAAAAAAACAGGGCGCGGTGCCTTTCGGCGCCGCGCCCTGCTTCATGACGCTGCGCGCGTCAGAACTCTTCCCAACCCTCCGTCACATCCACCGCCTGCGCGCCCTTGGCGCTGCGCGCCTGGGATGGCTTTGCCGTGGCCTTGGGCGCAGCCTTCGGAGCAGGCCTGGCCGGCTGCTTGGCGGCCTGGCTGCTTGCAATGCGCACCTGGGTCCTGGCCGGCTTGGCCGCGGCCGCCGCGGCCGGGGCCGCCGAGGCGTCGAGGCGGAAGGTGCCGACCGCCTGCGCCAGCGCACGGGCTTCTTCCTGCAGCGCCTGCGCCGCCGCCGACGCTTCCTCGACCAGCGCCGCGTTCTGCTGGGTCACCTGGTCCATCTGGGTGACGGCGCTGTTGATCTGCTCGATGCCCGCGGTCTGTTCCTGGCTGGCGGCGCTGATCTCGGTGATGATGTCGGTCACGCGGCCGACGCTCTGCACGATCTCGGCCATGGTGGCGCCGGCCTGGTCCACCAGTTCGGAGCCGTGGTGCACCTTCTCGACCGAATCGTCGATCAGGGCCTTGATTTCCTTGGCCGCCGCCGCGCTGCGCTGGGCCAGGTTGCGCACCTCGCCCGCCACGACCGCGAAGCCGCGGCCCTGCTCGCCGGCGCGGGCCGCTTCCACCGCCGCGTTCAGCGCCAGGATATTGGTCTGGAATGCGATGCCGTCGATGACGGCGATGATGTCCACGATCCGGGTCGCCGAGCTGTTGATGGCGCCCATGGTCTTGACCACCTGCTCGACCACTTCGCCGCCCTTGCCCGCCACCTGCTGGGCCGAGGCCGCCAGCACATTGGCCTGGCGGGCATTGTCGGCGTTCTGCTTCACGGTCGAGGTCAGTTCTTCCATCGACGAAGCGGTCTCTTCCAGCGAACCGGCCTGCTGCTCGGTGCGGCTCGAGAGGTCCAGGTTGCCCGCTGCGATCTCGCCCGAGGCGGTGGCGATGGTGTCGGTGCCGCCGCGCACCTGGGTGACGATCTTGACGAGGGCGGCGTTCATGTCCTTCAGGGCCTGCAGCAGGCGGCCGGTCTCGTCGTGCGAGTCGACCTCGATCTCCTGGGTCAGGTCGCCGGCGGCCACGGCGCCGGCGATCTCCACCGCACGCTCGATCGGACGCACGATGGCGCGCACCAGCAGCCAGCCGATCAGGGCGGCCATCAGGAGGCCGAAGGCCAGGCCGGCCAGGCAGACCAGGCGCACCAGCTCATAGGTGGCCTGCGAGGCTTCGTAGTCAGCCTTCGCGACACGCTGCTGCAGCTCGATCAGCTGGCTGCCCACCGTATTCACCGGCTGGAACAGGCGCGCCATGTCGCCCGTCACCAGTTCGCTCGCGCGTGCGCTGTCGCCGGCGCGTACCGCTGCGATCGCGGGCTGCAGGCCCTGCGCCAGGAAGGCCTTGCGGGCTTCCACGAACTTGCCGATCAGGGCCGTCTCTTCTACCGCCTCTTCCGTGTCTTCGTAGGCTTTCCACGATGCCGACACGGCGGCAATGTTCGCTTCGACTTCCGTCAGCATGGCGTCGCGCTGGGCTGCGTCGCTGACATTGGCCGCCTTGGCGACGATGAGCTGGTTGGCCGTGATCAGCTGCATCACGCGGCTCAAGTGGGTCATCGACATCAGGCGGTTGTCGTACAGGTTCTTCAGCTCGCCGTTCGCCACGCCGAGGTTGACGATGCCGACGACGGCGCCGACGATGAGCTCGGCGGCAAGGAAGGCGATCACGAAGATCAGCCGGGTCTTGATGGTAAGGTGTTTGAACATGGAGGCTCTTTGAAAATAGTGGCTAGTGAAAACAAACATCTTGCACAAGCTTGTCACGCGGAAGGCTTATTGACCAGCAGGTTTGCGCCCTGCCTAAGCCCTTCGTCGCCCAATTGCCACAAAGCATTAGTAGCGCGATATGATCCGATGCTTTCTTGCTACCAATCTGTAGAAGCTTGCGCGGGATCCGCATTTCACGAAGATGTCGGATTGCCTATAGAATGTCTCGATTGATTTCCGCAGCGCATGAGCTGTGAAGAATCGGCTCGAATAAAGGCAGCAATGAACTTCCCTCTCCTGATCAATCTCGTCGTCGCCCTCGTCGTCTGTGTCCTGCTCTACCGCCTCCAGGCCAATCACGTCTCCTTCACCAAGCGCGTCTTCACCGGCCTGGGCCTGGGCGTGCTGCTGGGCGCGGCCATGCAGGCCTTCTACGGGGCGGGATCGCAGGACGTCGCCACCACCAACGCCTGGCTGGACGTGCTCGGCAGCGGCTACGTGAAGCTGCTGCAGATGATCGTCATTCCCCTGATCATGGTCTCGATCGTGCAGGCCATCCTCAAGCTGCGCAACGCCTCCTCGCTCGGCAGCATCAGCACCCTGACCATCGGCATCCTGCTCGTCACCACCGTGGTGGCCGCCGCCATCGGCATCGCCATGGCCAAGCTGTTCGGACTGTCCGCCGTCGGCCTCACCGCCTCCACCGCGGAAGTGGCGCGCGGCGAATACCTGCAGGGCAATCTCGCAGCAGCCAAGGAGATCTCGCTGCCGGGCATGCTGCTGTCCTTCATTCCGGCCAATCCCTTCCTCGACATGACGGGGGCGCGCAAGACCTCGACCATCGCGGTGGTGGTGTTCTCGATCTTCGTGGGGATCTCGGCCACCGGCATCGCCGGCAAGAAGCCGGAAGTGTTCCAGTCCTTCAGCGGATTCGTGCACGTGGCCCACGTCATCATCATGCGCATGGTGACCCTGGTGCTGCGCCTGACCCCGTTCGGCGTGTTTGCCCTGATGGCCAAGGTGGTCTCGAGCTCGAGCTTGCAGGACATCCTCGGCCTGGCCAATTTCGTCGCCGCCTCCTACTGCGCACTGGCGCTGATGTTCTGCGTGCACCTCCTGATGATCGCGGGCAGCGGCCTGAACCCACTGCGCTACGCCCGGAAGATCTTCCCGGTGCTGGCCTTCGCCTTCACCTCGCGCACCAGCGCCGGCAGCATCCCGATGAGCGTGGCCACCCAGACCGCGCGCCTGGGCACGCCGGAAGGCATCGCCAACTTCGCGGCCTCGTTCGGCGCCACCATCGGCCAGAACGGCTGCGCCGGCATCTACCCGGCCATGCTGGCGGTGATGATCGCGCCGACCGTCGGCATCGATCCGATGAGCGCCTCCTTCCTGCTGCCGCTGCTGGCCATCGTCGCCTTCGGCTCGATCGGCGTGGCGGGGGTCGGCGGCGGCGCCACCTTCGCGGCGCTGATCGTGCTGTCGGCGATGGACCTGCCGGTGGCGCTGGCGGGCCTCCTGATCTCGGTCGAGCCCCTGATCGACATGGGCCGCACCGCCCTCAACGTGAGCGGTTCGATCGCGGCCGGCACCGTCACCGCCCGCGTGCTGGGCCAGCAGGACATGCGCGTTTTCCAGAACGATGCCGACATCAACCTGGATGGCGACGAGCAAGTCGTTTGACGCTTCCGGAAGCGTCGCTGCCTAGGTAAAACCGGGCTCTTGTAAGACCCTTCCGACGCTGCGGCGAGCCGGTCCGGAAGGCCCGCAATCGTGCGCTTTGCGGCCGCCGAATCCGTCTATGATGACGCCATGTCAACATCGAGACGGGCTGGTGATGGAACAGAAGTGGCCGCAGGAGATCTGGCTGGTCAGGCACGGACAGAGCGCCGGTAATGTCGCGCGCGACCTGGCGGAAGCAGCCGCCGGGCACCGCATCGACATCGCCGACCGCGACGTCGACGTGCCGCTGTCGGAACTCGGCGAAAGGCAGGCGCAGGCGCTCGGCTCCTGGTTCGCGGCGCTGCCGCCGGAACAGCAGCCGACCGTGGTCCTGCACTCGCCCTACGTGCGCGCAGCCGAGACCGCCAACATCATGATGCAGCGCCTGGACCGCGGCAGGCTCGTGGTCGAATCCGACGAGCGCCTGCGCGAGAAAGAATTCGGCATCCTCGACCGCCTCACCACCCACGGCATCGCCCACCACTACCCGGAACTGTACGAACAGCGCCAGCACGTCGGCAAGTTCTACTTCCGCCCGCCCGGCGGCGAGAGCTGGTGCGACGTGATCCTGCGCCTGCGCAGCGTGATCGACACCCTGAACCGCGAGTACTGCCGCGAGCGCGTCCTCATCGTCGCCCACCAGGTCACGGTCAATTGCTTCCGCTACCTGTTCGAGCGCATGAGCGAGAAGGCCATCCTCGATTTCGACCGCGCCGGCGACGTGCCGAACTGCTCGGTCACCTCCTACGAGTTTGATCCAAGCAACCCGGCACTGGGCAAGGGCGGCCACCTGGCGCTGCGCCTGGTGAACTTCGTCGCGCCGCTGGAAGCCACCGGCACGCCCGTCACCGCAAGCAAAGACCTGCCCTCCGCTCCCAAGGCATAAGACCCCTACCCGACCATGGACACGCCAACCCGCGCCACTGCCGTGCATGACGTCGACACCGCCCTGCTGCGCAGCTGGGCCGTGCCGATGCCGGCCGTCGAGGGCGACAAGGAAATCCGCGGCCACGTGCTGGTGCTGGGCGGCTCGCGCGAGATGCCGGGCGCCGTCATTCTGGCGGCCACGGCGGCCCTGCGCGCGGGCGCCGGCAAGCTCACCGTGGCCACCGGCCAAAGCGTGGCGCAGCTGGTGGCGCTGGCCATTCCCGAGGCGCGCGTGATCGGGCTGGAAGAGCACGACAGCGCGGGCTTCAGCCTGGACGCCGTGGCCCGCCTCGACCCGCTGGCCGAGCGCGTCGACGCCATCCTGGTCGGGCCCGGCATGCGCGACGAGCCGGCCACGGCCGAACTGGTGCATGCGCTGCTGCCGCGCTTCGAAGCCGCCGGCGCCACCGTCGTGCTGGACGCCTGCGCCATGGGCGCGCTGCTGCACCCGCCCGCCGATTGGCCGCAAGAACGTGCCTGGCGTTTCGAGCGCCCGGTCATCCTCACCCCGCATGCGGGCGAGATGGCGCACCTGACCGGCATCTCGAAGGAAGACATCTGCCTGAATCCCGACCCGCGCGCACTGGGCGCGGCGCGCGACTGGAACGCGGTGGTCGTATTAAAAGGTGCGCGCACTGTCATCGCAACGCCCGATGGAACGTTGTACCAGCATGAAGGCGGCAATGTGGGCCTGGCGATCTCCGGTTCGGGAGACGTGATGGCAGGCGTCATCGCGGGGCTGGCGGCACGCGGCGCGGCGCTCGACCAGGCGGCGTGCTGGGGCGTGGCCCTGCATGCGCGCTCGGGCGAACAATTGGCCCGGCGCATGGGCACACTCGGATACTTGGCGCGGGAAATTTCGCAAGAGATTCCTGCCCTGCTGGAACAGATCGCCGGCGAAGACGCCGGCGACGCAGAGACCATCCGGCCTGCGCCGGTGGCTTGGGAAATGGGTGTGTAGCGCCTGTTCCCCGTAGTTTCCGCAACGTGGAGCGGAAAGGAGTACGCGGTACGCGATTTCCTGAACCGGCCGGCCAAATACTGGTCCAAGGTTCGCCGGAATCGTGCACCGACCCCGGGGCCGCGTATTGCGTCGGTTCCCTGATGGTTCCACTGCTGGGTTCACGAACCCTCGGAGGACCTAACCCTGGCGCCACGGACACTCCAAGGCCTCACCTGGAGCCCGTGGCACAAGATAGACGTGAACGAGGAGTTTAAACAATGAACGCACTGACCAAAGCACCAAAAATCCTGCTGACTGCTGCCGTGTTGGCCTCCCTGCTGGGCGCCTGCCGCAAGAACGAGCCGGCGACCGACACCACGACCACCACGCCGGACACCTCGGCGACCGCCCCGAGCAGCACCTCGGGCGCCACCGGCACCACGGGTGACACCGGCACCGGCGCGACCGGCACCGGCACCACCGGCACCGGCACCATGACCGATCCGGCGACCACCACCACCCCGCCGACCACGACTGATCCGGCAGCCACCGGCACCGGCGCGACCGGCACCACCGGCACTGGCGCAACCGGCACCACCGGCACCGGCACGTCGGGTACCTCGGGCACCACCGGCACCACCGGCACCACCGGCACCGGCACCACCCCGCCGACCTCCGGCCAGTAAGCCGTCCGCATGGCAGGAAACGGAGCCCGCCATGCGGGCTCCGCAACTTGCCGGGCCGCCGGGAGACGTGCTTCCTGCCGCATTCCTCCCGCATCCGCGCACAGGCGGATGCAGCGATCGCCAGCCTTGCGGCTGGCTTTTGTTTTGGCTGTGTTCGCGTTGATTATGCTTTCGTAGCTGCCCTCACTACGCTTGTCGTACTGCAGCACATAGCCACTGCGCTGGTGTACGCAACGCTTGCGCGTCCAATAAGCGCTGCCATCCGGAATAGTTCGCCAGATAGCGGCTGGCCACACCCTTGAAGCGCACGAGCCAGGTCTTGAAGCGGCTGTGCCAGCTGTTGACGTTCTGGATGTGGATTGCGCCGCGTGCGCGCCGGCCCGCCCGGACATTGACGGGTTCATGCGTGATCCCGGCGCCGGCGGCGAACCGGACATAGGCCGCCGCGCCATCGCTGATGAGCAGCCCGTCGCTGGGCAGCACCAGCTGCAGGCAGGTGCGCAATTGCGCCGCGATCACGGGACCACGTCCCGTATGAAAGTCCAGCGTCATCCCGTTCCGGTCGCGCTCCACCAGCAGGCAATCATGTTCACGATGGATGTTGCGGCGCCGGGCAGCGCCGCCGCGCTGTCTCGGCGGGCGCGTCAAGTTGCGCGATCCCTTCTGCGATTCCAGGCGGTAGGTTTCGTCGGCCTCGACGATGCCCGACAGGGAGGACGGCCGGTGGCGCGCGGCGCCGGGCGCGAACCGATGGCGCCAGCGAAAGCTCGTCGTGCGGTGCACGCCAGTGACGAGCGCCGCGTCACGTACCGTACGCGATTCCAGCAAGCACTTGATAAACGGTATCCAAAGCTCGCGCTTGCGCAGCCGGGCCAGGGGCGTGCCGGTGAGCGCATTGAAGGAGCGGCGGCAGCCCAGGCAGCGATAACGCTGCAGGCCTCTGGCGAAGCCCGACCGGTGCAAGTGCGCGCAGGCACAATGTGGACAAGGCCGACCTGCCGCGGCTGACTCGATGAGCGCCAGGCACTCGGCCGGGTCGTGGATATTGTCGATCCAGGCGCGCAGCCGGGCTAGTTCGGTGCTGGACAATGGCGCCGCGCACAAGCAGGCGAACAATTCGTCAAAGCTCAAGCGTTGCATCGTCACTCCTGATGAGTTAACTCGACGATACGTACGACTTCGACAACGCGGTTTGGTTCACCCAACAAACGCGAACACAGCCTTTGTTTTTCTGGACTGGAGCCGGTCCTGCCGATGTGGGCAAACGGCCCTGGCGGCATGCGCCGCCCGCCCTAGGTACTCGCCCCGAAATGAATGTGTTCTTGGCTGCCATCACCGGCGCCTTGCCGCGTCGTCTCCTGCTTGCAGTCTCGCACTACGGGCGACTGCCCGCCTTGCACGGCCTCGGCTAGCCGCACCTCCGGTCCTGTTTACCAAGACTCATATTTATTTCTTGTCGAGTACTCAGGAACCCCGGCTACCCTTGCCGCCCGATCGCCGCCGTGCTTCTTCCAGCAGCCGGTCCACCGTATCGAACTCCGCCGGCTTGGTGAGGTGGTGGTCGAGCCCCGCCTCACGGGACTTGCAGCGGTCCTCGTCCGTGCCCCAGCCGGTCAGCGCGACCAGCATCGCGCCCCGCATCCCGTCGAGCTGGCGCAGTTGGCGCGCCGCGTCGTGACCGCTCATGTCGGGTAGGCCAATGTCGAGAAACACGACGTCGGGCGCCTGCGCGCGCGCGGCGGCAATCGCGCCGGCAGCGTCGTGCGCCACGCGGGCGTGGTGGCCGCCGATCTCGAGCAGCGATGCAAGCATGTCCGCAGCGTCCTGGTTGTCATCGACGACCAGCACGTGCAGGCCCTCGGCGGGAGGGGCGCGCCGCGCCGCTGGAGCGGGCTCCGCCGGCAGCTCCGGCGGCGACTCGGGCAGCGGGAGCCAGACCGTGAAGCGGCTCCCCATCCCTTCGCCGTCACTGGCAGCCGCCACTTGGCCACCGTGCAGGTGGACCAGGCGCTGGACCAGGTTCAAGCCCACTCCCAGCCCGCCATCGCCCATGGCTTCGCTGGCGATTCCCTGGGCATACATGTCGAACACGGTTGGAAGCGCCTCGGCCGCGATGCCGATGCCGCTGTCGATCACGTCGATGCGTACCGCGCCGCCTTCCCGGGCCGCTTCGACCGCGATGTCGCCGCCACGCGGGGTGTACTTGGCTGCATTGTTGACCAGGTTGCTGAGGACCTGGGCGAGACGGTGCGGGTCCCCCACCAGGGTGAGCGGCGCGGGCTGCAGCCGCAGGGCCAGCCGGTGCTCGCGGGCCGCGACCAACGGCATGCACATGGCAATCGCCTCGTCCACGACCGCGGACAGCAACACCGGTTCGGGCCGCAGCGTTACCTTGCCCTCGGCCAGGCGCGCGACGTCGAGCAGGTCATCGACCAGACGCACCATGTGCTCGACCTGGCGCCGCATCATGCCCTGCACCTCGCGCTGTCGCGCGGGCGTCCCGCCGGCCTGCATCAGTTCGATGCCGGCGCGGATCGGCGCCAGCGGATTGCGCAGCTCGTGGGCCAGCGTCGACAGGAATTCGCTTTGCTGGCGGTTCTTCTCGCTCAGCTCCTGGGCCAGGCGGCGCAGCTCATGCTCGGCGTTCTTGTGGGTGCCGACATCGAAGGTCACGCCATCGAAGCGCAGCCCTGGCTGGCCGTCGCTGCGGCCATGCCACCCGACGGCGCGCAGCCAGCGTCCGCCATGCGCGGCCCCGGTACGGAATTCGACGTCCAGGCTGCTGCCCTCCGCCAGCGCCTGTCGCATGCCGGTTTCGACCCGCTCACGGTCGGCCGGATCGACCGCCGCCAGCAGCGTGCGGATGTGCGCATACCGGCTGTGACCGAGGCCCAGGTGGTGCGCCATCTCGTCGTTCAGCTGGAAACGGCTGAAGGGGGCGTCGGCATACCACACGCCGATGTCGCCGGCGCGCGCCACCTGTTCGAAGCGTTCCTGCAGCACGCGCCGCTCGTGCACATCGATCACGGTGCCGACGTAGCCATTCGGATGGCCATGTTCGTCGAGCCGCGGCAGTCCATTGTCGATCACCCAGCGGTAGCTGCCGTCATGGCGGCGCAGGCGGAAATCGAGCGACACCGGTGCGCGCGCCGCGGCCGCATCGAGGTAGGCCGCGACAGTGCGCTGCCGATCGTCGGGGTGGACGTTGTCCAGCCAGCCGCGCCCGAGGTCCTGCTCCGGCGTACGGCCGGTGAAGTCATACCAGCGCTGGCTCAGGTAGGTGCACCGCTCGTCCGCATCGGTGGTCCACAGCATGACCGGCGCGGCATCGACCAGGTCGCGGAAATACTGCTCGCGCGAGGCCGCTTCGAAGGAGCGGCGGCGGCGCTCCTCGGCCTGGGCCAGCTGGCCGCGCACCCGCGCCAGCAGCTCGCTGGCGGCGAAGGGCTTGACCATGTAGTCGTCCGCGCCCGCCTGCAGGCCCTCGACCTTGGCCTCGTCGCCGGCACGCGCAGACAGCAGCATCACCGGCAGGTGGCGCAATGCTTCGTGGTCCCGGACCCGGGCCAGCAGGCCGAAGCCGTCCAGCACCGGCATCATCACGTCGGTGAGCAGCAGGTCGGGCGGATCCTGTTCCAGCAGACGCATGGCCGCCTCCCCGTCGGCACAGACGGAGACTTCGGCATGCGGTTCGAGCAGGCTGTTGAGGTAGGCACGCATATCGTTGTTGTCGTCCGCGACCAGGATGCGCGGCCGCCAGGCGCGCCGGTCGTCCGGCCGCGACACGTCCGCCGGCGGACGCTGCGGCGCCCCTTCGTTCGTGTCGGGCAGCCAGCGCAGCGCTTCCTCGACGAAGGCCGCGCCGGTGCGTCCGGCCTGGTCCTCTTGTGCCTCCGGAATCTCCGCAATACGATCCTGAGGAAGATGGGACCGTCCGAATGGCAAGCGCACCTCGAAACGGGTGCCTGCGCCGACCCTGCTCTCGACACGCATGCCGCCACCGTGCAGCCGCACCAGCTCCTGGATCAGGGCCAGGCCGATGCCGGTGCCCTCGTAGCTGCGTCCGGCGGCACCCTCCACCCGGTGGAAGCGCTCGAACACGCGCGGCAGCTCGCTTTCCGGAATGCCGGTGCCGGTGTCGCACACGCTCAGCTGCGCCATGCCGTCCGCCCGCTCCAGGCGCAGCGTCACGCTGCCGACAAGCGTGAACTTGAAGGCATTCGACAGCAGGTTGAAGACGATTTTTTCCCACATGTCACGGTCGACCCAGACCGGCTCGCCCAGGTCCTCCACTTCCACCGTATAAGCAAGGCCGCCTCTCGCCATGGTCGACTCGAACACGCCCGCCAGGTCGCGCGTCAGGCGGCCCAGGTCCATGGACGCATAGCTGGCCTGGACCCGGCCGGCCTCGATGCGGGAAAAATCGAGCAGCGAGTTGACCAGCTTGAGCAGGCGCAGCGCGTTGCGGTGCGTCAGATCGAGGCGGCGCCGCTGGCGCGGGCCCAGCGCTTCGGCGGCGTCGTTCAGGGCGTCGTTGAGCGGTCCCAGGATCAGGGTCAGCGGCGTGCGGAATTCGTGCGAGACGTTCGAGAAGAATGCGGTCTTGGCGCGGTCGATGCGCGCCAGCTCCTCGGCGCGGTGCTGTTCCTGCTCGTAGGCGACGACGTTGCCGACCGCGGTGCCGACTGCGGCGTTCAGGCGTTCATAGAAATCGAGGTAGTCGGCATCCAGCGCGCGCCGCGCGCTCACGCCCGCCACCAGGAAACCATAGGCATCCTGCTGGCCGGGCAGCAGGATCGGCAGTACCATGGCGGAACCGGGCAGCTCTTCGTAGGGATTGCCGTGCAGCCGCGCCATGCGTCCGACCAGACCATCGACCCGCTGGGCGCGGCGCGTCGCAGCCGCCTGCGCAAACGGCCAGGGCGCCCCGTCGAGCGCCGTCCTGACGGGCGCCAGCGCGTCGTGGTCCTCGATGCCGGCGCGTCCGCGCAGCAGCAATTCGCCGTCTTCCGCCATCTGGTAGAACAAGAGATAGGGCAGGTCCAGGCCGAGCTGCCGGCCCTGCTCAGCCAGATGGCGTCCGACGTCGCCGAGGGTGCGGGCGTCGGCCAGCGCGGCGGCCAGGTCGCGCAGGCCCTGGGTGCGGCGCGCGCTCAGCACCAGGCCGGTCGTCTCGGTGATCGGGTGGAACACGCCGCCGACCTCACCCGACTCGTCGCGGATCGGCGAGAACGAAAAGGTCATGAAGGCCTCCTCGAGATAGCCGTAGCGGTCGAGGAACATGCGCTGGTCGCGGATGTAGACGCCCTCGCCCTCGTGCGCCCGGTCGAAGGCGGCCCCCACCACCGGCAGCGCGCTGGCCCAGACCTGCTTGAACGGGCCGCCCATCGAGGCCGGATGCAGGTCGCCGCAGATCGGACGATAGGCGTCGTTGTAGATCTGGATATCGTCCTCGCCCCAGCAGACCAGGATCGGGAAGGTCGAGGACAGGCACAGGCTGACCGTGGTGCGCAGGCTCTGCGGCCAGTCCTCCAGGGGACCGAGCGGCGTCGCCGACCAGTCCATGGAACGGATCAGGGCCCCCATCTCGCCGCCGCCGGACAGCCAGTTGAGGTCATTTGCAGTTGCGGATGGACTAGGGCGGGAATGAGGCATGGTGAAACCGGAGGGAGGATGAACGGGAACTGACCCGTCGGTATTGTAAAAGAAACCAATACTATCCGGCTCAAATCCGGCAAATTTTCTTGAATCCTTACTATTTTCTCCCGCTTGAAACGACAAACGGCCGGCTTGCGCCGGCCGTTTGTCGTTGCTGCGGGGCGGGCGCCCCGCGTCCGGCGGACCTCAGGCCGGCTGCGCCTTGCCGCTGCGGCCGGTGGCGAAGCCGCCCAGCCACATGATCGCGCGGAACACGAAACGCACCAGCACCAGGGTCAGGATCGCTTCCACGAAGGTCAGCAGGAAGGCGACCAGCACCGGCTGGCGCTCGGCACGGCGGTTGAACTTCGCAAACATGCGGTCGCGGGCGATCTCGATGCTGTCGTAGAAGGTCGGCACCACCAGCAGGGTCAGGAAGGTCGAGGTGATGGTGCCGCCGATGATCGCGATGGCCAGCGGCTGGTAGAACTGGCCCGAGTCGCCCAGGGCCAGCGCCACCGGCAGCATGCCGGCGATCAGCGCGAAGGTCGTCATCAGGATCGGACGCAGGCGCTTGCGGCCGGCCGCCATCAGGGCTTCCTCGCGGTCGATGCCCTGCTTCTCCAGTTCGCGCGCCGCGTCGAGCAGCAGGATCGCGTTCTTGGCGACCAGGCCCATCAGCATGATGACGCCGATCAGGCTCATCAGGTTAAGGGTGTTCTTGGTCAGCAGGAGCGCCAGCACCACGCCGATCAGGGACAGCGGCAGCGACAGCATCACGCCCATCGGCGCCGTGAAGGAACCGAACTGCATCACCAGGATCAGGTACATCAGGCCGATGCCCGATATCAGGGCGATGCCCATCGCGCCGAACACTTCCTGCTGGTCCTGGCCGGCGCCGCCCAGCTGCAGGCCGTAGCCCGGCGGGAAGTCGAAGCTCTTGGCCAGCTTCATGGCGTCCTCGGTCACTTCGCCGGGCGAACGGCCCTGGGCGTTGGCCGACACGGTGATCATGCGCTCGCCATTCTTGTGGCGGATCGCGGCCGGGCCCTTGCCCATGGTGATGTTGGCAATCTGCTCGAGCGGCACCATCATGCCGGTGCCGCTGACGGCGATCGGCAGGCGCTCGATGCTGTCGGTATTCACGCGGTCGTCCGGGTGCAGGCGCACCGCCACGTCGCGGGTCTCGCTGCTCGGATCGACCCAATCGCCGACTTCGATGCCGGCGAAGGCCACGCGCAGCGACTGGGCGGCGTCGTTGATCGAGATACCCATGGCGTTGGCCAGGCCGCGGTCGAGCACGATCTGCAGCTCGTTCTTCGGATCCTGCTCCGACAGGGTGACGTCGACGGCGCCCGGCACCGTACGCAACTTCTCCATGTACGCCGTGGTCAGTTCCATCAGCTTGCGCGAATCCGGGCCGGTGAACTGGATCTGGACCGGCTTGCCGCCGCCGTTCAGGTCGTCGATCACCGTGTATTCGGCGCCCACCAGGCGGCTGACCTTCTCGCGCAGTTCGACTGCAATGTCGGCGCCGCTGCGCTTGCGGGTGCTGCGCTTGCCGATGTCGACATAGACGCGGCCGCCGCCCGTATTGGCATTGCTGTTGGTATCCTTGACTTCAGGGATCGACCGGGCCAGTTCGGCCGCCGCTTCGACTTTGCGGCGCGCATATTCCACGCTCGACGAGGCCGGCACGCGGATCTCGACCATCAAGGTGCCCTGGTCGGATTTCGGCAGGAAGCTCGAGCCGCCGAACTTGGCCTGCAGGACGATCGCGCCGACGAAGCTCGCGACGGCGATGGCGGCCATCCACTTGCGGTGATGCAGCGCCCAAGCGATCACGCGGCTGTAGCGGTCGGCCTGGTGGTCGAACCAGTGGTTGAAGCGGTCGAGCACCTTGCCGATGCCCTTCTTCTGCATCTTGTGATGGTCGACCGGGTCGCCCCAGTAGGCCGACAGCATCGGATCGAGCGTGAACGAGATGAACAGCGACACGATCACCGAGCAGGTCACGGTCAGGGCGAAGGGACCGAACCACTGGCCCGACATGCCCGGCATGAAGGCGACTGGAACGAACACGGCCATGATCGAGAAGGTGGTCGCGGCCACAGCCATGCCGATCTCGGCCGTACCTTCGAGCGCTGCCGTGCGGCGGTCGGAGCCGAGCTCCATATGGCGCACGATGTTTTCCCGCACCACGATCGCATCGTCGATCAGCACGCCGATGGCGAGCGACAGGCCCAGCAGGGTCATGAAGTTCAGGGTGAAGCCGCACAGCCAGACCGCGATGAACGCCGCCAGCACGGAGGTCGGCAGCGACAGCGCGGTAATCAGCGTGGAACGCCAGGAATTCAGGAAGGCGTACACGACGAAGATCGTCAGGATCGCGCCCAGCACCAGGGCTTCGATCACGTTGTTCAGGCTGGCCTGTGCATCTTCGCCGCCGTCGCGGGTGACTTCGAGCTTGGTGCCTTCCGGCAGCTCCTTGCCGACTTCCTTGACGACCTCGTGGACCTTCTTGGCCAGCGAGACGGTCGAGGCATCACGCGAACGGGAAATCTGGATGCCCACGTTCGGTTTGCCGCTGCGCATGGAGAGGCTATTGATGTCGGCGTAGCCGTCGGCGATCTCGGCCACCTGGTTCAGGCGCACGATCTGGTCGCCGTTACGCTTGACCACGACTTGCGAGAAGTCTTCCGGACGCTCGATGCGGCCGACCAGGCGGATGCCCTTCTCGTCCAGCTCGCTGCGCAGCTTGCCCACCGGCGCATTGGTGTTCTGGGTACGCAGGGCATTGGTCACGTCGGATACGGACACGCCGAATTCGCGCAGTTTCTCGGCGCGCAGCAGCACCGACAGTTCGCGCCGCAGGGCGCCGTTCACCGCCACGGTCGAGACGCCGTCGATGGCGCGGAACCTGTCGGCCAGCACGTCTTCCGCATAGCGCGAGATTTCCGCGTGGCTCTGCGAGCTCGAGGACAACGCCAGCGACATCACCGGCTCGGAAGCGGGGTCGATGCGGCGCAGGATCGGTTCGCGCATCTCGACCGGCAGCTTGTAGCGGACCGCGGCGATGGCGTTGCGCACGTCGTCCGAGGCTTCGATGAGGTTGCGGTCGAAATCGAATTCCATCCAGATCGACGAACCGCCTTCGTAGGAGTTCGAATTGACCTCGGTGACGCCCTGGATCGCCAGCATCTGCTTTTCGATGCGGTTGGTGATCTCGCGTTCGGCCGTCTCCGGCGATGCACCCGGATATGGAATGTCGACCACGATGATCGGCACCTCGACGTCCGGGTTCTGGTTGACCTTCAGCTTGGACAGGGCAAGCAGGCCCATCGCCATCATCGCGACGATCAGCACGACCGTCGCGACAGGCTTCTTGACACTGAAATTAGAGAGGAACATGTATTGTTTTCCTTATTTCCCTTGCGTGGCATTGCCGGCGCTGGCGGCGCTGGCAACCCGGGCGGTGGCCATTTCCACTTTCTGGCCGTCCTTCAGGTTCGAGGTCGGGGCGCGCAGCACGATGTCGCCCGCGTTCAGGCCCTGCTTGATCTCGAAATTGCCCGTGCGCGGGTCGCGCGCGCCCACCACCAGGTTCACCTGGGACAGGGTCTTGTCCTTGATGCGCCAGGTGTAGGCCTTGTCGCCGGCCTTGACCACGGCTGCTTCGGGCAACATCAGGGCGTCGGTCGAGGCGGCGTCGACGCGGCCTTCGGCGTACAGGCCGGCGACCTTCGGCTGGACCTTGTCGGTGAACTCGATCACGACCTCGACCTGACGGGTGACGGCGTTCGCGGCCGGATCGATGCGCTTGATGACGCCCGCGAATTGCTGCTCGCCGTAGCCGTTGACGCGGAAGTTGACTTTCTGGCCCATCTTCACCGCGGCGATCGAGTCGGCCGAGACACGGCCCTGGAAGCGCATGCTGTCCGGATCGATGACCTTCACCAGTTCCTTGCCGATGGTGGCGGTGTCGCCGGCCGAGACCTTGCGCTCGGAGACGATGCCGTCGAAGGGCGCGCGCACGATGGTGCGGGACAGCTGCTGGCGGGCGGTGGCGGAACGGCTGCGTGCGGCGGAGAGCTCGCTTTGCAGGGTGTTGCGGCGCACTTCGGCTTCGTCCAGGCCGACGGCCGAGGTCATGCCGGAGGCGCGCAGGGTCTTCATGCGCTCGAGCTGGCGGTTGGCCTGGTCGAGGGCCTGGCTGGCGGCGCGCACGGCCTCGTCCGCGGACGAGACGGTGTCGCGGATCGCGGTTTCATCCAGGCGCACCAGCACGTCGCCGCGCTTGACCGGATCGCCATTCTCTTTCAGTACCTGCAGCACCACGGCCGAGACTTCGGCGCGCAAGTCGGCCTTGCGCTCCGGCTGGATCGAGCCGGTCACCACCGGACCGCTGGTGAGGGTGTCGCTCTGGACGGTCAGCACGTCCTCCGGTGCGACCTGCAGCTGCGTCGGGCGCTTGTCCTTGGGGTCGGCCTTCGCGGAAGCTTCCGCACCCGGCTTGGCAGGCTCCTTGGCCTCCTTGCTGCAGGCGGCGAGCGCCGTGGCAACGGCAAGGACGAGTAGTGTTTTGCGCAGCATGTGGTTCTCCAGAGAATGGACTTAGTGTGAAGGATGTGAAAATGCTCTTTTTTCACACCCTCGTATTCTTCTTAAAATGCGAATATGAACGGCCAGCGCGCAGTATTCAGTAGTGCCCCGGGGGCGTCAATTGACGCCTCTGCATACTGCGGAAATCGAGGGATGAAATGCGGTATGACGCGACGAACTGCATTCGGAATGGATGAAATGCAGGCTTGTCGGACGGGCGGACGTCCGCCTGTCCAGTTCTCCACTTCGGACAGGGGCGGACGTCCGACTGTCCGCCCATCTATTATCTAAAAGATCATGCTCTAAACAGGGCGTGGATCAGGAAGCCCATGCCGATGCCGGTGGCGATGCCGCCGCCGATCTCGACCAGGGTGTGGCCCATGCGCTCGCGCAGGACGACGTGGCCGACCGTGTCGCAAGCGAGCTTGTTGATCGCGGCCGCCTGGCGCCCGACGTGCTGGCGCAGGCTGTTGGCGTCGATCATCACGATGAAGGCCAGGGTCACGGCGACGCCGAAGGCCGGATGGCCGATGCCCTCGCGCAGGGCGATCAGGGTGGCCATGCTGGTGACCACCGAGCTGTGGTTGCTGGGGAAGCCGCCATTGCCCACCAGATTGAAGGCCCAGCGGCGCTGGCGCACGCTGGTGATCAGGAACTTGATCGGGCCGACCACCATCCAGGTCAGCACGGGTGTGACGAGATACGCGAAATCCATTGTCTCTTCCAGGTGAATTAATGCCGGCCAGAATTATCTCAGAAGCATGCCTGAACAGATACATTTTCCGGGGCATTCTCGCGCCGCCGCTGGGGCTGAAACGTTACTATGTTGGTAATACACACAAACACGGATACGGGGGGTTTTATGCGGCATTTCCGCTTGTCGATCGCGGTCACGGTCATCCTGATGGGGCTTGCGGGCTGGTGGGGCTACGAGCATCGCGGCATCGGCGGTATGCTACAGGCCTTGTGGATCACCGCGGTGCTTGGCGTGTTGGAAGTGTCGCTTTCTTTCGACAATGCGGTCGTCAACGCCTCGGTCCTGCGCGGCTGGAACGAGTTCTGGCGCAAATTGTTCCTCACCGTCGGCATCCTGGTCGCGGTGTTCGGCATGCGCCTGCTGTTCCCGCTGGTGATCGTCTCGGCCGCCACAAGCCTGGGCCTGATCGAGGTCTGGCACATGGCGATCGACAACCCCAACGAATATTCGCGCCACCTCACCGAGAAGCACGCCGAGGTGGCCGCTTTCGGCGGCGCCTTCCTGATGCTGGTGTTCCTGAACTTTCTCTTCGACGAGGAAAAACAATTGCACTGGCTCGGCTGGCTCGAGGAAAAAGTGGGCAAGTACGGCACCGAGGGCCTGGCCATCCTCCTGACCCTGTCGGCGGTGTGCGGCGCCATGTCGCTGATGGCGCCGGCGAGGAAGCTCCCGGTGCTGGTCGCCGGCGTCAGCGGGGTGCTCGTGTATATCGGCGTGCAGTGGATCAGCGGGCTGCTGGAAAAAGAGGAAGAAGACCCGACGGTCGGCAAGATGATCGCCCAGGGCAGCATCGGCGGCTTCCTCTACCTGGAAGTGCTGGACGCCTCGTTCAGCTTCGACGGCGTGATCGGGGCCTTCGCCATCACCAACGACGTCGTCATCATCATGCTGGGCCTGGCCATCGGCGCCATGTTCGTGCGCTCGATGACGGTGTTCCTGGTCTACAAGGGCACGCTCGACGAATTCGTCTTCCTGGAACACGGCGCCCACTACGCGATCGGCATCCTGGCCCTCATCATGTTCGCCAGCGTCCACTACCACATCCCCGAGTGGTTCACGGGGCTGTCGGGACTGGCCTTCATCCTGGTGTCGCTATGGTCGTCGGTGCGCTACCGGCGGCGCATGGAAAGCCAGGAGCAGGCCGCCGCCTGAGGGGCGGCGCCGCGCATTTTGCTATTTTGGGCCGCGGCATGGGAGAATGTGCCCGGCCGCTCAACTGCCATCCTGACAACTCTTTTTACATCGACCACCGCGCCATGCCCAAGACAATGCCGAAACGCGCCACCGCCCTCCTCCTGTCCGCCCTCGCCGCCATCGTCGTGCTGCTCGCGCTGTACACCTGGTTCACCTTGAGCTGGTCGTATTCGGAGGGCGAACGGGCGGGCTACCTGCAGAAATTCTCGAAGAAAGGCTGGCTGTGCAAGACCTGGGAGGGCGAGATCCTGCTGTCGAGCATGCCGGGCGCGATTCCCGAGCGCTTCGCCTTCACCGTGCGCGATGAAGCGGTGGTGAAGCAGCTGCAGACCGCGATGGGCCAGCGGGTGCAGATCTCCTATGAGCAACACGTGGGTGTGCCGACCTCGTGCTTTGGCGAGACGGAATACTTCGCGATCAGGGCGGTGACGGGTCCGGTGAATCCGGTCGCGCCGAATCCGGGCCTGTGATTCAGCCCACATATTGATGAGGTACCGGTGATATGCGCGGCATATCACCGGCACCTCACTCTCCCTCGTTCTTCCTCTGGTTCGCAATCACATCCGTCAGCCTGGTCACCGCCTGCGTCGCCGACGCCGGCTGCTTGAAGCGCCCCAGCACCTCACGCGTGATGTTCACCGACGCCACCCGGTGCTCGGCTTCCGTCTTGCGTTCGCCGATCGTCTTTTCGGTGGCGGCCAGTTCGCTGCCCTGCTCGTCGACACGCTGGGCTTCCAGCTCGGCCAATTCCTTGCGCGCCTCCATCATGCGCTGGGTGGCCTGGGCCGCCTTGCGCTGCATGTCGGCGTGGCGCTGGGCATGTTCGAGCAGGGCGCGCTGGGCGTCGCGCTTTTCGACGGCCGCCTGCAGGCCGGCCAGCTCGGCCGCTTCGCGTTCGCGCGCCAGGCGCGCCTGTTCTTCCTCGGCGGCCGCGCGCGCCTGGGCCGCCTGGGCGGCGGCCTGTTCTGAGGCCAGGCGCGCGGCTGCGGCCTCGCTGGCGCGGCCGTCGGCCTGGGCCTGCTGGCGCTGGGCTTCCAGCTTGCGTTCGACCTGGGCCAGCGATTCGCGCGCGGCTTCGGCGCTCGCACGCTCGGACGCCATCGCGGCGTCGGTCAGATCTAGCTGACGGCGTTCCACCGCGGCGCGTTCGGCCTGGAGGGCAGCGAGCTGCGCAGCCTTGCCGGCGTGGGCGCGCTGGGCCGCGGCGGCCGCTTCCGCGTGTTCGGCTTCCTCGATCGCGGCGCGCGCCTGCTCGCGCTGGGCGTCCAGGGCGGCATGCTGCGCGGCTTCGGCGCGGCGTTCGGCCTCGAGCTGTTCACGCAGCTGGGCCGCGGTCTCGCTCGCCGCGCGGGCGCGGCTCTCGGCCACCTGGGCCAGTTCGCGCTCGGCCTGCACTTGTTCTTCCTCGCGCCGCAAGGCCGCTTCCTCGGCGGCGACGCGCTCGCGTTCGGCCTGCAACAGGCGCTCGGCGCCCGCCAGGCGGCGCTGCGCGGCCTCCTCGGCCTGGCGCTGGGCGGCGGCCTGCTCGCGCACGGCCACCATCGCCGCCTCGTCGGCCGCGTTTTCCCGGGCCTGGGCCTCGGCCGCTTCGCGCGCCAGGGCGGCGCGTTCCGCGGCCAGGGCCTGCTGCCGCTGTTCTTCCTCGGCCTGGCGGCGCGCAGCCTCCAACGCCGTTTCGTCGGCCGCGGCGCGCTCGCGCGCCTGCCCCGCCGCGGCGGTCTCGGCCTCGAGGCGCGCCTGGGCCTGCCGGCTCGCCTCTTCCTCGGCCTGCGCGCGCTCCTCGGACACCGCGCGCAGCTTGCGGTCGGCCTCGATGCGCGCCTCGGTGGCGGCGATGATGCGGTTCTCGGCCTCGCGCCGCGCGGCCGCGCTGGCGGTCGCCATCTGCTCCATGCGCTCGCGGTGGGTGGCGGCGTCGCGGATTTCCTTTTCGGTTTCCAGGCGCATGCGCAGCGACTGGGCGGCCACGCGCTCGGACTCGGCCTGCGCCAGCGCGATCTGCTCGCGCTCCTGCTCGATGTGGGCCAGGGCGCGGGCTTCTTCCAGCGCGCGCGCCTCGGCGGCCGCGCGCGCAAAGGCGGCGGAGAGCGCCACCTGGTCGGCGCGTTCGCGCTGCTGGGTCAGTTCCAGCGCTTCGGCTTCGGCCTGGGCCAGCTTCTCGGCAGTCTGGCGCGCGCCGCGCTCGGCCCGCTCGCGCTCGCGCGCCAGGATCGTCACGCGCGCATCGGCGCTGGCGTTGTGCAGGACTTCTTCCTTGGCCGCTTCCACCGCCGCCATCCGCTCGGCGGCCTGCAGGCGGGCCTGCTCGGTCTGGGCCAGCAATTCCTCGGCGGCCCTGGCCGCCTGGGCCGCCATCTCGGCCTGCGCCTCGACCTGGGCGGCGGCGCGGCGGCGCGCGTCTTCTTCGGCACGGGCGCGCGCCTCGACCGCCACGCGGGTCTCGGCGTCGTGCTGCACGCGGGCGCGCAGCTCGGCGGTCTCCTGGCGGATCGCTTCCAGGCGTTCGTTCGAGGCCTGGGCGGCGGCGCGCAGCGACTCGAGGCGGTCGCGGTTGGCGGCGATCGCTTCTTCGGAGGCCTGGGCATTGGCCAGCGCGGCGGCGGTCGCGGCGGCGTCCATGGCGGCGCGCTCATCGGCCAGCGAGCGGGCGCGCGCCTCGGCGTGGGCGCGGCTCTCGGCGGCGACATTCGCCTTGGCCTCGGCCTCGACGCGGGCGATGGCGTCCTGGATCTCGCGCATTTCCATGGGCGCGCGGCCGGCAGGCTTCGGATCCTCGCCTGCCCCCCGAGGCACGACGCTCCCGGCGTGGGAAAGGTCGATCGTGAAATCGGTATCGTCGGGCTGGGGCTGGGTGGGTTCCATGGTCATTCTCGATGTCGGGCTGCAATGCGGACTGGGTCGATCCGATTATCCGGCAAATCCGGCGCGCACGGCACGCCGAACTGGACGGTGAAAGCGGGGCAGTTCCTTAGTTCAATGTCACACAGGCCAGAGCGGCGGCTCGTCCATCAGCGCCACCTGCTCGCGCAACTCGAGGATGCGGTCCTGCCAGTAACGCTGGGTGTTGAACCAGGGAAAAGCCGCCGGGAAGGCCGGGTCGTCCCAGCGCATCGCCAGCCAGCAGGAGTAATGGATCAGGCGCAGGGTGCGCAGGGCCTCGACCAGATAGAGCTGGCGCGGGTGGAATTCGCAGAAGTCCTCGTAACCGGCCAGCACGTCGGCCATCTGCGACACCATCTCCTGGCGCTCGCCCGAGAGCAGCATCCACAGGTCCTGCACCGCCGGGCCCATGCGGCTGTCGTCGAAGTCGACGAAGTGGGGGCCGTCGGGCGTCCACAACACATTGCCGGCGTGGCAGTCGCCGTGCAGGCGCAGCAGCGGCAGTTCGCCGGCGCGCTCGTAGCAGCGCGCCACGCCGTCCAGCGCCTGCTGCACCACGCTGGACCAGGTGGCCAGCAGCTCGGGCGGCACGAAGTCGTGGCTGCGCAGCCAGCCGTAGGGCGCATGGCCGAAGCTCTGGGCGTCGAGCGTCGGGCGGTGTTGGTAAGGCTGGACGGCGCCGGCCGCATGGATGCGGCCGATGAAGCGCCCGATCCACTCCAGGGTGGCCGGGTCGCCCAGCTCGGGCGCGCGCCCGCCGCGGCGCGGGAAGACCGCGAAGCGGTAGCCGCTCGATGCGTGCAGCGTGCGCCCGTCGATCGTGCTGGACGGCACCGCCGGGATCTCGCGCTCCGCCAGCTCGGCCACGAAGGCGTGCTCCTCGAGGATGGCGGCGTCGCTCCAGCGCTCCGGCCGGTAGAACTTGACCACCACCGGCGGCCCCTCCTCCATGCCGACCTGGTAGACGCGGTTCTCGTAGCTGTTCAGCGCCAGCAGGCGGCCGTCGCCGTACAGGCCGACGCTCTCGACTGCTTCGAGCACGGTTTGCGGATCGAGGCGCGCGAACGGGTGCGCCTGGCTCTTCGTTTCCATCGACGGATTCTCCATCCGCCCATTGTAAGCGCCGCCCCCATGGCTCTCCTAATGGACATCGAAATTTAACGAATTTGGTGCGAGGACGTACAGAGCCCCTAAGTAGTATGAGTAATCATCGAATTTGGGCATGTACATGTACGCGATCGCGTGGCATACGGCCTTCACCAAGGAGCAGGATATGAAAAAACTTCCGCTGGCACTGACGGCCGTCGCCGCTGCCCTCGTCTGGAACGCAGCAATGGCGCAGTCGCCGCAGCCCCCGAAGGCCGATGCCGACATGCAGAAGGTGCTCGACGCCCACGCCTCGCTGAACCCGAAACCGATCGAAACACTCACCCCCGCCGAAGCGCGCAAGCAGCCGACGCCGGCCGACGCCGTGAACAAGGTGCTGACTCAGATGGGCAAGAGCACCGCCCCCGAACCCGGCGTGACCATGAAGACCATGAGCGTGCCGGTCAAGGGCGGCAGCATCCCGGTCCACATCTTCGCCCCGGAGGGCAAGGGCCCCTTCCCCGTGATGGTCTACTACCACGGCGGCGGCTTCGTGATCGCCGACACCAAGGTGTATGAGGCGTCGCCGCGCGCCCTGGCGAAGATGGCCAATGCCATCATGGTCTCGGTCGACTACCGCCAGGCCCCCGAGCACAATTTCCCGATCCCGCCGGAAGACGCCTATGCCGCCTACCTGTGGGTGACCCAGCATGCGAAGGAATTCAATGGCGACCCGCTGCGCGTGGCGGTCGGCGGCGAATCGGCCGGCGGCAACCTGGCGACCGTGGTGTCGATGATGGCGCGCGACAGGAAGGCCCCGTTGCCCCTGCACCAGCTGCTGGTCTACCCGGTCGTGAACGACGACATGAACAATGCGTCGTACAAGCGCAACGCGAATGCCACGCCGCTCAACAAGGCGATGATGGGCTGGTTCTTCAAGCACTACGGCGGCGATCCGAAGAGCCCTTACGCGCTGCCGATGAAGGCATCGAGCCTCAAGGGTCTGCCGCCGGCAACCATCGTCGCGGCCGAGATCGATCCGCTGCTGACCGAGGGCAAGCAGTATGCGGACAAGCTGAAGAAGGACGGCGTGCCGGTCGACTACCGCGCGTGGAGCGGCGTGACGCACGAGTTCTTCGGCATGGGCGCGGTGCTGCCGAAGGCGAAGGAAGCGGAGCAGTATGCGGCGGACGCGCTGACCAAGGCCTTCTCGACCAAGCGCTGAGCCGCAAAATGGAATACCCGCCGCGGTTCGCGATGGCGGCGGCGCCAGCACCTTTTCCGTGCTCTCCCGGTCCGCAACGGTTACACTGGCGCCTTCAAAAACGCAACAAGAGCCTCCCATGCATCTCGACGAACCCCTGACCGACAAAGAATTCGACGACCTCGACCAGTTCCTGCTGTCCGACCGCTCCCCCGAGGACGCGATGACCATGGACACCCTGCACGGCTACCTGACCGCGATCGCGATCGGCCCGGAAACCATCATGCCGGCCGAGTGGCTGCCGCGTGTCTGGGGCGAGGACGGCAAGCAGGCGCCGGCCTGGAAGAACCCGAAGGAAGAGCAGCGCATCGTCAACCTGATCATGCGCTTCATGAACGAAGTCCTGATCACCTTCGAGGCCGCGCCCAAGGAATTCGAGCCGCTGTTCTGCGAGCACGACATCGAGGGCGAAACCCTGATCGACGCCGAAGCCTGGTGCTGGGGCTTCTGGGAAGGCATGGAGCTGCGCCCCGGTTCCTGGGAACAGATCTGGTCGTCCGACGTCGCCGAACTGATGCGCCCGATCTACCTGCTGGGCGCCGACGAGATCGACGAATCGGAACTGGTGGAAGTCGAAGACCCGAAGAAGGCCCACGGGCTGGCGCTGCAGATCGAAGCCAACATCCCGGCGATCTACCGCTACTGGCTCCCGCTGCGCAAGGGCGCCGTCGAGACCGTCAAGCGCGAAGAGCCGAAGGTCGGCCGCAACGACGACTGCCCCTGCGGCAGCGGCAAGAAGTTCAAGAAGTGCTGCGGCGCCGACGCCGGCTGATGTCCTGATGCAAACGAACCGGGCCGCGCCCGGTTCAGGCAGCCGCTTCCAGCACTTCGCCGCCCAGTCCGGCCAGCAAATCACCCGGCCGCACGATGCCGCTCAGGCGTCCCTCGGCGTCCACCACATACACCTGCTGCGCCCCATCATGGAAGCGCGCCAGCAGCGCCGCCAGCGGCGCATTGTCCCGCACCGCCACGAATTCCATCTCGACCAGGCTGCCCACGGTTGGCGCCGTATCGCGCCCGAACAGCAGCGCCGTCGCGCGCCGCGCCCGCGCCGGCAGCGGCCGTGTCGCCGCACCGCCGGCAGCCACCAGGGCCGCCATGCTGAGCACACCGAACGGCCGCCCTTCGCTGTCGAGCACCGGCAGCGCCGGCTCGCCATGCCGCAGCAGCAGCGCACGCGCCTGCGCCAGCGGCATTTCCGGGCTCAAGGTGGCCGGCAGCGGATGGGCCACCGCGCCGCAGGTCTGCTGGCGCGCACGCCGCTCGGCGGCGCGCTGCTCGGTGTCGGCCAGGATCGAGGCCAGGTCGTCGCGGCTGACGTCGAGCGTCTCGCCGTAGCTGTCCAGCGCCGCGTCCAGGTCTTCGCGCGCGAACCCCGCCTTCTGCTCGGGCGGGCGCACGGCCGGCTGCACGTGCGGATAACGGTGTCCCGACAGGTTGTTCCACACCACGGCGCCAAGCACCATCAGCACCGAGTTCACGCCCACCGGCGCCAGGGCGAACCACAAGCCCGCCTTCTGCACCGCCGCGCCGCCCAGCACGGCAGTGACGGCCACCGCCCCGCCGGGCGGATGCAGGCAGCGCAGCACCGCCATCGCGGCGATCGCCAGGCCGCCCGCCAGCGGTGCGGTCCACAAGGGGTCGCCCAGCTGGACGCAGGCGACGCCGACCAGGGCCGAGACCACGTTGCCGCCGATGACGGGCCAGGGCTGGGCCAGCGGCGCGGCCGGCAGGCAGAACAACAGGACGGCGGAGGCGGCCATCGGCGCCACCAGGTAAGGCAGGGCCGCGGCGAAGGTGCCGCCGAGGGCGGCGCGGGTCACCAGGGCGGTGGTCAGGAGGGCCAGCAAGGCTCCGAGGGCGGAACGGGCCTGGCCGGAGAAAGTGGCGGATCCGGCCGGGCGCAGTCGCAGCCGTTTGAACAGCGTGGAGAACATGGACAGGAGATGCAGCAAATGAGCCTGCCATTACACCACAGCTTGCGCTATCTTGCTTCCCCCGTGCAGCGTTCAGCATTCCATGATGCAATCATGTACGATTCGCAATGCACTGCGCCCCGCAGACCACAACAACAAGGAACCGCGATGAACCTCCCACAACGAACCCTGTCCACTCTCGCCGCCGCCGTCGCCGCATTCTGCATCGCCACCCCCGCCCTCGCCGCCGCTCCGATGGCCAAGACCCCGGCGCCGGGCTGGTCGCGCATGATGCTGGGCCAGTTCGAAGTCACCCCGCTGTCGGACGGCACCGTCGACCTGCCGGTCGACAAGCTGCTGGCCCAGGACGCGAAAAAGACCCAGGCGACCCTGGCCAAGGCCCACCTGAAGCCGATGCTGGAGACCTCGGACAACGCCTACCTGATCAACACCGGCAGCAAGCTGATCCTGATCGACACCGGCGCCGGCTCCTTCTTCGGCCCCACCCTGGGCAAGCTGGTCGCCAACATGAAGGCCGCCGGCTATAGCCCGGAACAGGTCGACGAGATCTACCTGACCCACTTCCACGGCGACCACGCCGGCGGCCTGGTCAAGGATTCGGCCGCCGTCTTCAGCAAGGCCATCGTGCGCGCCAGCAAAACGGAATCGGATCACTGGCTGAGCCAGGCGAACATGGAGAAGTCCACCGACAAGGACACCTTCAAGGGCGCCCAGGCCGCCCTCGGCCCGTATGTGAAGGCCGGCCGCTTCAAGGCCTTCGAGGGCAGCGTCGAGCTGGTTCCCGGCATCCGCTCGAACCCGACCGGCGGCCACACCCCGGGCCACACCAGTTACCTGGTCGAGAGCGGCGGCCAGAAACTGCTCGTGATCGGCGACCTGATCCACGTGGCGGCGGTGCAGATGGAAAATCCTGCGGTGACGATCGAGTTCGACAGCGACCAGAAGGCGGCTGCCGCCACCCGCAAGAAGGCATTCGACGCCGCGGCCAAGGGCGGCATCATGATCGGCGGCGCCCACCTGCAATTCCCGGGCATGGGTTACCTGCATGCCGAAGGCAAGGGCTACAAGTTCGTTCCGGTGAACTTCACGCAGATGCGTTGAGGTTTTGTAGGGTGGACGGCTTTGCCGTCCGCGCGTTCAACCTTCCGGTGAATGATCGCGCCGCATCCATTCATGTCGGAGTTGGACGCGCGTACGGCGGAGCCGTACACCCTACGGTGTCCAGCAGCCTTGCCAGCGTCTCGAACTCGACCGGCTTGACCAGGTGATGCTGGAAGCCGGCGGCGAAGGCTTCTTCGCGGTCCTGCCGCTGGCCGTAGCCGGTGACGGCCACCAGCACCGCGCCGGAGGTTTCCGGCTGGGCGCGCAGACGCCGCGCCAGTTCGCGGCCATCCATCTCCGGCAGGCCGATGTCGAGCAGGCACACATCGGGCGCCACGCTGCGCGCCCGTTCGAGGGCGCGCAGCGGGTCGTGTTCGATCACCACTTCATGGCCGTGCGCGGCCAGCAGCAGGCCGAGGGTCTCGGCCGCGTCCACGTTGTCGTCCACCAGCAGCACCGTCAAGGCGCCGCGCCTTGACGCCGGCGCGTCCGCCGCGGGCGGCAAGGCGTCCGCGGGGAGCTCGCCGCGCAGCAGCGGCAGCGTGATGACGAAGGTGCTGCCCTTGCCCGGACCCGGGCTGGAGCAGCTCACCATCCCGCCGTGCAGCTCGACCAGGTTGCGCACCAGCGCCAGGCCCAGGCCCAGGCCTCCCTGGGAGCGGTCCGACGAGCGTTCGGCCTGGGTGAACAGGTCGAACACGCGGCTGGTGAGTTCGCGGTCCATGCCGATGCCCTCGTCGCGCACGCTGACCGCAAGCAGCTCGCCGCGCACCTCGGCGCGCAGGTCGATGCCCCGATCTTCCTGCGTGTACTTGCTGGCGTTGCCCAGCACATTGGCCACCACCTGCACCAGGCGCGCCTTGTCGCCCTCCACCGTCGCCCACGAGGGCGGCAGGTGCACGGCCAGGCGCTGACGGCGCGCCTCGATATTGGGGCGCACCTGCTCCACCGCTTCCTGCACCACGGCGCGCGCGCCGACGCGGGCGCGTTCGAGCGTAATCAGGCCGCGCGTGACGCGCGAGACGTCCAGCAGGTCGTCGACCAGGCGCGTCATGTGGCGCACCTGGCGCCCGATGATGCTGCTGCTTCTCCGCACCCGCGCTTCGTCGCCGCTGCCGATGCGCAGCAGCTCGGCGGCAGCGCTGATCGGCGCCAGGGGATTCCTCAGCTCGTGCGCCAGCATGGCCAGGAACTCGTCCTTGCGGCGGTCGGCCTCGACCAGCTTTTCCTCGGCCAGCTTGCGGTCGGTGATGTCGCGGAAGAAGGACGCGATGCCGCCGTCGGGCATCGGATAGGCGCGCACCTCGGTCCAGACACGGTCGCCGTCCGGGTAGGTATGGGCGTAGATGGCGCCGGAGGCGACGCGGGTGCGCATCACCTCGCGGTACATGCGCCCCGAGTCCATCTCGACCGTATGGGGAAACACTTCCCACTGATTGCGTCCGATGATCTCCTGCGCGGTGGCGCGGCACAGGCGCAGGCCTTCGGCGTTCATCTCGACGATCCGCCAGTCGGCGTCGAACAGGGCGAAGCCTTCGGCGATGGTGTCGAAGATGCTGCGGCTGCGGTCGCGCTCCGCGCGCAGCTCGGCCTGGGCGCGCGCCGTCTCGACCGCCGACCAGGTGCGCTCGGCGACGTCGCGGGCCAGCTGGATGTCGTCCTCGCTCCAGAAGCGCGGCTCCGCGCAGTCGACGCCCACGCAGGCCCGCAGCTGCCCGGATTTCACCAGCGGCACGATCAGGAGCGCGGCGATGCGGTCGGCAATGTAGGCGCTGCGGTAGCCCATCGTACGCACGTCGTGGGCCGTATCGTGGATGCGCACCACGTCGCCGGCGCGCAGGGCGCTGCCGACCGCCGGGCCGAATTCGTCCAGGCTGAAACTCGGCCGCGACAGCGCGCGGCCGTCGCGCGCCCACCAACGCGGCACCGAGAAGCGCCCCTTGGCCTCGTTCATCTCGGCATACACGACGCGGCCCGCGTGCAGTTCGCCGCCCAGCAGCGCGCTGGCGGTGGCGATCACCTCTTCGCTCGAGGCGAGCGGGCGCAGCGCGTCCGACACGGTCAGTTCGAAGGCCGCGCGGCGTTCGGCCGCGACCCGGCGCGTGGTTTCCATCACGGTGCAGAACAGGCCCGCCACCTGGCCGTCGTCGCCCATCAGGGGCGCGTGCGAGAAGGTGAAGTGGGCGCGTTCCGGATGGCCGCGCCGGTTCACGGACATCGGCATGTCTTCGAAGTACACGGGCTTGCCCGACAGCGCGCGGTCGATCAGCGGCACCATCTCGGCCCAGACCTCCGACCACAGGTCGGCGAAGCGGGCGCCCAGCGCGCGGCCGTGCTTCTGCCCGAGCAGCGGCACGTAGGCGTCGTTGTAGAGGAAGACCAGGTCCGGCCCCCAGGCCATGAACATGGGGAAGGCCGAGTGCAGCATCATGTCCACCGCCGTGCGCAGTGCGCCCGGCCAGGATTCCTGCGGGCCAAGGGTAGTCTGGCCCCAGTCGTGGCGTTGGATGTGCAGGCGCATCGCCTGCCCGTCGTCAAACCCGGTATGTGGTGGTTGAACCATCGGCCGATTGTCTCACAAAGATTGCCTGTCAGTCACATTTTTCCCGGCAGGCAACCATGCTTACAGCTTGATGAAGTGCTCGCGGTAGTAGCGCAGCTCTTCGATCGACTCGTTGATGTCGGCCAGGGCAGTGTGCTTCTGGTGCTTCTTGAAGCCGGAGGCGAGCTCGGGCTTCCAGCGGCGGCACAGTTCCTTCAGGGTCGACACGTCCAGGTTACGGTAGTGGAAGAAGGCTTCCAGCTTCGGCATGCCGCGCGCCATGAAGCGGCGGTCCTGGCAGATCGAGTTGCCGCACATCGGCGACTTGTTCGCCGGGACGTACTGTTTCAGGAAGGCGATCAGTTCCTGTTCGGCCTGGGCTTCCGTGACGGTGGAGGCCTTGACGCGGTCGATCAGGCCCGACTTGCCGTGGGTGCCCTTGTTCCAGTTGTCCATCTTGTCGAGCGTTTCATCCGACTGGTGGATGGCGAACACCGGGCCTTCGGCGATGATGTTCAGGTCCGGGTCGGTGACGACCACGGCGACCTCGATGATGCGGTCGCTGTCCGGGTCCAGGCCCGTCATTTCCATGTCGAGCCAGACCAGGTTGAATTCGTTCGGACGCGCGGGCGCGGCGGCCCCTTCGGTTTGTGTAGCTTGTGACATAATTCTCTCTTTGCTTTATTAGGACTGCGCTGAGCGTTCTAGATAGTAACCCTGCATTTTCTCACAGGCACAGCATGTCTTCACTCGGGTTTTCGGTTTTGTTCGTGGTTTTCTTTGCGCTGACGCTCGGCGTGCGCTTCTGGCTGGCCGGCCGGCACATCCGGCATGTGCTGCGCCACCGCGCCAGCGTACCCGCCGAGTTTGCGCCGAAAGTGCCGCTCGCGGCGCACCAGAAGGCCGCGGACTACACCGTCGCCAAGACCCGGCTGGGCATCGTGTCCCTGCTGTGGGGCGGCGTGGTGCTGATCGGGTTTACCCTGCTGGGCGGCCTGCAGCTGCTCTCGACCTCCCTGCTGCCGCTGACTGGCCCCGGCACCCTGCACCAGATGTCCCTGGTGGTCGCGTTTGCCGTGCTGTCCGGCCTGCTCGACCTGCCGCTCGACTGGTACCGCCAGTTCGTGCTCGAGGAGCGCTTCGGCTTCAACAAGATGACGCCCGGCCTCTGGCTGGCCGACATGGTGAAAGGCGCGTTCGTGGGCGCCGTCATCGGCCTGCCGCTGCTGTGGGTGATCCTGGCCCTGATGGAGAAAAGCGGCGACCTGTGGTGGCTGTGGGCCTGGTGCGTGTGGAGCGGCTTCCAGCTCCTGATGATGGTGCTCTACCCGACCGTGATCGCGCCGATGTTCAACAAGTTCACGCCGCTCGCCGACGTCTCGCTGAAGGAACGCATCGAAGGCCTGATGGCGCGCGTGGGCTTCGCGTCCAAGGGCCTGTTCGTGATGGACGGCAGCAAGCGCAGCGCCCACGGCAATGCCTATTTCTCGGGTTTCGGGGCCAACAAGCGCATCGTCTTCTTCGACACCCTGCTCGCGCGCCTGGATCCGCACGAGATCGAAGCGGTGCTGGCGCATGAACTGGGCCACTTCAAGCTCAAGCACATCGTCAAGCGCATCGTGGTGATGTTCGCGCTGTCGCTGGCGTTCCTGGCCCTGCTCGGCTACCTGAAGACGCAGGCATGGTTCTACACGGGCCTGGGCGTGACGCCGATGATGGATGCCTCGAACGACGGCATGGCCCTGATCCTGTTCGCGCTGGTGCTGCCGATCTTCACCTTCGTGCTCGCGCCCCTGAATTCGATCAGTTCGCGCAAGCACGAATTCGAGGCGGACGCCTTCGCCGCGAAGCACACCGACCATCGCCACCTGGTCTCGGCCCTGGTCAAGATGTACGAGGACAACGCCTCGACCCTGACGCCGGACCCGCTGCATTCCGCTTTCCACGATTCGCACCCGCCGGCCTCGGTCCGGGTAAAACACCTGACCATGGCGGCCGCATGAAGCTACTCGAACAACACAGCGTGCACGGCGCGCCGGCCCTGGCGCCCGACGCGCTTCCCTCCTTGCTGGCCCAGCTTCCCGGCTGGCAGCCGGCCGGCGGCGCGATCGCCCGAGAATTCGTTTTCCGCGACTACCACGAGACCATCGCCTTCGTGAACGCGGTCGCCTGGCTGGCCGAGGGCGAGAATCATCACCCGGACCTGACGGTCGGCTACCGCCGCTGCACGGTTGCCTACACCACGCACTCGGCCGGCAACGCGCTGTCCATGAACGATGTCATCTGCGCGGCCAAGGTCGACGCGCTGTATGCGCAAAGGGCGGGCGCATGAGCTCAGTTGCCAACACCTTGACCGGCACCATCATCGCGGCCCACGGCCGCCATTACCTGGCCGATGCGGGCGGCGAGAAGCTGCAGTGCGTCACGCGCGGCAAGAAGACCAATGTCGCCGTGGGCGACGTCGTGCACCTCAAGCGCACCTCGAACGACCAGGCCGTGATCGAGAAGATCGCCGAGCGCACGACCCTGCTCTACCGCTCGGACCAGTACAAGTCCAAGCTGCTGGCCGCGAACATCTCGCGCCTCTTCATCGTCGTCGCCACCGAGCCGAGCTTCGCCGACGACCTGGTCTCGCGCTCGCTGGTGGCGGCCGAAGCGGCCGGCATCGAGGCCCACATCATCCTGAACAAGGTCGACGTCGAGGCGCCGCTGGCGCGCGCCCGCGAACGCGCCGGCCTGTACGCGGCGATGGGCTACCCGGTGCACGAGCTGTCGGCGCGCGCCCAGCCGGAACATGCGGTCGAGACCCTGATGCCGCTGCTGGCGGGGCAGTCCTCGATCTTCATCGGCCAGTCGGGCATGGGCAAGTCCTCGCTCATCAACCTCCTGGTGCCGGATGCCGACATCGCCGTGCGCGAGATTTCCGAGGCGCTCGATACGGGCAAGCACACCACCACGTTCACGCGCCTGTACTGGCTGCCCGGGGGCGCATCGATCATCGATTCGCCGGGCTTCCAGGAATTCGGGCTCTACCACCTGACGGAAGGGATGCTGGAACGGGCCTTCGTGGAGTTCAAGCCGTATCTTGGCGGCTGCAAGTACTACAACTGCCGCCACCTGGCCGAGCCGCAATGCGCAGTGCTGGGCGCGGTTGCGGAGGGGAAGATCGCGAAGATGCGGCACGCGCTGTACGGGCAGCTGCTGCACGAGTCCGCGCAGACCCTGTATTAACGTAGGGTGGGCGGTCCCCGCCCACGCGTTCAACTCCCCGGTGCTCCACGACGACTCATCCGGTGGCTGGACGCGTGGGCGGAGGACCGCCCACCCTACCGTCAAGCAAAAGCCCTTATAATCGACTGGATACCAGCAAAGCGAACGACGCCATGGCAGCACAACCCATCAAACACTTCCTGCAGTTTTCCGATTTCACCTTCGACGAATTCGAGTACGTCATCGAGCGCGCCAAGGTCATCAAGCGCAAATTCAAGGCCTACGAGGTCTACCACCCGCTGGTCGACCGCACCCTGGTGATGGTGTTCGAGAAGAGCTCGACCCGCACCCGCCTGTCCTTCGAAGCCGGCATGCACCAGCTGGGCGGCGCCGCGATCTACCTGAACACCCGCGACAGCC